>ENA-OPYY01000009-OPYY01000009.1-human-gut-metagenome-genome-assembly--contig:-NODE-9-length-99673-cov-3.003436_pt1 | contig 99673 bp, 90 predicted proteins | sample MGYA00242472_ERZ504481 | MGnify/ENA primary metagenome ERZ504481 (study PRJEB26092, sample SAMD00036265) | human gut metagenome | host: Homo sapiens | study: EMG produced TPA metagenomics assembly of the...
ATAAAAACAGTGCATAAATGAGCCAAAATGAACCGTGAAAAAAGGAGTTAACAATAATAAAAATAAATATTTTGTTTTATGTAAAACAAAAACATTCAACAAAGCATATACGGTAATCCACATTGCCGTATAATACCGAAACATATTTAGATTCAAGATCTGATTAGAAAGAAAAAGATATAAGAGGATATAGCAACATAAAGACCTATCAAAATGTTCGTCTAACACAAAAAATCTCAACGATTTCAACAAAAAAAATGAAAAGACCAATGCAGTCACCATAAACATTATATGATAGTTTCCCGAAAATCGAGAAACCAAAAAATATAAAGTGTCCGCATAAAAATCCGATTCTCCTTCTAACGCTACCCAATCTTTTAAATTAGAGAAAAATATATTTGTATCATACTTAGTATAAGCCTCAAAATTCTGCCTATAAGTAATGGCATCATAGTTACATTTATCTGTCCTGATTTCAGGAATTGTTAAAGAAAAACCTATGCAAATAAAAAATAAGAAGAGAATGATAAAAGAAGATTTTGTTTTCAAGTCGACCAATGCACTCAAGAAACCTAATAAAGGATTAATTCCCAACAATACAAATTTTACAGATGTATTGTTTTTATTTTCTTTATACCATTTTTCCATTGTCAAACAGACTACATACAATTATGTAAGCTACAAACCAAATCTTACAATATATTAAAATCCAAATTAATACTCAATTTAGGGGTTAAAACTCAAATTAGAGCATATCCTTTTTATAAGGCACCAGAATAAGTATCTCACAAAAAAATGTTATCAAATTCGATTGTTTTTTAACTATCGGCATACAGCCAAGTTCATAAGCACTCAATTTAAGGCATCCCCCCCTTCGAAAGGGCACTTTTCAGTGCCTCAAACCGAGTTTTGTTAATCAATTAGTCTTGAATTTAACATTGGCTGGTAGTCAAAGTGATTTTGTCAGGAACCATGTTAACATAATCCCTGCACCCGTTAAAGATATTTTTGAAAAAAGTTCCGATGAAGTTCCAGATAGAACTGCCATGAAGCTTTACCGTTCCTATCACACTGTGATAAGTTGCAGCCATCTCTGCTCCGGCATCACTACCATAATGAAGTGAATTGTTGCGTTGAGTAGTCAGCTTTCGAATGGTTCGCTCAGCTAGATTGTTGTCTATCGGTAATTCACCATCATCCAAGTAAGCAAAAATCTCTTTCCAGAACCGGTTCAGATAATTGAGAGCTTCCTTATAATACTGACTTCTAAATTCTGAATCCTTTGACAGTTCACTGTCCAACAAACAGCGCAACTCTATCAGGAGTTCCTTCGTTTCCAAGCTTTGCCTTTCCCGCAACCTTTCTTTGGAAGTGAGTCCGGCATCATCGTATTTACGCCCCCTCATAAAGAACTCCTTTAAAATTTCGGAAAAGCGTTCTGCTGTCGGTTCACTACCCTGATTGGAAGCCTTGACAAACTTGTTTTTGGCATGAGACATACAAACTTGGTGTACAGTATCTTTAAACCGGGCTGATTTCAGCTCATTGCCGATAAATACATAAGCATTGTATCCGTCGGACATAATACTCTTCAATTCTGCATCACCCAAAAAGTCTGTAAGTACATCACGACCGCGCGAGCCATTCTCATAGAAGAAAATAGCTGTTTTCTGAGCCTTGTTGACCAGCACCCAAATGTAGCACTTCTTATAGTGATCATATTTACGCACTTTACACCAGGTCTCACGGTGAAGTCGTTCACGAATGATTGACAACACACGGCTGTGTTTACAACGCATATCGGTAAAGTCACGGACATAATAAAAATGATTCAGACCGGTAACACTCAACATAAACCCTCCAAATTCTCTACCATACGAACTAAATCTTGATAGCTTAAATTCTTTCGGGACAAATGTAAGCCATTGCTTATACGAATGGCAACCAAAATACGAACTGGGATATCATTTCTGCTTTGTGATACTGATTGAGATTGAACACTAGTCTTGGATTTTTCCTCATGACCTATTTCAGGAGCACCATTAATCTGGACTTCAATTACTTTTTTCCGGGTATCCTTGAACCATTTCTGAAAGATGTTATAAGGAACTTTGTTCCTAACACAAAATGATTGGAGAGATTCTCCATGAGGCAAGGCCTCGGTCTGGTATTGAAAGTAAAATATACATAAATCCTAAAATTTTTGTTCGCAGCGAAGATAGAGTTTGCAATCAATAGCCATTTTTTGACTGCTTACCATAATTGTTGTGATTTGAGTGCTTACAACACTTATTTTTTCTTTTTCAAAAAAGATATCACTTCATCAGTATATTGCCCAAAAGCACTTCCATTGGTATATTGAAACAACCAAGCAGAAAAGCCTCCTACATTAACTTCTATAAGTTTAGGATTTCCCTGTTCATCAAGCATTATATCCAGTGCTAATAATCTATGATGCAATACCTTATCAGCAACCTCTTTTGCAAATTCTTTCACTCTATTATAATTAGGAATACAAAAATCAGAATTCGAATAATCTACTCCATTAAAACTCTTTTTCTTATTTCCCAAATAATCACACATATATTTCCCTAATACACCATTAGCTGATATTCCACAAAACATACCACCAGCATGAGCATTATCAACATCCTTCCCTTCAGCTCCAACACGAAGTATAGCATTAGGAATTACAACCTCATTTGTTGCCAAAGATCTGTATGTCATTACTCTAATAGTATTCACAGAAGTATTATTAAACTGTGCCATATATGGATGTTGGCTTAAACATTCTTGAACAATAAAGTTTTCACCGAATTGGAGTTTTAATGATTCCAAATGAATATTTCCATTACCTTTTTGTAACTTTACAACCCCTCTACCAGACTCCCCATCAATAGATGGTTTTACTATTATGCACTTAGAAGCAATAGATAAGGATAATATTTTTTCCTTATATATTTTATAATCAGCTGTATAATAAGAACCATCAATATTTCGAATTATCGTTTTAGGCAAAATATCTGTTCCAAATATCTTATCAAACATATTTTTATCATTATAATATGCCCAAAACTGCTTAGGATTAAGGAATGGTTCAATAACCGTAGCACAATACTCTAAAGGCAAAATATTGATATCTTCTCCTACATAGCGAGAAAATATTCGATAAGAATCAATCTTTATATGAGAATCTAAAGACTTCCATTTTTGTAACCATTTCTCTTCAAAAACAGCTTTCTTTTTCAACAGAGGATTATTATGATAAATAACCTTATACAACTTATAATAAGATTTCCGCAAAAGATAATTTCTAACAGACTGTTGAATTTGATAAATAAGTTTCATTATGCCAACAACATATAAAAATAAAATCTACCGTTCTTTTTAGAGTCTTCCATCCACAAAATGCTTATCCCAAATCCCCTTTACATCATAAAGAACAGAATTATCCTTTCTTAAAGTATTTACTTGGATATCCTGAAATGCATCATGACACACAGCTAATATAACTGAATCAAATTTAGAATCAGGAAGTTCATTTACAACGGATATTCCATACTCTTTATCGACTATTTGAGGATTTGCCCAAGGATCAAATACGGTTATATTCAAATTGTATTCTTGTAAAGCATTAAATATGTCAATGACTTTTGTATTACGTACATCCGGACAATTCTCTTTGAAAGTGAATCCCATTATTAAAATATTCGACCCCAACACTTGTATTCCTTTTTTCAACATCAGCTTCACCACTTGGTTTGCAACATATTCCCCCATACTGTCATTCATTCTTCTACCTGCTAAAATGATTTCTGGATTGTATCCATAACTTTGCGCACATTGAGCCAAATAATAAGGGTCAACACCAATGCAATGCCCGCCAACTAATCCCGGTTTAAAAGGTAGAAAGTTCCATTTTGTTGCAGCGGCAGCCAAAACATCCTGTGTGTCAATATCCATTCTGGTAAATATTTTAGATAATTCATTCACAAATGCTATATTAATGTCACGCTGTGAGTTTTCTATTACTTTAGCAGCCTCTGCAACTTTTATCGTGGGTGCTAAATGAGTTCCGGCAGAAATTACTGAAGCATAAACTTCATCTATTTTTTTACCAATTTCTATTGTAGAACCAGAAGTTACTTTCTTTATTTTTTCTACTGTATGAAGCTTGTCACCCGGATTAATACGCTCAGGAGAATAACCTGCAAAAAAATCCATATTCAATTTTAATCCAGAAACCCGTTCTACTACCGGAATACACTCTTCTTCCGTCACACCTGGATAAACCGTTGATTCATACACTACAACATCTCCTTTTGAGATTACCTTACCTACTGTAGTACTTGCACCATACAAAGGAGTTAGGTCCGGATTGTGATGTTCATCTACAGGAGTAGGTACAGCTACTACATAGAAATTACAATCACGGATATCTTCTATATCAGCCGTACATTTAAAACCATTTTTTATAGCAGATTGTAACAATTCATCCGATACTTCAAGTGTTGAATCGTGTCCAGCCATCAAAGCATCAACCCTCGCTTTATTCATATCAAATCCAACTGTTTGATATTTTGTAGAGAATAAACGAGCCAAAGGAAGTCCTACGTAACCGAGACCGATTACGGCAATTTTTACAGAATTCATATTAATATTTAATTAGAACTATTTTGTATAAAGGATTCTATTATCATCTTAGGTAAATTAATGGGTGCTGATGTAAATTGGAGTCTTTCATTCCAATATCCTTCACATTCTGTATAATCAGGATCTGTACCATAACTCACTTCTACGAGCAAAGGATTATCTTTATCATGTACAAAATCAAATACACCTATTTGCAAACCTAGTTTTTTGGAAACATTATATGCCAATTGTACACATCGCATATCTACCTTCGAAGCATCAGGAAGAAGAATATGCGAACCAGATGCTCTAAAATCTCCATTTCTAACACCTCTCCTTTCACCTATTATTTTATCCCCAATAACGACAATACGAGTATCCGTATCATTATTCGGAATAAAATCTTGAAAATAAACATATCCTTTTTCCAGAGGAAGTAACTTTATAGCAGAAGAAACTATAAACAAACGAAAAAAAGACTTTAAAAGCACAAAAAAGGGACATTTTCCACTCCTATAATCCCTCCAACGATCTTTTAATGAAGCCAATGGATCATAGGCTGAAAAGCCTCTACTAAAAGCTCTACTTATTAAGGATACAGCCTCCTTCCTTGTGTCTACTAGCTTTACATTTGTAGATCCAGCTCCACCTCTCAATTTAAAAACTTTAGGAAAAGAAGCCTTATTGGCCCAAAGCAGAGCTTCCTGCTTTGTATAAAAAGCATAAGAAGTGACTAAGGGAGCTTTTATTGACTCAAACAAATACTTCTGACCTAACTTATCATCAAAATGCCAAACAGTTTTAAAATTAGGAAAAACAGGCTTACCAGAAGCCTCAATAGAATAGAGAAGTTGTTTTGCAAAAACCTTATCTTTGTAATCCAGATGACTGAAATGCCACATGAAAGCATCACAATCCTCTATCTGTTTCATTATATCAGATTGATATGCATCCACTTTCTTATAAGATATGCCATTCTCTTCACAATAGGTTAACCAATAATCTGAGAAAGAACCTTTCCGACAGCATATAGCTATTTTCATTACATATTTTATTTTAGTTCCTATAGTTTGTTATACTTTCCTATTCACATACCCATCCGATCCATTCATAGACACAATTTTTGCTGGAATTCCTGCAACACACACATTATCTGGTACATCATCCAAAACAACAGCATTAGCTCCTATAGCAACATTGTTACCAACAACAATATTCCCCAATATTTTCGCGCCTGGACCAATATAAACCTCATTACCAATAACCGGAGTTCCCATACGCTTTCCCCTATTCAATTGCCCTATTGTGACGCCTTGCGAAATATTGACATTTCTACCAATTTTAACTTTCTCATTTACAACTATTGTACCCCAATGACCTATAAAAAATCCTTCACCTATTGTACAACGAGCAGGAATTAAAATGCCATACTTCCGCTGCATCATAATAAGTTTTACTTTTAGAAAAAAAACAATAGGTTTCAAATACCATACTTCCTTAAATGATTGGATTAATCTAAACACACATAAATATTTGAAACCGGGAAAAGTAAAATAACTTCGTATCAAATTTCCACCCCCAACTCTATATAAATCCTTGTATATCAAATCAACACATTTCATTTTATTAAATATTTTTCCAATACCATTTAATAGCTTCTTTTAGTCCGTCACGCATGCTATACTGAGGATTGTAGTGAAGCAATCTTTTAGCCTTGTCTATGCAAGCCAAGGAGTGAGGGATATCCCCCACACGGTTAGGTCCATGAACGACTTCCACCTTAGCTATTTCTGTATCAAACTCGCTAAGAAACTCTTTGAGATAGCCAACCAATTGATTCAAAGTTGTACGCTCACCAAACGCTGTATTATAAACTTGGTTTACAGCTTCCGGATTAGTGGAAGTCATAGCAAGCATATTCATTTGCACCACATTATCAATATAAGTAAAATCACGACTATATTCCCCATCCCCATTTATCACGGGGCTTTCGTGAGCCATCAGCTTCTTCACGAATAACGGAATAACAGCTGCATAAACCCCAAATGGATCTTGGCGACGCCCAAACACATTGAAATAGCGCAAACCGATACAATCCATATGGTATGTGCGAGCAAAGACATCCGCATATAGCTCATTGACGTATTTTGTAATGGCATAAGGCGACAATGGCTTACCTATAACCTCCTCCACTTTTGGAAGAGATTTACTATCCCCATAAGTAGAAGAACTAGCTGCATATATCAAACGTTTCACACCTGCATCACGGGCAGCTATTAGCATATTCAAGAAACCGCCAATATTGACATCGTTGGTAGTTACTGGGTCTTTGACTGACCGAGGTACGGAACCTAATGCCGCTTCATGAAGCACGTAATCAACGCCTTCAACCGCCTTCTGACAATCAGAAATATTGCGAATGTCTCCCACTATCAACTTGAAGGTAGTGGAATATTGATTCAACAATGGAAGAAGATTCTCAATCTTTCCCGTAATAAAATTGTCCAAGCAGACAACCTCATAATCATGAGCAAGCAGATGCTCACAAAGATTAGAGCCTATAAATCCAGCTCCACCCGTAACTAATACTTTCATTGTAAACTACAAATATTAATCAATAAATATCTATTTTGAGCCCCTCACTAACAAGTTCCAACTATCCTTATATACTTATTTCTCATTTCTTTTTCAAAATGAGAAATAAGTTCTTTCCAAACAATATCCAACCTATACAAACAACTCCTGTTATGAAAATAATGCCAGCCAATATCATTACTTTACTAGGTTTTGATGCACGAATAGGAATAGTCGCAGGCTCAACTACTGTATAAACAGGAGTAATTTCCTGTACTTTTGCCTCAGCCATTTGCAACTGCTGTGCAACGGATGTATAGACTTGATAGGCAAGATTCATCTCATTTTCCAAACGGACTTGTTCGGCACGATAACTCTGAAGAATAATGTTTTTATTAGCATCAGAGAACTTTGCATAATTCTCCTGTGCTATTTCATATTCTTTCTTCTTACGTTCAAAAAGTCCCTTCTGAAACTCAAAATATTGACAAGCTTTATTTGTGCGGTAATCTGTAACGTAATCCTGTAAACGACACATCACACTATCTGTCAAACAAGCAGCAATACAAGCATCCTGCATCGTAACAGACAAAGTAGTAAGTCCAGTCTTCTTATCGACTGAGATACCAATGCGCCCACTCAATATTTTCATTATATTAGATTGCTCCTTAGTCAAATGAAAAGGATCAAGTTCACTTTTACTAGTATTTTCCTTTTCACTCTTAAATAAAGAGGCCATCCATCCAAGAGTCTTGAAAGGAGCAGATGTTACCACACTCCACCAAGGAGAACGTAGATGTTCATCTAAATAGCAATAAAGTGTAGTATCTATTTTCCCCTCCAGGTCTTTCACCGGAATATTGAAAAGATCGGTAATAAAGGGAGTGGAACTCACAATATCCGGATATAAATCAGGGTAAATAGCATCAGCACTAGAAGAAGCATTCATATTAATACCTGCCATGGCAGCAAGAGAAGACAATCCTCCCCCACTCTTTCCATCCGACAACTCCGGAGCAATCGTAGCTGTAGCTGTATATTCTTTCGGAATACTGAAAGCAATCACCAACCCCACAATCACTGCATAGCCACAACACTTCAATATCCACTTGCGCTCTGCCCAGACCTTCAAGGCAAGCTCTAGCAAATCAATCTCCTCTTCCTGTGGATGTTTATTCTGCTGTCCGTCATTCATATCAGCATCCTTTCTTTTTATATCTTCCACTTGTTTCTTATTTAAAAGCATTAGTCAACGTAGCCACCATCGCCGCAATCGTTGCAGTCATGGAGCTCATACCCATAATCTCAGAAAGCTGGAGACGCTTCCTCTCAGACTTCGTGGGAACCACAATCTCACAACCCGGCTGGATTAAATCACTGTCACTCTTCTTAGCACGGGCTACCGTACCATTCAGATAAATGATGTATGCTTTCTTCTTTTTCGCATTTTCGCCATAACCACCTGCCATATTGATATAATGTTTCAGCTTGGCATCTTTCTCCCAGGTTACTGTATTAGGATACATCACTGAACCGCTGATCTTCACCGTATTGACGTATTCAGGAATATAAACGATATCTCCCTCACGCAGGACAATGTCATAGTCACTTCCCGGATTAAACAGAGCCTTTTCCATATCGATGCCTACTGCGTAAGTCTCAGAGATGGCAAGCTTGTCCACAGAGATGCTATCCTTCCCCTCACCACCCTGAGCTATGCGAAGCACATCCGTCTCACGCCGACGTTCCTCATCATTGCGCTTGCGAATCAAACGTCCCCCCTTTATATATGCCGCCGGAGTAATTCCGCCTGCACGACCTATCACATCACTCAGACGTTCATTCTTTTTCAACAACGAATAGCTGCCGCTGAAAAGTACCTCACCCGCAACCGTCACCATGCGCTGAACTTGGTAGGCAGGACTGCGACGAACCTGGACTACATCGAAAGGTTGCAGGTAGAAACTATCGGCAACCGTCAGAAGACCGTCCTTGATGTCAAAGGTGAATGTCTCCGCAAGCTTGCTGCTGTAGGCAGTACTCTTGGGATCCTTGATGCGGCGCGTCACGCTCACACAGGTAGTGGCGGCAGCCTCGGTAAGACCTCCCGCCTGGACAATCATATCCTCTATCGTTAAGTTGTCGGAGTATAGGAAAGTACCGGGATTGAGCACCTCACCATAAATGGAGACCGTCTCGCTCTCCTTCAGGTCATGGATACCGGGAACATACAGATGGTCGTTCTTCTGAAGGGGTATATCAGAAACCGTACCGTTCATAATACCCTCCAGATCAACGGCAACCATTTCGTGCGTAAGATCTTCACGCTCACGGTCTAGAAGGACCCGGGCAAGGAAAGCATCTCCCCGGAGTCCCTCAGCCTTCTTTATCAGCTGCTTCACCGTATTCACCTCACCGTCCAACTGATAAAGCCCCGGACGATAGACGGCACCACTGACCTCAACCTTGTTCTCAAAACGGTCGAGTACGGCGTCAACCGTCATTAAGTCACCGTCGTCTAAACGGAATACGGAATAGTCCATCTCATCCACATTATATACTTGATGTTCACGTCCGCTTTTACGGATGATGCGTACAGCCTTCTTATAGGCATCTCCCATAAAGCCACCCGCATACTTCAGTAAGGAAGCAACCGTCTCGGCAGGCTTCATTTCATAATACATGGGACGTTTCACCTTACCTACTATCTCGACCAACGACTGGTAGGGACTCACGATAATCACATCGCCCTCCTGCAGACGGACATCGTCATTCATCTTGCCCTGCATGATGAACTCATAGACGTCCAAATGCTCTATCGTCTCTCCGTTACGAACCAGACGGATGTCACGCAAGCTACCGATATTATTCACACCACCGGCACGGTACAAGGCATGGAAAACCGTGGAAAAGGCCGAAAGTGTATAAGTACCCGGCACCGTGACCTCACCCATGATATGAATCTGAATGGTACGTATATCGCCTAAAGTCAGACGGATCTGTGAATTGGGATCCCCCCCTCCGATACCGGAATAGATCTTGGACAGTTCCCGTTGCAGATAAGCGTTGGCTTCTTTAACAGTCATGCCGTTCAGATAAACGGGACCGAGGTCTTTCACCTGGATACTCCCCTCGGGACTGATGGTCTGGCGGATAGTATTCTCGGAAGCTCCCCAGATATCTATGATCACCTCGTCACCGGGCCCCAGCCGATAATTTGCTGGAGTAGCCAGATTCACACTAGGTTCAAAGGAGAGATTACGGTTCTGGAACAGATTATGACCGAAAATCTGTATTCCGGCAGCCTCAGGGGCGGACTGGCTTTCAAGTCTCTCATCAACAACCGCTTTCTGGTCATCCAGTTCGGCAGCCTCGTAGGATTCTCCCACAGCAACCGAACGCTTGCGCATCTGTGAGGGAGCTTCGGAACCCGGGACAGCAACACCCGAGTTCTCATATTTATCCTTGATGCGGAGCACCTGTTCGCGGGTCACACCACGGCGCAACAGTTCGGCAGTCATCTGCTTCTGAGATTTTCCGGCAGCCTGTGCTTGTTTCACATATTCAACCACTTGCTCGTCGGACATGCGCTGGGCATAGGCAGAACCGAAGACAATGAAAAGACATAAAATCAGAAATAAGATTCGACGCATAGTTTAATGTTTGTTAGATTCTTATATGTCACACACTGAAAAAATCAAACTAATCCGGGAAGGTGGAACCAAAGGTGATTTATATTTATTACTTCGCGTAGTAATGAAAGAGTTAGTACCACGCTTCCCGGATATTCAATAGATATTGGGCATCTACTAAAGAGGGTATAACCCACTTTGAGTTATATTTTTAATCAAATAATAAGTTATTTTACTATATTCATTGGCAGAAATGCCATATAATCCGTTTCTCTGGAGGCTATTTTTCGTAATACAATGCGTGGAATCCTTTTCACTCATTACATGAATATATCACTTGTATGTTTAGTTCTATATGCCTTTAACTTTTCCCGTGTCTCCTGCATTCTCCACTCCATTTCTTTTTTTGCCTTTCGAGAAAACTTTCACCTGTTTTAGTCCTCAAGATATTCCCACGGATAGGGATTGTCAACTACATTCCGGAATTCCTCGACAGCTTCCTGCTGTTCGGCAGTGAGCGATGCGGAGTCCCAGGAAGAAATAATCTTCCAGGCTTCGTCGGCCAGGAGCTCATCGAACACTTCTCCATAACAGGCAGTAAGCAGACGGAGTTTCAACAGCGAGGCGGGAAGGGTATCAAGGAGATTCCAACAACGGTTTAATATCTCCTGGAGGTGATCCTGCTTCTCGCCATGGTCAATGAACGATGCGTTATAACCCATCAAGAGAGCAAGACAGACGTTTGCCTGTTCTTCCGTAGTAGTACCTCGGGCACTGGAACCATACAAAGCCGCAGTCAAGCGGTAAACCTCACCGTTACGGCGGGAAAGGTCATCACTATAGATAGGACTACCGTCCATACCTAAATACATCAGTTCGTGCGCAGCACGCTGGAGATTAATTGCTTCTTCGAAAAGGGAGGAGGACATTTTTTGAATTATGAATTGTGAACTATGAGTTGTAAATTATGAATTATAATTCAGCCGATCACTTCTATAAGATCCGGATGGATAGTGGCCATGGCAAGAGCAATGACACCTTGTATCTCTATAACCACACGGCGGTCACGTGCCCCCTTTACTTTCAGAAAAATACCCTCCTGACCTGCAAAGTCACCACCCGTAATACGGACTCTAGTTCCTTTCGACAGATTCAACTCTTCGGGCTGGAAATAAAGCAAATGGTCGTTATAGGTTCCGGCAACGGCGATGAAGCGCTGCATCTCATGGTCGGGAATAATTATCTTCTGACCACTGCGAGTATCGGTTATATATTGCAAATAAGTAATTTGAGACTTAACACGCTGTACGTCGGAAGGACGTGCATGGACAAAAACCAGATTACGGATGACGGGAACCAAAGTACGGACTTTCTTACCCTTACGGATACTTACCTTATATTGCATGGGGACAAAACAGCCGAGGTTCTCCTTCTCGAGAAGATACACCGCATCAAGCTCCCTGCGGTATGTGGCACGCATGGCATGCCAGACTTCAACCTCGTTATCCGTTTCCATTTTCGTTGTTTTGTTCACAAAAGAGTGTTCCTCTGGGGCTTTGAACCCTCGGTATATACCTGGTATCCAATCATTTGCGAGCACCTTATGTAAAATACAGCAAGCATTGTGCCCTTCTTGCCAACAGTTTTTTTGCAGTTCGTCATTACCTTCTGGTAAGAGACTATAAACGAACGGATTACAAACAAAAAGCGTTTTTTAAACGTTCGTTTAATGGACGTCAAATTTCAGGAAATGAAATAGGGAATGAGTTAATAAAAGGGAATGGAAATTTTAAATATTAAATAAGATACTTAATATATTGAATTACTGTAGATTAAACTGAGACACGATGGGTTTTCCAAAATATTTTTATTAAACATTTTGAGGATATAAAAAACAGTCTTATCTTTGCGTCCATTAAACGAACGTTTAAAAAACACTTCCAAATCAAAGTCATTTCCATTTATATATCAACACATTAACCCATCATAAAGATAAAACCCAGCTTTTTATCTCCATCCTTACTCCACAAAAACAAAAAACTTGATATACCTTTGCATTTATTTTACAAACTACAGTAATTTTAATTATTAACCCAAAAACATTAGAAAATGAAGGCAAAAGAGACACTCCAAAGTAAGGAAAAAAAACAAAAAGAGACACCCTAGAAACGAATGTAAAGCACGGCATATCAGCTCCGAAAGCGGGAGTAGGACGTCCCTCAAGTGGGGAGGTTATAGGAATACTGCCACAATATAGGAAAGAAGTCATTAAAGACATCATCCTATGGAAAAAATCAAGATACTTTATAGAAGAAAAGCCGACAAGCAACAAGGCATTGGCACAATGGGCATACTCACATTTCGACTTTAGAACGCCAGACTATAAAAGACTGTCAGAAAACACTATAATACAAGAGTTCGGTGAAGTGTGGCGGGAAATGAAGGTAGCAGGAGAGATATAGGGAATAAAACAAAAAAGGGCAGAAACCACGAAACTTATTGACAATAATTAAATATAAACAACTTAAGGAATAAACCACTTATCTTTGCCGCCACTTTGGTAAGGATGAAGCCACACCGCCTATAGATGCCGCTTTCTCAACGAATGCGGCATCTTTTTTTATATACAAGCGTACCTCCTGCCAAACTAATACAATTATTAATTTTAAAGACAACAAGATGAGAAAGTCGACAAAGAACGCTTCACTTCACGAAGCACTGAGAAACCTATGGAAAATACGTATCATGCTGGAAAAGAACTACACGGAAACATGCGCCACATGGATGGCCCGACGGATAGAAAGCCTGATAGACCACATGCAATACGGACACGCACTCATAGCCTACCACAAGCAGGACGGGACATTCAGGCTGGCGAAAGCCACCTTACTGCCCTACAAGGCTGACTTCAGAAGAGATTATGACATCACAAGAGTGACAAGCACCATAGCCTTCTGGGACGTGGAACTGCAGGCATGGAAAACTTTCCAGCTGGAGAACTTCCTCGAATGGAGCCCCATATGCTAACCATTAACCATTAATCACTAATCATTAAACACTAAAAACAATGGCCATGATGTACGGGGGAATGCTATACTTCCCCCTCAAAGTAAATCTATTCGAAGAGATAGCAGTGGAACTGGTGGAAGCCAGGTTCGGACTGAAAGGCACAGCGGCGGTAATGAAACTGCTGTGCAAGATACACAAGGAAAACGGATATTACCTGAAATGGAACGCGGAGCAATGCACACTGTTCACAAACAAGGCGGGAAAGGACATCAACGAGCAGGAGATGCAGGGAATCGTGGACATCCTGGTGGAGAAAGCCTTTTTCGACCCCAAAACCTATAAGGAGCAAGGGGTACTGACCTCTACCGAGATACAGAAAGTATGGCTGGAAGCCACCAAACGAAGAAAAAGGGATCTCACCACCCTGCCCTATCTACTGGTAGAGACGGAGGAAGATAAACCGGACAAGGACAAGACTTGTACGCAAAACCGAGAAAATTGCACGCAGGATGCGGACATTTTCCCCGAAAATGCATGCAATTCCAAACAAAGCAAAGAAAGCAAAGTAGAAGAAAGCAAAGCAAAAGAAAGTAAAGCACTTCCCCCTCTTACTCCCCCGGGGGAAAGCGGAGGAGCGCAGGGAAATCCTGATCTGGACATTCCCGGATATGCCTACAACAGGAATACGCACAACCTGGAATGCCTCATGCTGAATCTGGAAAAGCTCTACATCACCGACCGGGAGGAAATCAGGAAGATTCTGAAGTTATCGGACTACGGCAGGCTGGGAAACTACGTCTGGAAAATATTCAATGGAACAAACTGGAACAAGGTGAACAGCAAGGGAGGGTACATCATCTCGGTACTGGCAAGGGAGAAGCGGAGTACGGGAAGCTGATTCCACAGGGCACAAGCTATCAATAACATGTCATGCAGGAAATCAACAACGTGTGATACAAAAAACAAATATCGTGTCGGCAGGATATTAATTCCTTGCCGACACGATATTCATTCCTTCTTCGTCCTTAAAATTGTGACTTATAATTATGCTGATATTCAGCGCAAAACCTCTGCAATTCAATAAAAAATGGCTGGAACACAGCAAACAGTTCCTCATCGTGCTCTTCAAGGTATCGAATTGCCTTATCTACGGATATATCAATATGATGATATTCCACCATGATGTTCAAAGACTCTCTTATTCCGTTCAGAGTGGCGTATTTCCGCAAACGGTCGGTCAAGATAAAATGCCAGATGAAACGTTTGAACCGTACCGGAAGATAGCGGTAATTGATAAGGAGGGAAAGATAAAAATTCCGGGTATACTTCCTCAAGGAGCCCCCGGAGAACGACTCGAAACGGGAAGCCAGCAAATAATCGAAACAAATATCCAACAATACCCCCGAATAGCGTCCGAATTCTGGTTGAAGCCTATGCACCACCTCGCAGACAGCCGGATGATGGTCGGTATAGTCGTCAATAGCGCGGTGAAGCTGAATACCCTTGGCTATATCCGACGGATAATTCTTATAGGAGCTTCCCTTTACGGCATCGCCTACAAAATTACCCAACTGTACTTTTCTGTTCGAACCGGAAAGGAATATATGTGCCAGATAGTTCATGACAAAAGATTTACCAGCTCCTTGCAAAGACGCTCCTTCACCTCTTCCATCGGCACTTCATGTCCCAGTTCTTTCTGCAAAGAAGTGACCCCCTTGTCGATGAATCCGCAGGGATTGATATAGCTGAAATAACGTAAATCGGTATTCACATTCAGTGCCAGCCCATGCATGGTAACAAAATGGCTGCTGCGCACGCCGATGGCACAAATCTTACGGGCACGGGGAGTATCGCCCTCCAGCCATACGCCCGTTGCCTTCTCCAGACGTCCGGCGGCGATGCCAAACGAAGCACAAACGCGAATTACCGCCTCTTCCAGCAGATGCACATACTCCTTCAACCCCAAAGAAAAGTCCTCGAGGTTCAGAATAGGATAGCAGACCAACTGTCCCGGACCATGATACGTAATGTCTCCGCCACGGTCAATATGATAGAGCGTAGCCCCTATCCTGCGCAGCTGTTCTTCTCCCAGCAGCATATTCCTTTCTTTCCCACTACGCCCCAATGTATAGACATGGGGATGCTCGCAGAGCACAATATGATTGACATAACCCTCTCCTGCCTGCTTGGCATGTACAAGTGCGTCAAACCATTCCGTCTGCCGGCTCCATGCCCCGGCATAAGGAATCATGTCCCAATCTGATATTTCCAGTTTCATGCAAGCAAATATAGCACTTTTTTGAATTCTAAAAAGAACATTTCATTTTAAAAACAGAATGTCTTCCGTTACTTTTTCCCGGAAAAGAATTACCTTTGTGCGAACTCTAAACGACAAAGCGTATGGAATTTCCTCAAGTCGACCTGCCAGTAGACATGATTGCATGGACTGAAGTAACGGAAGACATTCTAAACATATACAAACAGTCGTGCCGCCTGAAAGCATGCATCTTTGCACTATGCATAGAAGGTTCCATCACGGTATCCATCAACTTGATGGATACGGAAATCAAGCAAGGGGATTTTATCACCCTGCTTCCCGGAACCATCATACAGTTTTACGAACAAAAGGAAAAAGTGTGCCTGGGATTCGTGGGGTTTTCTTCCCATTGCCTCAATGGAGTCAACCTCATCCAGTCTACATTGAGCTCCTTCTCCAACATACTGGAGTATCCGGTACTGGCTGTCAACCCTACCGTCGCCTCCTACTTCAAGGACTATTTTGCCCTATGGGCACGCATCACGACCGGTCCCTATCCTCCCGATACAAAAATGGCTCAAAGCACATTGAACATGCTCCTCAGCGGCATAGACAGAATGTATTGCCACCGTCCGCAGATGCAAAAAGGGAATAAGAGCCGGAAAGAGGAAATATGCCGCGAACTGGTGCAGCTCGTCATCGAAAACTATACCCGCGAACGCCGCGCGCAATTCTATGCCGACAAACTGGGCATCTCCCTGCAACACCTCAGCACCACCGTGAGGCAGGTGACCGGCAGAAATGTATTGGACATCATCGCCCACGTCGTCATCGTAGACGTGAAAGCCAAGCTGAAATCAACCAATATGACCATTCAAGAGATTGCCTATTCCCTGAACTTCCCCAGTGCTTCCTTCTTTGGAAAATACTTCAAGAGGCACATGGGCATGAGTCCGCTGGAGTATAGGAACAGTTGAGAATACAGCCGTCAGAACCTGGAACTCAGACGAAGGCTGCTCAAAGCCACGGATACACAGGAAAGAGCCATGACAGCACCTGCCAGCGCAGGGCTCAGCAGGATGTCATAGACGGGATAGAGTACTCCGGCTGCGACAAAGATACCTACTGTATTATAGATGAAAGCCCAGAACAGATTCCGGTACATGAGGCTCACAGTCTGGCGAGACAACCGGAAAACTTTGGGTAACAGCAGCAGGTCTGAAGTCCTGAGAGTAATCATGGCGGTGTCCATCAACGTATCGGTCCCCTTTCCCATGGCAATGCTTACATCAGCACAACTCAAGGCTCGCGCATCGTTCACGCCGTCACCTACCATGGCGACCGTTTTACCCTGAAGCTGCAGCTTATGGATGAAATCCTCTTTGTCGTCGGGCATGGCATCAGCCACAAAACGCATGATACCCAAACTGCCGGCCACGGAAGAAGCCGTACGCTCACCGTCTCCCGTAAGCATACATATCTCGATGTCCTGGGTACGCAGTTCCCGGATAGCTTCCATAGAAGTCACCCGCAACTGGTCCTTGATGGCAATAACGGCAAGTAAATCGTTCTCACGCCCAAAGTAGACAATACTGTTTCCGTCCGATTCATATTGTGTCAGCATATCGGCCAAGATATCCGACAAATTGGCTTGATAATCTTTCAGCAGTTTATGGCTTCCTACCCAATATTCCGCACCTTGATAGGCCACTCTGACACCTTTTCCGGTAATGTTTTCAAAACCGTCCAGGTGGGCAGGGATAACCTGCTCCTCCCCTTCCAGGGCCGTAACGATTGCTTCTGCCAGAGGATGGTCCGAAGTAGACTCGGCAGCAAGCAGTACATCTTTATAATGCTCCTCCTGCCCTTGCGCCCACAGCCAGCCTATTACCGTAGGATGTCCTTCTGTCAAGGTCCCGGTCTTGTCGAATACCACCACATCCACATTGCGCATCTGCTCTAAAGCGGAAGTGTCCCTGATTAGGATATGATTGCGGGCAGCTTTATTAAGGCCCGCCGCCAAAGCTACTGGAGTGGCCAGCCCTACCGCACACGGACAAGCCACCACCAATACGGACAAAGCGGCAAACAGACCGTGTGACACTACATCTATGCCTCCGAAGAACACCCATATAAAAAAGGTCAGCAGGGAAATGATGAGAATGACCGGGACAAAAAGCTCGGCAACGCGGTCGTCAATGCGTTGCTTCTCCGGCAGTACGCGGGCTGCGTTATGCTGCCAGCCTCCCAACCGGCGGATAGCCGCCGACACATTTCGCCGGGCACGTTCCTCCATAAACTCGCCGGTCAGGGAAAAGGCGATGATGACGGCGGCAACCCCATAATAGACATGCGGTTCCAGCCCGATGCCCAGCCAATAATCCGGGAAGAAAGTGTTGAACACACTGAACAGAAAAGCCACAGAGGTGGTAAGCGCCACCAGACGGTCTATATTGTTGCGGCCCGACCGGGTCCCCTTCCAGGCACCGGTATAAAAAGGAGCGCCGAAAAACAGCAGTACCGGAATTGCCAGTACCATCTGTATTTCACGGGTATAGGGTATATGCACAAAGACTGTAGAAAACAGTATCAGTACGATGGCAAAAAGCCATGCACCGACGACGCGCAATCCCGTGCTGTGCATATCCGGCACGGGATGTGCCTTAGTAATTATATTGCTCATTCGATTTATTTTTTAGATGGTTGTTGTTCCGCTTTAATAAAGCAACAACCGGAATGAGCAGTTTGTTCAATTACTTCTTATCGTCCTGCTTGGTTTCCTTGACAAACTCCGCTTCATAATGGAACTTTTGGAAACCTTTTTTCAACTTTTCCACACTGGTCTTGTCGGCATCATACGTGATGGTTACCGTCTTTGTCTTCAGGTCTGTGTGGAAGTCCTTCAGTCCCTTCTCAAAACGGATGTTATTGTTTATCTTCCTTACACAGTTCTCACACTTCATCTGTGCCACCTTGAACACGGCTGTACGGATGTCTTTTGCCATTGCGGCAGATGCACAGAAGAGTACAACTGCCAAAGTCATTAAAAATCTTCTTGTTTTCATTGTTTCGCTATTGATTTAATAAATAATATTATATTCTCGGCAAGTTAAAACGGACACCTACATAGGCTTTTGCCCCATGCATCGGTCCCCACACCATCGTAGCATCAAAGTTGCTTCCCCAGGGATTGGAAGCATCGATGATGGGGTTTTTCTGCTTGAAGTTTGTCAGGTTCTCGCCACCGACGTATATAGACCAGCGACGGAAATAGCGCGTCACCTGGGCACTCAACTGCTCGAAGCCGCCATAGCGCCTTTCCCACGACCAGTTGCCGTCTGTCAGTTCGTATGGAGCCGGCATGCGCCCGCCACCGTTCAACTGCAAAGTCACATCAAACTGCCACAATCCCAAAGGTGTCTGATAAGAAGCCGTCAGCAAACCTTTATATTTGCTGGTAAGGGGTTTCTCCATCAGCTCTCCGTTGTAATTCGTCTTGGCATCCGTCCAACGGTAAGCCGCGGTAAAGGTGAAACCCGGGAAGAACGGATAGCTTGCCTCCACCTGCACTACCTGCGAATAGGAACGGCCGTGAAGGTTGTAAAACAGAACGGCATGCGGGTCCGTATCCATGTCTACCACCACCTGCTTGCTGAAATCCGTGTAATAGTATTCCGCATTCAGGTTCAAGGTTTTGCCGAACAAGGGAATATAGGCGGAAGTGCTTGCGCCATAGTTCCAGGCCTCATCCTGGTCAAGACGTTTGGCGATGTCTATCCGGCGGCTGCTTGCCAGCAGGTAGTTATTCTCGGCCAGCACATGGTTCGTGCGATATCCCTTTCCTGCCGAAAGACGGAAATGTACATACTCGTTGGGATTGTACTTCACATGGAAACGCGGGGTGACGAAATAGCCGTACTCGCTGCTATGGTCGCCGCGAATGCCACCCATCAGCACCAGTTTATCGTCCCAGTTGTAGGTGTACTGCACGTAGGCGCCGGGAACGGCTTCTTTGGTGAATTTCTTCGTCAAAGGCTGTGCGGCGTCATTGTCCAGGCGGTAGTGCTGGTCGTAGGAGTCATAGTTGAAGCTCAGTCCGGCAGAAAGGCTTTGACGCTTGGTCAGTTCCGTCTCGAACAGCAAGGAGGCATAAGCGTTGTGCTGGTCCACATCATAGATTTTCCGTCCGTACAAGGCATCCTGCTTGTGCAGGGAACCGGAAAGAATCAATGCCAGGTTGGTGTTCTTCTCCTTATTGAATATATAGGCGTTCTTGGTGAAGGCTTCGTAGCGGTCGGTACCTATACTTATCTTATAAGGGTCTGCCAGGGATGTTTTGCCATGGCTGACTTGCCCGCTGTTGCGGTCTTCTGTAAGCACTTTGATGCCTGCTTGGAAAACGTAGCGGTCGCCCATGTATGCCCAGCGGTTCCAGAGGTTGTACTGCTCCACACGGGGGATGTCGGCAAAGCCGTCGTCGTTGCTGTCGTGAGCTTTGGTCTCATTCTCGTAATGCGCCAGCAAAGAGGTGCTCCAGCGTTTGGAGAGTTTCACCGTGGCATCGGCATTGGCTTCGTAGCGGTTGGTACTGCTGGCAAAGAGATTGGCGGAGAACCAGTCGGCTTCGGGCAACTGGGGTTTCTTGAATTCCACATTGATTTGTCCCGTGATGGCCTCATAGCCGTTCTTCACGGACGAACTGCCCTTGCTCACCTGAATGCTCTGCATCCACGGCCCAGGGACATAGCCCAAGCCGTAGGGGGCGGCAGAGCCGCGGTAGTTGGGGATATTTTCCGTCATCATCTGCACATACGTACCGGACAAGCCGAGAAGCTTGATTTGCTTGGCACCGGTGGCGGCGTCAGAGTAAGTGACGTCCACCGAAGGATTGGTCACAAAACTTTCTCCCAGGTTACAGCAGGCGGCACGGCTCAACTCGGCGCTGCTTATCATATCTTCGTTCATCACACTGTTACGCAGCTTCATGGTGCCCAACTTACGGCTGACCACATTCACCTCGCTCAGTTCCACCCCTTCGCGCAAGACAATGTCGAGCGTCTCATTGCGGTTACTGACGTGTATCGTATCGTTCTCAAAACCGATAAAGCTGACTACAAGCATATGCTTGTCATTGGGTTTGGACAAGGAGAAGGTACCGTCCGCCGAAGTGGTGGTTCCTTGAGCGGTTCCCCGCCAGAAGAGGTTGGCACCCGCAATCGGGTCGCCCAAATTATCCTTTACCGTTCCCTTTACCTGCGCCTGCAAGGCGGTGAAAGAGAACAGAAGGATGGCTATCAAACTATATTTCATTTCTGTTTTATACTTAAAGAAGTGATTAAAAAACAAACAGTTCCCTCCGGACAATTCATGTCATTGCCCCGTATAAAACAACACTAAATGAGAAGCGTGGAATAGAGCGCCAGATAATGACGCGAGCCGATGACATATGGCGGTGCCCCGAAATGCACTTCCGGAGTACAGGCCACTTGTGGCAAGGAGTAATCAAACAACGGCAGTTGCTCACAAAACAATGTAAGGGATGGCACGAACGAAGCAGACTCGTGTGCATACTTCACGAAATCCACCTTGTAGTAGACGGCTGTACAGCCGGTACCCTTGCATGTTTGCCGTGAGGCACGATGTGTATTATGGCATTTGGAACAGCCGGAAGTGCAGCAGCTTTGCGTCATCTCGCATCCGGCACAGCAATACTGAACTACAGAAATCCCCACTCCGCTTATAATGATAAGGGAGGAAAAGAGTACAGCCAATATGTAACGGAGTTCCTTCATAAGCGCTGCAAAGATAGAAAGTTTTAACCGTTTGCCGGAATTAATTTTTCCTTTTTTATGTGTGCAGTTCGTTAATAAGTTCTATATTTGTCGATAAAGTTTTTTGATTGATATGTTGATTTATAAACGAAATTCAATATGAAAAAGCAAACTGTCAGCCTACTTGTCCTTCTGCTTGCGGCAAGCGGCTTTTTCTTTTCTTGCGGTAACACCGTGAACAAAAACGCATACGCGTTGGAGTTCGACAGTATACAAGTAAACGAAACCGCACATCTCTTCGGAGACACAGCCAAGCCGGCCTGCAACCTCATCCTCAACTTTGCCTACGCCAGCCAGTCATCCGACGTAAGGCTGAAAGACAGTCTGAACACCTTCTTCCTCTCTGCTTGCTTCGGCGACAAGTACATGGCGATGACACCCGAAGAAGCTGTCAAGAAATATACGGAGAAATATGTCGGCGACTACCGCAATGACCTGGAGCCGATGTACAAAAAGGATGAGCAGGACAAGGAGGACGAAGAAAGCATAGGAGCTTGGTATTCCTATTATAAAGGAATCGAAAGCCATGTGCAGTTGTGCAATACCTTGATACTGACCTACCGTATAGATTACAACGAATATACCGGCGGCGCACACGGCATCTATATGTCCACCTTCCTCAACCTCGACCTAAAGACCCTAAGCCCCATCCGCCTGGACGACCTCTTTGAAGGCGACTATAAGGAAGCGCTGACCGACTTGCTTTGGAAACAGCTGATGGCAGACAACAACGTCAGCACCCGCCAAGAGCTGGAGGACATGGGCTACGCCACCACCGGCGATCTGGAGCCCATCGAGAATTTCTACCTGGACCCAACGGGAATCACCTTCTATTATAATGTATATGAAATTGCCCCATACGTAATGGGAGCAACCAAAATCACGTTGTCTTATGAGGACATAGCTCCTCTGATGAACGGTAAATTCATTGTATTAAGCAGCGCTATAAAAACAGACGGCAAATAGAAACTATAATCAATTGTCTATTAACATAAAATTCACAATGGATTTAATACTCAAATATTTCCCGGACCTGACGGAAGAACAGAAACGGCAGTTTGCCGCACTCTACGACCTCTATCTGGACTGGAACTCTAAGATTAATGTCATTTCACGCAAAGATATAGAGAACTTGTACGAACACCATGTGCTGCATTCTCTGGGCATAGCCAAGGTAATCCACTTCAGGCCGGGGACACAGATTATGGACCTCGGCACGGGAGGAGGCTTTCCGGGAATCCCGCTTGCCATCCTTTTCCCCGAAGTACACTTCCATCTGGTGGACAGCATCGGAAAGAAAGTACGCGTAGCCTCCGAAATAGCCAACAGCATCGGGCTGAAAAACGTCACCTTCCGCCATGCCCGCGCAGAAGAGGAAAAAGGGAAGTTCGACTTTGTGGTGAGCCGTGCCGTGATGCCACTGACAGACCTACTGAAGATTATCCGCAAGAACATCTCCTCCAAACAGCAGAATGCATTGCCCAACGGACTGATTTGCCTCAAGGGGGGCGAATTGGGAAATGAAACCATGCCCGTCAAGAACAAGACCACGTTGTGGGACTTGAAGGAGTTCTTTGAAGAGGAGTTCTTCGAGACAAAGAAAGTAGTATATGTAGGGGGATAAATCTAAATACATAATATGAAAATAAAGAGATTCGAATTTAATATGTTCCCGGAGAACTGTTATGTGCTTTGGGACGAAACCAATGAAGCGGTCGTCATTGACCCGGGCTGTTTTTATGAGGAAGAAAAGCAGACCTTGAAAAACTTCATCATCAAGAATGGGCTGAATGTGAAACATCTGCTGAATACCCATCTGCATCTGGACCATATCTTCGGCAATCCTTTCATGCTGAAAGAGTTCGGTCTGAAGGCCGAAGCCAACCAGGCCGATGAGTTCTGGATTGACGAAGCGCCGAAACAAAGCCGCATGTTCGGCTTCCAACTGCAGGAAGCCCCCGTGCCCCTGGGCACTTATCTGCACGATGGAGACATCATCACCTTCGGCAATACGGAACTGGAAGCCATCCATGTGCCGGGACACTCGCCGGGCAGCCTGGTGTACTATTGCGCGGCAGACCACTGCATGTTCTCGGGGGATGTGCTGTTTCAAGGCAGCATCGGCCGTGCCGACCTTGCCGGCGGCAACTTCGACGAACTGATAGAGCATATTTGCAGCCGTCTGTTCATCCTGCCCAACGACACGATTGTCTATCCCGGACACGGAGCACCGACTACCATAGGAATAGAAAAAGCGGAGAATCCGTTCTTCCGGTAAATATACAGCAAACTTTTAAATCATTACAGCCATGAAAAACGACCTATTGGCCTACCGCCACATCGGCATCAGCGAAAAAGACGAGGAGAAGATGCTCCAAAAAATAGGAGTGAAAAGCCTGGACGAGCTGATTGATAAAACCATTCCTGCCAACATCCGCCTGAAAGAACCGCTGGCTCTGCCCAAGACAATGACGGAGTACGAATTCGGACAGCACATTGCAGGACTGGCTGCCAAAAACAAACTTTACACAACCTATATCGGTATGGGATGGTACAATACCATCACTCCTGCCGTTATCCAACGGAATGTATTCGAGAACCCCGTTTGGTACACTTCCTATACCCCCTATCAGACCGAAGTCTCACAAGGACGCCTGGAAGCCCTGATGAACTTCCAGACTGCCGTATGCGACCTCACCGGCATGCCCCTTGCCAACTGCTCCCTGCTGGATGAAGCGACTGCCGCAGCCGAAGCCGTGACGATGATGTACGCCCTGCGTCCGCGCGACATGCAGAAATCGGGTGCTAACGTGGTATTTGTAGACGAAGCCGTCTTCCCGCAGACACTGGCAGTAATGACTACCCGCGCCATTCCGCAAGGTATCGAGCTGCGTATAGGAAAATACCATGAAATGGAATTCACGCCGGACATCTTCGCCTGCGTACTGCAATATCCCAACGCCGCCGGCAACGTGGAAGATTATCGCGCCTCGTGGAAAAAGCCCATGCGGCCAACTGCAAAGTGGCCGTTGCCGCCGACATTCTGAGCCTCGCCCTGCTCACCCCTCCGGGAGAATGGGGAGCTGACATCGTCTTCGGAACTACACAACGGCTCGGTACACCGATGTTCTACGGTGGGCCGTCGGCAGCCTACTTTGCCACCCGCGACGAGTACAAGCGCAATATGCCGGGACGCATCATCGGCTGGTCGAAAGACAAATACGGCAAGCTGTGCTACCGCATGGCGCTGCAAACCCGCGAGCAACATATCAAGCGTGAAAAGGCGACTTCCAACATCTGTACCGCGCAGGCACTGCTGGCTACAATGGCAGGATTCTATGCCGTATATCACGGTCCGGAAGGCATCCGCACCATTGCAGAACGCATCCACAGCATTGCTGTATTCCTGGAAAAGAGCATCAACAGACTGGGGTACAAGCAGGTCAATGCACAATATTTCGACACGCTCCGCTTTGCACTGCCCGACACCATTTCGGCACAGCAGATACGTACCATCGCTCTAAGCAAGGAAGTGAACCTGCGTTATTTCAAGAATGGAGATGTAGGCATGAGCATTGACGAAACTACGGATATAGCTGCCGTCAATGTACTGCTCTCCATCTTTGCCATTGCCGCCGGAAGGGATTGGGAAAAGACAAGCGACGTACCCATGGCAAGTAGCATCAGCGCGGAGATGAAGCGCCAAAGCGCCTATCTGACACACGAAGTATTCAACAAATACCATACGGAAACGGAGATGATGCGCTACATCAAGCGCCTCGATCGCAAGGACATCTCACTGGCACACTCCATGATTTCCCTCGGCTCGTGCACCATGAAACTGAATGCCGCCGCAGAGATGCTGCCGCTCAGCCGTCCGGAATTCATGAACATGCATCCCCTGGTGCCCGAAGACCAGGCCGAAGGTTACCGCGAACTGATAAGCAACCTCAGTGAAGAGCTGAAAATAATTACCGGCTTTGCCGGCGTCAGCCTGCAACCAAACTCCGGTGCGGCAGGCGAATATGCCGGACTCCGCGTCATCCGCGCCTATCTGGAAAGCATCGGGCAAGGACACCGCAACAAGGTGCTGATACCGGCATCCGCACACGGCACTAACCCGGCATCCGCCATCCAAGCTGGCTTCACCACCGTGACCTGCGCCTGCGATGCACAAGGCAATGTGGATATGGCCGACTTGCGTGCCAAAGCGGAAGAAAACAAGGATGACCTCGCCGCCCTGATGATTACCTACCCTTCCACACACGGTATCTTTGAAACGGAAATAGTGGAAATCTGCCACATCATACATGCCTGCGGTGCGCAGGTATATATGGACGGCGCCAATATGAATGCCCAAGTAGGCTTGACGAATCCCGGCTTTATCGGTGCGGACGTCTGCCACTTGAATCTGCACAAGACGTTCGCCTCTCCTCACGGTGGCGGCGGACCGGGCGTAGGTCCCATCTGCGTGGCAGAGCATCTGGTTCCGTTCCTTCCGGGACACAAATTGTTCGGCAATGCCGCCAACCAGGTGTCCGGAGCTCCTTTCGGCAGTGCAGGTATCCTCCCCATTACTTACGGCTATATCCGCATGATGGGAACAGAAGGGCTGACACGGGCCACAAAGATAGCCATCCTCAGCGCCAACTACCTGGCAGCCTGCCTCAAGGATACATACGGCATCGTTTACCGCGGTGCTACCGGCTTCGTAGGACACGAAATGATATTGGAATGCCGTAAGGTGCACGAAGAGACGGGCATCAGCGAAAACGACATCGCCAAGCGTCTGATGGACTACGGCTATCATGCTCCTACCCTCTCCTTCCCGGTACACGGCACGCTGATGATTGAACCGACGGAGAGCGAAAGCCTTGCCGAACTGGATAACTTCGTGCAGGTGATGCTGACCATCTGGGACGAGATTCAAGAAGTGAAGAACGGCGAAGCGACAAGACGGACAACGTGCTGGTGAATGCCCCCCATCCCGAATACGAAGTGGTAGCCGACACGTGGGAGCACAGCTATACCCGCCAAAAGGCAGCCTACCCGATAGAAAGCGTGCGCGAAAACAAGTTCTGGGTGAACGTGGCACGTGTAGACAACACGTTGGGAGACCGTAAACTGTTGCCCACATGCTATGGATGCTTCGACTGATGAAAAGAAAGCGTAACGGACTATTTTATAGTAAAAAAGAAGAAACCATCAATTCCATCTCCCATGGCATCGGCATTGCCATGGGAGTAATTGTAAGTACACTATTCCTGATAAAATGCTACCAGGCACAGAATCTTTGGGCAGCATTCGGTGTATGGCTCTATCTGTTCGGTATGGGCGGCTCCTATCTTGCCTCCACACTCTACCACTCCTTGAAACATCATAATCCGTGGAAACGACGCTTGCGGCATTGGGACCATGCGGCCATCTATTGGCACATTGCAGGCAGTTACTCCCCCATCACGCTCATTGCATTGAGAGAGGACGGCGGTTGGGGCTGGGGACTGTTCGGCTTCGTCTGGCTATGCGCCATTATCGGCACTGTTGTCAGCTTCCGCAAGATGGAGGAGCACAGTTACGTGGAAACAGTGTGTTACATCTTGATGGGACTGTCCGTACTGGTAGTATTCAAGCAGCTTTTCGCCTTCTCCCCCACAGCCTGCTACTGGATTATTGCCGAAGGAGTATGCTACATCACGGGAGCTGCTTTCTACTCCTTGCGCAAGGCACGGTACATGCATTCGATTTTCCATTTCTTTGTATTGGGCGGTTCAGCCTGCCACATGGTGGCTGTATGGGACATACTGGTGAAGATGCTGTAAGCAAACGACAAGCGCACAACTGCTAAAAGAAGTTAATAAGCATCTCTCCCCCTTGCTTTTCTCCATAACTTACCCTACGTTTGCAGTGTTGTACATCAGTACAACACCAATAAAGTTATGATAACGATAGAGAACACAAGCTACGGTTACAAGTCCAATCCACTTATTTTCAACAATATATCTTTGGAAATAGGAAACGGTATATATGGACTTCTGGGGGAAAACGGTGTAGGCAAAACGACGCTGATGCATCTCATCTGCGGACTACTCTTTCCCAAAAACGGAAAGTGCAGTATAGACGGAAGAAACACGGCAGAGAGACAGTCCGAAGGGTTGGCCCGTTACTTCTTCCTGCCCGAAGAATTGCAGATGCCTACCGAAAGCATCGCCAGCTTCGCTGCACGCCATTCCGTATTCTATCCACATTTCAATCAGGAAGAATTCAAGCTGAACCTGGAAGAGCTGAAAATCAACCGGAAACAAAAACTCTCTTCCGTCTCCTACGGACAACAGAAGAAGGCAATGCTGGCATACGCCTTTGCCCTGCATACTCCATACATCCTGCTCGACGAACCGACAAACGGGCTGGACATCACCTCCCGCCAAGCCTTGAAACGTATCATCAGCCGCAGCATGGACGATGAAAGCACGCTGCTCATCTCCACCCATCAGGCGCACGACTTCGAGAATCTGCTGGACCATCTCGTCATCCTTGGCAAAGGCGAAATATTACTGAACCGTTCGCTGGACGAAATCAGCAACCGGCTTCTCTTTGCCCGTACGGACATTCTGCCGGAAGAAAGCATCTACAGCGAAGAGAATCTATCGGGTTATTTCTCCATCATTCCCAACGAGGACGGAGAAGAGAACACACCGGACATCGAGCTGCTGTATAAAGCGGTGCTGCAACAACCGGAAAAGATACAGAGCATGTTTCAATGAAAATCCATCATACAAACAGAACTATGAACGCAACTTTTAATCTGAAACGCTTCCTGCTACTGGAACAATATAAAAGGAATGAGACCGGCAGGCACCTGCTTTGGTCAGCAGCCGTCGTATCGTTCATCTGCATCCTGTGCATTCTCTACGACATAAACCGCGGTGGAAGTTACTACGGCAAACATACCTCTGCCACCGAATTCTCCCGCTACGTACTATGGTTTATCCTCATGGCCCCCTGCCTGCTGGAAACAAAATTCAGCAAACGCAGCTCCACTCTCGATATACTGCTGCCGGCATCGGCATTCGAGAAGTTCCTACATATCTGGATAAAATACCTGCTGCTGCTTCCCCTATTCTGCAGCCTGCTGATAGCCTGCCTCAAAGGTCTGCTGTCCTTAAGCGGCAGCGAGTTCCTGCAGTATTTCGCAACGCACATCACGATGTTCCGGATACACAACACCCAGATACTGACCTATGTAATCCTGCATGCTTCCGCCTTCATCGGATACTTCGCCTTCAGCCGGCAAGTCCTGCTGAAAAGCTTCACCATCTTTGTAGGCTCCATTGCCGTCTGCATAGGAATTGTAACTTTTGTGGCCTCCCTCATGCCCGAAGCCAGAGCGGACGGATATTGGATGGATAACATTGCCACATGGCCCCACACCAACTATCCGTTGTCGGCCGGTGCACAAGCCATCGTGACTTTCTGCAATTATGCGGCTCCCATCAGTGTGCTGCTCGGTTCATGGGTATCGAGCTACTTCCTGCTCAAAGAAAAACAACTGTAGCCTATGGACTTCAAGACCAACAAGCCGATATACCAGCAGATTGTAGACTTCTGTTTCAGCAAGATTCTCACCCGCGAATGGCGGGCGGAAGAGCGGGTGGTATCCGTGAGGGAGCTCTCCACACAACTGGCAGTGAACTCGCGCACCGTGCTGAAGGCCTATGAATACCTCCAGACGGAGGACATCATCTACCCGGAACGGGGAATGGGGTTCTACCTCTCCAAAGATGCGGTGAAGAAAGTGATGCGAATACAGAAGAAAGAGTTTTTTGACAACCAGCTTGCCGACATGTTCCGCAGCATGGAGCTACTCGGCATCAGTATAGAAGAAATAACAGAACGATATAACAAACTTAAAAAAGACGGTTCATGAAGAGATACGCAAAGACTGCATTATGGATTACCTTCGGACTCCTCTTCGGACTTACGATTGTCAAAGTTTCGACACTGATGTACGAGATTTATTCCTTCATGCATTCCTAACTTTCATCGGACAGACGAGGAAAGTATAAACAACTGATATACAAGCTTCAGCATCTTCCCTTAGCGGGAAGAGTGACTTTTACATCCCTATCCAACAGTAACAGACTAATACAAACGATTATGAAAACCAAACTTTTTTTACTATTGCTTGCCCTCTCCGTACTCCGTACGCAGGCACAGAGCCTCTCCATCAAAGGACGCGTCACGGACGCCTCGCAAGAAGCAGTTATAGCCGCCAATGTGTCATTATGGACCATAGACTCTACTTTGGTGACCGGAGTAACCTCGGATGCACAAGGCAAGTTCACCCTCCATAAAATCAAGGCAGGCGATTACCGCCTTTCCATCTCCTTCATCGGCCTCCAAAGTGAAAACATACTGCTGAAACTGAATAAAAGCCTCGACCTGGGCGATGTACAGTTGCAGGAAGATGCCGTAAGCCTCGGTGAAGTGACGGTATCCGCCAGCAATGTGCTGCAGCGGGTAGACCGGCAAATTATCCTGCCTTCCGAAAGCCAGCTGAAACGCTCGTTCGGTGCCTACGACCTGCTGAACAATCTCGGCATTGCCCGTCTGCAAGTGGACAATCTGAGCAACAGCATGAGCGTCAGCGGTGGCGGAGCCGTACAAACCCGTATCAACGGCATTAAAGTGACAGACAAGGAGATAGCGGCCGTCAGAGCCAAAGACGTACTGCGTGTGGAGTTCATCGAAGACCCCGGCAAGCAGTACGGAGACGATGAGCTGGGAGCCGTAGTCAACATTATCCTGCGCCGCCGCGAAACGGGCGGTGTCGTGAACTTCCAACTCTCCGATTCGCCCCACACCCTATGGGGAGAGAATTTCCTGAGCGCGAAGTTCAATTACAAGAACTCCGAATGGGGCATCGACTACTTCAACAAGAACGGCAAGTATCACAGCCGCCTCGAATCCCACGAAACCTTCTATCTGGGCGACCGCACCATCGACCGCATCAAGGAAGGCATCGAAGACGAGTCTCCCTCCCTGAGCTTCATCAACAACCTGAATCTGACGTACAATCTGACGAAAGCGGACAAATATGTATTCAATGCCATCTTCCGCAACAACCTCAGCAATGCCCCCTACCAGAATGAGCTGAACAAGATGTGGGCAGTGGGCAGCACGGAGTCCATCTATTCATACGTCAACAACCACACATCCAGCTACTCTCCGGCGCTCGACCTTTACTTCCAGCATACCCTGCCCCATCAGCAGAGCATCCAGGTGAATGTGACGGGAACGCTCATCCATACCAAGAACAACCGGAAATACAAAGAGTACAAGGATGAGAGTGCACCATTGGCAGATATTCAGACATTAGTGGACGGCGACAAGCGCTCCGTCATCGGCGAAGCATCTATGAAAAGAGCTTCAAGGAAGTGAAGCTGAGCGGCGGTGCCCGCCACTATCAGATGCGGACAGAGAATGAGTATAAAGGTTCCAACCCTACCACTTCGAAGATGGACCAGTCGCAGACATCCGCTTTCTTCGAGGTGCAGGGCAAGGCAAAGGACTTCAGCTATGCGGGCAGCGTAGGAATGACACGTGCCTGGTTCAAGGAGAGTGAGGAAGACCATGCCTACTATATCTTCACGCCCACCGTGCGGTTGAGCTATAATCTGAAGAAGGCGGGATTCCTGCGCTACCGGTTCAACATCAGTCCTGCCATACCGTCGCTCGGCTCGCTGACGGATGTGGAGCAGGCGATGGACACGATACAGATAGTCCGCGGCAACCCGTTGCTGAAAACGTATCAGCAATTCACGAACTCTTTGTCTTACAGCTATTCGAAGAAGCAGTTCAACGCCAATCTGAGCGTACGCCACCAGTATTATGACAATCCCATCATGGAAAGCATCTTTGTGGAGGATGGCAAACTGATACTGAAGGATGAAAACCAGCGGTCGTTCCAAAGCCTGAATGCGGAACTGATGGTCGGCATTAACGGTGCTACGCTGTTCGGACTGAAGGACTTCCTGACGCTTTATGCATCGGGGGGATATACGCGCAGTTGGTCGGAAGGCCTGAACTACAGCCATATGTACGATGAATTCTATTACAGCGTAATGGCGCAAGTGCAATATAAAGACTTCTCACTGCTCGGGCAGTTCCGGAAAGTGCAGAACAATTTCTTCGGCGAAACCATTAAGAAGAACGAGAACCAGACGGCATTCATGGCAATGTACACCCGGCGGAACCTTCAGGCGGGAATCGGTATCATGTTTCCCTTCACCAATAACTATAAGGTGGGAAAAGAAAGAATCAGTGAAGTGGCTCCTTTCCGTTCCGAGACATTCGTCAGGGAGACGGGACAGATGGTCGTACTGCGCGTGGGCTATACATTCGAGTTCGGACGCAAGCACAAGGCAGGCAACAAGGGGCTGAACAACAGTGATACGGACAGCGGCATCATCAATATGCAGCGATAACCCATTTCCTCTGTGAAGAGGAAGCCCAACGGAGAGTGGCGGAATTATACGTTATTTTGCTTCATGTATGATTAATTACCTGACCGCCACCTCTCCTGCGGGTATCTCTGTTTAGCGGATGATGGTCACCGTACCTTCCTTCACCTTTTTCTCCTTCACCGGAGCATCGGCGGGAGCATATCCCAGGGCTGCGCAGCCATATACCTTATGGCTCTCGGGTACACCCAGCTTTGTCAAGAAAGCCCGGACATCGGGGTCGTCGCAGGTCTGCCCCAACTGGTTAATCCAGCAGGAACCGATGCCGAGGGACTTGGCTGCAAGGAAAATGTTCTCCAAGGCGCAGGCACAATCCATACCGGCCCACCACTTGTCCGGCTCATTGGAGACAATGACCAACGTGGGGGCATGATAGTAGCAACAATAAGTCTGGCTGTGTCCACGCTCCCGTGTATGGAGGTCGTCATTCTTGGCAAAGGCACCTTTGATTTTATCGTTCAGCTCTTCCAGCACCTCCTTATTCTGGATGGCGGTAAAGTGCCACGTCTCCAAATGCATACCACTGGGAGCATAGGTAGCCGCCTCAAGGATAAGGTTCAAATCTTCTGCGGAAACTTGCTGTTCCGTATAGGCACGGACGCTGCGGCGTACCTTGATGGTTTGTAATGTCTCGTTCATTTATTTTATTTGAGAATTGATAGTTGATAATGCACATCAGTACGTGTTCAGTGGGGCTGTTTCACCGTTTCACCAGCCCAATCTTTACATTCAGCTTGAAGTACCAGACGCCGTTCTCGCGCTCCAAGAAGCCGTATTTATCTTTCTCTACGGCACCTTTCTCCAAACGCGTGTTCTGATAAAGGAAGTCTGCAAAGACCTGCGGACGGGATTTGTGGTAGCAGAGTATCTGCCCGTTGCCGTCCGTCAGGAAGATGCCTTCGACGGCAGAGTCCGTACCGTTATAAATTTTGGCAGGGCGCATGCCGAGGGCAAGCGCCAGCAAGAACAGCTTCATCTTGAACTCGTAGAAGCGGTGCTTGTTTATCAACTCGTCCTTTATCTTCAGCGGATTCATCTCCTTGATGCGCTCCGTCAATTCGCTGATGCGGGTGATGCCGTCCAAGTGCATCAAGCGCACCATCTCGGCAAGCATGCGGGGGAAGTGGAGGTCTATCATCAGCAGGTTGCAGCGGAACACGCGGTCGGCAACGTCGGCATACTTCAGCACGCCGCCCAGTCGCTCAATCATCATCATGCGTTCTGCTACTTCCATAGAAGATTCCGGCAGGGCATTCACCTTGTTCACCGTGGGCACGGCAAACTTGACACCGCTTTGCTCCAGCTTCAGATTCGCCGTGCGCCCTCCGTCCAGCAACGGATTCATCGGGGTAAGGCGACAACGGACATTGAAGCCCGTTAGCGGAGCTTCGGGATGCCAGAAAGCTACGGAGAAATCGGTACGGTCCTCCGTCTTTGCTTCCAGGTCGAAGATATTGACAGCATCCAGGAAAGCTTCCAAGCCTTCAGTCACTTCCACTTCCTCGCCCGAAACGTTCTTCAACAGATGCAGAACCAACTCTGCCGCATCACCAAAGTCTTCGCGGGGGAAACGCAGTTCCTCCTTCTCGCCCGGAACAAACGAACCGTCCTTCCCGGTAGTTCCGCTGACAACGCGCACTTCCTGCGCTTCGATATAGTAACGGCGCGTACCGTCATGCTCTTCCCTCTGTATCAAGGCAACGGGCCAGCGCAGGGTTTCGTCTTTTTCAGCTTTCGGTGTGCCCAATGACACGGCTCCATCCGCCAGCAGGCGAAAGAAGGTGTAGAGCTCACCCAGTTCTCTTTTTGTTGCACTAAATGCCATAAACTTTCTTTTGTTTAAAGGGGGGAGTCAGCCTTTCATAAGGAGTGGTGCCGTTTCCGCAAAGAAAACAGTCTGTTCCTCATAGGAAAACAACTTGTTCCGTTAAAGGAAACGAACAACTTCCCTATTAAAAGGGGCTCTTATCCCATTTGTTGTATTATTCAAACCTTAATGTTTCTACTTTCTCCAACCGTGCCCGCAACTTCGGCATCATGGACTGACGGATGCGGAGCGTCATACGGCAGTCCATATCATACGACTGTTCCAGAATTTCCGGCTCCTCCTCCTTCACCACCCGCATCACATCGTTCATGAAGGGGTATTCGAAGAGGAAAGTCACCGCCTCATCTACCGTCTTTTCAATGATGGTGGCAGCGGCAATGGCTTCGGCGGCAGCAGCCTTATAAGCTACAATCAGTCCACTCGTACCCAACTTGATACCGCCGAAGTAGCGCACTACGATGACGAGAATATCCGTCAGTTCGTTGGAATTGATTTGTCCCAGAATCGGCTTGCCTGCCGTACCCGATGGCTCGCCGTTGTCGTTGGCACGGAAGTCCTTCCGCTCATGGCCCAACATGTAGGCGTAACACACGTGGCGGGCGTCGTAGTATTTCTTCTGGTAAGTTTCCAGATGCGCCTTCACCTCCTCTACTGTACGCACCGGCAGGGCAATAGCAATGAACTTGCTGCGCTTTTCAGTGTAAATGCCCTCGGAAGGGGCAACGATGGTTTTATACGTATCTTCGCTCATGCTGCAAAGATAATGCAAAATCAAAAGTGGTAGAAATAAGAAAAGAGATTTTTACGCTGTTATGTCCTTACACCAGTGAATTAGTCATGCACAAAAAAGCCTATGTCTTCGGTAAAAAAGCAAAAGAACAGACAAGTGATAAAAATATTCAAATTGCGAAGTTCACTTGGACTACTAAAATCATTACATGTACGTAGTTCGTCATGTAGCTCTGACAACTTCTCCGCAACTTTTAATCTGCCGGACTTCATCCATTGGAACAAAAAACTCTACTCCATCAAGAAGATAAAAAAGAGTGAAATATCAATAAATATGTGCCAACAGATTCTCATATTTTTCTTGCTCACGCATATCATATGTCAATTCCGATTCACCAGTACTTACAGCAATAATTTTGAGAGTAGCTTTAGTAACTTGCAAGCCACACTTAATTTCCTCCAATATAGTTGTCATAGAAGTGGACATTACTTCCTTATAACCAAACAATCCTTTGATGAAAGCCTTTTGTAAGAGACTAGAACACTTTCGCCATCACAATAACACATATGTCAACATCACTTTTTCCAAATGCTCTTAGAATGTACAAACACTTTGGATGTTGACTGACGTTCTTTGAAAATTCTCTGTAAAACCTCTATCTCTTGGTTATTCAAATTTTATTTTAGCCAAATGTCATTTACAAACTTAGGTAAAATTCTATCATTATCTAATCCTTACAACACTCTTTTTTACATCAATATCATGATCATCTTGAAAAATTTTATAGAGCAAAGCATCAACTATAGCTCTTTCACCTTCTCCTGCTTTAGGTCCTAAAACAACTTGCATTTTTTTCATAGCTTCCCATTTTAACGGTATATAAAAAGATTCTCTTTCAAGAGGTCTATCTATAATAGCTCCTTTTTCATTAACAGACATTCCCCTTATTATGAAACGTGCCTCTTTTTGAAAATCCCAATACTTCTTTTTATGAATCCCTATTTCATTAGTATGAAGCAAAATGTCACCGTTCTTACAAGAAACAGCATATTCTTTATAACATTTAACAGCATCATTATCATCTTTTAAATCATACTTTACATTACAAGGTTCTGTATTATTCATATCACTACTTACTGCTAAATGTCCATCACGATAGAATCTTTCTTTAAGAAAAGAAGTTTTATCATTAATTTTATATACAACAAACATATCCTTGTCAAGCCCGATTCTCACTCCTTTCAAGTCTGTATACATTTTCCATAGAGCAATATTCTCTACTTTATCCTCTGTCCAACACGAAACAAACGAAGATGAATTCAATTTCATGTCGCTATCCCCATAGCCAAACAAACTCTCATCCGGATCATCTACTAAATCCAAGCGATTAAACTTAATAGACTTTGTTGTCAAAATCAACGCAAATGTTGCTAATGATGTATAATGATATAGCATAAATTATTATTTTTATAAACCTATCGACCATTAAACTAATATTACTCACTTTTGAGACAATTCATATGAAAATATACCTATCGAAAACCTTCATAAAAGTATATCTACCGCAAAAATAGATATTTTTCAGTGAAACTATATTATTTTCTACTATTACTCGCTCTTCTTTTTAAGAATTTTACGCACCAAAGAATATAAGTATCGATAGTTTATTTTATCTAACTTTTTTCCTACGAAAATAGACATGACAAAAACGTCAAATTATCCTCTCTAACATTTAACAAAGGACTTCCAAATCATCTGAAGAAAGTTTCAAACTATTTGAACTAAACATTGTAAGTATTGAAAATAAGCTTTATTTTCGCACTTAAAACAGATATCCGCAACCTAAGAACATGTATCTGCAGGCTGGATCGATCCTCCAGAAAATAGACTACCAGTTATTTAAAATGAAGCCTCAAAAGATAGTGATTGCCATCGATTCCTTCAAAGGATGTCTCACCTCGCAGAAGCCGGAGAAGCTGCCGCCCAAGGGGTACATGCCGCATGTCCCGAATGCCGGACCATCGTGCTCCCTGTGGCCGACGGTGGAGAAGGCATGCTCGACGTCCTGCTTGCAGCCAGTAACGGAAAACGTATCACCGTCCGTGCCCACGACCCGTTGATGCAACCGTGCGATGCCAGTTACGGCATCTCCGGAGACGGCAATACCGCATTCGTAGAAATGGCTGCCATCAGCGGACTGCCACTGGTTCCTGCCGACAAAAGGAATCCGATGAAAACCACCACCTTCGGAACGGGTGAACTGATACGCGATGCCTTGGAACGGGGATGCCTCCGTTTCGTCATCGGACTTGGAGGGAGCGCCACGAACGATGCCGGTCTGGGAATGCTGCAAGCATTGGGATTCCGTTTCTTCGATAAAGAAGGACACGAAGTGGGAAGCATGGAAAAAGGCATCGCCTATGCGGTGCCCTTCTATCGGAAATCAGCTCCATAGACAGCTCTTCTGCCCATCCCGCACTGAAAAAGGCATGTTTCACGGCGGCGTGTGATGTACGCAATCCTTTCTTCGGTCCCAATGGAGCAGCCCACGTATTCGCTCCCCAAAAAGGAGCAGACGCAGATATGGTAAAGGAACTGGATGTTGCTATGCAGCATCTTTCAGACGTCATATTCCACACTACCGGCAAAGACGTATCCTTGCATCCCGGTGCCGGTGCGGCAGGCGGCATGGGCGGCAGTCTCCACGCATTTTTGGATGCACAGTTGAAACCCGGCATAGAGCTTTTTTTGGAAACTCTGGACTTTGCAGAAAAGATTAAGGATGCCGACCTCATCATCACTGGAGAAGGGAAATCGGACCGGCAGACTCTTATGGGGAAAGTGCCTTCGGGCATCTTGCAGGAAGCAAGAAGGCAACATATTCCCGTCATCCTGCTGGCAGGAGCGATAGAGGATGCCGGGATACTGAATGCAGCCGGATTCCGGGGCGTATTCTCCATTACCCCCTCTCCCGTCTCTTTGGAGCAGGCCATGCAGCCTAAATTTGCTCAAGAAAATATCCGAAGGACAGTGGAGCAAATTTGCCGGATTTTCTTTTAACTCCCTCTAACTCCTTTAACATACCGATAGCACCAGATACCGACCACGTCAGCAATCAGCCAGCCGATGGGGATGGACCACCAGATGCCCGTCACCCCAATCTTAGGTATCGAAGCAAGCCAGTAAGAAAGAACTACACGGGTGCCCAGCGACAGCACGGTCAGCACAACAGACATGCCCGGCATACGGATGGCCCGATAGTATCCGTACAGCAAAAACAAGATGCCGATGCCACAGTAGAAAGCACCTTCGATGCGTAGGTACGCCACTCCCACCGCAATAATCTCCGTTTCGTCCGGACGGACAAAGATAAGCATCAACGGTTTGGCAAAGATGAAAACCAATACGGACACAAGGAGCGAAAAAACAACAGCCGTGACAAATGCACTGCGAACACCCCGGTGGATACGGTCGTAACGTCCGGCCCCGAAGTTCTGTGCAATAAAGGTGGAAAAGGCATTCCCAAATTCCTGCACGGGCATATAGGCGAAAGAGTCAATCTTCACAGCTGCCGCAAAAGCTGCCATTACCGCTGTTCCAAAGCTGTTGACAAGTCCCTGTACCATCAGGATTCCCAGATTCATCACCGACTGTTGGACGCAAGTCAGTGTAGAGAAGGAAGCTATTTCCTTCAAGCAAGTACGGTCAAAACACATATCTTCATGATGCCATCGCAGTTCCGGACGCCTTCTGTAAGTATAAATGATGATGCCCAGAGCAGCTACTCCTTGAGCGAGGACAGTGGCCGCAGCCGCACCCTGAATCCCCCAATCCAGTTGTAGGATAAAAAACAAGTCGAGCGCTATATTCAGAACGACAGAAACTGCCAGAAACCAAAGCGGAGTGACAGAATCCCCTACTGCACGCAGCAGAGATGCGTAGAAGTTATAGATAAAGGTGAAAACTATACCGCAGAAGATTATCCACAAGTAGCTGTGCATCATGCCGTATATGTCTTGCGGAACCTGCAACAGCCGGAGAATAGGACCGAGCCAGATAAAAACGGCTACATTCAGTATCAGTGTCACGATACCTATCAGTACAAACGAACTGAATATGCTACGACGCAGTGCTACATGGTTTCCGGCACCATAATGTAAAGAGAACACAGTGCCACCTGCCCATCGCCAGTCCCAGCAAAACGGATATAAGGAAAACCATCAATGTGTATGCCGAACCGACCGCCGCCAACGCCCCTGCACCAATGCATTGGCCTACAATGAGCGTATCTGCAATGTTGTAGCATTGCTGCAAAAAAGACCCTACCATCATGGGTAGGGTAAAATGTAATAAAGTACCGGTTATGCCTCCTTGAGTGAGGTCTCCTTTCCGTAGCATCCTGCTTTTGTTTTTAAGAGTTTCATTTCCGGGTACAAAGATACAAAACCCTCCAACAAATCATCTGGACTCGACGAAGAAAGAGGCATGTAATAAAAAAAGCAGAGGGTTAACCTCTGCTCTCCATACTGTTTTTGTCAGGATTCAGAATCTTTACGACCTGACGAACATCTCTCTTGTCTGCATTACCGTAAAGGCCAATCTGTTGTCCGGGTACTGTTCCCTTTTCATGTTCTGCCTGGGACAATGCTACTTTCGGGTCAATATGCCCTGCTTTCTTATCTATATTCATACCTATTGAGTTTTTCTAAATTCTTATATGAGAACAAGATAAAAAAGCAAATTGTTCAGCAGTGTCACGAGATATTTAGTAATTCCACTTCAAATATCAGTGTGGAATACGCCGGAATGGGTCCACTGGTACGTGTACCGTATCCCATGGTGTAAGGGATATATACAATCCAACGACTTCCGGGATGCATTCGTAGCAAGGCAATCTGCCAGCCCTCAATCACTTCATTCAGACGAAAAGCCTCCGGACAATTCCGTTTCCACGAATTATCGAACTCACGCCCATTAATAAGCGTGCCTTTATAATGCACAGATACTACACTGTTGAGACGTGGTGTCGGACCGTCTCTGCCTTCCTCCAATACCCGATAAAGTATGCCGCAAGGCAATTCCTTGATTCCTTCTGCCGTACGCAACTGCTCCAGAAACTGTTCGTTCTGCAATTTATATTCTTCTTTTCTACTCATATTGACTTTTTCAATACTTTACAATAATTTGTGCACTGCTTTCTTGCAGTTCCGCATATCCTTTTCCGTCAGCTCAGGATGCTTCTTAGTACCTCCCCTCTCAATGGTTTTCACAATCTTGAAACCACTCCATTTCAGAATCTCCCTGAAAGCTTTCACCACACCGTGCGTCTGATTATAGAGAATATTGAAAGGATAAGGGGTAGTACAAGTGCTTACCACAATCGCTTTCTTGCCCTTATGAAGCGGAAGGGGCATTCCCCAGGAGTTCTCCCCCATCATACCGTAAACCATACGGTCGAAAAGCACTTTCACTTCTCCCGGCATGTTTCCCCAATAGCAAGGGGCACCGATTATCACTGCATCGGCTTCTTTCATAGACTGCAACACTCTCTGTGCCCCATCCTCGGGCAGACAACACTTCAATGAACTGCGACACTTCATGCAACCGATGCAGGGATGTACCTGCAACTGTGGAACGTCTATATAAACTGTTCCAACTCCGCAGCCTTCAAGTTCCTGCTTCATCAGCTCCAACATTTTCGACATGTTGCCATGACGACGAGGACTACCGTTAAGAATCAATACCTTCATTGTATACTCTCAATTTTTCGGCAAAGGTCGGCATTTTCTACATAATAACCTTATTATTCTGTTTTAATCCGAAAAAAACGGGGATGTCTTTTAGTGGAAGACATCCCCGTTTCAGTTTATATCAATTCATTTAGTCCAGTTTATGAATCACCAACCCCGAACGCAACTTCGGCTCAAACCAAGTTGTCTTGGGAGGCATGATGTTGCCCGTATCGGCGATGTCCATCAGCTGCTTCATGGAAACGGGATAGAGGGCCAATGCCACTTTCATCTCACCACTGTCCACCCGCTTCTTCAACTCTCCCAGACCACGGATACCGCCTACAAAGTCGATACGCTTGTCGGAACGAAGGTCTTTGATGCCGAGCACTTCATCCAGTATCAGATTGGAGGAGATGGTTACATCCAGTACTCCAATGGGGTCGTTATCATTATAAGTACCCGGTTTGGCAGTAAGGCTGTACCACTTTCCGTTCAAATAGAGGGAGAAGTTATGCAGTTCGGACGGCTTATAGATGTCCTCACCTTTCTCCTCCACGATGAAATTCTTGCCCACAGCAGCCAGAAACTCTTCGGGAGTCATGCCGTTCAAGTCCTTCACCACCCGGTTATAGTCAATAATAGTCAACTGGTTGGCAGGGAAGCACACAGCCATGAAGTAGTTATACTCTTCGTCACCACGGTGATTGGGATTTTGCTTGGCTTTCTCCGCACCCACCAAAGCGGCAGCGGCGCTGCGATGATGCCCATCGGCAATGTAGAGGGCGGGCATCTTGGCAAACTCCTGGGTTATGGCATCAATGTCCTCCTGCTTGTCTATAATCCAGAAGGTATGGCCGAAACCGTCACCCGGAGCGATAAAGTCGTATACCGGTTTCCCCGCTGTATAACGGGAAATGACGGCATCCAGTGCAGCGTTATCGGGATAGGCAAAGAATACGGGCTCAATGTTGGCATTGTTCACGCGGACATGCTTCATACGGTCCTCCTCTTTATCACGACGAGTCAACTCGTGCTTCTTGATAACGCCGTTCATATAATCGGGAACATAGGCACCGACAACAAGACCGTACTGTGTCTTGCCGTTCATGGTCTGGGCATAGACGTAATAGTTTTCTTTATCGTCCTGCACCAGCCAGCCTTTCTCCTGGAACATACGGAAGTTCTCTGCAGCTTTCTGATAAACACGTTCGTCATGCTCATCCGTACCGACGGGAAAATCTATTTCCGGCTTGATAATATGATATAGGGATTTTTCATTACCTTCCGCTTCTATGCGGGCTTCCTCTGAATTGAGTACATCATACGGGCGGGAAGCTACTTGTTCTACTAAGTCTTGGGGAGGACGGACTCCTTTGAAAGGTTTAATGATTGCCATGGTAATTAGATGTTTTAATGGAATACTTAGGCGCAGATTACACGGAACTGTACGGAAAATAAAAACTCCGTGAAATCCGCGTAATCCGCGCCTACTAAAAATATTACTTGTTTACGCGGAACTTCTCGCAACCGTCTTTCAGGAAGCCTACAATCTGCTTGGCAGCGGCAATACCTGCGTTGATATTGGCTTCAGCAGTCTGGGCCCCCATCTTTTTCGGTGTAGAGAAATAACGTCCGGCAAACTTGGCTGCAAATGTTTCATTGGCAGCAGGCATAATGTCGGTCATGTATTTCAAGTCGGTGCGCTCTTCCATCAGCTGGATAAGCTCTGCTTCATTGATGACTTCCTTACGGGCTGTGTTCACCAGCAGTGCGCCTTTCGGCATCTTGTTCACCAATGCATAATTGATGGAATTCTTCGTTTCGGCAGTTGCAGGAATATGCAGGGAAACGACATCGCAAGTAGAGTAAAGCTCTTCGGCAGAACCCACAGCCTTCACTCCATCCTTCTCGATTACTTCTTTCGGGCAGAAAGCGTCGAACGCATAAATCTCCATACCGAAGCCTTTGGCAATACGGGCTACGTTGCGACCCACGTTACCATAAGCGTGGATACCCAGTTTCTTGCCCATCAGTTCCGTACCGGAAGTACCGTTATACATATTACGGACAGCCATCACCATCAAGCCGAAAGCCAACTCGGCCACAGCATTGGAGTTCTGTCCCGGAGTATTCATTACACATACATTGTGGGCAGTAGCTGCTTCCAGGTCCACATTGTCATAACCGGCACCGGCACGCACCACAATCTTCAGTTCCTTGGCGGCATCCAGCACTTCAGCATCAATGATGTCACTGCGGATAATGATAGCGTTGGCATCTTTCACAGCCTCCAGCAGCTTGGCTTTTTCGCCATATTTCTCCAGCAGCACGAGTTCGTAACCTGCTGCTTCTATTTCTCTACGGATACCGTCTACTGCCACTTTGGCAAACGGTTTGTCTGTTGCAACTAATACTTTCATAATTTCATGATATTAAAAAGACTCACCACAGATGACACAGATTATCACAGAGTTTAATCATAAAAACAATCTGTGCAAATCTACGTAATCTGTGGTGAAAAACAATATTATTAATGAAGTTTCTCAAATTCCTGCATGCAGTCAATCAAAGCCTGCACGCTTTCCTTTGGCATGGCATTATAGCAGGATGCACGGAATCCACCTACAGAACGGTGTCCCTTGATACCTACCATACCTCTTTCGGTAGCGAACTTCAAGAAGTCAGCTTCCAATTCCTTGTATTCGGGAGCCATCACAAAGCAGATGTTCATGCGTGAACGGTCTTCTTTGGCAGCCGTACCCACAAACATTTTGTTACGGTCAATTTCGGCATACAGCATATCGGCCTTTTCGATGGCACGGCGTTCCATTTCCTTCACGCCACCCTCAGCCTTAATCCAGCGCAATGTCTGCAGGGCTGCATAGATGGGGACAACGGGAGGAGTATTGAACATAGAGCCGCTGTCCACATGCGTCTGATAGTTCAGCATGGTCGGAATATAGCGGGATACCTTACCCAGAGCGTCATTCTTCACGATGACGAATGTAACACCGGAAGGAGCCAGATTCTTCTGCGCACCACCATAGATACAGATATATTTGGATACGTCAATGGGACGGGAGAAAATATCAGAAGACATATCGGCCACCATCGGAACGTTTACGTCCAAATCCTCTTTCAGTTCCGTACCGTAGATTGTATTGTTGGTAGTGATGTGGAAATAGTCTGCATCAGCAGGCACTGTATAGTCCTTCGGAATATAGGTATAAGTAGATTCAGCGGAAGAAGCGACTTCAACTACTTCACCGAATGCCTTAGCTTCTTTCATGGCTTTCTTGGCCCATACACCCGTATTCAGGTAAGCAGCTTTCTTTTCAAGGAAGTTGAAGGGTACCATGCAGAATTCCAAACTGGCACCACCGCCCAAGAACAGTACCGAATATCCTTCGGGGATATTGAGCAATTCTTTGAATAATGCCACAGCTTCGTCCACAACGGGTTGGAAGTCTTTGGCACGGTGGCTGATTTCCATCAGTGAGAGGCCTGAGCCATTGAAATCAAGAATAGCCTGTGCCGTATTCTCAATCACCTCACGAGGAAGGATAGAAGGTCCTGCATTGAAATTATGCTTTTTCATTTGAAGTTTGTTTTGGTTATACAATTTCGTTCATTAATGTCTTTCGACTTTGCGAAATTACGGAAATATTTCTTCAAAACAAACCTTTCCTAATGAAATTCTATTTTTAAGCCGCATTTAGCTTACTTTTTAATGGTTTATACAAGATATATGCACCATTTTGTTATCTTTACTTATCAAGGATAATACTTTTAGAGAAACTAAAAGCAAGGCGGTTTCATTACTTCATATTCAAAAGAATAAGCGCAAATAAAATGAATATTTATAAGATAAATCATTTTGCTTCCTCGATAACAGTTTTCATTCCCTTGATTTTTTCACCGCGTACCAGCGTCAGCAATTGTTTCATTTTACTGCGGCGCACGGCTACAAAGGCATAGTGTTCCTTTACGTCCACCTGCCCGACATCTTCACGCGCCATTCCTCCTTTTTTATACAAGAAGCCGACAATATCTATCTTGTTCAACTTATCCTTTTTCCCTTTACCTATATATAAGGTAGCCCATCGGGGCTTGGCCGGTTTGGGAAGCGTCTCCGGAAACTCGTACGTTTCGATGTCTTCAGAAATGTACTCGGGTACCCGCTCCTCGGCATGCAGGACAAGATATGCATTTCCCGATGCCTCCCAACGGGCGGTACGTCCATTACGGTGTGTATAGGCTTCCTCGTTTACGGGAGGATGGTAATGCACCACATTCTCAATACCCGGAATATCCAGTCCGCGGGCGGCAAGATCTGTAGATATCAGCACGGCGCAACTGCCATTACGGAACTTGTAAAGCGCACGTTCGCGGTCGGGTTGCTCCATACCGCCATGAAACATGTCGCAAGGGAACTTCCTGGCTTGCAGGTACCCGGCAACACGCTCCACGCTTTCACGATAATTGCAGAATACCAGAGTGGAATGATAGCCGAGAGTACAAAGCAGGTTATAGAGGGTCTCCAGCTTGTCCTTCTCCGGAGAAACGACCTTATGCAGCCGCAGACGCGGAGCAAGGGCTTCCGGAGCAAGAAAATCAAGCTTCATGAGCCGGGAGACGGAAGACGGGGAATCACCTCCTACTCCGGCAAATTGCGGTATTTCCTCTGCATCGGTGGCCGAGAGAAGCACACGCTTTTTCAGTGAGGGAAGCTGCCCGATAACCTCTGCCATCTCGTCATGGAAACCGAACTCAAGACACTTGTCGAATTCATCTATCACCAGAGTGACGACAGTGGCGGCATTGAAATTCTCTTTCCTCAAATGGTCGCTCATACGTCCCGGAGTACCGATAATGACAGCGGGATGAACGCCTTTCATTGTCCGGTGTTCTTCCATGGCAGGGCGTCCGCCATAGCAGCTCATAGCTTTGAAAGGAGTTCCCATAGACTTGAACACAGTTTCTATCTGCAAAGCCAATTCGCGTGAAGGTACTAGTACAAGAGCCTGCACACCTTGTATATCCGCTTTCAAGGTCTGTACCAGCGGAAGGAGAAAAGCCAGTGTCTTACCCGAACCGGTGGGCGAAAGAAGTACTAAATCTTTAGCTGATTGATAGGCTTCCTTAGCAGCCTCCTGCATCGGAGTAAGTTCTTGTATCTTCAAATTATGAAGTATATCCGAAAGTTCCATGAATATCTCTTTTTTAATCAATATGCAAAGATACGGATAAGAAGTCAGTTTCCATCAAAACAAAAACAGCTTTTAAGAAAGCTACCTAAATCATGACATGCCCGTCATACTAAAAGGGGAGACTCTCCTTATAGTTTCTGAAGCTTTTACCAAGCCCAATCGTCAGCACTATAAGTAGCTTCTACAGTCTTCTCTATCTCATTAGGCAGGTTACAGAAGAAGTCGATACCGGTTTCGTACTCCAAATTTTTAATAGAAACGGCATAAACCATAAATTCATCTTTTCCAGGTTTTTCTGGCAATAATTCAGAATGAGGGACTAAAAAAGCGATAGTATGATAAACCCCTGCCTTCTCGCTCAACAGAGCCATGTAATAATAGCTGGGGCAAATGAGTCCGCCAAGTGTCAGCCCGTCGGCATTAGTGGTGGGATAAAGCCCGTCATTGGCTTTCTTCACACCTGTGAAATTGGTAAGCAAACGGTCAGTAGTACCACCTTTCACGACATAAAGTTTGTCGTATGTGCCATTGATGGTGGAACGTCCCCAAGTCTGCACCTGCTTCTCAAGAGCCGCCCAATACTTTTGATTGAAACTCCCTATCTGTGGCGAGATATTACTGTAGTAGAAGGTCTGCTTATTGGCACTTTTACTGTACACACGGTCTTCGCTGGCACAAAGATGCCCCTTGTCGTACCCATCGCTCTTATGCATGGATTCAGTCACCTCCACGCTGTTGTCAATATTGGGGTCGTCTTGATTCCACTCGTTGGCACGCTTCACGTTGTCTTGCGCAGTAATCGGGTCGAAACTGAATGCCACCCAAGCCGAATGCTTCTTGGAAGCGATGTATTCCAAAGAGAAATTGAGTACCTGCCCGGCACCTTCCTCATCAGACACGCCTGCATAGTATTCAATATATTGATTGGTTGCATTGAGAGCTGGGATTTCAAGATTGTCTGCTTTATTGTTATCAGCAATATTGGCATTTTTCACATCTATATCCTCAGAAGCCACATACTCTATGCCCACTTCATTACCGTGAATATAGGCCACGCGGAGCTTGCCCATCTGATAATGATTGTAGCGGTTGAAACGCACCCAATAGCACGTAGAGGGTTTCACCTCAACGCTTTCGCTGAAAGCATCGGCAGACGGAACAACAGTAAGCCCTTCCAGCGACTCACTATTAACAGGAGCAAATGCGTAATTACGCCCGGTAAAAGCTTTGGACTGGATATAGAAAGGGGTGCCGATAGCCTTGGGCTTATACACGTTGAAACCATTGTCGCTCGACTCATAGCCCTTCATCACGTAAGTATCCGAACCCTGCTCGGTAGGTATTATCTCGGGAATGAGCGAAGCCTCTGAAGAATCATCACATCCAGCCAGCCAAATTCCGACCAGCAAAAGAAATAAGTAAGACAGTTTTTTCATCTATGTTTCTAAATTTGATTTTACGATACTAAGAATGCAAATGTGGTAATGGACAGTAAAGTCCATTACCACATTGTCTATTGCACAACCTCAGGAATTATTCCTTCACCACAAAGTTACTCATGTAGAATGTAGGAGCAAATCCAGGATCAGTATTACTTGCATAACGGAATGCCACATATACTTTCTTGCCCACATAGTCAGCCATGGAAGTACGCATTTCGATCTCTTTAGAGCTTGTAGGCCACTCGAACGACAACGGATCACTCCAAGCCGCTCCCTGCAATGCTGCAATCTTCTCTTCCTCAGTAGCAGTAGAAGCCGCAGGGATATAATTTTCGGACACATGTACAGACACTGCGTTCTCAATTTTGCCTCCATACAAATAGTCTGCCGAAGCAGTGAATACCATCTGTGGGGCAATAGCTTCGGTAAGATCTACCTCACCGGTTACAAGCCATGCCTCCGTATCGCGGTTACGCTGATAATAACCGCTTGCCTTGATACGGGTATAACCTGCACCTGCACTCCATACATAATTCATGCCATCAAGCTTCACATTCACAATCTGGGCATCGTTATGAAGTTCACCAGCAAAGTCATTGCTATAATACTCTTTTGCTTCCATCCATTTGCCGTCAGTCTTCAGGAATGCCATTTCAGCAGTTTCCGTTTCGGTATTCTTCTTCACCCATGCAGTGCCATCGAAGCCATATTCATCGGCCATCACATCATACTCCTTATTTCCGAAATAAACTACTGCCTTGACATCCCCGCTCTGTGCGTAAGGGAATGCATTCTTCAGATAAACGGGCAATACGGCATCAGCATCGCTCAAATAGTCCGAACCGGTAGAAACATAATCGGCAGGTTGCATCACACGGATACCGATACTTGCGCTTTCTTCGTAGGCAGTCCAAGCCGAACCGTCATACTGGTAGAGAGCAGAAGCATTTGGCTTCACGTCTGATGCACGGGTAACGGCACGAGCAGGCATTTCAGCTTCTGATTCAGGAATCTCCTTATAAATATCCACACCCTCATAATACCCTGATACGGTACTTGTAAGTGACATATTCTTAAACTCTACAGTAGGCGCACACTCTGTAGTACTCTTATAACGGAAAGCAATGGCTATCTTCTTGCCCTCGTAAGCACTCAGGTCAATATCACCGGAATTTACATAATTCCAATTCTTGCCTTCCGGCCATTGAGGTACATTCAGAGCCTTCCATTCAGCAGTAGCCACATCATCCACATAATCTTCCGAAGCCAGCAATTCAATAAAATCAGCACGATTGTTACCATTCAAGAAATTAATGGCAATATCTACCTTAAGAAGAGGAGCCTTCGCTTTTGCTAAATCTATAATAGGAGAAACCACCCATGCTTCCGATTCAAAATCGCTATCTCCTACATGAGCACTACCCTTCCAACCATATTTACCATCCACCTTCCATACATTAGTTAACGTGCCGGTAAGTTCACATTTTGAGTAGTGAAACCGCCCTCGTTTCCATTGAACGACTCATTCATATAAATGCCCAACGTAGCATTCGGATAAGAACCGTATGAATAAGAGTTTCCTTTTTCATAGAAATTCAGCTTGATGATTTTGTCCTTTTCCACATTTTTTACATCAAATGCCTTACGGTCATAGTTGTAAGCAAAGCTCCAATCCCCACCCTCGGGTATGGAAGTACCGATGTTGAAACTGTTAAACGTACCACTCTGATAAATGAACTTGCCATCCGGACGTTGCATAGTGAAACCTTTTTCCGTAGGAGTAAGTGTCATGATATGATTGGACACATCGCTGGTGATGAAACCATCCGCAATCTCTACCGGTTCACCCTCCATATAACCATACGTCTTATCCGGGTCTTTGAACTGACCGAAAGGAATCCAAGTATTGTCCTTCGTCGGAGCCACAATGACATAATTACCTCCTTCGGCATCAATAGAAGTTACTTTCTGGTATACCATTTTCACTGCACCGCCGCCTGTACTGGGCTCGGTCTCCGACCAAGCGTAATTCACTTGGCACACATCTCCCGTCTTCGGGTTCTTGATACCTTCCTTCAACAAAGCAGGAAGCTTCTTCAACGTAGAAGGGGTGAGATATTTCACTACCATGCTTTCCCCCCATACTGTAGCGTAATTATCAGAAGTAAGATCGAAAGTCTGAGCTTCGTTTATCTTCGAGAGATATTCAGGTTGCTCCTTGCCGATATTGTACTGCACCAGCACCTTGGAACCATCTGACAGATATGCGTAGAGCGAATCGACAAATGCAGGCAGATAATCTTCAGGAGCTACCATATCAGTAAACATCTTGGTTTTACCCAGCTGGTTCAATGCCGTAAGATAAGTCTGCCCCTCGGGATCCTTGGCGAGAGCTATCCCTTGGTTCTTCGGCATAGAAGCTATTTTGCCATAATGGGCATCAGCCAATACGAGGGTATCGGTACTGACATCCGTGATGGTTTCTTTTTCATCAAATCCGGGGAAATTATCCTCGTTATAATCGCAGGCCCCAAGTGCAAACAGCGAAGCCAGTGCGGTTCCTAATAATATATGTTTTTTCATAAATATGTTCGCTTAGAAATTCAACTTCAATCTTACAGTATAAGTACGTCCCCAACCATAGATAACACGTGTGGCCGTCTCCCAGTCATGGTTACTTCCATCGCGTGCATCGGCTATGTACTCTTGGTTGAACAAGTTGTTCACATTGCCGCTCAGTGTAGCACGAATCTTACCGAAGTCAAAGGTATATCCTGCACTTACATCAAATGTGCTCCATGAAGGAATCTCCCAAGGTTTTTCCACCACGTAAGCCTCTTTTTGAGTGGCTTGGCTCGCATCAATGTCATAATCGGCATAATTGCGTGCAAAGAAGTTCCAGTCTGCATTAAGACGCAAGCCTTTCATTGGGCGGAATGTCACTCCCAAAGCAGCTGTAGTCTGAGCAGAACCGCCCACCTGTACATTATCCATTTCAATGGTATACTTGTACTGATCTACATTACTCATATCTGTCACCACTTCACCACGGCTATTCGCCATAATCTGGCCTTCAGTATTCATCATGAAGCCTTTCGCTGTCCCATTCCAGCGCCAGTCTCCCCAAGAGAACATACCGTTAACTTCCATCCAGCGGAAAGGCTTGGCAATAAAGTCAAGCTCTATACCCATGTGGTTAGCCTGCGCACCGGTCATGTTCATTGTCCAACGCTGGGAAGCCCCGTTTACGTCTTCATAGGATCCGGTATCATATAAAGCCTTGTCTTTCCACATAGTATAATAGGCGTTTACATTGGCTGAAAAATACTGGCTACGATATCCATAACCTAATTCGAAAGAGTAAACTTTCTCATTCTTAGCATCGGGATTACGCTCATGTGAACTCTGAGAATTGATGAAGGTATTATCAAAAATAGGAGCACGGCTGATAAATCCGGTATTGAAGAATACGTTATTGTAATCATCAAGGTTGTAATTCAAACCAGCTTTCACATTGCCTCCCAAATAATGCTTCTTCGAAGACAGCTGTTTGTCACCACTATAATAAAAACGGTCTTTACGCCAATAACTGGTATTTGTAAGACCACCTGAAACAAATGCACTCACTTTATCTTTATTATACTCCAATTGGGCAAAACCACCTTCGTACATCACAAAACCGTCGTAGTCACGACGAATCACATCTCCTACTCCCAACTTCTGGTTTACCCAGGAGGTGACTCCACCATTCACACTATTCTCAGCCAATACACTCTTACGGTTATAAGAGTCTACATAATACTGCCCTCCAAAAAGATCGGTAATGACATTCTTGTGCAAACCTTTATAATAGCGGAAGTCAATACCACCATAGAAATCAAAGTAATCACCAAACTTAGTGGTATAAGTAGAAATCAATCCTGTCCAGAAATGGTCGTTCGAGGCTTTGTTCATAATCATCAGCGAACCTTTATAACCGGGCATTCCACTCACATTCACCGGATTAGTATAGTTATCTGCATTAAGCTTATCCACAGCATCATAATCAAAAGTACCATCAGGACAACGGAACTGAGTGTTCACCGTACCATCACTGGCCGTACCGTACCAAGAGCTGGTGTACCCCGTTACCCCCGTACCACTATAGCCCGCACCAGTACCGATAGACATATAAGCTGCTGTACTGAGGCTTGACTTATGGTTGATTTGCCACAAATGATTAAGAGACATCTGGGGCTTATGGTATTCGTTACGTGAAGAGTTCATCACTTGTCCATTGCGATAACCGAAAGTAGAGTTGTAACGATAGGGACTTTCCTCACCCATCCATTGTTTTACACGCTGATACTCCTTGATATTCAAACCATTTGCCATATTACGCTGATTATGCCACTGAGGTGCTCCAAAAGCTGTAAATGAAAGTTGATGGTTGTCATTGATACGTTTTGCAATACTCATGAACCAAGTGTAGGCCTCGGATTCCGTACCTTGAATATAACCGTCGCGTTTATCTCTGGCACCCAATAAAGTAAAGGCCCAACCATCTTTTGTCAGACCGGAAGAGACACTGAACATCACTTTACTGTAGCCGTCATTACCCATGCCGTAAGAGATGAAGCCGCCTTTCTTGGCATCAGTAGTCTTGGTTATAATGTTTTGTGAGCCACCTACTGAAGGAGTTGACACCTTGCTGGCACCAAGTCCACGTTGTACCTGAATACTGCTGGCCACATCAATCAAACCACCCCAGTTACTCATGTATACTTTCTGGTTTTCCATTCCGTTCATGGGTACACCGTTAATCATCATAGCCACATATTCTGACTTAAAACCACGAATCTTTATGTTGGAATCACCAAAGCCACCTCCCTCATTAGAAGCATAAACACCCGGAGTAGATTTCAAGATTTGCGGTAACTCCTGAGAACCTATCTTATCTTCAATAAATACGGGGTCGACAGTAGATACTGCAACCGGAGTCTTGCGTGCCACAGCAATAGACGATGTAATCACTACGTCCTTCAGCATCACAGCATCCGGTTCCATTGGGATAGCACCCAAATCCACAGAAGCGCCCTTCTGCGTAATCTTCTTCTTCTGGTCTTTATACCCCACATACTTGAATAGCAATGTCGCATTCGAAGCAACGCTTTGCTTGAAATAGCCATCAATGTCGGTCACCGATCCTTGTGTAGTACCTTCCACCATGACGGCGGCACCCACTAACGGTTCACCTGTTTCTGAATCAACAAGCTGACCTCTCACTGTAGTCTGAGCAAATGCAGCGGCACTGAATACCGACAACACTGCAACCAACAGGAATTGAATTAGATGTTTTCTCATAATTCTGTTTTTTGTTAATAGATAGTGTTAATTAAACATTAATTTATGTTTTAAGTCGCAAATATAACTAATAAAAACGAGATTAATGTTATATTTATGTTACATTTTTTGAAGGTAGAAAGGCTTTTTTGAGATATTTTTAAACAAAAAAAGCCCTGCATTCTACAGCAGGGCTTTCGTATTGTCAACAAGTAAAAGAATATACTTTCAAATTCGCACTGAAATCAGTCATTCATGAGCTTTCTATAACGTACACGGGTGGGTTCTTCTTTCCCAAGACGTTTCTGTTTATTTTCCTCATATTCGGAATAAGAGCCCTCAAAGAAGAACACATTGGAGTCTCCTTCGAAAGCGAGGATATGCGTACAGATACGGTCGAGGAACCAACGGTCGTGACTGATGACCACGGCACATCCGGCAAAGTCCTCCAAACCTTCTTCGAGAGCACGGAGCGTATTCACGTCGATGTCGTTGGTGGGCTCGTCCAGCAACAGTACATTACCTTCTTCCTTTAGGCAGAGCGCCAGGTGCAGACGGTTGCGCTCACCACCGGAAAGCACCCCGCAGAGCTTTTCTTGGTCGGCGCCGGAGAAGTTGAAACGGGACAGATAGGCGCGTGCATTGATGTCGCGTCCACCCATGCGAATTAGGTCGTTTCCACCGGAGATGACTTGATATACGCTCTTGTTGGGGTCGATATCCTTGTGCTGCTGGTCCACGTAGGCCACCTTTACGGTCTCCCCTACCTCAAACTCGCCTTTATCTGCCTTTTCCAGCCCCATGATAAGGCGGAAAAGCGTGGTCTTACCGGCACCGTTAGGGCCGATGATACCCACGATTCCGTTGGGCGGAAGCATGAAGTTGAGGTCATCGAACAGCAGTTTGTCGCCAAACGCCTTTGCCACATGCTTGGCTTCAATCACTTTATTACCCAGACGGGGACCGTTCGGGATAAAGATTTCCAGCTTCTCTTCCTTCTCCTTCACGTCCTCGTTCAGCAATTTGTCGTAGGAGTTCAAACGTGCTTTACCCTTTGCCTGGCGGGCCTTGGGAGCCATACGCACCCACTCCAACTCACGTTCCAGCGTCTTGCGGCGCTTGCTGGCAGTCTTTTCCTCCTGCTCCATACGCTTGGTCTTCTGTTCCAGCCAGCTGGAGTAGTTACCCTTCCAGGGAATGCCTTCACCACGGTCCAGCTCAAGAATCCAGCCGGCAACGTGGTCGAGGAAGTAACGGTCGTGCGTTACGGCAATCACCGTACCCTCGTACTGCTGCAAGTGTTGTTCCAGCCAGTCAATGGATTCGGCATCGAGGTGGTTGGTGGGCTCGTCAAGGAGAAGCACGTCAGGCTTCTGCAACAATAGGCGGCAGAGAGCCACACGACGGCGTTCACCACCGGAAAGATGTTCTACGGACTGGTCTTCGGGCGGACAACGGAGGGCGTCCATGGCGCGCTCCAGCTTGCTGTCGAGGTTCCAGGCATCGGTCGCGTCAATGATGTCCTGCAACTCGGCCTGGCGGGAGAAGAGCTTGTCCATCTTGTCCTGGTCCTCATAATATTCGGGCAAGCCGAACTTCTGGTTGATTTCCTCGTATTCTGCCAGCGCGTCCACAATGGGCTGCACGCCTTCCATTACAATTTCCTTCACGGTCTTGGTGGGGTCGAGGTACGGTTCCTGAGCCAGATATCCCACAGAATATCCCGGCGAGAACACCACTTCGCCCTGATAGGACTTATCCAATCCGGCGATAATCTTCAGCAGGGTCGATTTACCCGAACCGTTCAGACCGATGATACCGATTTTTGCCCCGTAGAAGAACGAGAGGTAAATGTTCTTCAGTACCTGCTTGTTGTTCTGCTGAATGGTTTTATTCAGCCCAACCATAGAAAAGATAATCTTTTTATCGTCTACTGTTGCCATGTATTTAATGATTAATGTTCAGTGATAATGATTAATATCAAGGATTGATGGGGACAAAGATAAGAAAAAAGATGATATTATTTTGCAAATTTCAAAAAAGTATCTATCTTTGCACCCGCTTAACAGCAATGAAGGATTGAATCGCTAGCTCAGCAGGTAGAGCACAACACTTTTAATGTTGGGGTCTTGGGTTCGAGCCCCAAGCGGTTCACATAGAAACAAAGCCAGAAGGCGACAAAAAGAAAAAAGTCCTACAATATCAATGTATTGTGGGACTTTTTTTATGTTTCCATCTTACCTGAAAGTCCCAAAAGGGTACGAAAAGAAAAGTTGGACATCCAAACAGTGGTACAATTGGTACAGTGGGTACAGCGCCTCTTCTGCTTCACACACATGCGCTTATGTACATTACTTCATAACGCGTACATTATTTATATACATGCGTGTGTGAGATAGAAGAGACGCTGTACCCACTGTACCAACTGTACCCATAAACCTCACCTTTACGCCGCTCAAGTTCACCTTTACACGGCCCAACCTCACCTTTGCTTATGTCACTTCACCTCTTCCAGATAAAGCACACGGCTCGAATAGTCGTTCTGCTTGTGATAGTCCACCTTATGGTTGTAGGGAATCTCCAGCCCGTTTGCCATGAGGTAGGCACCACTGAAACTCTTTCCTTCGTAGTTCAAGGGAACATTATCTATACGGTTCAGCTCATGTACCCGGTATTGCTTGTCAGCACAGAGACCGGCCATCTTCACACGCGCAGGTGCTGGTTACAGAAATGTTCCGTCTTCCACCAATAGAAAACTGCCTTGTCCTTCTCCGGAGCCACGTACATCAGAGAAGCCACACCTTGCTTGTCATAAGGAGAGAGCAGGCGGTAAATGTCTCCCAACTGTACTACGGGACGGATGGTCTTGTACTCGGCAATGGCATTCTTGCAAAGAGCCTTTTCTTCTTCCGTCATATTTTTGGGCTGGATTTCCATACCCAAACGACCACTCATGGCAACGTCTATCCGATATTTCAGAGGAATGGTGCGGAACGTCTGATGATTGGGGGCAGCACTGATATGCGATGCCATAGCGATGGCGGGGAAGAAATAGGAAGTTCCCCACTGCATATAGACACGCTGAAGGGCATCAGTATTGTCACTCACCCAGAATTCATCAAAGTAAGGCAGCACTCCGTAGTTGGCACGACCGCCGCCACTGGCACATGCCTGGATGGTAAGGTCGGGATATTTGGCACGGATGCGCTGGCAGATTTTCTCGAAGCCGCGGTGGAATTCGATGTACATGTGGCTCTGATTATCCTTCGTCAGATATTGCGAACCGTGGTTCTGGACAGACATATTGGCGTCCCACTTGATGTAATCTATTTCAGGATAAGAGGTCATCAGGTTGTCTACCACACCGAAAACGAAGTCCTGCACGGCAGGATTGGCAAGGTCAAGCACTACCTGCGTGCCGCCGCGTCCCAACACAACGTCACGTTCGGGAAGCTTTAAGTACCCAGTCGGGATGCTTCTCGTAGAGTTCGCTGGTAGTGTTCGCCATCTCCGGCTCAATCCAGATGCCAAACTTGACGCCATGTTTCTTGGCATCACTCAGCAAGCCTCCAATGCCGTTCGGAAGCTTGTTCTTGTCCACCACCCAGTCGCCGAGTGATGAGCTGTCGTTCTTACGGGGATACTTGTCGCCAAACCAGCCATCGTCCATCACGAACAACTCGCCACCCATGGAGGCAATGTCCGCCATCATTTGATCCATACCTTGCTGGTTGATGTCAAAGTACACGCCTTCCCAACTATTCAAAAGAATCTTGCGGGGGGTAGTGCCGTGCGCCAGTTTGTGCAGGCGTGCCCAGCGATGGAAGTTACGGCTGCCGCCACTCAAGCCTTCATTACTATAAGTCAGGGCAAGTTCGGGAGTGCGGAAAAGTTCGTCCTTCTTCAAGGAATAAGTAGAGTTCTCTTCGTTGATTCCGGCAAAGAAATGGTGGTATTCATCATCGTGTGTCTCAATGCGGAGTTTGTAGTTGCCGCTGTAACAGAGGGCTGCACCAATCACGTTGCCCGTGTTCTCCTGCGGACGACCGTCGAGGGAGAACATCACTTCGGCATGGTCAGTATGGGAATTGCGCACACCGTCCTTATTCTTGATAACCTTCATGCCCGGAGTGAGAGGTTCCTGCGTCAAAACCCCTTCATTGGCCCAGGAACCGGAGAGATGGGACAGCCATACATCGCCGCGGCGGATGGGCAGATAGCCGGAGGCAAACTGATTGAGCACCACCGGCTTCTTCTCCTGATGGGAGATTTCAGTCCAGGATCTATCACGTCGGCATCCTGCCAGGCACGGTAACAGACGTTGACGAAGAAGGGATACACCTTATCCTTCAGTGCCACGACAGTCGTCACGGCATTCCCTTCCTTTTCGGTAGTCACGTTCAATACTTCGAGCTGGAGGGTCATGTTACCGTCGGCATGCTTCACAGCGAGGGCCGTCTCCACGGGAGCATTCAATCCATATTCGGGATAGGCTGCATGGTTCGCTTCTGCCGCAGAGATATTCTGCAAGTCGGCTTCAGAAAGTCTGTTACCATAATACAAGTGTCTCAGTGTACCGCCTTCAGGAACCGAAAGCACCAAAGAGGTTTTCGGAGTGGATACACATACGTTTTGAGCCAACAAACTGCCGGTCAGCAGCAGTGCTCCAAAGAGAAAATTTGTTCGTTTCTTGAAATTCATGCTTTTCTTGTTTAGATTCTATATTCATTTAGCTGTGAGCAAATGTAGGCGTTTCCCCGAAGATAAAATAGTATCATTTTATCATATCCTTATACAAATTCTATTTCCGGCTGACAATTGTCCCCGTGGCTTGGTTGGCAGGCATCACCAGCACTTCCGCAATCTGGATATGCTCGGGGACGGCAGCGGCGAAATAGACCACTTCGGCTATATCGTCGCCGGTCAGCGGGCGTATACCTTTATATACATTATCGGCCGCCTCCCGGTTACCACGGAAACGGACGACGGAGAAATTGGTTTCCACCAACCCCGGCTTGATATTCGTCACGCGTACCGGGGTATCCACCAGGTCGATGCGGAGTCCGTCGGAAAGGGCCTTGACGGCAGCCTTGCAAGCACAGTACACACTGCCTCCCGGATAAGCGTAATCTCCGGCAATGGACCCCATATTGATAACATGACCACGGCCGCGCTCCACCATACCGGGAACCACGAGGCGGGTCATGGCAAGCAAGGCTTTCACGTTAGTGTCGATGACAATGTCCCATTCATCCAGGTTGCCTTCATGTTCCTTGTCCACCCCAATGACGAGTCCGGCATTGTTCACCAGTATGTCTACCGCCTTCCATTCCTCCGGAAGGGATTCGAGGGCGGCACGGGCAGCCTGCCGGTCGCGGACATCGAAAGGAAGCAGATACACATCGGCTCCATATTTCTCCAACAATTCTTTCTTTACAGCATTCAGTTTCTCCACATTACGGCCATTGAGTATAAGCCGGTAACCGTTCATGGCAAATTTACGCGCGCAGCCTTCCCCTATTCCCGAGGAGGCTCCGGTGATGAGTACAATCTTCTTTTCCATCATGTTATTAAGTTTTAATATCAATACTGCCAACAAAGGTATTACTTATTATTTTAACTTCATAGGAATAATGAATTTTAGAGTAAGGCGAAAAATCCCGATAAATTATGTAACTTTGCACCCGCTTTTTGAAAGCCCGAGAAACTGTTTTGATTTTATTTCAGCTTTCTTCTGAGATTTGTTTAATTCGTTTGGATAAAGTAAAAGACGCTTATGCAAAAGTCCGATTGCATCATCGGTGTGGAGCACGTATCGAAATTTTTCGGAGATAAGGCCGTGCTGAATGATGTGAATTTGTCTGTCCGTAAGGGCGAGTTTGTAACAATACTGGGACCGTCCGGCTGCGGAAAGACAACTCTGTTGCGCCTCATTGCAGGCTTTCAGACAGCCTCGGAAGGAGTGATAACCATTGCCGGAAAGGACATCACACAGACACCGCCGCACAAGCGTCCGGTAAACACCGTGTTCCAGAAGTACGCCCTCTTCCCCCACCTCAACGTGTTCAACAACATTGCCTTCGGGCTGAAGCTGAAGAAGCTGCCCGGTGCCACCATCGAGAAGAAGGTAAAGCAAGCCCTGCGCATGGTGGGCATGACGGACTATGAGGACCGCGACGTAGACTCCCTCTCCGGCGGGCAGCAACAGCGCGTAGCCATTGCCCGAGCCATCGTCAACGAACCCGAAGTGCTGCTACTGGACGAACCCCTTGCCGCCCTGGACCTAAAAATGCGCAAGGACATGCAGATGGAGCTAAAGGAGATGCACCAGAAGCTGGGCATCACCTTCGTATATGTGACCCACGACCAGGAAGAGGCACTGACCTTGAGCGATACCATCGTCGTGATGAGCGAAGGACGCATCCAGCAAATAGGCGTGCCGACGGACATCTACAACGAACCCATCAACTCCTTCGTAGCAGACTTCATTGGTGAAAGCAACATCTTGAACGGAGTTATGATAAAGGATAAAGCCGTCACCTTCTGCGGACACGAATTTGAATGCGTGGACACGGGATTTGGCGAGCAGATGCAGGTAGACGTAGTGATTCGCCCCGAAGACATCTACATCTTCGATGTATCCGACGCCGCACAGCTGACGGGGACCGTAACCAGCTGCATCTTTAAAGGCGTACACTACGAAATGCTGGTGCAGACGCGCGAAGGCTACGAGCTGATGGTGCAGGACTACCATGCCTTCGAGGCAGGACGCGAAGTCGGCCTGCTGGTGAAGCCCTTCGACATCCATGTGATGAAGAAGGAACGCACCTGCAACACCTTCGAAGGAAAGCTGGTGGACGAGACACATGTAGAGTTCCTAGGCTGCAACTTCGAGTGCCTGCCCGTGCAAGGCATCGAACCGGGCAGTAGCGTACAAGTGGAAGTGGACTTCCAGTACGTCATCCTCGAGGACAACGAAGAGGACGGCCGACTGACGGGTGAAGTGAAATTCATACTCTACAAAGGGAACCATTACCACTTGACCGTGTTTACGGACTGGGACGAAGACATCTTTGTCGACACCAACGACGTGTGGGACGACGGCGACCGCGTAGGTATCACCATCGCCCCTCAAAATATACGGATTGTTCAATCTCTTAATAAGGAAGGAAGTGCTCAATAAGTTATCCCATTTCTTTATGCGCCGGCGCAACTGGACGGTACCCTACGCGCTGTTTCTGCTTGTATTTGTCATAGTACCGCTACTGCTCATCGTGCTCTACGCCTTTACGGACGACGGAGGAGCGTTTACGCTGGCCAACTTCCGCAAGTTCATGATGCACCCCGAAGCGATGAACACGTTTGTCTACTCCATCGGAATAGCCGTTATCACCACGCTGGTCTGCCTGCTGCTGGGCTATCCGGCAGCGTATATCCTGAGCCAGAAGCAATTCAACACCTCACGCACCATGGTGGTGCTGTTCATCCTCCCCATGTGGGTGAATATCTTGATACGTACGCTTGCCACAGTGGCGCTGTTCGACTTCCTGAACCTGCCGCTGGGCGAAGGTGCCCTTGTGTTCGGTATGGTCTACAACTTCCTGCCGTTCATGATATACCCCATTTACAACACTCTTCAGAAGATGGACCACAATCTGATTGAGGCTGCGCAGGACTTGGGAGCCTCTCCTACCCGCGTATTCGGCAAGGTGATTCTGCCGCTCTCCATGCCGGGAGTGATGAGCGGCATAGTGATGGTGTTTATGCCTACGGTTTCTACCTTTGCCATTGCCGAGTTGCTGACAATGAACAACATCAAACTGTTCGGCACCACGGTGCAAGAGAATATTTACAACGGAATGTGGAACTACGGTGCCGCCCTCTCGCTCATCATGCTGCTGCTGATAGGCATCACCATCCTCTTTACCAACGAGGAGGACGGGGCATCGAATGAAAGCGGAGGTGTGATATGATGACACGAATCTTAACCCGCGGCTACTTGTGGCTGCTGCTGGCGTTGCTCTACTCGCCCATCTTAATTATTATGATATTCTCCTTCACGGAGGCAAAGGTGCTGGGCAACTGGACGGGATTCTCCACCAAGCTGTACAGCTCCTTGTTTACGGGCGGGATGCACCACTCGCTGATAAATGCCATCTGGAACACATTCGCCATTGCCCTGCTTGCCGCCACCGCCAGTACGGCGCTGGGCAGCATTGCAGCCATCGGCATCTTCAATCTGCGCTCGCGCACACGGCAGGTAATGAACTTCGCCAATGCCATCCCGATGATGAATGCAGACATTATCACCGGTGTGTCGCTGTTCCTGCTGTTCGTCAGCTTCGGCATATCGCAAGGATTCACCACAGTGGTACTGGCACACATCACTTTCTGCACGCCCTACGTGGTGCTCAGCGTAATGCCCCGGCTCAAAAAGATGAACCAGAATGTCTACGAGGCGGCACTCGACCTGGGCGCCACACCGTTCCAAGCACTGCGCAAGGTTATTCTTCCGGAGATATTTCCGGGTATGATAAGCGGATTCATCCTTGCTTTCACGCTCTCCATCGACGACTTTGCCGTGACCATCTTCACCATCGGCAACCAGGGGCTGGAAACGCTCTCCACCTACATCTACGCCGATGCGCGCAAAGGTGGACTGACGCCGGAACTGCGGCCACTCTCCACCATCATCTTCGTGACAGTGCTGGTGCTGCTGATTGTAATCAACAAGCGGGCCGAACGGACGAAAAACGATTGATGTGAGTGATGAGTTATAAGTTATCAATTGTCAAGAACAAGATGATGAAAAGGATAATAAACATACTGATTCTACTGTGCTGCATCGCATCCCTCTCTTCTTGTGGAAACTCCACAGAAGAGCGCAGCCGTGTACTGAAGATATACAACTGGGCGGACTACATCGATGAAGATGTGCTTGCCGAATTTCCCGACTGGTACAAGCAGCAGACGGGCGAAGACCTCCGTATCATCTACCAGGTGTTCGATATCAACGAAATCATGCTCACCAAAATTGAGCGCGGGCACGAGGACTTCGACGTCGTATGCCCCTCGGAGTACATCATCGAACGTATGCTTCGCAAAGACCTCCTGCTACCCATCGACCGCAACTTCGGCCACACGCCGGACTACATCCCCAACGTGTCGCCCTACATTCGCCACGAGCTGAACAAGACCTCGCAACCGGAACGCCAGACCGAGGACTATGCCGTACCCTACATGTGGGGCACTGCCGGCATCCTCTTCAACAAAAAGTTTATTACCGCCGAAGAGGCCGGCACATGGGATATCCTCTGGGACTCCAAAAACCGAGGCAAATACTGATGAAGGACAGCTACCGCGATGCCTACGGTACCGCCATCATCTACGCCCACGCCCGGGAGCTGGCCGACAGCACCGTCACAGTAGAGCAACTGATGAACGACAACTCCCCGCAGGCCATCGCCCTGGCCGAGCAACGCCTCAAGGAGATGAAACCCAACATCGCCGGCTGGGAAGCCGACTTCGGCAAGGAAATGATGACCAAGAACAAGGCGTGGATTAACTTCACCTGGAGCGGCGATGCCGTCTGGGCCATCGAGGAGGCCGATGCCGTGGGTGCGGAACTGGACTACACCGTCCCCCGCGAAGGCAGCAACATCTGGTACGACGGCTGGGTAATCCCCCGCTACGCCCGCAACGTGAAGGCGGCAAGCTATTTCATCAACTACCTCTGCCAGCCTTCCGTGGCACTGCGCAACATGGATGCCATCGGCTACGTCAGCGCCGTAGCCACACCGGAAATCATGGAGGCCAAGACCGATACCACGCTCGACGTGCACTCCGACCTCAGCTACTTCTTCGGCCCCCTGCCCGGAGCCGACAGCCTGCAGATAGACCCGGTACAATATCCTGACCGCCGAGTAGTGGAACGTTGCGCCATGATACGCGACTTCGGCGACCGCACGGAACTGGTGCTCGAGATGTGGAGCCGCGTGAAAGGTGACAATCTCAACACAGGCATCGTGCTGCTCATCTTCGCCGTTTTCGGTCTGCTCTTCATCTGGTTGGTATATGCCAAGATACGAAAGTACAAGCAGAAACGCCGCCACCGTCTCCGCAGAAAGCGGAAAAGGGGATGAACAACACATTGTTTACCTAAAAACCCGTCAACGTGCAAGGAACAAAGAATCTGACACAAGGCCCCATCAACCGCCAGCTTTTCACGCTGGCAATGCCCATCATGGCCACCTCGTTCATCCAGATGGCCTACAGCCTGACGGACATGGCATGGGTAGGGCGTCTGGGCAGTGAGTCCGTGGCTGCAGTAGGTGCGGTAGGCATACTGACGTGGATGTCCGGCTCCATCGCCTTGCTCAATAAAGTGGGCGCCGAAGTCAGCGTAGGCCAGTCCATCGGTGCACGCAGCGAAGAGGATGCACGCAGCTTTGCTTCGCACAACATTACGATTGCCCTGCTCATCTCCGTCTGCTGGGGAGGTCTGCTCTTCCTTTTCGCCCGCCCCATCCTGAACATCTTCGAGCTGAAACAGCATATCACGGACGCCGCCGTGACTTATCTGCGCATCGTGTCGACGGGACTGCCTTTCATCTTTCTCTCCGCTGCCTTTACGGGCATCTACAACGCGGCAGGACGAAGCAAGATTCCGTTCTACATCAGCGGGACGGGACTGATAATGAACATCGTCCTCGACCCTCTGTTCATCTTCGGCTTCGGTTGGGGAACAGTGGGCGCGGCACTTGCCACATGGCTTTCCGAAGCTACAGTATTCGGCATCTTCGTCTACAAGCTCCGGGGGAAAAGCGCCGTGCTCGGAGGTTTCTCCTTTATCGTTCCGCTGAAAAAGAAGTACACCCGGCGCATCTTCAAGCTCGGGCTGCCCGTGGCTACGCTGAACACGCTATTTGCCTTCGTCAATATGTTCCTCTCGCGCACCGCCTCGGAGCAGGGAGGACACATCGGACTGATGGCATTCACCACCGGCGGACAAATCGAGGCCATCACCTGGAATACTTCGCAAGGATTCTCCACGGGGCTGAGCACGTTCATCGCCCAGAACTATGCCGCGGGGCAGAAGTCGCGCGTGAAGCAAGCATGGCGCACCACCATGTGGATGACGGGCGTATTCGGAAGCCTCTGCTCACTACTGTTCATCTTCTTCGGCAGCGAGGTGTTCTCTATCTTCGTACCCGAGGCCGAAGCCTACCGTGTGGGTGGAGATTTCCTCCGCATCGACGGCTATTCGCAAATGTTCATGATGATGGAAATTACCATGCAGGGCGTGTTCTACGGACTGGGACGGACAGTGCCGCCTGCCATTGTCAGCATCGGATGCAATTACATGCGTATTCCGGTGGCGTTATTGCTGGTGCACATGGGTATGGGAGTGGATGCCATCTGGTGGGCAGTAAGTGGAACGACCGTTGCCAAAGGTCTTATACTGACAGCCTGGTTCGTCCTCATCAAAAGGAAAATTCTCTAAAAAAGGACAGAACTGGCGAACTTTAGAAAGAAGAATATGGTTATTATATACATAAATTTGCAACATTAAAGATAAAGTCAACTTTTAAAGAAAAAGAGTTATGAAGAAGATGAAATTTACAGTATTACTTTTGTGCGGCGCATTGCTGCTGGGCAGTTGCGGCACAATGAACAACAAGGCCAAAGGTGGAATAATCGGCGGTGGCTCCGGTGCAGCAGCAGGTGCCATTATCGGCGGACTGATAGGTAAAGGCAAGGGGGCAGCCATTGGAGCTGCGGTAGGTGCTGCAGTAGGTACGGGTGCCGGCGTTGCCATCGGACACAAGATGGACAAGAAGGCTGCCGAAGCTGCCAAGATTGAAGGCGCCCAAGTGGAGCAGGTAACGGATGCCAACGGCTTGCCGGCTGTCAAAGTATCCTTTGCGGCAGGTATTCTTTTCGGCTTCAACTCCGCAGCACTGAGCAACGAGGCAAAGGCTTCCCTGCGCGAACTCGCACAGATTCTGAAGGAAGACCCGACAACCGATATCGCCATCATCGGCCATACCGACAAAGTGGGTACTTACGAAGCCAACATGAAAGTTTCCAAGAACCGCGCCTATGCCGTAGAGAACTATTTGCAGGATTGCGGCGTATCTCCGGCCCAGTTCAAGAAAGTGGAAGGCGTGGGATACAACGAATACGACGAAAGTCTGTCTGCCGACCAGAACCGACGCGTAGAGGTATATATGTATGCCAGCGAACAGATGATTAAGAATGCGGAGGCAGCTAATTAATATGGTAAAGTGATTAATGTGTTAATGTGCCAATATGCATATTGCACATTAACACATTAATCACATTGGCACTCTCTCCATGAAACTCCCGAAGCCTTTGCGGTTCCTCCGCAACATCATATTATTCTTCTTTATTTCCACTATCCTAGCGGTAGTGGCTTATCGTTTTGTACCCGTCTACATCACGCCACTGATGGTTATTCGCAGCGTGCAACAGGTCTTTAAGGGTGAAAGTCCATGCTGGCACCACACTTGGGTATCTTCCGACAAGATATCCCCTCACCTGCCTATGGCCGTCATTGCCTCGGAAGACAACCGGTTTGCCACACACAACGGATTCGATTTCATCGAGATACAGAAAGCGATAAAGGAGAATGAAACAAGAAAACGGAAACGGGGCGCAAGCACCATCAGCCAGCAGACGGCAAAGAATGTATTCCTATGGCCCCAGTCTTCCTGGGTACGTAAAGGACTGGAAGTCTACTTCACCGTACTGATAGAATTCTTCTGGTCCAAAGAACGTATCATGGAGGTCTATCTCAACTCCATCGAAATGGGAAAAGGCATCTATGGCGCACAAGCTGCCGCCAAATACAAGTTCAAGACTACAGCAGCCAAGCTCTCTGCCGGACAGTGCGCACTAATAGCGGCAACATTGCCCAACCCCATACGCTTCGACTCAGCACACCCCTCCCCTTACATAAAGAAAAGGCAAGGACAGATTCTACGATTGATGAAACTGGTACCCAAATTCCAGCTAAATGAGAAGCGGACAAAAGAATAAGAAGAGGATGTATCAAAACAGTTAATAGCACACAGATGACACATCCTCCTTTAATTTTTAATTCTTAATTTTTAATTAATACGCGTGTCCTCCCTCTTCCATCTCCTTCGCATCAATCTTGCGATTGTCGATACTGCGCCAAGCGTAGAAGATGTAGGCAAGAACGAAAGGAACAAGGATAGAGACATAAGCCATAACCTTCAGTGTGAACTGGCTCGAGCAACTGTTTGCCAACGTGAGTGAGCTTTGCAGGTCGTGGGTAGACGGATAATAGGCCGTATTGTTATAGCCTGCCACAAGCAGCAGTGCCAATACCGTAAGCACCGTCCCTGCACCGGCAAACCAGATACCCTTGTCGAATGCCGGCTTCCACAGCGTGCGGATAATGCCCCAGAGCACAGCCACCACACCAACCAGGAATACAAGCAGCACTACCGGCATCTGCAGGAAGTTCGTCAGATACTTGTAAGGTTCCATGAACACCTCTCCCGTTTCCGGGCGTACAGCATAGCCGTCGGCAAGCAGCGTGCGGATGACGAAGGCCAGGAAGAATACCAGGAACAACGCCGTATTTCCCCAAAGTGCCCGGCGGCAGCGTTTCACCAAATCATCCTCATTGATATTATTAATAAAATAAAGCGCTCCCAAGATACGTGCCAGGAAGAACACAGCCAGCCCCAGCACCACATTCCACGGATTAAGCAACGCATCCAACCCATGCCAGCCGTTAGCCCATTGACTGATAACCGGCATTGCCGCATCTGCGATATTCCCTTTATTGATATAGAAGTTAGACCCCGTGAAGAACGTGGCCACTGCCCCACCCAGCAATACCGGACCTACCACTCCGTTTATCACCAAGAACGTGCGATACGTTGTCTTGCCCAGCAGATTTCCCGCCTTCGACTGAAACTCGTAGCTGACAGCCTGCAACACAAAGCTGAACAGAATAATCATCCACAACCAATAAGCTCCTCCGAAACTGGTACTATAGAACAACGGAAACGAAGCAAAGAACGCGCCTCCAAACGTGACGAGCGTTGTAAACGTGAACTCCCACTTCCGTCCCGTAGAATTAATCATCATCTTCTTCTGCTCCTCCGTCTTCCCCAGACAGAACAGAAGCGAATTACCTCCCTGCACGAACAGCAGGAATACCAGCAGTGCTCCCAGCAAGGAGACTACAAACCACCAATAGTGTTGAAGAAATATATAAGCATTCATTGTGAGTTATGAGTTATAAGTTATGAGTTATGTGACGGTGTGTGCGTTTCGGTTTCCGGACCTTTGCGAATGGCCTCAGCATAATTCCCACCTCAGCAATCAGCATGACAGTGAAAAGTACCAGGAAGATAAAGAACGTGGTCTGCACGGAGCCTACATCCAGCTTAGAGATGGCGGCACTCGTGGGCAGCATATCTTGGATGGCCCACGGCTGGCGACCACACTCGGCAACCACCCATCCGGCTTGTCCAGCCAGATAGCCCAGCGGAATGGTGAGCATAGCCACCCAATGCATCCATGGCATCCGCGACAAGTCTTTCTTATAGGCCAGGAACAGCACCACAATAAAAAAGAGGATGAAGTATCCACCCAACATCACCATCACACGGAACATGTAGAACGTAAGGGGCACATTGGGCACCAGCTCGTTCACGTCCTTGATATAACCGTAACCGAAATAGGCTACATTATCTTTCAACACTTTGGCAGCCACCTCTGCATCCGCCTCATTGCCCGCAGCCTTGGCTGCACGATAGGCGGCAAACGCACCGATGGCCGTTTTTCCTTTTTCTATTTTCTCTTCTGCCGAAAGCGCTACGGTACCGTCCCTCAACGGATATCCGCCTTTCAGCAGGTCATTGATGCCGGGAACAAAAGCATCCATCTTGCGCTCAGCAAGCAGCGACAGCATCTTAGGGATTTCCACACGGAAAAGGAATGGGTCTACTCCGTCCTGCGGTGTCTGCTTGGCAGGATTCAGCAGCCCGAACGCTACCAATCCGGCACCTTGCCGCCCTTCATAATAGCCTTCCATAGCAGCCAGCTTCATCGGCTGCTTTTGCGCCACCTGATAGCCCGAGCCATCACCCGTCCAGGCAGAGAGCACAGCGGCACACAGACCTACCCATGCGGCAATCTTTACACTTGCCAGCGCAAATTTCTTCTCGCGCTTCTTCCACAGATACCAGCAGCTTACGCCTACTACAAACACGGCAGCCAGCACCCAGCCGGACAGCACGCTATGGAAGAACTTGTTGACAGCCATCGGCGAAGTTGCCACAGCCCAGAAGTCCACCATCTCGTTGCGTGCCGTATCGGGATTGAACTCCATACCTACGGGATACTGCATCCACGCATTGGCAACCAGAATCCACCAGGCAGAAATCGTGGCGCCCAGCCCCGTGAGCCAAGTAGATGCCAGGTGGAAACGCTTGCTCACCTTATCCCAGCCGAAGAACATGACGGCGATAAACGTTGCTTCCATAAAGAAAGCCAAAATACCCTCGATGGCAAGCGGCGCACCGAAGATGTCGCCCACAAACCAACTGTAATTACTCCAATTCGTACCGAATTCAAATTCCAGAATAATACCGGTTGCTACACCAATAGCAAAGTTGATACCGAAAATCTTCATCCAGAATTTGGCAGTACGTTTCCAAAATTCGTCACCCGTACGGTAGTACGCTGTCTCCATGATGCCCATAATTACCGCCAGTCCAAGTGTCAGCGGCACAAAAATCCAGTGATAGATGGCGGTCAAGGCAAATTGGGCTCTCGACCAGTCAATCAGGGAAGTGTCAATGTGTCCAAGCATAAGAATCAAGTTATGAGTTATGAGTTATAAGTTATGAGTTATTAAGTTTTTAAGTTATCGGGTAAGAACAGAGAGACACGGAGAATTTATAAGGGCAAGGAAATAAACTCTGTGTCTCCGTGTTTAGTCGCCCAGACTCCGATGGATAAGCTCATTACTGACATAGCCTTCCTTGTCATCGCCCACCACGGGGGTATTCAGAAACCGTGGGAAGAAGAAAAGGCGGAGAATGAAAAACATGATGAACAACTTCACAAGAATGATAAGCCACAAAGTACGCCCTAACGTCATACTTCGAAAACCTTCCAAATAAAAACGCCAAATGTTTACCGCAGTCTGTTTCATGCCGATAAAATTATAATGATTACAAATATAAAATACTTTTATATAAAGAACAAATAAAAAGGTGAAAAGTTGAACAGAAAAAAGACTTCTCCCATTCATCGGTACAAAAAAGATTTTAGGCGAGGAAAATTCACTCAACGTCTATCACTTTTGCAATCCTTTCTCCACCCCACTACATTTGCAAATGTAAAACCATAGAATAACGAAGATATGACGAACGTAAAAAGATTGACAGTGATAGCGCTATGTATGGCAAGCTGCATGGGAGTGGCCGCCCAAAACGGCACTTCCACGCAGATACCCGGCAGTTCCGAGCAGCCAGCCGACAGCCTGCCCGCCCAATGGGACTTGCAAGCGTGCATCGACTATGCCTTGCAGCAAAACATCACCATCCGCAAGAACCGCCTCAACGCGGAAAGTGCCCAGGTAGATGTAAAGACCGCCCGAGCCGCTCTCTTCCCCAGCCTTTCGGCCAGTGTGAGCCAGCGTGTCGTGAATCGCCCGAAGAGCGAGACAAACACCATCATCGACGGCGACAACATCACCAGCAGCCAGAGCAAGACTTCCTATAACGGCAGCTACGGCATCGATGCCAACTGGACCCTCTACAACGGCGGGAAACGCCTCAACACCATCAAACAACAGCAACTGAACAACCGCATTGCCGAACTTAGCGTAGCACAGAGCGAGAACAGCATCGAAGAAAGTATCGCACAAACCTACGTACAGATACTCTACGCCGCCGAAGCCGTGAAAGTGAACGAATCGACCCTGGAAGTGAGCCAGGCCGAATGCGAACGCGCCCGCCAACTTCTCGAAGCAGGAAGCATAGCCAAAAGCGACCTGGCACAACTGGAAGCGCAAGTGAGTACCGACAAGTACCAGCTGGTGACAGCACAAGCCACCCTGCAAGACTACAAACTACAACTGAAACAACTCCTGGAACTGGACGGCGAATCCGAGATGAACCTCTACATCCCCACACTCGGCACGGAAAACGTACTGGCACCCCTGCCCACCAAAACGGACGTTTACCGTTCTGCCCTCGTGCTCCGTCCGGAAATAGAAGCCGGCAAACTGAATATACAGACATCCGACCTCGACATCAAAATTGCCCGCGCTGGCTATCTGCCTACGCTGAGCCTCAGCGCCGGCATCGGAACCAGCCATGCCAACGGCAATGACTTCACCTTCAGCGAGCAAGTCAAACAGAACTGGAACAACTCGCTGGGCTTCACCGTAAGCGTGCCTATCTTCAGCAACCGGCAGACCAAGAGTGCCGTAGAGAAAGCCAAGATTCAGAAGCAGACCAGCGAACTGGACCTGCTGGACGACCAAAAAACGCTGTACAAGACCATCGAAACCCTCTGGCTCGATGCCAACAGCGCCCAGCAGCGCTACGCCGCCGCCACAGAGAAACTGAAAAGTACGCAGACCAGCTATGAACTGATTCAAGAGCAGTTCAACCTGGGCATGAAGAATACCGTAGAACTGCTGACTGAGAAAAGCAATCTGCTCAGCGCACAGCAGGAGACACTGCAAGCCAAATACATGGCCATACTGAATATGCAGCTACTGAAGTTTTATCAAGGAGAAAAAATCGAATTATAATACCTTATATATATATGAACAAAAAAGAATCATCCTCATTGCCGTAGCTGCCGTAATCATAGTGGGCGGCGGCGTATGGCTCTTCGGTGGTGCCAAGGCCAAGCACAAGGTGACCTACGCCACAGCAACCATCCATAAAGGCGAGATTTCCGAATCCGTAACCGCCACGGGGACCATCGAACCGGTGACGGAAGTGGAAGTGGGTACCCAGGTGAGCGGTATCATCGACAAGATTCATGTAGACTACAATTCCGTAGTAACCAAAGGCCAACTCATTGCCGAGATGGACCGCGTGACACTGCAAAGCGAACTCGCTTCGCAACGCGCCGCCTACAACGGTGCAAAGGCCGAATACGAGTACCAGAAAAAACTCTACGAGCGCAACAAGACGCTGAACGAAAAGCAGCTCATCGCCGCCACGGACTATGAGCAGTCCGTCTATAACTACGAGAAGGCCAAGAGCAACTACGAAAGCAGCCAGGCATCACTGGCAAAGGCTGAACGCAACCTCTCCTACGCCACCATCACCTCTCCCATCGACGGTGTGGTCATCAGCCGCGACGTGGAAGCAGGACAGACCGTGGCTTCCGGCTTCGAGACACCGACACTGTTCACCATCGCTGCCGACCTGACGCAGATGCAGGTTGTGGCCGACGTGGACGAAGCGGACATAGGCGGTGTGGAAGAGGGACAGCGCGCCACGTTTACCGTAGACGCCTACCCGAATGACGTGTTCGAAGGAGTGGTCACACAAATTCGTCTGGGAGATGCCAGCTCAAGCAGCACGTCGAGCACCAGCACCAGCACGGTTGTGACCTACGAAGTAGTCATCTCCGCCCACAACCCGGACCTGAAACTGAAACCACGCCTGACAGCCAACGTCACCATCTTCACCCTCGACCGCAAAGACGTACTGTGCGCTCCTGCCCGTGCCCTGCGCTTCAACCCCGAAAAACCGCTTATCGGCGACAATGATATCGTGAAGGATTGCGAAGGGGAACATAAACTCTGGACCCGCGAAGGCAACACCTTTACCGCCCATCCGGTGAAGATAGGTATCTCCAACGGAGTCAACACGGAAATCATCAGCGGCATTAACGAAGGTACCGTAGTGGTAACCGAAGCCATCATCGGCAGCATGCCCGGTAGCGGCGCTCCGGCCATGAGCCAGGAAGCTCCCGGAGGTGAGAAGAGTCCGTTCATGCCTGGCCCTCCGGGAAGTAAGAAGAAGAGCGGAAAATAATACAAAAAAAGAATTATGAATAAAGCAGTTATTGAACTTCAAAATATCAAACGCAACTTCCAGGTGGGGGACGAAACCGTGCATGCCCTGCGCGGCGTCTCGTTCACCATCCGTGAAGGCGAGTTTGTCACCATCATGGGTACATCGGGCTCCGGAAAGTCGACTTTGCTGAATACCCTCGGCTGCCTGGACACGCCCACCAGCGGCGAATACCTGCTGGACGGTATCTCCGTACGCACCATGAGCAAGCCTCAACGCGCCGTACTACGCAACCGTAAAATCGGCTTCGTATTCCAGAGTTACAACCTGCTGCCCAAAACCACTGCCGTGGAAAATGTGGAGCTACCGCTGATGTATAACTCCTCCGTCTCGGCTTCCGAAAGGCGGAGACGTGCCATCGAAGCCCTGCAAGCCGTGGGGCTGGGCGACCGACTGGAACATAAGTCCAATCAGATGTCCGGCGGTCAGATGCAACGCGTAGCCATCGCCCGCGCCTTGGTGAACAATCCCGCCGTTATCCTGGCAGACGAAGCTACGGGTAACCTGGACACCCGTACTTCTTTCGAGATTCTGGTACTGTTCCAAAAGCTGCATGCCGAAGGACGCACCATCATCTTCGTCACCCACAACCCCGAAATAGCCCAGTACAGCAGCCGCAACATCGTGCTGCGCGACGGACAAATCAAGGACGACACCGTCAACACCCAAATCCAGAATGCAGCCGAAGCCCTGGCAGCATTGCCTAAACAAGAGGAGGAGGAATGAGGGATAAGGGATTAAGGATTAGGGATTAATTTTAAACTTTCCATTAAAACGATATGAACGGAACAAACCTTTTCAAAATAGCCTTGCGAGCCTTGAACAACAACAAGCTGCGCGCATTCCTCACCATGCTGGGCATCATCATCGGCGTGGCGTCCGTCATCACGATGCTTGCCATCGGACAAGGTTCGAAGAAAAGCATCCAGGCGCAAATCTCCGAGATGGGCTCCAACATGATTATGATTCACCCCGGTGCCGACATGCGCGGCGGTGTCCGCCAAGACCCCAGCGCCATGCAGACCTTGAAGCTGACCGACTACGAAGCCCTGCGCAACGAAACCAACTTCCTGGCTGCCGTCAGCCCCAATGTCTCCTCCAGCGGGCAGCTCACCGCGGGCAACACAACTACCCCTCCTCCGTGAGCGGCGTGGGCACGGACTATCTCGAAATCCGGCAGCTCAGCGTGGAGAACGGCGAGATGTTTACCGAAGCCGACATACAGACCTCTGCCAAGGTGTGCGTCATCGGAAAGACCATCCAAGACAACCTCTTTCCCGGAGGAGAGGACCCTGTGGGACGTATCATCCGCTTCAACCAAGTGCCCTTCCGCGTGGTGGGCGTGCTGAAGTCCAAAGGCTACAACTCCATGGGCATGGACCAGGACGACGTAGTGCTTGCCCCTTACAGCACCGTGATGAAACGCCTGCTGGCACAGACCTACCTTAGCGGCATCTTCGCCTCCGCCCTCACCGAGGACATGACGGACAATGCCACCGACGAAATCACCGAGATACTGCGCCGCAACCACAAGCTGAAGGAGAGTGACGACGACGACTTCACCATTCGCAGCCAGCAGGAACTCAGCACCATGCTGAACTCCACCACCGACCTGATGACCACGCTGCTTGCCTGCATAGCCGGCATTTCGCTCGTAGTGGGCGGCATCGGCATTATGAACATCATGTACGTATCGGTGACGGAACGCACGCGCGAAATCGGCCTGCGCATGAGTGTAGGCGCCCGCGGTGTCGACATCTTGAGCCAGTTCCTCATCGAAGCTATCCTCATCAGCATCACCGGAGGCATCATCGGCGTCATCATCGGATGCGGAGCCAGCTGGATAGTGAAGAGCGTTGCCCACTGGCCCATCTTCATCCAGCCGTGGAGTGTATTCCTCTCCTTCGCCGTATGTACCGTCACCGGAGTGTTCTTCGGTTGGTATCCCGCCAAGAAGCTGCGGACCTCGACCCGATAGAGGCCATACGCTACGAATAACCTTTTCTCCCTTGCCGGAAGTTAGCCAAATAGTTCTTAAGTATTAGGAAAGAAGTTTCCGGCAATAGGGAAAAAAGTTATGCGAAACCAAGGATAATCTCTATCCCAAGCCTTGGGATAGACATCCGCAAGCTTGGGATACATATCCGCAACCTGGAAACGCTTATCCGCAACCTGCGAACAGAGATTTGCTTCGCAGGCGGCGGATATTAACAATATTCATCTAAAATTCCTATCTTTGTATCATGATGAAACAACAGCTCCCTAACCCACGCCGCCGCGGCATCGAAACTCTGATACACATCATTGTCTGGGGTATCGTCATCGGTTTCCCCTTTCTGATGATGACACGCAGCGGCTTCAATATCAGCCTTGCGGACTATCTGCGCCACGGTAGCAGCAGTACCCTCTCATTCTTCCTTGTATTCTACATCAACTACTGCCTCCTCATTCCCCGCTACTTGTTCGAGGGACGCATCCGGCAGTATCTCCTGCTGAACACACTGCTCATCATCTGCATTACCACCGGCGCCCACCTTTGGCAAGAATACACATTCCAAAACCATATGCGCGGCGATGATGACGGTCAGCACATGGGGCCTCCCAAATGGATATTCATCTTGCGCGACGTCTCGACCATGATTCTCACCGCCGGCCTCAGCGCTGCCATCAAGCTGAGCCGCCGCTGGGCGCAGATGGACGCCGCCCGCCGCGAAGCCGAGAAAAGCCGCACGGAAGCCGAGTTGAAGAACCTGCGCAACCAGCTCAACCCGCACTTCCTGCTCAATACGCTGAACAACATCTACGCCCTCATCGCCTTCGATGCCGACAAGGCACAGACTGCCGTGCAGGAACTGAGCCGACTGCTGCGCCATGTGCTGTATGACAATCAGCAGAACTTCGTCACCCTGGACAAGGAGATGGACTTCATCCGCAACTACATCGAACTGATGCGCATCCGTCTCTCCGCCAACGTCCGTGTGGAAACAAAGATAGACGTCCGACCGGACAGCCGTACGGAAATAGCTCCGCTCATCTTTATTTCCCTCATAGAGAATGCCTTCAAGCATGGCATCTCCCCCACTGAGCCCAGCTTTATCCGTATCCACTTCAGTGAAAGCCCCGGAGAGATACATTGCGAAATAACCAACAGCTATCATCCCAAAAGCGTGGCAGATAAAAGCGGAAGCGGCATCGGCTTGGAACAAGTGCGCAAGCGTCTGGAGCTGACCTATCCCGGTCATTACGACTGGCAGCAAGGAGTGAGTGAGGACATGAAAGAGTATAAATCTATTTTAATTATAAAGATATGAATCTGAAGTGCGCCATTGTAGACGACGAGCCCCTCGCCCTAGGGTTGCTGGAAAGCTACGTCAACAAGACCCCGTTTCTGGAGTTGGTCGGTAAATACTCCAGTGCCGTACAAGCCATCAAGGAGTTGCCCGAGAAGCACATCGACCTGCTTTTCCTAGACATCCAGATGCCCGAACTGAACGGACTGGAATTTTCGAAGATGGTCGATTCCGGCACCCGCATTGTCTTTACCACCGCCTTCGACCAGTATGCCATAGACGGCTACAAAGTCAATGCGCTGGACTACCTGCTGAAACCCATCTCCTACGTCGACTTTCTGCAGGCTGCCAACAAGGCTGTGCAATGGTTTGAATTGCTGCAACAGCCCAAGGAAGAGATTCAGAGCATCTTCGTAAAGAGCGAGTATAAGCTGGTGCAAATCGAATTGAGTAAAATTCTGTACATAGAGGGGCTGAAAGACTATCTCAAAATCTACGAGGAGGATTCTCCCAAGCCTATCCTGTCTCTCATGAGCATGAAGGCAATGGAGGAACTTCTGCCTGCCTCGCGTTTCATGCGCGTCCACCGTTCCTACATTGTTCAGAAGAATAAAATACGTATTATAGACCGTGGCCGCATCGTGTTCGGAAAGAATTACATCCCGATAAGTGACAGCTATAAACAAGCTTTTCAAGAATTTTTAGACCAAAGAAGCTAAAAAAATCGACTAATCCGTCGATAAAATCGGAAAAAACGTCGATTTATTATAGAATCCTTTTGCATATTAAAATATGTTTTTTTATCTTTGCACCGAACAGATAGGAGTTGTGAAACTCCCCCAATAGAATAGTTTAGTTAAGTCTAGTTTAGTTTTTGTGTGAAGCACTTCCTCCGTAAGCGAACGCTGGAAGTGCTTTTTACATATCAACACTATTTAATCCACAAGCAGAAAAATTATCAAAGCAAATTTAAAAAACTATATATAACTACATACCAAACACCAACATAACATTCATTTTCTTATCTTTAATACAGAAACAAGTGGGCACGCATGTTTTATGATTTTACTAATCACATCTGTATAATGTTAGTTTCGCGACAACCATTATACGGTAATAATCTTGTAAATTATGGAAATCAAGAAAACATCCAAAGCAAGCCTGGAAAACAAGAAGTCAAGTTGGCTACTTGTAGGTTATGTAATTGTGCTGGTCTTCATGTTCGTTGCATTTGAATGGTCGAAGCGTGATGTTAGGATTGACATGAGCGGTGCTATTACCGAGAACGTATTTGAGCAGGAAATTGAAATTCCTATCACGGAGCAACCCGAATTAGTAGCTCCACCACCCCCTCAAGCTCCTGCAATTGCCGAGGTATTGACAATTGTGGATGATAATGACAATGTGAAAGAAACAGCCATTGCCTCTTCCGAAGAAATCGGTGAAGCTGTAATCATCAAACCCATATCTCCAACCGTAGATGAAGAGATTCCGGTAGAGGATGAGATTTTTGAAGTTGTAGAGAAGAATCCCGAGTTTTCTTATAATGGCATGAGTCTGATGCAATATCTGGGTAAGAGTATAAAATACCCGACTATTGCACAAGAGACCGGAACCCAGGGGCGCGTAATAGTACAATTCGTTGTCAACAAAGACGGCAGCATCGTAGATGTAAAAGTAGTAAGAGGCGTAGATCCCTATCTGGACAAAGAAGCTATCCGTGTGATTTCCACCATGCCCAAATGGAAACCCGGTGAGCAACGAGGCAAACCGGTCCGTTGTAAATTCACAGTTCCCGTAATGTTTAAATTACAATAGCAGACATGCCAGTGTCCACTTTCCACTTGTCTTCATAAGGTAATCTCCAATATCCGAGGGTGTGTCGAAACTGGTATTCACCACAGATTACACAGATTTGCACAGATAAGTATCTTTGACTATCAGTAGATTAAGCTCATTCTGTGTTAATCCGTGTAATCTGTGGTGAATTTTGACACACCCCCATTTTTTTAAGTATCAACACAGCCATTTCCTTCTTCCATATTTTTCTTTCCGCAGAAAAACAAAAACATTCAGCCCTCTCAGACTGTTACATAGAAAAACAATATATCACTCCTGATAAAACCACACGATAATGAAATCACAACTCTTTGACATCAGAAGAGAATATAAGAAAGGCAGGCTGACACCGGGTAACCTCAACGACAATCCCTTTGAGCAATTCGACCATTGGCTGAACGATGCTATCCATAGTGATGAGTACGAGCCCACCGCCATGACGGTAGCTACAGTCTCGACAGACGGGCATCCTTCTACACGCACAGTGTTGCTGAAAGGGGTGGAAAATGGCCGTTTCATCTTCTTCACCAACTACGAAAGCAGAAAAGGCCGGCAACTGACTGCAAATCCGTATATATCCTTATCTTTCGTATGGCACAAACTGGAAAGGCAAATACACATTGAAGGAAAAGCTGAAAGATGCGCTCCTGCCGATTCTGACGCCTATTTTGCAAGCAGGCCTTACAAAAGTAAAATCGGGGCGAGGATTTCACCCCAAAGTCACGTCATCGGCAGCCGTATGGAGATAATGCGCGCGTTCGTCCGCGAAGCGGCAACATGGATAGGGCAAAGTATCAAACGTCCCGACAACTGGGGAGGTTTTGCCGTCACCCCTTTCCGTTTTGAATTCTGGCAAGGACGGGAAAGCAGGCTACACGACCGTTTCCTCTATTCCCAACAAGCGGATGGCAGCTGGAAAAAGGAGAGGCTGGCTCCCTAAATACGGACAGGCAAACACTTCTCATCACAAATAAATCTTAAAAGGAGGAACAAAGCTGCAGAAACGCTGTTTGAAGGGGAAACTCTAAAAACAACAGTTATGAATTACGGTATCAGTATTCTTTTCAGGGCCATACCCTTGTTGATGGCCCTTTTCTGTTTCGGCTACGGAGCCTTTGTGCTCCACGAAGGACTGGATTCGGCAAAATTTGTGGCCGGTCCGGTAGTATTTTCCTTAGGGATGATTTGCATTGCCTTGTTCGCCACAGCGGCAACAATCATTAGACAAATCATTCATACCTACAATCCGATAGTCAGATACGCACTTCCGGTTATCGGTTACCTGGCAGCCGTACTCACAGTAATCTATGGTTGGAGTTACATGCACGAAGCTGCCACGGCAAGCAATTTCGTGGCAGGACACGTGATTTGCGGAGTCGGTTTCATCACAGCTTGTGTAGCTACCACAGCCACAGCCTCCACCCGCTTCACCCTCATTCCCGCCAACTCGGAACGTACCGACCAGCTACAACCTGCCGATGCATTCAATTCCTCCCAGGGATATATCCTGATAGCAGTTGCCACCCTTATGGCAGTAATGGCATGGATATGGGCCTTCTGGCTATTGTCAAAAAGCAGCGAGCACAATGCATATTATGTAGCAGGCCATGTCATGGCAGGACTTGCTTGTATCTGTTCCAGCCTGGTAGCGCTGGTTGCAACCATCGTCCGCCAGATACGTAACAACTATACAAAGGCTGAGCGGAAACGGTGGCCGGCCCTTGTTTTGATAATGGGCAGCATCAGCATTCTCTGGGGACTTCTGGTCTTAGCCAACAGCAATCCGGCACTCTCCTCCACAGGATATATTATGATAGGCCTGGGACTGGTATGCTACAGCATTTCCAGCAAAGTCATCCTGCTTGCCGCCATCTGGCGGAACACTTTCAAGCTGGCCAACCGCATCCCGCTGATTCCGGTCTTCACGGCCCTGGCTTGTCTGTTTCTCTCCGCCTTTCTGTTTGAGATGGCAGGCCTGCACAATGCCTATTTTGTCCCTGCACGCGTACTGGCCGGTTTGGGAGGCATCTGCTTTACATTATTCTCCATCGTAAGCATTCTGGAGAGCGGTACATCTAAGTAGACATTTTCCCGCCATTGGCCTGAGCATCGAGGAACAATTCCACACGCTCGGCATGGTGGGCCACGTAAGCTGCCGGACCGGTATCCCCGGAATCAAGAATATCGCGGACCACATCCGCCTTATTCTTGCCGGTAACAAAGAAAATAAGATTCTTCGCAGCAAACAAAAGGCAGCCGGTCATGGCTATGCGTTTCTGCCCATTATAGGGATTGACACTCACCTCATAAGGATGAAAGGAAGAAAGCAGATATTCCTGCCCCGGAAAGATAGAGGAGGTATGCCCGTCGTCTCCAGCACCGAGCAAAACGACATCGAGGCCGGGAAACCACCCCAAAGCGGAACCGTGCGGCAAACCAGCGTCGAATAGTTCTTTGCTTCAATCTCCGGGCGGTTCACTCCATAAATAGGATAAACGTATTCATCGGGAATGCCTACTTCATCCAACAGCAAACGGCGCATGGTACCATAATTGCTCTCATAATCCTCTGCCGGCACACACCGTTCATCCACCCAATAAATCCGCATCCGCATCCAAGGAGTCACCTCCTTGTACTCGTTGGCCCAAATGTCAAACATCAGCGAAGGAGTACTTCCCCCACTGAATGCAAAATAAAAGGTCTTTTCCGGCTCACGCTCCATCATCGCAATCAAATGTTCAATCAACGCATGTGCCGTAGCTGTAGCCGAATGGTAAACATAACTTTTCATAACTCGCAATATTCATCTGTATTAGTCAAATTCTTACACGGATTAGTCCACTCAGCACCATGTTCGTGCATCATCGCTTCACTTTCCAAAGGTCCCCACGTACCTACGGGATACCCATATAAAGGAGCATCCGTATGCTCTTTCCAATAGCGCAACACGGGATCGAAAAAGCGCCATGAAGCCTCTACCGCGTCGCTGCGGGTAAAGAGTGTAGGGTCACCTTGTATGCAGTCCTCTATCAGACGGGCATAGGCATCGCCGGTAGGCAACCCGCCCAACTGGTCATAACTGAAGTCCATCATCACCTGCTTCACGTCAAATCCCGGTCCGGGAGTCTTCATGCCGAATTTCAGCACAATGCCTTCATTGGGTTGCAGGCGGAGAATCAGCTTATTCGCGCGGGGACAATGTCCACCCTCGCAACGAAACATCTGATGGGGCGTCTCACGGAAATGTACAACAATCTCAGTCACCTTTGTCGGCATTTGTTTGCCGGTACGGATATAGAAAGGAACACCCTTCCACCGCCAGTTGTTAATACCGATTTTCATGGCAATATACGTTTCGGTACGCGAATCAGGTGCCACGTTCTTCTCTTCCCTATACCCGGCTTTCGAGCCCGAAGCCGTATATTGTCCGCGGACAATGTGTTCCTCCAAATCCTCCTCTGTCAAGGGGGCCAATGACTCATAGACCTTCACCACCTCGTTGCGGAAATTATCGGCATTGAAAACGGCAGGCGGTTCCAATGCAGTGAGCGCCACAAGCTGTATGAGGTGGTTTTGTACCATATCGCGCAGGGCTCCGGCACCTTCATAGAATCCGCCACGTCCTCGATACCCAGATTCTCTACGGCTGTAATCTCCACATAGTCTATATAATTACGGTTCCATAGCGGTTCGAAGATTCCGTTGGCAAAACGGAAGGCGAGAATGTTCTGCGCCGTTTCCTTACCCAGAAAATGGTCGATGCGGTAAATCTGATGCTCCTTGAAAACGGAAGCATAAATGCTATTCAGCTTTCTGGCTGACTCCAAATCGTAACCGAACGGCTTTTCAACGATGATACGCGTATCAGGACGGTTCAGACCGGCCGCCTTCAAGTGCAAGGGAATGACACCGTACAAGGAAGGTGGAGTAGCCAGATAGAACAGCAGGTTGTCCGGTTTCTGCTCACCGGTAAACTCTTGTAAACGTTCGTCCAGCAGATGATAGCCTTCAACCTCGGCGGGATCCAATGTCTGGTAATGCAGATGGCTGCAAAAATCCCTCATTTTATCTTCCACCTGCTCTTTGGAAGCTACGAACTTACTCAATTCACTCATTATATATTCTTGGTAACGGGCATCCGTATACTCGGTGCGTCCTATCCCCAGAATGGAGAATCCTTCCGGCAACCGCCCGCCACTATATAAAGTATAGAGCGCCGGCATCAGTTTGCGCTTCGTCAAGTCACCCGAAGCGCCGAATATAACAATCACTAATTTATTCATCATCTTCTCCCCCTTTCTCACACATTGTACGTACCCGATTTCGTATCTCCTCCGTGTCCCGTCCAATTTTCATGGAAAAACTGTCCACGCAACTCGTCTGTCCTTTCAAAGGTATGCGCACCAAAATAGTCACGTTGCGCCTGAATCATATTGGCAGGCAACTTGGCAGACACCAGCGAATAGAAATAATTCAAGGCGGACGAGAATGCAGGCACCGGAAGTTCCTCTTTCATGGATTGTGCCACCAGATGTTTCCAGCCGGAAAGCAACAGCTGCATTTCATTTTTGAAATAAGGAGCCAACAGCAGATGTTTGGGCTTGTCTTTTGCCTCGAAAGCCGTAGCTATGTCGTTCAGGAAAATACTACGGATGATGCAGCCGCCCCGCCACATGCGTGCGATGGATGCCAAATCGAGGTTCCAGGCAAAAGCGTCGGATGCACGCTGCAACACGGCGAATCCCTGAGCATATGACACTAATTTGGAAGCATAGAGTGCGGAATAGATATCCTTCACCATCTCCGACTTGTTGTACACCGCCTGCGAGCGTCGGCATACAAATTGCTTGGAAGCCGTTTCACGCAAGCCCTTCTGTGCCGACAAACTACGTTCGAACACAGCCGTAGCAATCAGCCCCAACGGCATGCCCAGCTCCATCGCATTGATAACGGACCACTTGCCCGTACCTTTCTGTCCGGCGGTATCCAATATCTTATCTATCAGGTAACCTCCTGATTTGTCCTTATGACGCAGTATGTTGGCGGTAATTTCAATGAGATAGCTACGCAACTTACCCTCATTCCAATCAGCAAAGATTTCCGCCATCTGTCCATTGTCCAGACCAAGCAGATTCTTCATCACCCAATAAGCTTCGGCAATAAGCTGCATATCTCCATATTCGATACCGTTATGTATCATCTTGACGAAATGACCGGAACCGGCAGGACCAATCCACTGGCAGCACGGGGTACCGTCAGATGCTTTTGCCGCAATACTCTGCAGGATAGGCTTCACCTCAGACCAGGCACTTTCAGAGCCTCCGGGCATGATAGACGCGCCGTTCAGCGCTCCTTCCTCTCCACCGGAAACTCCGGCTCCCACAAAACGGAAGCCTTTCTTTTCGGCCAATGCCACACGCCGGTTGGTGTCCTCATAATTGGAATTACCACCGTCAATCAGGATATCCCCTTCGGACAAATGGGGAAACAGCTGTTCCATCAGTTCATCCACCGCACTGCCGGCACGAACCATCATCATTATTTTGCGGGGTATGGCAATGGAAGTTACAAATTCGGCTATATCTGTATAGCCTTCAATTTTTTCCCTTTGGCGCGGCCGTTCACAAAACGTTCCACCACCCCTTCTTCCACTCCCGGAACCGTACGATTATATACCGAAACATTCCATCCCTTATCTGCCATATTGAGGGCCAAATTCTCGCCCATAACTGCCAGACCGATAAGTCCAATGTCTGTTTTATTTAAATTCTTCATATTCATGTAAATTTTGTCTTTATATGGAAACAAAATGCTAACAGCATTTGTTCGTATGAATTACGAAAATAAAATAGTACTTTTGTCAGCGAAAGCCTATTTTTCAACCAGACAGAAAACCAATGCTCATGAAGAACTTCCACATCGGACTATTGCCACGCATCATCATTGCCATTATCTTAGGTATACTTTTCGGAAATTTCCTACCGGCTTCGCTGGTACGGCTGTTCGTAACATTCAATGCCATTTTCAGTGAATTCCTGAACTTCTCCATCCCCCTCATCATTGTGGGACTGGTCACGATTGCCATTGCCGACATCGGCAAAGGAGCCGGACGGATGCTGGTCGTCACGGCGCTCATTGCTTACGGAGCTACCTTATTCTCCGGCTTTCTCTCCTATTTCACCGGTATGGCGGTATTTCCTTCCCTCATAGAAACCGGGGTGCCGTTAGAAGAAGTCAGTGAGTCTCAAGGCATTCTTCCCTATTTTTCCGTGGGTATCCCGCCCTTGATGAATGTTATGACCGCACTCGTACTTGCCTTCACACTGGGGCTGGGCCTGGCTCATCTGAAAAGTGAGGTACTGAAAAATGCGGCACGCGATTTTCAAGAGATTGTCATCCGCATGATCAGTGCAGTGATATTGCCGCTGCTTCCCATCTATATTTTCGGCATTTTCCTCAACATGACGCACAGTGGACAAGTATTCGGCATCCTGATGGTCTTTATTAAGATTATCGGTGTAATCTTCCTGCTTCACATCTTTCTCCTGGTATTCCAATACAGCATTGCGGCACTGTTTGTCCGCAAGAACCCTCTCAAACTACTGGGACGAATGATGCCTGCCTACTTCACGGCTCTAGGCACTCAATCCAGTGCCGCCACTATCCCTGTAACATTGGAGCAAAGTCGGAAGAACGGCGTCTCTGCCGATATTGCCGGATTCGTCATCCCACTTTGCGCCACCATCCATCTGTCGGGCAGCACATTGAAGATTGTGGCATGCGCCCTGGCACTGATGATAATGCAAGGCATGCCCCATGATTTCCCTCTATTTGCAGGATTCATCTTCATGCTGGGCATCACTATGGTAGCCGCTCCCGGGGTACCGGGAGGCGCCATCATGGCATCACTGGGCATCCTGCAATCCATGCTGGGCTTCGACGAGTCGGCACAAGCGCTGATGATTGCACTATACATAGCGATGGACAGCTTCGGTACTGCCTGCAATGTGACGGGCGACGGGGCAATCGCACTGATTATCGACAAAGTGATGGGAAAGAAATAGTTTATATTTTGCCATCTCGTGGAAAATAACGAATATTGCAGTCCGAAAAGACATAATAACAAGAAGCATACATTATGAAGAAAGCCCTTATCTCCGGCATTACCGGGCAGGACGGCTCGTTCCTTGCCGAATTCCTCCTGCAGAAAGGATATGAAGTGCACGGTATCCTGCGTCGCTCTTCCTCTTTCAACACCGGCCGCATCGAACACCTCTACTTCGATGAGTGGGTACGCGACATGAAACAGAAACGTACCATTAACCTGCACTATGGAGACATGACAGACTCCAGCTCTCTCATCCGTATCATCCAGAGTGTGCAGCCGGACGAAATATATAACCTTGCCGCCCAAAGCCATGTCAAAGTATCCTTCGACGTGCCCGAATATACCGCCGAAACCGATGCCGTAGGCACCCTGCGCATGCTCGAAGCCGTACGCATTCTCGGTATGGAAAAGAAGACACGCATCTACCAGGCCTCCACTTCCGAGCTCTTCGGAAAAGTGCAGGAAGTGCCGCAAAGCGAAACGACCCCGTTCTATCCCCGCAGCCCCTATGGCGTAGCCAAACAGTATGGCTTTTGGATTACAAAGAACTACCGCGAAAGCTATGGCATGTTTGCTGTAAACGGCATACTCTTCAACCACGAGAGCGAACGCCGAGGTGAAACCTTCGTGACAAGAAAAATCACACTGGCGGCTGCCCGCATCGCCCAAGGCTTCCAGGACAAGCTGTATCTGGGCAATCTGGATGCCCGGCGCGACTGGGGATATGCCAAAGACTACATCGAGTGCATGTGGCTCATCCTGCAGCACGACACCCCCGAAGACTTCGTCATTGCCACCGGAGAAATGCATACCGTACGCGAATTTGCGACACTGGCATTCCGAGAGGTAGGCATCACTCTGTGCTGGGAAGGCCAGGGAGTGGATGAGAAGGGTATCGACACACAGACCGGAAAAGTCCTCGTGGAAGTCGACCCCAAATATTTCCGGCCTGCCGAAGTGGAACAATTGCTGGGCGACCCCACCAAAGCAAAAACACTGCTGGGATGGAATCCGAGGCAGACCAGTTTTGAAGAGTTGGTACGCATCATGGCAGAGCACGACATGAAATTTGTGAAGAAACTGTATTTAAGAAGCAAAGAGCTTTGAATGAACTATTAAACTTTCAGACAACAATGTTAGACAAAAATGCCAAAATATATGTAGCAGGCCACCGGGGACTGGTAGGTTCTGCCATCTGGAAAAATCTTGAGGAGAAAGGATACACCAATCTCATCGGCAAGACCCACACAGAACTCGATCTGCTCGACGGAGTTGCCGTACGCCGCTTCTTCGACGAGGAACAGCCCGAATATGTATTCCTTGCCGCCGCCTTTGTGGGTGGCATCATGGCCAACAGTATCTACCGTGCCGACTTCATCTACAAGAACTTGCAGATACAGCAGAACGTCATCGGCGAAAGCTTCCGCCACGGAGTGAAAAAACTTCTCTTTCTGGGCAGCACCTGCATCTATCCCCGTGATGCCGAACAGCCGATGAAAGAAGACGCACTCCTCACTTCTCCGCTGGAATACACGAACGAGCCCTATGCCATCGCCAAAATAGCCGGACTGAAAATGTGCGAAAGCTTCAATCTTCAATACGGTACGAACTACATTGCCGTGATGCCCACCAACCTTTACGGTCCCAACGACAACTTCGACCTGGAACGCAGCCACGTGCTCCCTGCCATGATACGCAAGATACACCTCGCCCACTGCCTGAAACAAGGCGACTGGGATGCCGTACGCCACGACATGAACCTGCGTCCGGTGGAAGGCATCAACGGCGACAGCAGCAAAGAGGACATTCTGAATATCCTCCGGAAATACGGCATCAGCGAAGAAGAAGTGAGATTATGGGGTTCCGGCACCCCCTTGCGCGAATTCCTCTGGAGCGAGGAGATGGCAGATGCCAGCGTCTTCGTCATGGAACACGTCGACTTCAAAGATACCTTCGAGCCGGACGACAAGGAAATCCGCAACTGTCACATCAATATCGGTACGGGCAAGGAAATCACTATCCGCCAGTTGGCAGAGCTGATTGTCAACACCGTAGGCTATCAGGGCCGGTTGACCTTCGACACTTCCAAACCCGACGGCACCATGCGCAAACTGACCGATCCCGGTAAGTTACATACATTGGGATGGCATCATAAGATTGATATCGAGGAAGGTGTGCAACGCATGTACCGATGGTACTTGGGAAAGTAATTAGTGACGTCTGATTAGCCATGAATGCCATACGGTACAAGGTGGGAACTGTATTGTTTATATTGCTGATACTTTTATCAGGTATCAGCCCAACCATGAATGCCATGATAGCTCCCGTGACCTATTCCGTTCGCGGCAAAGTCATCGACAGACAGTCCAGACAACCCGTGGCCTACGCCAACGTTTTCGTTGCCGGCATCCCCGGGAAAGGGGCATCCACCGATTCACTCGGCACATTCAAGATAGAGCAGGTACCTCCGGGCATCTATAGCCTTGAGGCATCCTGCATAGGATACCAGACTGTTTCCACCCCCGAATATATTGTTTCAGCCTCAACCCCGTTCATCGAGATAGAGATGGAAGAGGATGCCAATCTGCTGAATACAGTAGTGGTGGTGCCTTCCCCCTTCCGGCGAAGTATCGAAAGCCCGGTCAGCATGCGTATCATCGGCTTGCAGGAAATAGAGAAAAGTCCCGGAGCCAACCGGGATGTTTCGCGCATCGTACGCTCCTATCCCGGCGTCTCTTTCTCTCCCATCGGCTATCGCAACGACTTGATTGTTCGGGGCGGTTCTCCTTCCGAAAACCGCTTTTATATGGATGGCATCGAAATCCCCAACATCAACCACTTTGCCACTCAGGGTGCATCCGGAGGACCGGTAAGTATTGTCAATGCCGACCTGATACGCGAGATTACATTTTATACGGGCGCCTTCCCCGCCAACCGCTCCGGAGCCTTGAGTTCCGTCCTCGACTTCCGCCTCAAGGACGGAAATCCGGACAAGCAGGCGTTCAAAGCCACCATCGGCGCATCGGAAGTCTCGCTCAGCGGAGCAGGCCATCTGGGGCAGCACACCACTTATCTGTTCTCCGCACGCCAGTCCTACCTGCAACTTTTGTTCAAGGCTTTGGGACTGCCCTTCCTGCCCAATTTCATTGACGGACAATTCAAAACAAAAACCCGTTTCAACGAGCACAGCGAGCTGACCCTGCTTGGTCTTGCAGGCATTGACAAGATGAAACTGAATACCGATGAAAAAGGAGAAGATGCCGAATATCTGCTCAGCTATCTCCCCACTATCCATCAGGAAACATTCACTCTCGGAGCCTCTTACAGACACTACAATGGAAGGCACGTACAATCCCTTATACTGAGCCATAACTACCTGAACAACCGCAATCTGAAATACCGCAACAACGATGACTCTTCCGAAGACAACCTGACCCTGCGCCTACGCTCCACAGAACAAAAGACCACCCTGCGTTTCGAAAACCAAACGCGCTTGGGAGCATGGACCCTAAAAGAAGGAGCAGAACTGAACAACTCCATCTATACAAACCACAGCAGGCAAAGACTATACGGCAGTCATTCGGGTACGCTTTCCATCTACGAAACCTCACTCGACATCTTCGGCTGGGGGGCTTTCTTCTCTTCCAACTATACCACCGCCGACAAGCGTCTGGCCCTTTCTGCCGGTATCCGTATGGATGGCAACACTTACAACCGAAAGATGCGGCAGCTATGGAAACAGTTCTCCCCACGCCTCTCTGCATCCTACAAACTCTCGGAACAATGGACCCTGAGCGGAAGTACCGGCCTCTACCACCAATTGCCTCCCTACACCGCTTTGGGATATAAAGACAATGAAGGGCAATATCTCAACAAAAACCTGAAGTACATGCAGGTCTTTGAAAGCAGCCTCGGTGTGGACTGGCACCTGCAAGACCGGTTCATGGTTTCTGCAGAAGGTTTCTTCAAGCGTTACAGCCGTATGCCACTTTCCCTCCAAGACAACATTCCGTTGGCATGCAAAGGAAACGATTACGGTGTCACCGGCAACGAACTGAAGCAGCCGGATGTGATAATGAGTACGGGCATCATCGAAAATCCGTCTGCTCCTGTTGCCGAACAGCGCTATAAAATGAAATACCTCAAGCAGGAAAGCGGCACTATCCTGCCTACTTTAGGTATAACTGTCGAGTTTTAGCAAATAGCTGCCATAAAAACTATTTTCCCTATAAAAGTTTGCTTTCTATATATAAACCCTTATATTTGCACAATTTTCAACCAAATGTGCAATTAATATCATGGAACAAAGTTTTATCGCCTATATAGAGAATAGCATAAAGGAAAATTGGGATTTAGACGCTCTGACCGACTATAAGGGAGCAACCCTACAATATAAGGACGTAGCCCGCAAAATAGAAAAGCTGCATATCATTTTCGAGGCAAGCGGCATCAAGAAAGGCGATAAGATTGCCGTCTGTGGCCGCAACAGTTCCCACTGGGGCGTAACGTTCCTCGCAACATTGACCTACGGTGCGGTAATCGTCCCCATCCTTCACGAGTTCAAGGCAGACAATGTACACAACATCGTGAACCATTCCGAAGCCAAACTGCTTTTCGTAGGCGACCAGGTTTGGGAAAACCTCAACGAAAGTGCCATGCCGCTGCTGGAGGGCATCATGATGATGGCAGACTTCTACATTCTTGTCTCCCGTAGCGAAAAGTTGGACTATGCCCGCGAACATCTCAACGAAATGTTCGGTAAGAAATACCCCAAGAACTTCCGCAAGGAACATGTCAGTTATCACAAGGACCAGCCCGACGAACTGGCGGTCATCAACTATACATCCGGCACCACCAGTTACTCCAAAGGAGTGATGCTGCCCTACCGCAGCCTTTGGTCAAACACCACTTTTGCTTTCGAAGTATTGCCGCTGAAAGCCGGTGACAAGATTGTCTCCATGCTGCCAATGGCACATATGTACGGACTTGCATTCGAGTTTCTGTATGAATTCGCCGTAGGTTGCCACATATTCTTCCTCACTCGTATGCCCAGCCCCAAAATCATTTTCCAGGCTTTCACCGAAGTGAAGCCTAACCTGATTGTGGCTGTTCCGCTCATTATCGAAAAGATTATAAAGAAGAGCGTACTGCCCAAGCTGGAAACTCCCGCCATGAAGTTGTTGCTGAAAGTACCCATCATCAATGACAAGATAAAGGCGACCGTACGCGAACAAATGATTCAAGCCTTTGGCGGAAACTTTGCAGAAATCATTGTAGGAGGAGCTGCCTTCAACCAGGAAGTGGAGCAGTTCTTAAAGATGATAGATTTCCCCTATACGGTAGGCTATGGAATGACGGAATGCGGTCCCATCATCTGTTACGAGGATTGGACCCGCTTCAAACCCGGTTCTTGCGGAAAGGCTGCACCGCGTATGGAGGTGAAAATCCTATCATCCGATCCCGAAAACATTCCGGGAGAGATTGTCTGCCGTGGTCCCAATGTCATGCTGGGTTACTACAAGAACGACGAGGCCACCGTACAGGTACTCGACAAAGACGGCTGGCTGCACACCGGAGACCTTGCCCTGATGGATGCCGAAGGCAACGTAAGCATCAAGGGACGCAGCAAGAACATGCTCCTTGGTCCGAGCGGTCAGAATATCTACCCGGAAGAGATAGAAGACAAACTGAACAATATGCCGTATGTAGCCGAAAGCATCATCGTGCAGCAGAATGAGAAACTGGTAGGTCTGGTTTACCCCGACTTCGATGATGCCTTTGCCCATGGGCTGAACAATGACGACATCGAACGCGTCATGGAGGAAAACCGTGTGGCACTGAATGCAGAACTGCCCGCATACAGCCAGATATTCAAAATGAAAATCTATCCTGAAGAATTTGAAAAAACGCCGAAGAAATCTATCAAACGCTTCTTGTATCAGGAGGCCAAAGGATAATGTAAAAAAACAATTAAACTACAACCTATCTAACCCTTTCTAAATTATTATCTAAATGAGAAACGAATTATTATTATCCGCCATGCTTCCGATATGCGGAATGGCGGGAGAAGCGTATGGCATGCCGCCTGGGGATGCCGTACCTGCTCCAAAAGAGCAGCCAAACATCATTCTGTTCCTAGTGGATGACATGGGATGGCAAGACACGTCCCTCCCCTTTTGGACACAGCGTACCAAGTACAACGATACGTACCATACTCCCAACATGGAACGGATGGCTACACAAGGCAAAATGTTTACGCAGGCCTATGCATGCAGCATCAGTTCACCTACGCGTGTCAGCCTTTTTACGGGAATGAATGCTGCCAGGCATCGAGTCACCAGTTGGACCCTCCGCAAGAACACTACCCATGAACAACCCGACTCGGTCATGATTTATCCGGAATGGAACGTTAACGGCATTTGTCAAGAGCCTGGCGTGGAACGGACCACACAAGTCACCTCCCTGGCCGAAGTGCTCAAAGACCATGGCTATCACACCATTCATTGCGGAAAAGCCCACTTCGGTGCTGAAGGCACTCCCGGAGCCGACCCGTTGAAAATGGGGTTTGAAGTGAACATAGCCGGACATGCTGCCGGTTCACCTGCCAGCTACTATGGCAAGGAGAATTTCGGCAACAAAACAGACGGTAAAAGCCCGCTGGCTGCCGTACCCGGTCTGGAGAAATATCATGGAACCGACACTTTCCTAAGTGAAGCCCTTACCATAGAGGCCATGAAGGCCCTGGACGATGCACAGCAGACTGACAAGCCATTCTTTCTGTACATGGCACACTATGCCATCCATACCCCTATACAACCTGACATGCGTTTCTACCAGAAGTACCTGGACAAAGGCCTTCCTCCGGTAGAAGCTGCCTATGCTACTCTCATTGAGGGTATGGACAAAAGTCTGGGAGACATTATGGATTATCTGGACAAGAACAACCTGACGGAAAACACTATCCTCATCTTCATGTCCGACAATGGCGGTTTGGCGGCCCATACCCGCGCCGGACAACTGCATGTCCAGAACTATCCGCTCAACAGTGGTAAAGGTTCCGCCTACGAAGGAGGCATACGTGAACCGATGATTGTCCGCTGGCCGGGCATCGTAGCGCCCCAAACCCAATGCGACCATTACTTGATGATAGAGGACTTCTTCCCCACCATCCTTGAGATGGCAGGCGTAGACAACTATACAACCGTACAGCAACGCGACGGCATCAGTTTCATGCCATTGCTCACCGGAAAAGGTAAAATGAAAGACCGTGATATCTACTGGCATTATCCCAATAGCTGGGGTCCTTCCGGCCCGGGCATCGGAGCCACTTGCTCCATCCGTTCGGGCGAGTGGAAGCTGGTGTATTATTTCGGTGACGGTAGACGGGAACTTTTCAACATCCCCGCCGACATCAGTGAAAAACATGATATGGCCCGAGAGAAGCCTGAAGTTGTCAAAGAGTTGTCACGGAAATTAAGTAATTACCTCCGGTCTGTGGATGCGCAGCGCCCTCTGTTGCGTGCCACCCGCCAACCAGCTCCCTGGCCGGACGAAATATAGAAAAAAGTATGAAACGAAACCTTTCCCTCCTCCTTGTGTCCCTGCTTTTTGCAGGGACAGCTCTTGCCCAAGAACATAATCCGGACAGCGTACAGCCGGATACGATTCAGAAATCCTCCGAGAAATCTTTCCGGAGACAACGCTCTCCACGAACAGACCATGGCCCGGTAGGTATCAATATCTCCTTATGGAAAAACATCTCCACACAGCGGACTGATACCATAGGAAGCACCTGCTTCAATCTGGGTGTGTTCTCCTCCATGAACCGTCTGAATGGCCTCGGCATGAATATTCTTGGCAGTGTAACCGGCAGGGATGTGAACGGTGTACAGATGGCAGGTCTGTCAAATATGGTGGGGGGAAGCATGCGAGGCATGCAGATAGCAGGAATTACCAACATCAATGGCAACAACCTTATCGGAGTATCCGTTTCGGGACTGGTAGGTATCACCGGAAACCATGCGCAAGGCGTCATCATTTCCGGTCTGGCAAACATCAGTGGGGACTATAATCGTGGCGCCTCCATAGGCGGCCTGTTGAATATCAGCGGAGAAGGTGCTTCCGGCATACACTTTGCCGGACTCGCCAATATTTCCGGTGGAAATTTCAAAGGATTTTCAGGGGCCGGCCTGCTAAGTGTAATCGGTGAAGACTTGAATGGCATGCAGATGTCCGCCCTTACCAACATCACCGCCGGAGATATGACCGGTGTTCAGGTTTCCGGCCTGGGCAATGTGGTGGGTGGTACAGCCCGAGGATTACAAATAGGCGCTGCCAATATGGCCATACGTGCCAAAGGGCTTCAAATAGGTCTATTCAACTACTACAAAGAAAAATTAGATGGTTTCCAGTTGGGATTAGTCAATGCCAATCCCCAAACAAAAGTTCAACTGATGTTTTTCGGTGGTAATGCCACCAAGCTGAATGTAGGTGCCCGTTTCAAGAACCGGCTCTTCTATACCATCCTCGGTGGCGGTACCCATTATCTGGATTTTGGCGATAAGTTTTCCGCTGCCCTCTTCTACCGTGCCGGTCTTGAATTACCGCTCTACAAACAGCTGTTCATCAGCGGAGATCTGGGATACCAACATATAGAAACCTTCAAGAACAAGGACTACGGCATTCCGGCACGTCTCTATGCCCTCCAGGCACGTGTCAATCTGGAATACCACCTGACCGAGCGCTTTGGCATATTCCTCACCGGCGGTTATGGCGGCAGCCGCTACTACACCCAAGGGAAAACCTATGACAAAGGCATCATTGTAGAGGGCGGGGTGACGATACTGAAATTATAAATTATTGTTTCTCCTTAATCAGCCCCGTCCTATACGCCACCAGCAGTTTCATCAAATCCTGAATCTGCGTAACGAGTTCACTTCCTTTATCCGTATCCTTCACCATCATACGCTGCGAATTGAATTCGACAACCAGGGTTGTAGACTTGATGTCTTGTCCTTCTTCAATGGCTTTCTGACGGCTCTGGAACGGCTCATGCTGCACCAACTGCAAGCCGTGGGAATGATATACCAGCGTATATCCCGCAATTCCCGTTTCCGGCTGATAGGCTTTTGAAAAACCACCGTCAATCACCAGCAGCTTACCATCGCTTTGATGGGTTTCTCACCTTTAATGGTCTTTACCGGTACATGTCCGTTGATGATATGCGAATGTGGCCCCGGCTTCACGCCGAACTCTTCAAGAATGCGGTCACACACCTCAGCCTCGTTGCGCAAAGCATAGTAATGCCCTTTCGTCTCCTTATGCAATGTTTTGTCGGCCACAAAATAGCGTTCAAAGGTAGCCATCTTGTCTTTATCGAAGGAAGGGGCATCCGGTCCGCACCACATGTACCAGACATAATCCAGTGCAAACTGTTTCTCGTCCGAACCGTCCTCGTCAAAGTAAGCGGTACGTATCAGCTGGTCGGTCTTTTTCAGCAACTTACGTCCCCAGTATTCCTTTTGGCCGATGCGGACATGTTTAAAACTGCCGTCCGCATTCAGAGGCACGGAAGCATGATAAAGCAGGTTACTGTTGCACACCAGATACATGCCGCCATACGTAAACAAGCAGCGCATGTGCTTCTTCATCTTCTCGCTGTTCATGAAAGAAGAATGAATCCGGTGCATCAGTTCGCGCTCTTCGTCCGACAGACGATACGGGTCCGCCGGGTCTACGGTGGGGAAATTCACATCGCGCAACGGATATTCCTTGCCTTCGTATACAAACACACCACGCTCGAAATCCACCAGATGCAGCAGTTTCCGGTTCTCCATACCGAACTCAGGACGGCGGCTGATGATTTCCGCCTCCAGTTTCAACTGGATAACCGTAATCGCCTTGTGCATCTGTGTAATCAGCCGCAAGGTCTTCTCATTGTATTCCGCATCGGCAAAGTTCATTTTCGGCGCAAAGATGGTGCAAGGGTCATCCGCATAGGTATCCATGGCAAACGTTGCAAGCGGCAACAGATTGATGCCATAACCATCCTCCAGCGTTGCTAAATTGGCATAGCGCATCGACATACGGATTACGTTGGCTATACAAGCATCATTACCCGATGCGGCACCCATCCACAGAATATCGTGGTTACCCCATTGGATGTCGAAATTATGATAATCACAGAGAGTATCCATGATAATATGCGCACCCGGTCCGCGGTCGTATATATCGCCCACGATATGCAGCGAGTCGATGGTCAAGCGCTGGATAAGGTTGCACATCGCCACAATAAAATCATCCGCACGCTTCGTAGAGATAATGGTACTGATTATGACATTGATATAGGCATGCTTGTTAGGTTCGATGCTCGATTCGTGCAACAGCTCTTGAATGATATACGAGAACTCTGCTGGAAGTGCCTTGCGTACTTTCGAACGGGTATATTTGGACGAAACGTTCTGGCATACTTTTACCAACTGGTTCAGTGTTATCAAATACCAGTCATCCAGGTCCGTTTCCTGCTCCTTGATAAGTTGCAGCTTCTCTTCCGGATAATAAATTAACGTACAGATTTCCTTCTTCTCACTTTCGCGCAGTGTATGCCCGAATATTTCGTTCACCTTACGTTTCACTGCCCCCGATGCATTCTTCAGCACATGCTGAAAAGCCTCATACTCGCCATGAATATCCGTCAGAAAATGCTCTGTACCTTTCGGCAGATTCAGAATGGCCTCCAGATTGATGATTTCTGTACTGGCATCAGCAATGGTAGGAAAACTGCGTGATAATAATTGCAAATAACGCAAGTCATTGACAATACTTTCCGGAGTTATATTTCCCATAGTTATTTAATTGATAGTTGATAATTGACAGTTGATAATATCCCTCATTCTTCATTATCCATTAATGAAGAACATGAGCAGCACTTGGGCTATAATTACCCGTAGAAACATGCACAGCGGATAAACCGTAGCATAAGCTACAGACGGATTGTCTCCCGGAATGGTGTCGTTGGCGTAGTTCAGCGCCATGGGGTTTGCCATGCTTCCGCACAGCATACCCGCCATTGTTCCGAAATCTATCTTCAGCCACTTGAAGGTAACGATACCCATAATCAATACCGGAACCACAGTCAACGCAAAACCCGTAGCAATCCATAACAGCCCTTCCGGCCGGAATACCGTATCGAAGAAATGGGCACCCGCATCCAGTCCCAGGCAAGCTAGGTAAAGAGACAATCCCAATGCACGGAGCATCAGGTTCGCACTGCGCGTAGTATAAGTCACCATGTGCATCCTCGGACCGAATGTCCCGATAAGAATACCTACGATGATAGGGCCTCCTGCCAATCCGAGCCGCACGGGAGCGCTGATGCCGGGAATGGAAATAGGAATTGCTCCCAAAGCCAGACCGATGACAATACCGATAAATACCGCCACCAAGTTCGGTTCCTTCAGGCTTTTCACAGCATTGCCCAGCACCTTCTCCACATTTTGTATAGCAGCGGCTTCGCCCACTACGGTCAGGCGGTCACCCAATTGCAAGGTCAGTTCCGCTGTGGCCAGCAGCTGCACGCCGCTACGATAAACCCGGCTGATATTGATACCGTAATGATTACGCAGATGGAGAGAACCCAGCTTCTTGCCGTTCAACTCCGGGCGCGTCACCACGATACGTTGCGAAATCAGCTGGCTGTCTATGGCATTCCAGTCTATATCTTCCTTGTTCCAGTCGGTATGCTCCTGCTCGCCGAAAAGCACAGTCAGAGCCGGCGTATTTTTCTCCGAGGTAATCACCAGCAGGCGGTCACCTTCCTTTATAATCTTTTCCGAGGTAGGAATACTCACATTCCCATCCCGCCACAAGCGGGAAATCACGAACTTCGGATAGCTGTTCAGCCCGCCTATTTCCTTGATACTCTTGTTGAAGATGGCAGGATTGTGCACCTGGAACGCAACAATGTAAGGCTTGTTCACGTCATCCTTCTCTTTCAATTCCAGGTCTTCCTTATGCGCCAGCGTCTTACGGATGAACAGTACGGCCAGAATGACCCCTACCACCCCCAGCGGATATGCCACCGCACACCCCAAAGCAGGGGTACTGGACTCCAATCCCATCTGTTTCAATGTCTGCTGTGCCGCACCGAGTGCCGGTGTGTTTGTCGTGGCACCGCAAAGTATGCCCACCATATCCGGCAGGGATACTCCCAACCCATAGCTGCCCAGTACAGTCAGCAGGGTGCCGATAAGCACTACACCCGTGGCGAGCATATTCAGTTGTACCCCTCCTTTACGGAAAGAGCTGAAAAAGCCCGGTCCCACCTGCAAACCCAAAGCATACACAAATATCACCAGCCCGAAGCTTTCCGCATAATTCAGCATCTGCGGGTCTATGGACAACCCGAAATGCCCGGCAATGATGCCGGCAAAGAATACAAACGTCACTCCCAATGAAATGCCGCAAACATGTATCTTCCCCAATCCCAATCCGATAGCGGAAATCAGTGAGAGTACCACAACCGCCTGCAAGGCGGAGTGCTCGACGAATAAACTATATAGCCAGTCCAATGTGCATTCTATTTTACAGTTTCAGGCTGCAAAGATAGTGCAAACCTCATGCAAAATAAAACGAACCCGTCTATTTTTTATGCGGCAGCACTTCTAAAAAAGGGATACGATACAATAAATCCCTGCTGCCAGCAAAGCACTGACGGGGATAGTCAGCACCCAAGCGGTCATCAGACTCTTCGTAACTCCCCAACGCACAGCCGAAAGCCGCTTCGTGGCCCCTACTCCGATAATAGCTCCCGTAATGGTGTGTGTCGTACTTACCGGAATCTTCAGATACTCCGTCAGATAAAGCGTAAACGCACCGGCAGTTTCCGCAATCACCCCTTCCAGTGGCGTCACCTTCGTAATCTTAGTCCCCATGGTCTTCACAATCTTCCACCCGCCGGACATGGTACCGAGTGAAATGGCCGTAAAACAAGAGAATGCCACCCAGTCCGGCAGGTCATCAATACTGTTTATCCCCATTCCCAGTCCTTCCGAATGTCCGGCTATCATAGCCGCAGCAATGATACCCATTACCTTCTGTGAATCATTCAGACCGTGCCCGATGCTGAACAAAGCCGAAGACACCAGCTGCAGTTTCTTGAACCACACCTCGGCCGTATGGGGATGCGCCCTGCGGCAAATGTACAAGACCAACAACGTAAAACCGAATGCCACCACCATACCAATCAAGGGAGCCAGAAAAATGAATGCCGCAATCTTCAGAATGATACTCAACTGGATGGCCTCAAAACCGTGTGCCATGATGGCAGCTCCGGCAAAACCTCCGATAAGCGTGTGCGAAGAAGAGGAAGGGATTCCCTTCCACCAAGTGAACAGATTCCAGGCAATGGCCGCAATCACGCCGGCCAGAATGATAGGCAAAGTAATGTAAGGCTCCATCACCGTTTTCGATACGGTGTTGGCAATGCCGAAACCGCCGATGACACACTTGGCGATGAAAAAGGCCACAAAATTGAAGAAAGCCGCCCATATCACCGCCTGAAACGGTGTAAGTACTTTGGTAGACACAATGGTGGCAATAGAATTGGCCGCATCATGAAAACCGTTGATATAATCGAATATCAGAGCCAGTACAATGATAATCACTAATAGTTCCATGCGTCCGTTCGTTTATGCGTATTTCACAATCAGGCTCCTCAAAATCTTGCCCACGTGTTCGGCTGCGTCCGTCGTTTTTTCCAACTCATACATAATCTCCTTGATTTTGATGAGTTCAATGCAGTCCTTCTCTTCTTCAAAAAGCCTGGTGATGAAAAATTCATAAATATCATCTGCCCGGTTTTCTATGTCATGCAGCTGGTTGCAATATGCGCGCAGCTTATCCGGACTCTTGCGAAATGCCTCCAGTTCATCCATGGCCTGGCCGATGAGGGCCGCTTCTTGTTGAACCATATGTCCCAGCTCTTTCCCCTTGTCCGAAATAGGATGCGGATTATAGATAGTGATACGCTTGGCACAGCTGTTTATTCCATCAATCACATCATCCATGCCCGAAGCCAGGTCATGGATATCCTCCCGGTCAAAAGGAGTAATGAAAGTAGTGCCCAGTTCATCCAGAATCAGATTGGTCAGCTTATCGCCCTCGCGCTCCAAATCTTTGATTCGTTTATAATCTTCCGCCCTCTTCTCAGGCGAGTCATGGCCCAATATTTCTATCAACAGAGCCGACGAGGACAATAAAATCTCAGACAATTGCTTCAGCAAAGGAAAGAATTTCGGTTCTTTCGGTGTGAACCGGCTAAAAAAAGAATTCTTCATAATGGATAAATGTACTAAGTATATTAATTTATTTTTGTTTTCGTTGTTTCAGTCTTGCACGCAGCACTTCTACCACGGCCGGCAGTATGGAAACCACAATAATGGCCACAATCAGCAGTTTGAGGTTCTCTTGTACAAACGGAAGGTCACCGAAGAAATAACCCGCATAACAGAAGATGGCAATCCAGCAGGCGCCCCCAATCAGGTTGTACAGCATGAAGTAATAGTAATGCATCTTACCCATCCCCGCCACGAATGGCGCAAACGTACGGACGATAGGCACAAAACGGGCTATGATAATTGTCTTGCCTCCATACTTCTTATAGAACTCATGGGTCTTGTCGAGATGGTTTTGCTTGAATATTCTGGAATCGGGATTATTGAAGAGCCTTTGCCCGAAGAAATGCCCTATCATGTAGTTGCAAGAGTCGCCCAATACCGCGGCAACAAACAATATCAAAGCCAGCACATTGACCTCGAGAGGCATGTCGGGCAGTGCGGCAATAGCTCCCGCCACAAAAAGCAGGGAATCGCCCGGCAGGAAAGGTGTGACCACCAGCCCCGTTTCGCAGAAAATAATCAGAAACAATATGGCATACGCCACATATGATATTCCTGCACTATATCAATCATATACTGATCGATATGGAGAATAAAATCTAATAGAAAATCCATTATATATTGATTATCAGTACTTAAAAAATAGAGAAAAACTCGGCATGGGGAGACGGGCAATCTCTCCGGCTCCCGAAAGAGAGGAAGGGAAAGTACTAAATAAGAATACGCCTCAGCGTATATACATAATATCTATATGAAATCTTATGGGGATGGAAAGTAAAGGGGAAAGAAGTTGTCTTTTCTTCCGGGAGCAGAGTTTTCAGGGTTCTTGCAACCTTGGCGGCAATGAAGTCCGGATTAAGCCTCAACAATTTCGAGCAAGAGGCATGCCGTAATGAGAAGGTATTTCCTATGCAACCGGCATCTGCCAGGCAATTATAATTCGCGTCCTCCCCTTTTTCCTGGCATTGTCTGCCATCTGCCCCCGACAAGCTGTGCTGGGCTCCGGAGAAATAATGCACATCCACAGTAGGGAGTGTCTTACATCCCTCCATATCATCAGAAACGGAAGTGAACTTCGATATGAGGAACAAGGGTCAATGTAAAAACCTGAGGGGTAAATTTATAAATTATTATCTTTGTCTCCAAATTCATAGCTTATGGAGTTAAACGGTTATCGCCTTCTTCTTCCTGAAGGCACTTTAG
>ENA-OPYY01000011-OPYY01000011.1-human-gut-metagenome-genome-assembly--contig:-NODE-11-length-93300-cov-2.758889_pt1 | contig 93300 bp, 105 predicted proteins | sample MGYA00242472_ERZ504481 | MGnify/ENA primary metagenome ERZ504481 (study PRJEB26092, sample SAMD00036265) | human gut metagenome | host: Homo sapiens | study: EMG produced TPA metagenomics assembly of...
GGGTTATTTTTACTTTTTTTATTTCCCCCTTTTCTTTCTGTTGATATCAGCTCAATTCCGGGCATCCCGGTCAGAATGTATTCCAAATCATCTTTAATGACAGACGCTTCTATTCTGCTCTGCTCAGATAAACGCTGTCATAGGAATTTTCATACTCATCCAGATAAAGCAGATCCCCTTCATTCAGGATAAATTCCACCTCTTCCCCTGTTTTCAGAAGATGAATTTCTTTTCCGCCCACGCCTTCCCGTACCAGTTTCACTTTTTCTTTATTTGTATAAACAATATATTTTCCGGGCTCAATTTCTGTCCCCACAAATGCCTGTCCATGACCTGCGCTTAACGCATACTCTATCTTTCCGGTTCCTGAATTTATCCACGAGGAAAGATAGGAATCATCCGAAAGCTCTGTTATGTATTCTGTATCTGTGTCAACAGGCAGAACTTCCTCATCCGTGACCGTTTCATACACATAATGCTCCAAGATATCATTTTGAAGAATGTTCTTCCGCCATGTATCCCACAGACCCTGGATTACCGGCAAAAATATGATCAGAAACGACAGGATCAGAAAAATCCCCTGATGTTTTTCTTTTTTTCGGTTCTGAGGACAGAGTATTCCTTTTTTCAGAAGCAGATACTGTTCCGGTCTTTGCAGTTTTTTTATGCTTCTGCGCTCTGTAAGCCGTCCGGTTCCCGGCAGCGTTTCCGGTTGTCTTACGCTGCGGCTGAGGCTGCTGCGCCTTTTTTACCGTTTCTGACGGAGCCAGTCTTTTCCGAAGCTCCTCTCTGGCTTTTTCTGACGCATGTCTGTCATGAGTTTTTCTGTCTTCATTTACATGGTACAGTACCGCGTCGTTTTTGTACGGCATTCCACAGCTTTTACATCTTCCTCCCACCACAGGGCCATCACATAACTGACACCGCATATCCCGCCTCCTCTTCTCTGTCTCCGTAACAGATTTTTATTTCTTTTTTCCGTTTATCCTACAAAATATCTGAGTTCATTGTACCGAAATTTCTCCGATCCCGCAAGGTAAAAAATAACTTCTGCCGGTTCCGACCCACAAAACGATGATGTTCAAGGAACCTTCCGGATCACCTTCGGCAATGGCATTTTCACAGCTGAGGTCAATAACTATAAATTGCATTGCACCTGTTTTCCTGCTATAATATGGCTTATTAATAAGAGCGCAGCTCGAACGAGGAGGAATTATTATGGAACAATTTAAAATTCCCGCCGGATATCATTCTGATCTTAATCTTCACGATACCCAGGTGGCAATCAAAACCGTCAAAGATTTTTTTCAGCAGACACTTGCACAGAAGCTGAATCTCCTGCGCGTATCCGCTCCGGTATTTGTAGCGCCGTCTTCCGGTCTGAATGATAATCTGAACGGTGTGGAGCGCCCGGTCAGCTTTGATATTAAAGGAATGAACGAAAATGCGGAGATTGTCCACTCCCTTGCCAAATGGAAACGCTATGCGCTTAAAAAGTACGGCTTTTCCCACGGAGAGGGACTTTATACTGATATGATCGCTATCCGGAGAGATGAAGATATTGACAATATCCATTCCATTTATGTGGATCAGTGGGACTGGGAAAAGGTGATCACAAAAGAAGAGCGTACCATGGAAACCCTTATCAATACTGTTCGTTCCATTTACAGTGTTCTGCGCAAAACAGAAAAATACATGGCAGTACAGTACGACTACATTGAAGAAATCCTTCCCAAAGAAATCGCCTTTGTATCCACACAGGAGCTTGTAGATATGTATCCCGACTGCACTCCCAAGGAACGCGAATATAAAATCGTAAAGGAAAAGGGCGCTGTATTTCTTATGCAGGTAGGAAAAACTCTTACAGACGGCCAGCGTCACGACGGGCGGGCTCCGGACTATGATGACTGGGAACTGAACGGAGATATCCTTGTGTACTATCCGGTTCTGGATATTGCCCTTGAGCTTTCCTCCATGGGTATCCGTGTAGACGAAGAAACTCTTGATCTCCAGCTTACAGAAGCAGGATGCAATGACCGCCGTGATCTGCCTTTCCAGAAGGCTGTTCTCAACAAAGAACTTCCCTACTCTATCGGAGGCGGAATCGGTCAGTCCCGCATCTGCATGTTTTTCTTAAGAAAGGCTCACATCGGTGAGGTACATGCTTCTCTGTGGCCTGAGGAAGTTCTTGCGGAAGCAAGGGAAAACGGAGTAAATCTGCTGTAAAAAATATATCTTCATGTTTTTTTCATAGTAGTTTTCACCAAAATTTAATATTTCATTTATTGACAGCAGAGTACCTTCATACTATCATATCAGTAGAATCGGCAACAAAAAAGAGCGGCAGTTTTTCATGACCTGCCCTCACACTGAAATGAAAGACAGAGGTACACAACGTGAATATTTTATTTTTTCTGACACCCAAAAGTGAAGTAGCTTATATATTTGAAGATGAGACACTGCGCCAGACTGTGGAAAAAATGGAACACCGGAAATTTTCCTGTATTCCCCTTCTCAGTATGGACGGTCGTTACATAGGAACCATTTCCGAGGGAGATCTTCTGTGGGGGCTGAAACGGCTGAATACCATGGATGTAAAGGAAATGGAGGATATTTCCATTATGACTATTCCCAGAAGAGCCACCTACAAACCGGTTCATGCAGATGCAGATATGGAGGATCTTCTGGACCGGGCCATTAACCAGAATTACGTTCCGGTTATTGACGATCAGGGATTTTTTATCGGGATCATTACCCGTAAGGAAATCATCAAATACTGTTATAAAGAGCTGAAAGCAGCCTACGCCGACCGACAGACCGACAGCCCGGCACAAGAAAACAACTAAAAGAACCCCCGGCATTTATGCATATCACATCAGCATAATGCCGGGGGCTTTCATTTATTCCTGATATCTTTGTTTATAATACCTTTGACAGAAAATCCTTCAGTCTCTGGTTTTCCGGATGAGCAAAGAACTCCTGAGGTGTGTTCTCCTCCTGGATCTTTCCTTCATCAATAAACATCACACGGGTTGCCACCTCTCTGGCAAATCCCATTTCATGAGTAACCACAACCATGGTCATTCCGGTCTCTGCAAGCTCTTTCATGATCTCCAGGACTTCCCCTACCATTTCAGGGTCAAGAGCGGAAGTAGGCTCGTCAAACAGCATGACATCCGGATTCATTGCCAGAGCTCTTGCAATGGCAATTCTCTGCTTCTGACCGCCTGATAACTGGCTTGGATAAGCATCTGCCTTGTCCGGAAGTCCTACACGTTCCAGAAGCTCGTCTGCACGTCTGGAAGCTTCCTCCTTAGTCATCAGTCCAAGCTTTTCCGGAGCCAGCATGATATTTTTTTGATGGTCAGGTGAGGAAACAGATTAAACTGCTGGAACACCATACCGATCTTCTGGCGCATTTTGTCAACGTTTACTGATTTATCCGTAATATCTGTACCCTCAAAAAGAATCTGTCCGCCTGTTGGTATCTCCAGAAGATTCAGAGAACGGAGGAAGGTAGACTTTCCGCATCCGGAAGGTCCGATAATAGCCACTACCTCGCCTTTGCAGATCTGTGTGGAAATTCCGTTCAGAACCTGCATTCCGTCAAAAGATTTTTTCAGCTCTTTTACATCAATCAATACTTCACCTTTAGCGTTCACTGCTTCTCAGCCTCCTTTCCAGTTTTCCTACCAGATAAGACAGGAACATAACAAGAATCAGATAGATTGCCGCAACTGCCAGAAGAGGCAGAAGCGCTTCGTATGTCTGGCTTCGGATAATATCACCGCCGCGGGTCAGATCGGTAATACCGATATAACCGCTGATGGAGGTTTCTTTCATAAGAACAATAAACTCATTTGCCAGCGCAGGAAGTACATTCTTAAACGCCTGAGGAAGAATGATCAGCAGCATTGTCTGGCGGTAATTAAATCCAAGACTTCTACCTGCTTCAAACTGTCCCTGGTCAATAGACATGATACCGGAACGGACAATTTCTGCAACATAAGCTGCAGAGTTCAGACCAAAGGCTATGATCGCTGTGATCATTTTTCCCGGATCATGAACTGCAAACACAACATAATACATGATCAGAAGCTGTACCATTGCCGGCGTTCCCCTGATCACAGTCAGATACACCTTACAGATGGCATTCAGAATCTTCATTTTTCCGGTCCTGTCATGGGTGGAACGGATCATTGCAATAATAAAGCCAAGTACAATACCGATCAGCACGGCAAATGCAGTAATGATCAGAGTGGTCTTTAAACCATTAAAAATAAATTCATAACGCTTGTCTTCTATGAAATTCAATCGAAACTTATCAATAAATTCCGCCAAAACATTCACCACTTTCTCTTTTATCAGACATTTTTAGCTGCTCATAAGAAATTCCGGGTTCCCATGTCGATGCTGTCGATACCGGGTGCCCGGAACTTCTGTGTCTCTGTTGTCTGTCATACCTATGACAGGCGCAGGATCTGTTCCATTATTTACGAACAATAATAACCTGTTTTGCAGTTGTATAAGTATCAGTAAAGTTTGCGTTCTCTTTACGATCTTCTGTAACAGTCATACCGGCTACACCGATATCAGCCTTTCCGGAAGCTACTGCATTCATGATCGCATTGAATTCCATATCCTCCACTTTCAGCTCATAGCCGAGTTTATCGCAGACTGCCTGTGCCATTTCCACATCAATACCTACAATCTTGTCGCCCTCATAATATTCATATGGAGGGAAAGTTGCATTTGTTGCCATTGTCAGAGTTCCGTTGGAACGGTCTGCATCTTCCGGTGACTCATACGGGCAGGTACCTTTCACATCGTCAGATCCGATATAGTTTTCGTTGATCTGGTCAAGAATGCCTTCTTCTTTCAGCTCTTTCAGGGCTCCGTTAATTGCTTCAGTCAGCTCATCATTGCCTTTTTTTACTGCAATGGCATATTCCTCTGTAGCAAAATCCTCTTCCAGGATTTCCAGATCATCGTTGTTTTTTACAAACTCCTCTGCCGGAAGGCTGTCGATGATAATACAGTCGATCTTGCCCTGTTTCAGAGCCATTACTGTATCATTTGCTTTGTTGAAACGCTCGATTTTTGTTCCGGCATCATCGCCTTCATACTCGTCTGTCACATAAGTATCTCCAGTGGTTCCAAGCTGAACTCCGATCTTTTTTCCTGCAAGATCATCAATGCTCTCAACTCCGCTGTCATTGGCAGATACGGTTACTGCGCCCATCATAGATGCGGTCATTGCTGCGCAAAGTGCAAGTGCTGCAAATTTTTTCATGTTTTTCATTTTTGTTTCCTCCTTAAAATAGTATATTTATACATTCTCTTTGCATAAAATTTCTTCAAATCATGATTTTTATTGTACCATGTTTTTTGCAAAATGCAATAGTTTACTTGCATAATAAAAAATAATTTTCTATAATAAAAATACTTTCATATGCACAAAAAATCACTTTTATACGCACAATCGGTATTTTTATAAGGAGGATATCTATGGGAATGAATCAGACGCCCGCTTCCGAGCGGATACATATCAGTTTTTTCGGAAAACGAAATGCAGGAAAGTCCAGTATCATAAATGCAATAACCGGTCAGGATCTTGCGATTGTCTCAGATGTAAAAGGCACGACCACGGATCCCGTTTACAAAACCATGGAACTTCTTCCCCTTGGACCTGTAATGATCATTGATACCCCGGGCATTGACGATGAAGGAGAACTTGGAGCTCTCCGTGTAAAAAAAAGCTTTCAGGTTTTAAATAAAACAGATATTGCTGTTCTGGTAACAGACATTCATATAGGTAAAACCCGGTGCGAGGAAGAACTGATCCTCCGTTTTCAGGAAAAAAATATCCCCTGGATCCTGGTTTATAATAAGACAGATCTTGCTTCTGAAACGGAAGCTTTTTCCACTGCTGATTCTATCAAAAGTAATTCTGACACTTTTGCTGCTTCCGGCGAAAGCGCTTCTCCGGCTTCCTCGGAATCCGGAAAAACAAATGAAATCTATGTAAGCGCAAAAACTGGCAGGGGCATCCATGAGCTGAAAGAAATGCTTGCTTCCCTGAAACCTGAAGAAACGCATAAATATCCACTGATCGCGGATCTGATTGCCCCGGAAGATCTTGTTCTCCTTGTGGTTCCCATTGACAAGGCAGCGCCAAAGGGACGCCTGATCCTTCCCCAGCAGCAGACTATCCGCGCGGTTCTGGAAAAAGGAGCCCTTTCTCTTGTAGTCAGAGATACAGAGCTGAAATCCACTCTGGAAAGTTTCAGAAATCATGGAATCACTCCGAAACTTGTGATCACCGACAGTCAGGTTTTCTCAAAGGTGTCAAAAGATACCCCGGATACGGTTCCTCTCACCTCCTTTTCCATTCTGTTTGCCAGATATAAAGGAGATCTTGCCACAGTGGTACAGGGCGCTGCCGCTCTTGACAACATTCAGGACAACGATAAGATCTTGATCGCGGAAGGATGCACTCACCACCGTCAGTGTGACGATATTGGAACCGTAAAAATCCCTAACTGGATCCGAAGCTATACAAAAAAGAACCGGAGTTTGTTTTCACCTCCGGAACAGAATTTTCTGATGATCTGAAGGATTACAAACTGGTTGTACACTGCGGCGGCTGTATGCTGAATGAAAGAGAGATGAAATACCGGATTGCCTGCTGTCAGGATCAGAACGTTCCTGTTACAAATTACGGTATTCTGATCGCCCGGGTCACAGGAATCCTGAAAAGAAGCCTTGAACCATTTCCTGATATTTATAAACTGATATAAAATTTCTGGAATTTTTATTCTGATTTCACAAAACCATAACATTTTATCTCTATACTTGATACCGTTATCCGGGAATGAGTATAAATAGTACATAATGAGGAGGAACTCTATGAAGTTTACAAAAATGCAGGGTATTGGAAATGATTATGTATATGTCAACTGCTTTGAAGAAACCATTGCCGATCCTTCGGCTGTTGCAAGATTTGTCAGCGACAGGCACTTCGGTATCGGCTCTGACGGTCTGATCCTGGTCAAGCCTTCCGATGTGGCAGACTGCGAAATGGATATGTATAATCTGGACGGCTCGCAGGGAGCCATGTGCGGAAACGGGATCCGCTGTGTGGCAAAATTCGCCTACGATCACGGCATCGTCCATAAAAAGAATATTACTGTTAATACAAAAAGCGGAATTAAATATCTGGATCTTGATATCAAAGACGGAAAAGTCTCCTCTGTAAAAGTAAATATGGGTTCTCCCATTCTTACTGCAAAAATGATCCCTGTCGTATCAGACAAAGAACAGGTGATCAACCAGCCACTTGACGTAAACGGAACTATCTGGAATATCACTGCTGTTTCCATGGGCAATCCTCATGCAGTTACCTACATGGAGGATGTAAACAGTCTGGACATTGAAAAGGTAGGGCCTATGTTTGAAAACCACATTAATTTTCCGGACAGGATCAACACAGAATTTGTCAAAGTCATTGACAGACGCACTCTCCAGATGCGTGTATGGGAAAGAGGCTCCGGAGAGACACTGGCCTGCGGAACAGGCGCCTGCGCAGTAGCTGTGGCCTCCACCTTAAACGGCCTGGTTGACGAGGACGTGCCTATTACCGTTAAACTTCTGGGCGGAGATCTTCAGATCCTCTGGAACCGCCAGGAAAATCTTGTTTACATGACAGGCCCGGCAACTACAGTATTCGAGGGCGAAATTGATCTTTCTTCTATATAAAAGGTACAGCAACGGCAAACATAACAAGACGGACACACTCTGACTGAGAGAATAAAGTGAAATCCTCTCAGCGAGTTGTCCGTCTTGTTTATATCTTATAGATTTTATGTGTAATCAGTCCTGCTGTTCCTGGAATTTACGGTATTCTTCTACGGGCATGTCCAGGCCTGTATACAGTTTATAGGCTGCCGCACCCTGCCATAAAAGCATTCCCTTGCCGCCAATGGTTTTGCAGCCGGCCTCCTTGGCCTCACGGAGAAGTCTTGTCTCCTCAGGATTGTATACCACATCTGCCACAACCAGCTCCGGGCGGAACATACTCTTATCTGTAATGAGAGTGGTGTCCTCATGGGGTTTCATGCCTGCCAGAGTGCCATTTACCAGAATATCCGCCTGGGCAATTTCTTCTCTCAATCTGTTTTCATCATCCAGGCAGAATACCTGAACCTTACATTCCGGAGCCTCTTTTTTCAGCTTCTCCGCTGTCTGATGAGCTCTCTCAAGAAACGGATCATCAGGATTAAAAACAGAAATAGAAGCAGCTCCGTCAAGGGCGCACTGTACCTGAATGGCTGTAGCTGCTCCGCCTGCTCCAAGAACCACCATTTTCTTTCCTTTTACCTCAACTCCATGCTCCTTCAGGTTCTGTACAAAACCAGTTCCATCTGTAATATGACCTACAAGCTTCCCGTCCTCATTTACAATGGTGTTTACTGCTCCAATAATCCGTGCTGCCGGTGAAAGCTCGTCTACCAGTCTTGCAGCCTCATTTTTGCAGGGCATGGTAACATTGGCTCCTCTCATCTTAAAAAGCCGCATGGCATCCAAAGCTGCGCCTACCTGGTCTTCCTTAATATCAAAAGCCATATATGCATAATCCTGTTTATGATACCGGAAGCTGAAGTTATACATATCCGGTGAACCGGAATGTCCTACCGGGCTTCCGATCAGCATCATAAGTCCTGTTGTTCCCTTTATTCTCTGTTCCATATCTTCTGTCCTCCTGCCATTTTCTGCACCAGCTCTTCACAGATTTCCTGAGTGCATTTTTCGTCTGTCTCTATGATCAGATCAGCAGCAGCCTCATATTTTTCGCGGCGTTTTTCCATCAGCTCAGAAATATAGGAAACTGTTTTATTTCCCTCCAGAAGCGGCCGGTCATGGCTATCTTTTACCCGCTCCAGAATCGTTTCCGGTGCAGCGGTAAGAAGAACCACGCATCCGTTTTTCTTCATTTCCTTTACGTTTCTCTCTCTCATGGGAACACCGCCGCCGCAGGAAATTACTGTGTTGGTCTTTGCCTGCATTTCAATAAGCAGATTTGTTTCCAGATCCCGGAAATATTCTTCCCCATGCACTGAAAAAATATCGGAAATGCTCATTTTTTCTCTTTCTGCAATAATCTGGTCCATTTCCACGGTATCCATATTGTATTTTCTGCTGAGGTATTCAGAAACCGTACTTTTTCCCGCGCCCATAAAGCCTATCAGAACAATATTACCGGAAAACGGCTTATTGTGAGCCTGCTGCGTTTCCTTTAACAAATTTTCTTTCATTCATTTTACCTTCCGTTCCTTATTTTCCCGGTATCCTGTGACCTGCTTATGCCCAAACAGGTATACCATTTTCTTAAAGTATAACACTTACGTATCACTTTAACAATATAAAGTGTAAAAAGGTTCTGTCTGAAAGCTTACACACTCTCAGACAAAGACTTTCCACTTATTTTATATTATCCCAGAAATCCAAGAATCTGCTCTGCCACAAACACTGCCACGCAGGCGCAGAGAGCTACCGTAAGAAGACTTTTTTCCCGGTATGCTGCGATCAGAGCAGCGCCAAGGCCTGCTGCCCCGGCAATCATTCCGGAAGACGGCGCGGTAAGTATGGCCGGAAATGTCATTGCTGCCAGACAGGCATAAGGCACATAAAATAAAAAAGACTTCACAAACGGACTTGTAATCTCCTTTTTAAAAAGCACCAGCGGAAGCATACGGATCAGATAAGTAACTCCCGCCATAACCAGTATATAAACATAAACACTATGATTCATGAGTTTCCTCCTCTCCGTCCCCTATAGGACAGAAATAAGCTGCAGCCCCGGCTACGATCAGTGTTGTAAAAATAATCACAAAGCCGGATGATATCCTGTTCAGCACCGGAACCACTGCAAAAACAGCGCTGATAGCCATGGCTCCTGCCACTACCGCCCGTACCGGTCTGTGTTTCTTTGCCGGAGGTATGATCAGCGCCAGAAACATACCGTAAATAGCCACGCTCAAAGCGCTGGACAGAAAGCCCGGCATGATATTTCCTGCCATTGCCCCTACAAAAGTTCCCAGTGTCCAGCCCGGAATCGCTGCGCACATTGCCCCGTAGTGATACCAAGGATTCAGTTTTCCACTTCGGCTTATACTGAGTCCAAAGATCTCATCCGTCATACCAAAAGCCACAAGAAATCTGTGCCCTGACGGTATATTTTTCTGCAGCTTCTGAGAAACAGAAAAAGACATCAGACTGTATCTCAGATTGATCACAAGCTGCGTAAGAGCCATTTCCCACAGAGAACCGCAGGCAATAATAATCTCCAGACCTGCAAACTGGCCTGCCGAGGTAATATTGGTCAGAGAAAGAAGGGTTGCCTGCCATACAGACATTCCTCCCGCAACTGCCATCATTCCAAAGGTAAAGGATACTGCAAAATATCCCAAAGAAACAGGAACCCCATCCCGGAGTCCCTGCATGAACTGTTGTTTATTTGTGTTCTGTTCCATTGTATCTCCACTCCTCATTTATGTATGATTATACATTTTTCCGGTGGAATTGTAAACAGAAATTTTTTGTCTGCATAATGTGTTTTTGCGTATTTTTTCACAAATCTTCTGTTTATAACCATGATAACAGAAGTCAGATATTGCTGCTCCTTCCGTTCCCGGTAATCCGGTCAGAATATATTCCAAATCGCCTTCCGCCATGACATTTTGCCCTGTATTAAAATTATACAATGTATAAAAATGCAATATTCTTTATAAAACGCTCCTTCCGAAAGCGTTCTTTTTCCGTTGCGGTACACGCCAGAAACGTGTATACTGATAAATGAAATTTTATTCACCTTTTTTACAGGTATACACTTTAAGGAGGTTTTCCATGGAAGAGGAAATCATTGAAATCAATCTCTCCGGTTTTTGCCGTACCTGCAACAGCATGCAGACTGTCACCTGCGAATATATTCCCACCGAAAGCGGCAGGAAACTGGATGTTATGAACTGCGCCCACAAAACCTGCCGTCATCATGCAGCCTGCGCTATTTACCGGGAAGCCCATGAAAACGAGCAGATATGAATTCTCTCATATCTGCTCGCTTTTTCCATCTTTCCTTTACTCTGCTTTTTCCAAAATCCTGTAATAGGATCTTGCTGTCACTGCATAGATCACGCCATAGACTGCTGCAAATATAATCACTGTTACTGCCGTACATATAAGAAACAGCCTGGTATTTGACATGCCCACCAAAAGAAGCAGCCTTTTCATCAAAGGAAATGCCATTCCAATATGGACACATGCCGTAATCAGCGGAAGGAAAAATACCATAAGAATCTGTCTGTGAATCGAGGCTTTTACTTCTCTGCGGCTCATTCCCACTTTTCTCATGATCTCAAAACGCGCCTTATCCTCATACCCCTCAGAAATCTGCTTGTAGTAAATGATCAGCGCTGTTCCCATAAGGAACACTCCGCCCAGAAGGATTCCCACAAACAGCAGTCCTCCATTCAGCCCGTAAAAGTTTTCTCCTTCCTCTGCATAAGAACGACTGGAAACATAATCCTGTTCCTGAGCAAAATATCCCTGCTCTTTAAACTTCTGAATACTGTCATTCAGCATCTGCCTGCACTTAATGGCTGCCGCATCATCTCCCGGCACCTGAACTCCAATGCTGGATGTAATGGAATATCCGCCGCCCTTCGCTTCATTCTGCAACTGATTGATTTTTTCAAAGGTTTTTTCATCTGCTACAAAGTACAGAGTTTTTACAAAATCCATACTCAGCTGACCTGAGATCTCCGGGCGCTTTTTCAGTCTGCCGGATATTTTAAATTCCTGGTTCTCCAGAATAATGCTGTTTTCTTCTGTTCCGTAAGCCAGAAGACTGCCTTCAGGCACATCCTGCTTTTCTCCTGTCACCTGTTCACTGAAGCTGTCCGGAATAATCACCACAGTTACAAGGTTCTGTGTCTGCGACCGTCCTGCTTCCGGGTCCATATTTAACCGGTTTCCTTCCATAACGCCTATGAGAGAAAGATAAATCTGAGACTCCACACTTTCTACCGGAATATTTTTTTCTTCCAGTTCCGTTCTTATAAACTCCTGCGCCATATACGCTTCTTCCGGAGAATGTCCGTGGAAATCCACATTTACGTCACAAGGGTACTGAGAACGGATAGTATCCTCGATTCCCATATTCAGGCTTACCGTAGTAGACAGCATCAGAAGCACTCCTGTACTCAGAATACAGATGCTTGCAAGACCTACCGCATTCTGTTTCATCCGATAGAGCATTCCCGAGACACTGGTAAAATTCTGAAGCTTATAATAAAACTTTTTTCTCCTGCGCAGCAGCTTCAAAATCACAATACTGCCTGAAGTAAATACCAGATATGTTCCTGCCATAACAAGAAGGACTGCTATAAAAAAGACTCCCAGCGCATCAATAATCGATTCTGTGGTAACTGCCAGATAATATCCGGTTCCCAGACAGCCAAATCCCGCAATGGCCATAAAAGCTTGCTTTTTGGTTCCCGCTCTCCTGCATTGCCTCCGGACAGCAGTTCTACCGGCCGGCTGAAATGCACCCGCCTCAGATTATTAAAAAGTGTCAGTACAAGAATCACTCCATAGGATACCGCACAGACCTTGATTCCTTTCCAGGAAATATAAAATCCAAACTTTGCGGGAATACGAAGGATTTTCAGAAGAAGCAAAAGCGCCAGCTTACTTCCAAGGATTCCTGCCGCCAGTCCTCCTGCCAGGCTCGCAATACCTGTGAACACTGTTTCCACAAGCATCAGATGACTGATGTGCCTTTTTTCCATACCAAGTACATTGTAAAGTCCCAGCTCCTTCTGCCTTCTTTTCATCAGAAAGCTGTTGCAGAACAGAAGAAAGATCACTGAAAAAACGCCGAGAATAAAGACTCCCATGCTCACAATGGCTGCCACATCCCTGCCGCCTCTCATATTTACAGTGTCCGGGCTGGTGACAATAAACATCATGATATAAAGGACTGCAATACATCCCATACAGGAAAGCATATACGGAATATAGGTTCCCCTGTTTTTCTTAATATTGGTAAGCGCAAGTCTCAGAAACATCCCTTTACGCATAAGCCTCACCGCCTGTCATCAGAACTGTCAGCGTATCTGAGATCATCTGATACATTTCCTGACGTGATTTCGTTCCTCTGTAAATCTGATGGAACACTTCTCCGTCTTTAATAAAAAGAACTCTGGAGGCATGACTTGCGGCCTGGGCGCTGTGTGTTACCATAAGAATGGTCTGTCCTGCATCATTGATCTCCCCAAACATGGACAAAAGAGAAGCTGCTGCTCTGGAATCCAGGGCTCCTGTAGGTTCGTCTGCCAGAATAATCCTTGGATCTGTGATCAGAGCCCTCGCTACTGCCGCCCTCTGCTTCTGTCCGCCGGAAACCTCATAGGGATATTTCTCCAGGATCTCTGTAATGCGAAGAGCCTTTGCAACAGGCCGGATCTTCTGCTCCATTTCACGGTAATCCTCCCCTGCCAGCACCAGTGGAAGATAAATATTGTCTCTGAGGCTGAACGTATCCAGAAGGTTAAAATCCTGGAATACAAATCCCAGATTATTTCTCCGGAAAGCGGAAATCTCCTTTTCCGTTAAATGGACAATGCTTTTTCCATCAAGAAGCACTTCTCCCTCTGTAGGACGATCCAGAGACGCCAGGATATTCAGAAGCGTTGTTTTTCCGGATCCGGATTCTCCCATGATCGCCACAAATTCTCCGCTTTCTACAGAAAAAGTCACGTTGGCAAGCGCCTGAACCTGATTTCCTCCAAATCGCGTACTGTATATTTTCTTTACATTTGTTACTTCCAGTAAAGCCATGATTCTGTTTCCTCCCGTCATACGCGCCCCTTTCACTTCCATATCTGACATTTCCTGTGTGCAGCGCGCAGTTTTATTTTGTAACCTCAGTATACAGAAAAGAGAAACCGTATGCCATAACTTTGGCTTACAGTTTCTCTCTGTATGTGACATTTTTGTAAGGTTGACAGGAATTACATAGCCTCTAATTCCGGAGTAGCTCTGAAAGCATTTCTTTTTCGGTCCAGAATTACCTGTTTTTCACTTCCAGAATCAAGAACAATATTTTCCTCTGACTTTTCTTCCACAAGAACATGCACTACATCAAGCTTTCTGCGTCTGTCTCTGCCTGTAAGGGCATTTACCTGTGCTGCAAAACATGCCTCCGATGCTTCCGCATCCAATTCTGCCATTGCAACAATATGATTAGAAGCAATGTAGTTACCGTTTCCGGAAATCAGCCGTATGATAACCGGTCTTTTGTCCGCCGGTTTTATCGACTCCAAAGACACTGTTTCCGAAATGTGATTAGCAATAATGGAATTATTACTGCCGCTGATTCTGAGAATACCAAACTGATCATCCAGACCATTATCCACACCGATCAGCGGTGTCCACGGCTCATTATCCCGGAGAAAATGATTAGAAGAAATCATATTTTCCGAACATGCTCCTTCAAACACCAGCATTCCAGGATAAAAACCATGAAATCTGTTTCCTGTGATTGTAGATTTCGCCACATCTTTAAAGGTGACACTGCTGGTTCCACGGGGAAAAATATTGTTGGCATTAATCAAAAGGCCTCCAAAATTCTGTGCAAATATCGAATACCCCTTATATCCGGCTCCCATAAGATTATCCGTAATCTTTGAGGCCTGTCCCCAGCCTCGAAGCTCAATGCAGTTGCCACATTCCGCAATAAAATTATCATGAATGGATAATGCATCTGCATGATAAACTGTAATTCCATGTTCCAGATACACAAATCCCATACCGGTAATCCTGAACGAGTCCTGGGCGCTTCCAACATAAATTCCTGTTTTTCCATTTACATATGTATTTTCCACATTGTCAATATCAGTTCCATCATCCACAAAATGCAGACCGTCAATACAGAAATTTTCAAATTCCACAGAGCTGATCCGGGGATTTCCTTCACGCTTCACATAAAATGCTGCTCCATCTTTCTCATCATCCTCTGGATTTACATCTAAGTCTACGAGAATACGGCTTCCGCCCGGCCAGATCTCATGCAGATCCTTCCACTCCTTTTCCGGAAGATTATAACGGATACTGGAAGATACAAACCCATGGCCTGTTCCCATAATCTTTAAATAGCTGAGATCAATGACCACCTGAGTGCGAAGATGATAATCCCCTGATGGAATAAAGATTACTGCTCCCGGTTTTCCTCCTTCACAATAATCAGAATCAGACTGTCTCCTCTTGATATCTGCTATAATACTATTAAGAACTTCCCCAATATCTTCATATGGATTTCCTGTATCCCAATTTGTCACATCATAATAATTTTTATCGAACATTCTTAAAACCTCCTGTTCCATACTCCTCATCTAATCTAAGACAATTTTAATCCATATGTTTCCAGACCGGATATCACTGCTTTCCCACCATACGCACTCATGAAGATCTGATTCTGTTCATCTGATGCAAATACATTATTGGAATGATTATTACTGTACTGATCTGCAAAAATTTCAACCGAACTGCGATCCACAAAAACATGAACATCCAGTTCATTTTTTTCTTTCAGGTTTAATATACTTCTAGAAATCCCTTTGCTCCATCCGTCTCCAAAATTTCTGTCCACACTCATTTCCCCCTTTTTCAGGTCAAAAAGGCAGACTGTATTTTTTCCGTCTCCACAGCGCAGCTTTATCTCTACCTGATCTGCCGTGGTTTCCTGCAAATCCAGATTAAACTTTATTTCATAACAGATTCCATCACCGGCTTTAATTTCTGTTTCCTGCTCTTCAAGCACAAATTTTTCTTTTTTTATTGGATTCACACGCAGATTTTCCAGCTCTTTTACAGGAACAAACTGAAGTAAGCCATCTGGTTTCTTTCTTACTTCCCTTGGAAGATTAAAAAATCCACTCCATCCCTCTCTGTATGACGGTCCCCAGTCCTTCCATAACGGCATCCATTCCCATTCATTCGCCCAGGCAACCATAATTCTTCTGCCATCCATTGTTTCAAAAGATTGTGGAGCATAGTAATCCAGACCCCAGTCAATTTCCTTACTTATATAATAATCAAATTTTCCAGTTTCATAGTCAAAGTCTCCAACCATATACACAGAGGTATGATCTCCTGCTCCCATAGGGGAGAATGTCAGAACATACTGATCTCCTGCCTGAAAAAAGTCCGGGCATTCCCACATAAATCCCCACTCTCCACGACTTTCTGCAAGTACATTAAAAAATGACCAGTGAAGCATATCTTTTGATCGGTAAAGCAGGGCAAGGCCCTTGTTATCCCGACTTGCGCCGCACACCATATAGTACGTGCCGCCGTGTTTCCATACCTTTGGATCCCGGAAACAGTCTGCCTTAATCTCTTTGGGAGCTCTCAAAACAGGATTTCCCCCATATTTTTCGAAATGGATTCCATCTGTACTGTATGCAATGCACTGAGTCTGTTCTACTCCATTTCCATTATTTGCCGTCCCTGTATACATCAGGAACAGCTTATCTTCACAGACAATGGCGCTTCCGGAAAAGCATCCGCCCTTAGGATAATCATCATATGACTCACTTGGAGCAAGAGCCAGGGGAAGATATTCCCAGTGAACCAGATCTTCACTGACCGCATGTCCCCAGTACATACAGTCCCAAAATGCACCATAAGGATTACACTGATAGAAAAAATGATACTTTCCCCTGAAACAGATCAGCCGTTCGGATCATTCATCCATCCTGCCTGAGGCATAAAATGATACTCCTGTCTCATGCTTCCTTTGCTGACAAGCTCTTTTTTTCTGTCTATTTCTTCCTGAGCTCTCTGGATATTTAACTGCATTAAATTTCTTTCCATAACCTGCTCCTGTCCTTATCCTTTTACTGCACCGGCAGTCATTCCCTGCACAATATATTTCTGAGCAGCCAGCGAAATGATCATAACCGGGAAACTGAATAGAAATGCTCCTGCACACATAGGTCCTAAATCAAGATTATATGCTGATAAAAATCCTGCCAGGCCTACAGTAAATGTTTTGGCATTTGTGCTGGTCAGAAGAAGAGCAACCAGAAAATCATTCCATGCAAGAAACAGAGTGAAAATAAATGCTGTTGCCAGTCCCGGCTTGCAAATTGGAAGAATCACTCTCCAAAAAGTCTGCAAACTGTTGGCGCCATCCATATACGCTGCTTCGTCCAGCGTAGTGGGAACTCCTTCATAAAAGCTCAGCATAGTCCACATAACAAATGGCATGTTAATGGCTGCATATACAATGATCAGTGCAATTTTTGTGTCATAAAGCCCAAGATTACAGATCAGTTCATAAATCGGCACTACAATGCTAGACGTAGGAATCATTTTCAGACACAGCACCAAAACGATTAACAGAACTGACAGCTTTGCGCCTGATCTCTGAATAGCATAAGCCGCAAGAGAACCAAGGATCAGGGCAATGATTGTGCTGATAAGAGCAACTGTCAGACTGTTGAACAAAAACTTCATCGCATCCATTCTTTCCAACAGTCCGGAAAAGTTTTCAATTGAAAAGACCTTGGGGAAAAATTTCGGCGGAACTGCAATCACCTCTGACCCCGGCTTAAATGCACAGCAAATCACATAAATATATGGAAAGAGCCAGCCCACTGTAAGAATCACTGACAGAGCGATTCCAAGCTTTTTTCCTGTTTCTCCTTTTCTCTTCACTATTTTCGCCTCCTATTACACTGATTAGCTGTTCTTTTTCTTTGGATTCCATAAGCTCTGCATAAAGACCAGGGTAAATACAACCAAAACAACAATGAATACAACTGCCATAGCGCTTGCATAGCCAATATCATTGTACCTTGTCAAAGTTTTATAGATCATAATACTGATCGTTTCCGAAGAACTGTTAGGACCTCCCTCTGTCATAGCCCAGATAATATCAAAGGTTCTGGCAGCATCTATGATTCTTACAGACAAAGCAGTCAGCAAAACTGGTTTAATCACAGGGAGTTTGATATAAAAAATCTGCTGCAGAAGATTTGCGCCATCAATTTTTGCTGCTTCTGTCATACTGGAATCAAGTCCCTGCAGACCAGCCAGTATCATCAGCATCATAAAAGGAGTTGTCAGCCATATATCTGCAATACAGCAGGCAATCAGCGACCATTTTTCGTCTGCAAGCCATAAAATGTCGCTGCTACTGGATAAAATTCCGATCCGCACCAGAAGCTCGTTTACTATTCCAAAGCTGGAGCTCATCATTAATTTCCAGGTAAGTCCTGCAACTAAAGGCGCAATCATAAGAGGAGCCATCATAAAGGAACGAATAATCTTGCTTCCCTTATAATCCATTTCAAAAAACAAAGCGAACAGCAGTCCCAGAAGCGTCTCCACACCAACTGCAATCACAATGTACAGCAATGTATTCTTTAACTGTTTTAAGAATCCTCCTGCTGTAAATGCCCGGATATAATTATCAAGCCCTACAAATGTCCTGTCTCCTGTCAGCCCAATATCAAAAAAGCTGTCTGCCACCATGGTTATAATTGGATAGATCAGAAACGCACCCATAAATATCGCGCCTGGCAGGAAAAATAATAATAAGGTTTTCTTTGAAATTAATTTCATACCCTTTACCACCTTTTCGTACAGGGAAAGTCTCCCCTGTTACATTCCGATTGCTTCAATTTCTGTCCTGGCAGCTTCCAGAGTCTCCTGTATATCTGCGCCTCCCAGACAGGATTCTACAACACCAGTAAGAACTTCCTCAATCTGGGCCCAGGTTGTCACCATAGGTCTTGCCTGTGTCTGTTCTGCTCCCAGAGTTTCGAGAACTGCAGTTGTATGCTCATTTCCTTCTGTTTTTCCGGCTTCCTCATAAACAGAAGTTCTTCCCGCAATCTTCAGGGTAAGATCCATGTAATCTGCATTATGATCATACATAAATTCAACATATTTCTGTGCCATTTCCTTGTTCTCAGAATTTTTCATCACACACTCATACCATGGACCTGTGGTTGCTCCGATTCCTGCTTTTCCGGCTATCATCGGCGCACATCCTACCTTGTCCGCTCCCAGTGCTTCAACAGCTGCCGGATACTGATGGCTCCAGTTTAACTGCATTGCCGTTTTTCCATTTGTAAAAAGCTCCTGAGACTCTGTGGCTGCTGTGGAAAGAGAATCTGACGGAGTATAATCTGCCCCTGCAGTATCCACCATAAACTGCAGCGCATCTGCATAAGCCTGGTCAGTGATGTTTACATTACCATCTTTATCAAATACAAGCCCCTCTGCTCCGGCCTGACATGCGAAATCCAGGAAAGAACATACTGCATCTGAACCGCTTCCAAATACTGTAGTTCCATACATATCATCTGTTTTTAATTCTTCTGCAAGAGACTGATATTCTTCCCAGGTTTTCGGTACTTTGTCCTCTGGAATCAGATCCTTTCTGTAAATCAGAATCTTAGAATTTACCCACATGGGATATCCAAGAAGGTTTCCATCAATAGTTCCGCTTTCTTCGAGAGTTGGAAGGAAATCGCTGCTATCTGCATCTTTAAGCGGTTCAATAGCATCTGCAAAAGCTGCCAGCCATACTACATCCATACACGCTACATCATGGGCTGCCTGTTTTGCCTTGATCTCTGTAGACAATTTATCATACATTCCTGTATAGGCAACTGCATCTACAATAACCTCACAGCCTGTTTCCTCTTTAAAATCTGCTGCAGTTTCCTTTGCAAGGGCCTCTGCCGGAGATCCGCTCTCTACTAATACAGTGATACTGTCTTTTTTATCTGCTGTTTTTTCTCCTTCAGTGCTTCCACATCCTGTAAGCATAGTTCCTGCAACTGCTGCCGCCATCACCAGACTTAAAGCTCTTTTTTTCATGTTAAAATTCCTCCTTTTCGCTTATACTTTTCATTCCTTTTGATGGACTCATTATAGTTCATCTGTCTTTTTATGTCAAACGTTTTCATAATATATTTTCATTTATGTCAGTGTGCACAATATTATATTGTATATTTTGTATAGTTTTACCGATATATTTGTCATTTTAATAAGCTATATCAATTCTTTTTCTTCTTTGTTATGAAAATATTTTCATATTATATCAGCGTTTTTTTCTTTTATTTTTCATGTAATTATGTTATAATCATACTATCAAGAAAATATTTCCAGCTTCATGACATTCGATATTTTAATAATGTGAGGTTTTATTATGAATAAAGTCAAAATTACAGATATTGCACAAAAAAGCGGTGTTTCCCTTACTACTGTTTCCAGGTATTTTAACCATCCGGAGCTTCTTTCACCGGAAACACAAAATAAAATTAAAGAAGCGATCAAAGATCTTAATTACAGCCAGAATAATCTTGCCCGTATTCTTGTCACCGGTCAGTCCAATCTGGTAGGCGTTATTTTTCCTCACCTTCATTTAAGCTTTTACACAGAACTTCTTAATCAGCTTGTAAAATACGGTAAAGAAAAAGGCTACAGTTTTATTATCTACACCTCTAATAACTCCAAAGAGGAAGAAATGCATCTGATCCAGAACCTGATCTCCTACCGGATCAAAAGTCTTATTTTATTAAGCCATCTTCTTTCTCCCCAGGAGATCGAAGCTCTTCCTGTACCGGTAATTTCAATTGAAAGAGCCGGAGGAAACTTTAAGCAGATTAACAATGATAATTTTACAGGCGGAAAGCTGGCAGCCGATTTGCTGATCCGCAACGGCTGTGAAGTTTTTATCCATATTAATAATGATTTCAGGGAAGACTGGCCTTCCTTTAAGCGTATCCTGGGATTTGAATATGAGGTCAGAAATCTTCCCTATGAGCGTTTTATCCAGACTGATCTTACAGATCCTTATATGCCCTCTGCCACAAAAGCAATGGAAGATCTGGTTACTCATATTACCACAAAATATGCCGGCAAAAAACTGGGCGTGTTCTGTTCCAATGATGACATTGCAGGCTCTTTGAACGCCAATGTATCAAAAAGGGAATCTCGATTCCGGAAACAGTTGAGCTGATCGGGTATGACAATTCTCCCGGCTCCAACAATGCAATCCTGCCCATCACCTCTGTCGATCAGAATATATCCCTGATGGCACAGATTGCAATCCAGTCTCTGGACAATTATATTCCATATGAAAGCATGGTTCCTGCTGCCCTGATTGAAAAGGAAACAACCAGCCGTTCCCCTCTGTAACTTTCACAGCAATTTACAGTTATTTTCATTGTTCCATATTTTTTACAAAAAAAGAGCGCACCACATGCTGACATGTGATACGCTCTTTTTTCATTCTTTTAAAACACCTCCGCCCTCCGGCGGCCAAGGCTCAGATAAACTCGTGTTCCCTTTCCCGGTTCTGATTCCACGGAAATACCATGATCCAGCCTTTTCATGATCTTTCTGGAAAGGTACAGGCCGATTCCTGAGGATCTGGTCTCCGTTCTTCCATTATATCCGGTAAATCCCTTTTCAAAAATCCTCGGAAGATCTTCCGCGCTGATTCCTGCCCCCGTATCCTCAATCACCAGCGTATGGGGACGGGATTCCGAAAGATAAATCCGTATCTCACCTGTCTTTGTGTACTTTAAGGCATTGGAAATACACTGCCCGATCACAAATCCCAGCCATTTGGGATCTGTCAGAACCTTTTCCTGTGTTCTCTCATAGTCAAGCTGCAGCTTTTTCCCGATAAAAACTGACGCGTATTTGTGAATCTGCTCCCGAATGATCTTATCCAGATCGCACTCTGAAAATTTCATATCCGAAGACATATCCTCAGATCTCAGATACCCCAGAACCATTTCCACATATTCTTCTACCCGAAAAACCTCTGCAAGAGCCGTTTTATTTTCCTGAGGCTGTTCTCCAAGAAGCAGCCTCAGGGCGGCAATAGGTGTTTTTATCTGATGCACCCACATGGTATAATAATCCGCCATCTCTCTGTAAGAGGTCATCCTGGCTTCCTCTGCTTCCATCCTCATTCGGTTCAGTTCATGGATCATCTGCTGAAGCGCCGCCTCGTTGTTGTCCTGGGGCAAAGGAAGCTTTTCCAGATCCAGAGGAATACTTTTTGCAATCTGAGACAAAACCTGCGCTTTGCTGCGGAACCTGAAATATCCATACACAAATGCTCCCGCGAACAAAGCCATACATAATAGGCTTCCATAAAGAACCGGCTCATCAGGACAGTTATACAGCCATAATACCATTGCCATGATTCCGGTTGAAGCCAGGAACAAAGCTGCTGTTTTCCATATTTTTTCAGATACCCTGCCATTTCTGTCCTCCGTTACTGCACTATGTAGCCCAGCCCTTTTCTTGTGAGAATCATATTTTCAAGGCCGATTCCTTCCAGCTTGCGTCTCAGGCGGTTGACATTTACTGTCAGAGTATTGTCATCTACAAAATCATCATTTTCCCAGAGCATCTGCATAATCGCTTCTCTTGAAACTACGTTTCCTGCCTGAGAAAAAAGAAGGTTCAGTATCCGAAGTTCATTTCTGGTAAGCTCTACAGACTGTCCCTGATAGCTCAGATTTCCGCTTCCCAGATTCAGGACAGCGCCTCTGTGTTCCAGAAGGTTCCCACTGTTTTCAAAGGAATATGTTCTTCTCAGTATCGCCTGAACCTTTGCAGAAAGGACCTCCAGATTAAAGGGCTTGGCAACAAAATCGTCTGCTCCTCTGGTCATTGCCATAACCATATTCATGTCATCTGCCGCAGAGGAAAGAAAAATAACAGGAACCTGCGATACCCGGCGGATTTCTTCACACCAGTGAAATCCGTTAAAATACGGAAGCTTCAGATCCAGAAGCACCAGATGGGCTTCGGAACGCACAAATTCTCCCATAATATCCCTGAAATCCTCCGCTGCCGTTACCTGATATCCCCAGGATTCCAGATGTTTTGTTATCAGAGAACAGAGCATCTCGTCATCTTCTGCGAGAAATATCCTGTACATTAAAGCTCCTCGTCCACATACTTCTGTATGTTGGATGCATTTACATATTTTTTCAGATGCTCTCCGTCTGTGATCACCAGGGTAGGCGCCTGCATAATGCCGAACTGTCTCGCCATATCCGGGTTCTGTTCTGCGTCAATGATCTCCAGCTCCTCGCCCTCCAGCATTTTTTTCGCCATGCGGCAGTTTGGGCAGGTGCTTGTGGTAAACAGGTATTTATGGGTTTCTACAGGCTGTACCTTTACGTCGTCCTCTGTCATTGTGACTACACTTGTATGGACTTTTTTCAGGGAAGAATGCACAACGTCATAAAGGGTTCTGTTTTTATATTCCTGAGCCTTTCCGTCATTCCAGTTCTGGACCGGACGGTAATAGCCTGTAATACGGCTGTATACCTCAGCCTTTTTGCCGCATTTCGGACAGGTAAAGTGCTCGCCACTTAAATATCCGTGCTCGCTGCATACAGAGTAAGTAGGAGAAATCGTATAATAAGGCAGCTTATAATTTTCTGCGATTTTCCGCACAAGAGAAGCGGCGGCCTTCCAGTCAGGAAGCTTTTCTCCCAGAAATCCGTGGAATACTGTTCCTGATGTATAAAGGGTCTGAAGCTCATCCTGGATATCAAGAGCGTCAAAAATATCCGAACTGAATTCAACCGGAAGATGAGAGCTGTTTGTATAATACGGGGTATCGCCCTCTTTTCCTGCTGTTTTAATGTCAGGCCAGCGTTTTCTGTCATGCTTGGCAAGCCTGTATGCTGTGGACTCCGCCGGTGTTGCCTCCAGATTAAACAGCTCGCCCTGATACTGCTCCTGATAATCGGAGAGCCGGTTTCTCATATGCTCCAGAACTTCTTTTGTAAACTTCTGGGTACGCTCATCTGTCATATCACAGCCCAGCCATCTTGCATTCAGCCCAGCCTCGTTCATTCCCACAAGGCCGATCGTGGAAAAGTGATTGTCAAAGCTTCCCAGATACCTCTTTGTGTAAGGATAAAGTCCCTCATTTAAAAGTCTGGAGATCACCTGTCTCTTGATATGCAGAGATCTTGCCGCAATGTCCATCATATGGTCCAGTCTGCGGTAAAACTCTTCCGGATTTCTTGACTGATAGGCGATTCTCGGCATATTAATGGTAACCACCCCTACAGACCCCGTGCTTTCTCCTGAGCCGAAAAAGCCGCCGCTTTTTTTGCGAAGCTCACGAAGATCCAGACGGAGACGGCAGCACATGCTACGGATATCACTTGGCTTCATATCACTGTTAATATAATTGGAAAAATACGGCGTTCCGTATTTTGCTGTCATTTCAAAAAGAAGCTGATTATTCAGAGTATCTGACCAGTCAAAATCCTTTGTAATGGAATAGGTGGGAATCGGATACTGGAAACCTCTTCCATTGGCATCTCCCTCGATCATGGTTTCAATAAAGGCGCGGTTTACCATATCCATTTCTTTTTTGCAGTCCTTATATTTAAAATCCATTTCCTTTCCGCCAACAATTGCAGGCAGCTCTGCCAGATCATCCGGGACTGTCCAGTCAAGAGTGATATTGGAAAACGGAGCCTGTGTTCCCCAGCGGCTTGGAGTGTTGACGCCATAAATAAAGGATTCAATGCATTTTTTCACCTCACGGTAAGACAGCTTATCTGCTTTGACAAAGGGCGCAAGATAAGTATCGAAGGAAGAAAATGCCTGAGCTCCCGCCCATTCATTCTGCATGATCCCCAGGAAATTTACCATCTGATTACAGAGTACGCTTAAATGCTTTGCCGGAGCAGAAGTAATCTTGCCTTCAATACCTCCAAGCCCCTCCTGGATCAGCTGTTTTAAGGACCAGCCTGCACAGTAGCCTGTCAGCATGGAAAGATCATGGATATGAATATCCGCATTTCTGTGAGCGTCTGCAATCTCATTGTCATAGATCTCAGACAGCCAGTAATTGGCAGTGACAGCTCCGGAATTGCTGAGGATCAGACCTCCTACTGAATAAGTAACTGTAGAGTTCTCTTTTACGCGCCAGTCCTCCACCTTTACATAACTGTTTACTATTTCTTTGTAGTCCAGGATCGTGGATTTCATATTTCGGATTTTTTCCCTCTGCTTGCGGTAAAGAATATACGCCTTTGCCACATCGCTGTAGCCGGCCTGGATCAGAACGTTCTCCACACTGTCCTGAATATCCTCCACAGTGACCCTGTCATCCTGAATCTTATCCTGAAAATCAGCTGTCACACGCAGCGACAGAAGATCGATCATATCCTTGCTGTAATTCTTTTCTTTTGCATCAAATGCTCTGCTGATAGCAGACGAAATTTTAGCCATCTGAAATTCAGCAATTTCCCCATCACGTTTTACTACCTGAAACATAAGTCCTTCTTCCTCCCTTGCTTTGCTCGCTCTTATTTTCTGCTGATAGATTACATTGTAGCAAAGGTCACAGGTTCCGTCAACCGCAAAAACCACCATATATTGTGTGATCATTCCTTTCACACTCTATATGATGGTTCTGTTTTCCTGTATTTACAGGCTTTCCGGTGTTTTTCAAAACCCGGAAATTTATTTTTTTATACAAATGTGACCTGCCTTGTTATCCAGGACAGCCAAAATTACAGCGCTCCTGTTACAATCAGCCCCGGGGCATAACATTCACAAAAAACTCTGCAGGGATTTTTGCCTGGACAAAAATTCCGTCCTCTCTGTATTCCTCAGACAGAAGCTGTCCGTATTCCCGGATCATCTGGATTTTTCCGGCTTCTTTATAAGCATACAGCTCCTCAATATAAATCTGGCTTTCTGCCAGAAGCCGGGATAGCAGCTCTCTTAACTCACACAGTCCCCTGCCTGTTCTGGCAGAACATTTTACCGTATAGTCTGCCCGCAGATCACGCAGCTCTGAATCAGGCACAAGATCCTGTTTATTCAGAAGTGTAATGATCTTTTTTCCGGAAACACCCAGCTCCTTCAGAGTTTCATAAACAACCTGCATCTGCGTTTCAGCCCGTGGATTGGAAGCGTCTACCACATGGATGATATAATCTGCATATTTTGCTTCCTCCAGAGTGCTTTTAAAGGCTTCCACCAGATGATGAGGAAGCTTTCTGATAAACCCTACGGTATCTGTCAGAAGGATCTGCTGTCCGTCATCAAGATCCATTACTCTTGTTGTGGGATCAAGGGTTGCAAAAAGTTTATCCTCCGCCTGCACTCCTGCTCCGGTGAGAGTGTTCAGAAGCGTAGACTTTCCTGCATTGGTATACCCCACAATAGCAGCGGTCTTCAGTCTTCCCTTTGATCTGCTGCCGCGGATCAGCTCACGGTGTTTTTCCACCTGTACCAGCTCCGCTTTCAATGCCGAGATTCTGGTGCGGATAAGACGTCTGTCCGTCTCCAGCTTTTTCTCGCCGGGTCCCCTTGTTCCAATACCTCCGCCCAGTCTGGACAGGGAATCTCTTAATCCTACCAGACGTGCGGACCGGTAACGGAGCTGAGCAAGCTCCACCTGGATCTTGCCTTCGCTGGTCACTGCTCTTCCCGCAAAAATATCCAGAATCAGCAGCGTTCTGTCCATAACCTTACATTCCAGCTCCCGCTCCAGATTATTCAGCTGCGACGGTGAAAGCTCATCATCACAGATAATTCCGTTTGCATCAAGAGCAGTCAGGAGATTTTTCACTTCCTGAATTTTGCCTTTTCCGATATAGGTTCCCGGATGTACTGCTTCTCTGTTCTGAATGACCTTTGCCGTAGTTTCTGCTCCTGCAGTTTCTGCCAGCTCCTGAAGCTCGTCCAGGGATGTCTCCACATCATCTCCGATATCAGTCTGCACCCCTACAAGGATCACCCGCTCCTGAATTTCCTTAAAATCATACAACTGCATATCAACCCTCCCAGGATGTCTGTTCTTCTGCCGAAGCTGTGTCCTGTCCTTCTTCCGGGGCAGGTTCCTCTACATTTTCCTGCGCGATCCTGGACTGGAGAAATTCCAGTTCCTTCTTTGCTTCCTGGTCATCGGGATACATTTTCATATACTCCTGAGCCTTTGAAAAAGCGGTGTTAAAGTCAAGCTGTTTCTCATATGCAACAATTTCATTAAATAAAAGCTCCTGCATCTCGTCTGTATCTGCAGCCTCAAGTCCGCTGGCAATATTTACCAGTGCGCTCTGATAATCTCCGTCTGCTATATCACACAGAGCCAGCCCGTTGTATCCCTCTGCCTTACGGCTTTCTTCTGCATTCAGATAATCCTGATACATGGATCTGGCTGCAGCAGTATCATTCTGGGCAAGACATACCATTCCCAGTAAAGAAAGTGCCTCCACACTGCCCTTTTCGGAAGCCTTTGTCAGTTCGTTCCTGGCATTTTCATAATCCTGCATATAGTAATAAATACGGCCCCGCTCGCAGTAATCTTCTGCATTCCCGGGCTCAGTTTTCAGAATTGCTTCCAGATACCGTGTCCCGTCAGCCTCCATGCCTCTGCTCTGGTAGGCTTCGTAAATCTGAAGAGCCATGTCATAATCGGCTTTCTCTCCGTATGCCTGTTCAAAATTTGATGCCGCCTCATCATAGGCATCCATTGCAAGCGCCACACAGCCTGTTAAAAAATACAGATCTGCATTCATGGAATAATCAGACGCCAGAGTCTGACAGTCTGCCATGGCGTCATCCGGAAGCCCTGCTTTCAGCTGTGCAGTTACACGGTATGCAAGCAGATCCTGCCTTATGGATTTTTTTACCCGGTTCTGTGACAGCGCCTGAGTAAAGCTCTCCACAGCTCCCTGATAATCTCCCAGGCGCAGTTTTGCGATTCCTGCGCCTCGTAGAGATTCCACTGTCTTATAGCTGTAGGAAACAGAAGTCTCATAACCTGTCAGCGCTTCCTGATAACTTCCCTGAGCCAGATTTTCTTCTGCCTGCCTGTAAGTATTCTGTTTTTCACCTCCGCAGCCTGTAAGGAGAGACGCTCCTATACAGACTGCCAGTATCCGTCCGATTTTTCCTGTTTTCATGTATATCCTTTTTATTCTACAATAAGCCCTTCGGCTTCGATCACCTTTACCACATTGTCCACATGTTCCGCACAGATATCTTCTGTTCCTGCTTCTACCATAACCCGGATCAAAGGTTCTGTTCCGCTTTCTCTTACAAGAATGCGTCCGTCTGTGCCAAGGGCTCTGGCAGCTGTCTCTACAGCCTCTTTTACCTTTGGATTTTCTCTTGCCGCCACTTTATCCGCAACACGTACGTTTCTCAGGATCTGCGGGTAAACCTTCATCTCTTTTGCAAGATCACAAAGAGTGGTCTTTTTCTCCACGCAGGCCTCCATCAGCATCAGAGAAGTAAGGATTCCGTCTCCGGTGGCTGAATACTTGCTGAATATAATATGTCCGGACTGCTCTCCTCCAATACTGTAATTGTTTTCCAGCATATTTTCCGCAACATATTTATCCCCTACTGCCGTCTGCTCATAGCTGATTCCCTCGCGCTCCAGAGCCTTATAAAGTCCCATATTTGACATAACCGTGGTAACTACTGTATTTCCGTTCAGCCTTCCCTGCTCTCTCAGGTATTTGCCGCATACATACATGATCTTGTCGCCGTCGATAATGTTTCCTCTGTGATCCACTGCAATACAGCGGTCTGCATCGCCGTCATAAGCAAATCCCACATCCAGGCCTTTTTCCACAACAAATCTCTGAAGCACCTCAATGTGTGTAGAACCGCAGTTGGTATTAATGTTTGTTCCGTCCGGCTCATTATTGATCACATAGGTTTTTGCCCGGAGAGCGTCAAACACACTTTTGGCAATTGCAGAGGAACTTCCGTTTGAACAGTCCAGACCCACACGGATGTTTTTGAAATCACGGCATGGAATAGAGATCAGATAACCGATATAACGGTTTCTTCCGGAAGCAAAATCTACTGTTCTTCCAATATCCTCGCCGGTTGCCAGAGGAAGCTCTTCCAGCTTTCCATCCAGGTAAGCCTCGATCCTTGCCTCTACCTCAGCCTCGATCTTCTGTCCGTTTCCGTTAAGAAGCTTGATTCCATTGTCATAAAAAGGATTGTGGCTTGCAGAGATCATGATTCCACAGTCAAAATCCTCTGTGCGGACCACATAGGAAACGCTGGGAGTTGTGGTCACATGAAGAAGATATGCATCTGCTCCGGAAGCTGTCAGACCTGCCACCAGCGCGTATTCAAACATATAGCTGCTTCTTCTTGTATCTTTTCCGATTACGATCTTCGCCTTATGATCGCGCCCGTAATACCAGCCCACATAACGTCCTACTTTAAAAGCATGATCTACTGTAAGCTGCACGTTTGCCTCACCGCGAAAGCCGTCTGTTCCAAAATATTTTCCCATAATAATTCCTCCTTGAAGTCCATTGTGCCGACACAACGGGAAACTGCTTATTTATAAAGTGTCTCCGGATAAACGCCCTCTTTTGCAAGTCTGTCAAAAGCAGCGATCACCACTTCTTTGTCTTCCTGATAGGTCACCCCAAACCAGGTATCCTTTGTATCCAGTACATCAACCTTTGCTTTTCCTTCCTTGATCAGACGGTCGATCATCTCCGGAAGAAGATATTCTTTTTTAATATCAGCTGCGTTAAGATTCTGAAGAAACTCCACAAAGCCCTTTTCCAGCACGTCCATAAATGCAGGAGTCAGTCCCCACATATTCATGGAAACAAGGCTGTTTACATCCAGCTCTTCTGCTGTTCCGTCTGCGTTTCTGGATTCTGCCCCGTTCTCAGTCTTATAAATATCATGAGTCTCTGTTACGCCAACCAGCGCTCCGTTTTCAATATGGCAGACGCCTCTGGTTACGCTTCCGTTATCGCTGAGAGTATTTCCAAGACGGAATCCGGCCATACAGATATGAAGAAGTCCATCCTCCGGCTGCTCCTGCACCAGATAGTCATGTACTTTTACATATGCTTCTTTTCCATAATAATCATCTGCATTAATTACCATAAACGGCTCAGACAGAACATTCTTTGCCGCAAGAACTGCCTGACCTGTTCCCCATGGCTTTGTTCTGTCAGCCGGCTTCTCAAAGCCGTCCGGAAGATCTTCCAGTGACTGAAACGCATACTCAACTTCTGTGATCTGTTCAATTTTATTGCCGATCACAGCGCGGAATTCCTCTTCCAGATCCTTTCTGATAATAAAAACAACTTTGTTAAAGCCTGCCTCCAGAGCGTCATAAATAGAATACTCCATAATAATCTCGCCATTTGGGCCAACCGGCGCAAGCTGTTTGATTCCTTTTCCAAAGCGGCTTCCGATTCCGGCAGCCATGATCACCAGTGCTGTTTTTTTCATTTTATTCTCCTCCATTATATATTATCTATGCTGATATCTGTATATTTTACATTTTACAGACTTCAGTACTGTAATATTTTTATTTCTTACGCTTCCTCATTGTTGAGATTTGCCAGTTTAGCCGCCTGATCAGCCGCAATCAGACTGTCAATGATCTCACTGAGGTCGCCGCCCAGAATGCTGTCCAGACGATGCAGGGTAAGCTTGATCCTGTGGTCTGTCACACGCCCCTGAGGGAAGTTATAAGTACGGATCTTCTCGGAACGGTCTCCTGTTCCGATCTGGCTTCTTCTTGCCTCGGCTTCTGCATCGTGCTGTTTTGCAATCTCCATTTCATACAAACGGGAACGCAGTACCTTCAGAGCCTTGTCTTTGTTTTTCAGCTGTGATTTTTCATCCTGACAGGAGATCACGATTCCTGTTGGAATATGGGTCAGACGTACCGCAGAGTCTGTGGTATTGACACACTGACCGCCGTTTCCCGACGCACGGAATACATCAAATTTACAGTCGTTCATATCCAGGTGGAAATCAATCTCCTCCGCCTCAGGCATGATAGCCACCGTACAGGTAGAGGTATGGATTCTTCCGCCTGACTCTGTTTCCGGCACTCGCTGTACCCGGTGAACGCCGCTTTCATATTTCAGTCTGGAATAAGCGCCGTTTCCCTGGATCATAAAAGTGACCTCTTTAAAGCCGCCGATTCCGTTCTCATTGAGACTCATCATCTCTGTTTTCCATCTGAGGCTTTCCGCATATTTCACATACATACGGTAAATTTCCGCTGCAAAAAGAGCAGCCTCATCGCCGCCTGCGCCTGCGCGGATCTCCACAATAACGTTTTTGCTGTCATTGGGGTCTTTGGGAAGAAGAAGGATTTTGATCTCATGCTCCAGCTCCTCCACGCGTTTTTTTGCGTCGGAAAGCTCTTCCTTGAGCATCTCTCTCATTTCTTCATCTTTCTCCCCTTCCAGCATGGAAAGACTGTCCTGAATAGTTTCTTTATTCTCTTTGTATTCTTTATAAGCGTCCACGATCGGCTGCAGATCGCTCTGTTCCTTCATAAGCTTCTGGAACCGCTCCTGATTATCTGTAACTCCCGGTTCTCCCAGCTCATTGAGAACCTCATCAAACCGGATCAGAAGATCCTCCAATTTATCAAACATTCTGTTCCTCCTGTTACTTTATTCTTAGGCAAAAATTTTTGTTCTGGGATTCTGTCCCAGAACCACCCTGTCAAGTCCCGCAAGATCTTTTTTGACCGTTACCTGTTCAAAACCTGCATTTTCCATAATTCCGGTCACTGCCTGACCCTGATCCCAGCCGATTTCATAGACAAGCCAGCCGCCGGGCTTCAGGTACTTCCTGCACTCCTCTGTGATCCTTCTGTAAAAATACAGTCCGTCCTCTTTTCCGTCCAAAGCCATATATGGGTCATGAGTCCGTACTTCATCCATCAGAGTCTCTATCTCCCCTGTTGGAATATACGGAGGATTTGACACAAGCATATCATACTCTCTCTGTGTTTTTCCACTGGTTTCAGAAAAATATTCCCCGGAAAACAGATCACTGTGTACCAGAACGGCTCTGTGATCCAGTCCCAGCTTCCGAACATTTTTTTCTGCAACCTGAAGAGCTCCCTCCGAAAGGTCTGCCCCCGTGCCTTCTGCCTCCGGAATTTCCTTCAGAATACTCAGAAGGATACACCCGGAACCTGTACACATATCAAGGATACGCGGCTTCTCTGTTTTTTTCAGAAGGTTCAGCGCCTCTTCCACAAGAATCTCTGTATCCTGCCTTGGCACAAGCACTCTCTCATCCACAAAAAAATCATATCCCATAAAGCAGGCTGTTCCGGTCAGATGCTGAAGAGGAATGTGTTCAGCCCTTTTACGGCAAAGCTTAAGATATGCTTTTTCCTGCCCCTCTTCTGTCTCCTGATCCATATGCGCATAATAATATGCCCTGTTTTTTCCAGTAATATATTCCAGAAGGAGCCAGGCATCCAGCCTGGCTTCACCTATTTCTGCTGTCTCCAGAATCTCAGTTCCTTCCCGCAGCAGCATTTCAAGAGTTTTCATTTGTTTCTTCTCCCGGCTTCCAGCCGAATTCCTCTTTCAGATACGCTTTCCAGTCAAAAACTGCTTCTACCGCAGCAATAGCCACCTCAACCATATCCTCCGTAGGTTCTATTGTTGTAAGCTTCTGCATGGCAAGTCCCGGTTTGCTTAAAAGACACGCAAGCTTATTGTCAGTTCTGCCTGCCCACTGGATCATCTCAAAAGAAATTCCTGCTACAACCGGCACCATCAGAAGTCTTCCCAGCAGTCTCACCCAGTAAAACGGAACCAGCACAAAAATAAAATGCAGGAAAATGCTGACCAGCATGACCAGAAATAAAAAACTGGTTCCGCAGCGCTTGTGCTGCCGGGAGCTTTTCATAACATTTTCTACGGTAAGGGGCAGTCCGTGCTCAATACAGTTGATACATTTGTGTTCTGCGCCATGATACATAAAGGTTCTCTGGATATCTTTCATTCTGGATATCAGAAGCATATACCCCATAAACAATGCCAGCTTCACAAAGGCTTCCGCCACTGTTATCACAACCTCAGATGCGCCTACATTCTTTAAAAGACTGGCAAGAGCATAGGGAAGCAGCATAAAGGCGGCTACCGATATCACAATGGAAAACGCTACTGTCGCGTAAAGTAGCCATTTAAACTGTCTGTCCTCTTTTCTTTTTTTGGCAGCGCGCTCTTCCTCTGAAAGAGCCGCATTTTTTCAGCCTCTTTCTCATCCTCTTCATCGCCTGCAATCTCCGCAGAGTACATGAGACATCTGGTTCCCACTACCAGACTGTCCACAAAGCTGACCACACCCCGGATCAGAGGCTTCCGCCAGATTCCGGCATTGCCAAACGTACATTTATAATCTTCTACCTTTAACTCAATTTCTCCATCAGGACGGCGGACAGCAATGGAATACTTATCCTTATGCCGCATCATGATTCCTTCCATAACTGCCTGGCCGCCAATATTTGATGACTTCATATTTTCATATTCTCCATCTGTCATAAGCTCTTTTGTCTGAAAGCAAAGACAGGTTGAGATTTCCCAACCTCAACCTGTTCTCACGTTTTCATATTGTTTAATTATTTGTTTAAGCCGTATTTTCTGTTGAACTTATCAATACGTCCGCGAGCCTGTGCAGCCTTCTGCTGTCCTGTGTAGAACGGATGGCATTTAGAGCAGATTTCCACATGGATATCTTCTTTTGTAGAACCTGTTACAAATGTGTTTCCACAGTTGCAGGTTACAGTTGCCTGATGATAATTCGGATGGATTCCTTCGCGCATGATTTTCACCTCTCTGTATTTCTTTCTATTATTTTCTATTCGTGTATGAGTAGACGAATTTATTATTTTACAGCCTCCTGAGTATAACATACTCCTTTCATAAATGCAAGATATTTATAAAAATTTCTGTTTTTTTGCAGTCTGTACAAATTCCGCATTTGTTCTGGTTCTGGAAAACATATTCAGAATCTGCTCCACGGCCTCATCTGCCTTCAGACTGTTCAGAGCCTTGCGCATGGAGGATACGGTCTCCTGCTCTTCACGGCTGAGAAGAAGATCCTCGCGGCGGGTTCCGGATTTCTGAATATCAATGGCAGGAAATACACGTTTTTCCTGAAGCCTGCGGTCAAGCACCAGCTCCATATTTCCTGTTCCCTTAAATTCCTCATAGATCACATCGTCCATCTTGCTTCCTGTATCTACAAGCGCTGTGGCAAGGATCGTAAGGCTTCCGCCCTCTCTCATATTGCGGCTGCGCCAAAAAATCTTTTCGGCATATGAAGAGCCGCAGGATCAAGACCTCCTGAAAGGGTTCTTCCGCTTGGCTGCACACAGAGATATATGCTCTGGCAAGCCTTGTAATAGAATCCAGAAGAATGGTCACATCCTTTCTGTGTTCCACCAGACGGCGGGCTCTCTCCACAACCATTTCCGATACTCTTTTGTGATGCTCCGGAAGCTCATCAAAAGTGGAATAGATCACCTCAACGTTTGGCCCCTGGATCGCTTCCTTAATATCTGTCACTTCCTCCGGGCGTTCATCGATCAGAAGAATGATCAGATGCATGTCCGGACTGTTTCTTAAAATAGACTTGGCAACATCCTTAAGAAGGGTAGTCTTACCTGCCTTTGGCGGAGAAACGATCATCCCCCTCTGTCCCTTTCCGATAGGACTGATCAGATCCACGATCCTCATTGCCATACTTCCCCCCGGGCGCTCCATCTGAAGCCTTTCATTTGGAAATATGGGAGTCATATCCTCAAAATTATACCGTTTCTGCCCTTCGCTGGGATGAAATCCGTTAATAGAAGTTACATATAAAAGAGCGCTGAATTTTTCCCCCTGAGTTTTAATGCGGATATTTCCCTGAACGATATCTCCGGTTTTCAGATTAAATCTGCGGATCTGGGCCGGAGAAACATAAATATCATTCTCTCCCGGAAGAAAGTTTTCACAGCGGATAAACCCATATCCGTCCTGAAGGACCTCGAGAATTCCATTGGCTTTCTGGCCGCTGTCCAGCTGCGCTGTTTCTGCCGGAATCTTTGCATCATCCTGCTGTATATAGCTTCCTCTGTTTTCATTCTGACTGCTGAAGGCTCTCGGATTTTCCTCCTGACTGTATCCGCTTCTTCTGTCTTCGTTCTGATTATTATATGTTCTCGGATTCTCCTCCTGGCTGTATCCGCTTCTTCTGCCTTCATTCTGATTATTATATGTTCTCGGATTCTCCTCCTGGCTGTATCCGCTTCTTCTGTCTTCGTTCTGACTATTATAAATTCTGGAATTTTCATCCTGAGTATTTCCGTATCTGCGGCCTTCATTTTGGCTTCCGTACATTCTGAAATTCTCTCCCTGAGTATTTCCGTATCTGCGGCCTCATTCTGACTGCCGTGATTTTTCGAAAACTCGCTCTGACTGTTGCCGTATCTGCGGCCTTCACTGGCGCTGTTATAGGTTCTCGTTCCGCCCTCCTGCCAGTTATTTTTTCTTCTGTTGTCATAAAATGCCCGGGATTCCTGAACATGTCCATTCTGTCTGTACTGACGCACCGGAGTCTGATGTTCCTCCTGCCTGTCTTTCTTTTCTTCCCGGATTTCTTCTTTCTGTACAGTTTCCGAAATTGCTCCTGTATCTTTCCGCTCCTTTTCATCCTCCTGAAGCATACGTTCAATCAGTGCTGGCTTCCTTAACGTGGAAATTCCTTTCAGGCCTCTTGCCTTTGCCAGCTCCTTCAATGTCGCAAGTGACAAGGATTCGTATTTTTCTCTCATAAAAAATTCCCTCAGCCTTTTCTAAAAATAATACCCGGTTAATTCCGGAACTCTATATTATGATATAAATATTTTACGGGATACTCTGTCGGAACCGACACGAACATCAGAATTCCGGAAAACAGATAGTCCTGTTTTCCGGATAAACCGTCTTTTTCCCGGGATCACTGTCCCTGATACTGTAGATTTTCAAATTTTATTCTAGCATATTTTATTTCTTCTGTCTACCGGATGAAACCTCTTACTTTATTCTGTTCACTAAAGCCCGGTCAAAATGCCTGCCAGAGTTCCCGGCAAAACATCAGCCTGCGGACAATGCCCCATATACGCCATCTTCCGCAGCAGAACAGCTTCATTTCCGATTATCTGTAAAAATAAAATTTTTCATTTTACTTTTTGGTGAAAGATCAGTGAACGATATTTCCTACAAGTCCATAGGATACAACATACATGATCACAGTTGCCATAATAATTCCTCCCAGAATAGCCAGAGAAGATTTTTTGATATCAACTTCCAGAAGAGAAGCGATCAGCGCTCCTGTCCATGCCCCTGTTCCCGGAAGAGGAATTCCCACAAACAGCATCAGCCCCCAGAACTCATACTTTTTGATCTGGTCGCTTTTTCCCATAGCCCTGTTTTCAAGCTTTTCAATCAGACCATGAAAAATCTTTGTTTTTTTCATAAGTTTAAAAATCTGTCTGATAAACAGAAGAATAAACGGAATCGGTATAATATTTCCTATTATACATATGGGAATGGCTGTCGCTGCCGGAATCTTCAAAAGCGAAGCTGCCAGAAGTCCGCCTCTCAGTTCCAGAATCGGAACCATTGAAATAATAAAAATAACCATCTCTGCCGAAATAAACTGGGACAGATTATCTGTAAACCACTGTACTAATACTTCCATATTACCTCCTGCTGATTAAATTTTTTGCTCATTCAGATAATTTCTGAGAAATTCTGTAAGAACTTCCATTTCCTTTTGCGTTCCTATTGTAATACGCAGATGATTACCTGTTCTTTTTCCCGGAAAATACCGGACATAAATATGATGCTCTCGAAGCGCCTGGAATAATTTCTCCGCCGGACAGCTCTCATGAGAAGCAAAAATAAAATTTGCCATGGAATCCTCAAAAGAAAATCCCAGCTTTTTCAGTTCTTTTTTGGTCCATTCTCTTGTCTCAATAATTTTACGGCAGGTTCCGTCAAAATATTCTCTGTCTTTTACTGCCGCCACCCCTGCTGCCAGAGCTGTTCTGTCCATCGTATAAGAATTAAAAGAATATTTTACATCATTAAGGTAAGAAATCAGCTTCGAATCGCCAATGGCAAAACCGATCCGCATTCCTGCCATAGATCTTGACTTTGAAAAAGTCTGCACAACCAGGAGATTATCATACTTATCCACAAGAGAAACGGCTGACTGTGCGCCAAAATCCACATATGCCTCATCTACGATCACAACGATCTCTCTGTTATGCGCCACAATCTCTTCCACATCCGCAAGAGACAGGGCTACCCCTGTAGGAGCATTGGGATTGGGAAAAATAATTCCTCCGTTTTCTCTGAAATAATCTTCTTTTTTGATATGGAAATGCTCATCCAGAACCGGACGTTCATAAGGAATCCGAAAAAGCTCCGCCCAGACATCATAAAAAGAATATGTAATATCCGGAAACAAAATCGGCTTTTTACCGTTAAAAAATGTAAGAAAACTCATAGCAAGCACATCGTCAGAACCCACTCCCACAAACACCTGCTGTTTTTTTACTCCGCAGGCTTCTGCAATGGCTTTCACCAGATTATCTGCTGCCGGATCCGGATACAGTCTTAATGACTCCGGTTCAATCCCACTGAGAGCTTTGCACACTCCCGGCGCCGGCGGATAAGGATTTTCATTTGTGTTCAGTTTAATCATGTCCTGATGATCAGGCTGCTCTCCCGGTGTATAGGGAACCACCCTGCGGACATTTGCTTCCCAGGTCTGCATATTTTTCGCCACTCCTTTTCTTTATTCCGCATTACATATCTGCTATTGTACCGATTCTTTTCCCATTTGTCAAAGCTTTCATGAGGGGAGCTCTGCTGTAAAAATATAAAAAACCGCCTTCCATTCCGGTAAGCCCAAAATGGAAGGCGGCACTGCTTCTGTACAATATATCAGATTCTTGCCACGCCTGTTTTTCTTGCAGCATCGGCAACTGCCTTTGCAACCGCAGGTCCCACTCTCTTATCAAAAGCCTTGGGGATAATATAATCCGGTGAAAGCTCCTCATCGGAGATCAGCGCTGCCAGCGCCTCAGAAGCTGCAATCTTCATCTCATCATTGATATCTTTTGCTCTTACGTCAAAAGCGCCGCGGAATACGCCCGGGAACGCCAGAACATTATTGATCTGGTTAGGGAAGTCACTTCTTCCTGTGGAAACAACCTTTGCACCGCCTGCTTTTGCTTCATCCGGGAAGATCTCCGGTGTCGGGTTGGCGCAGGCAAAAATAATCGCATCCTCTGCCATTGTTTTTACCATTTCTGTTGTCACAGCGCCCGGCGCGGAAACACCGATAAACACATCTGCGCCTGCAAGCATATCAGCAAGAGAACCTGATTTTTTATCCAGGTTTGTTACCTTGCTCATTTCTTCCTTAACCGCATTCATTCCCTCTGCACGGCCTTCGTAAATGGCACCCTTTCTGTCGCAGAGAGTAATATTCTTAAATCCTGCCTTCAGAAGCAGTCTTGCAATGGAAATGGCTGCTGCTCCTGCTCCGTTCATGACTATGCGAACATCCTCTTTTTTCTTGCCCACAACCTTAAGGGCATTGGTAAGGCCTGCCAGAGTAATGATGGCAGTTCCGTGCTGGTCATCATGGAAAATCGGAATATCACATTTTTCTTTGAGCTTTTTCTCAATTTCAAAGCATCTTGGAGCGGAAATATCCTCCAGATTTACACCACCGAAAGAACCGGAGATGAGATAAATGGTATTGACGATCTCATCTACATCATGGCTTTTAATACACAGAGGAAACGCATCCACATCGCCAAACGCTTTAAAAAGAACGCATTTTCCTTCCATAACCGGCATTCCCGCCTCCGGTCCTATATCACCCAGGCCAAGAACTGCGGAACCATCGGTAACAACAAGACACATGTTCCATCTTCTTGTAAGATCGTATGATTTGTCCACATCCTTCTGGATCTCCAGACAAGGCTGCGCTACACCCGGAGTATAAGCCAGGGAAAGATCATCCTTTGTCTCTACCGGAACAGTTGTCACAACCTCAATTTTGCCTTTCCATTCTCCGTGTAATCTCAGTGATTCTTTTGCGTAATCCATTTTTATATCCTCCTTAGGGATTCTTTTAATAGTTTCCTGTAAAAAACCTGCTGTCCTTTGGAAGCTCATAGTCCTTAAAATACTTGCCGAAATCAAGCTTTAAGTAACCACACAGGTTTGCAAGCTCTACCATAGTGTTGTCATTGACCGGAATACCGTTTTCTCTTCTTTCTTTTTCTGCAAAGACTTCTTTTTCACCATGGGTATAGATGCGATCCTTGCCTTCAGCCCTGGGACTTTCTCTCAGGGCCTCAAGATAATCGGAAAAATGTTTTCTGATGGCTGCCGGATCACCGAATGCTGCCGGATCAATAGCCATAAAGCCATGGCAGATTCCGGTTTTGTCCGGGAAAGTACAGCAGCTGTCAGAAGTCACGCCCATGGAAAGAATGGAGCTGAACAGCTCGCAGAGCATTCCGTAGCCATATCCCTTATGACTTCCTGTCACCTCTTCGCTTCCGCCAAGGGGCATTATTCCACCACCCTTTTTTGCCACAATATTTGCAAGTACATCAGGAGCGTCCGTGCTTGCATGGCCGTCCTTATCAAGAGCCCAGCCATCCGGCAGCGGTTTTTCCATCTTATTGTACATCTCCAGTTTTCCTCTGGTAACTACTGTAGTTGAACAATCAAAGAAAAACGGATAGGGATCAGCCGGCATTGCCACTGCAATAGGATTCGATCCCAGCATGGCCTTTTTGCCGAATGTAGGAACCATAATTGCCTCAGAGTTGGTGCATGCCATACCGATCAGCCCCTGATCGCATGCCATTTTTGCATAAAATCCGGCAATGCCAAAATGATTGGACTCACGGACACTGACAATGCCCACACCTGTTTTTTTCGCTTTTTCAATTGCCTTTTTCATGGCAAAAACACTGATCAGCTGTCCCATTCCGTTATGTCCGTCAATAACAGCAGAAATCGGTGTTTCAAATACTACCTCTGGTTTGGCGTCCGGATGGATCGTTCCCTTTTCAATACCCTTGTGATAGCGAACCATTCTCTGCATTCCATGGCTCTCAATACCATAAAGATCTGCTGTCAGAAGCACATCCTTAATTTCTGCGCTCTCTTCATCATTAAAACCAAAAGCCTTAAATACATCGGTACAAAACTGATTTAATGTGTCATATGACCATTTTACATATCCCATGATAGTTCCCTCCGTTTTCTGGTAGTGCCAAACATTTTATTGGTTATACCAATTTGTAGTTTCATTATAGCATCGGTCATACCAGAGCACAAGAAAAATCTTTTGATTTTTATGCAAAATCATATTATTTTAATGGGATCATTATGTAAAATAGTATCATATAGACAAAATATCAGTTGTCATTCTTCTTCCCGAAGCATTTCCGACATAAATTTCTCCACAGTAACCATATGCTCCGACATACACCTCTCTGCCGCTTCCACATCTCCGTTAATAATTGCTTCCACCAGCCTGTGATGCTGCTCATCCACAACAGCGGCAGACTGATTTTTATGCATGATATAATCTCTGATTCCGGAAATGATACTCTCTGTCAGCTTGTCCGCAGCAGCCAGAACACTGTAGATCATGGGATTGTCTGCAATTTTGGCAATCTTCTGATGAAGTTCTTTATCAAGCTCACCCCTCATCTTCTCATCTTCAGCAGCATCCAGCCTGGCAATGATCATCCACAGCTCTGCCGCATCCAGAGGCGTACACTTTTTTGCAGCAAGAATTGCATTTTCCCTTTCAAGTGCTGCACGAAGCTGCTGGTTCTGGCGGACATAACCATTATTCAGCTGGAAAAGGATGGACAGAGGTCCGATCAGCCAGGTATCAAGATCTTCTGTTATATAATTGCCTCCTCCAGGCACTGCCTTCAGAATTCCCAGAAGCTCCAGTGCTCTTAACACCTCTCTTACAGCAGCTCTTGAAACCCCCATGGTCTCCGCCATAGTACGCTCTGCCGGCAGAGCATCTCCAGCCTTCAGCTTCCCTGTCTGGATATTGTCAATAATCTGCTTCAATATTCCATCAAACGCCCGTTCTTCCCCAATTTTCCTAAACATACTTCTCCTTAATTCTTTTTCATTTAATATGCACCTTTACAGCTCTTTATCAGAAACTTTTGTACGTCATAAGTATATCATTCTGCCTGATAAAAAGGCAAGCATTTAAAGGCGGCTCAGATAGTTTTCCTTCCAAATCAGCATCCGTTTTTTATTTATGTGCTTCCCATTTACATTCTGTAATTTCCAATTCACTCCGTCTGTGCTACACTCAGTAATGATCTCCACCTTTGTTTCATCCATAAATACCCTCTCAGGTTTCCTTGTCCATATCAGTTCCTGTTTTAAAAATTCTGCCATTTTTATCCTCCTCTTTTATTTTTTGTCTCCTGTAATCATTCTGGGAGTCACCGTGATGTCTCTCTGTACTTCTTTTTCTTCCAGAATATCCATGGCAGTATCATAAGCAAGAGATCCAAAATCCGGGCTCTGGATAGTTGCATCCAGAATTTCTTTTTCCACCAGATTCAGTCCGGCGCTTTCTCCCTCAAATCCGTCTACCCCCACAAACTTTGTTCCATTTCCCATACGAAGCTGTTCTCCGGCAATATACGCTCCATACGCCATCTCATCATTAAAGGCGAAAACAATATCAGGAGCGCCATTTACAACAAGGTAATCCTTCATCCGGGCTTCTGCCACATCCCGGAACCAGTCCCCATAATAATACACAATATCTTTTTCTTTGACTTTTTTCTTCACTGCTTCTGTAAAACCGCGAAGTCTGTCCTCTGATATAGGCGAGCTTCCACGCCCTGAAACACGATAATCTTATCACCCTCTGTATAAAAATTCTCCAGAATATATTCTCCCGCCATCTTGCCAATTCCGTTATCATCTGCCTGTATCACCGTTGTATAAGCCTTTGTCTGCGGCTCCACTCCTACAACCACAATAGGAATTTCCTCAAAAACCTCCTCCATAATCCCGTTCAGCGCATTGCTCCCGTCCGGAGAAACGATTAAAAGATCAATTCCGCATTTCATAAGAGATTCGATATCCTGTATCTGCTTTTCCGTACTTCCTGCCGCATCCCTGAAAATCAGATTCACATTTTTTTCTGTCTCTGCCCTGCTTCCGATCACCTGAGCCAGGTTGTTCAGCCAGGGTTCCATTACATTGGTAAGACTTACTCCTATCAGATATTCATAGTCGTCTGTCCGTACGCTCTCTGTTCCGCATCCCCCGGTACATAAACAGACAAACAGAAGAAGCGCCAATATCCATTTTTTCACAACCTCACTCCTCCCGGGTCAGAGTTCTCCGAAATTCTGAAGGAGAAAATCCCTGACAGTTTTTGAATGCTGCAGAAAAATAATGCTGATTGCTGTATCCCACCTGTTCTGCAATCTGATTCAGAGAAAGACGGTCATTGCGCATCAGAGAAATTGCCTGGCTGATACGGAGCATTGTCAGAAAATCTTTAAATGAGATTCCCAGCTCCTGCTTCATGATCCGGCTGAGATAAGAGGGATTGCAGCCAATAGCGTCTGCCACCTGGGTAAGATCCAGTTCTCTCTGCTGATAATGAGCATAAATATATTTTCTGGCTTCCATTACAATTGGCCTGCACTCCAGAATCTTTCTGGCACGGGTTCGCAGCTTTTCATGAACATCCGGAATCTCATCCCTTTTACAGGTCTGTATCAGGACACAGCATTTTCCATCTACTGTCTTATTTATTTTTTCTGATATGATTTCCTGAAGGTTCTCTGTTTCACCTTTATAACCTCCGATCATTCCCACAGCATCCTGATACCGGTTCATGAACACATATACAGGCTTGTACTCGCCGATCAGATTCCTCATAATTTTTTCCAGAGTCATTTTGTAAAGCTCCTCAGGAACAGCTCCCGCCGGAATTTTTTCAGTAAATCCGCTCTGCACAGAAACAAGAATCAGCATCACTGTATCCGGAAGTTCAATTTCCAGAAATTCTCTCTGTTCCTGCCATTCTTTTCCGGATAAATTTCCATTGATCCAGTCATTAAAAAACACGTCTCTTATGGTATTTTTATTCTGTACAAACTGCTGCCGCATCAGATTCATAAATTTTCTGGATTTCCGGGTCTGCCACAGTTGCCGGCTCACACTTTCCAGAGCTTCTTTCAGCTCACTGTCTGCAATTGGTTTCAAAAGATAATGAGACACCCCCAGGGTAATAGCCTGCTGTGCATACGCAAACTCATTAAAACCGGAAATAATAATTACTTTACATTCTATAGAAAGCTTTTTCAGCTCTTCCAGAAATTTAATCCCACTGAGCTTTGGCATGCAAATATCTACAAGAAGAATATCCGGCTCATATTCCTTTGCTTTTTCCAACGCCTCCAATCCGTTTTTTGCCTCTGCGCACACACATAGGGGCAAGTCAAAGGTTTCCAGTGTATTTTTCAGTCCCTGACGAATCTTCGGTTCATCATCTGCAATCAGTACGTTCCACATATGTCCTCCTATTTGCTCCTTTTTATCCTTAATTCTGCAATTACGCCGCCGCCCTCTCTCAGATAATAATGCAGTCCATATTCCTCTCCATAGAACATCCGCACTCTGTCGTTTACATTCAGACTTCCAAATGCATCAACCTCTGCCATCCGTTCTTTCTGAGCAAACCACTGATTCAGCTGTCGACAGCGCTCCTCTGTCATTCCTGCGCCATTATCCTCCACTTTCAGAACAACAGAATCCTCCCCTTCCGGATATACCCGAATCCAAATGGTTCCATGCTCTCTCTCGGATTCCTTGATCCCATGATAAAGTGCGTTCTCAATCAACGGCTGGAGAGAAAGCCGCGGAACCTGACACTTAAGAATTGCAGGATCTGTCCAGACCTCATAGTCAAAAAGCTCCTCATACCGGAATTTCTGAATATCCAGATAGCTTTTTACCATGGCAATCTCCTGCTCCAGACTGATAAACTCTTTTCCCTGGCTTAAACTGATCCTGAAAAAATTAGATAATGCCAGTACAATGTCCACTATATCCTGTGCATGATATCCCTTTGCCATCCACTGAATAGTGTCCAGGGTATTATAAAGAAAATGCGGCTTTATCTGCTCATGCAGAATCTGCAGTTCTGCTTCTCGTTTATGTTTCTGCTCCTGATAGACCAGTTTCAAAAGCTCATCTGTTTTTGCCACCATAGAATTAAACGCATCTCCAAGCTGATGGATCTCCCCTTTATAGTGGTTGTCAAAACGTACTGTCAGATCTCCCGTCTGCGCCCGCTTCATCAGTCTGGACAATTTAGATATGGGCTTTGTAATTGAGGCAGCAAATACAACAGAGCACACAATGGCAAAAACAGCTATAACTACTGCGATCAGAATTGATGCCATCCTTACCTGCGAGGCACCCTGAATGGTTTTTCCCCAGTCAAACACTCCCACTGCAGTTAAATCAATATAAGAAGAGCGGCTGTAGATTACATTATACATTTCCCCTTCAATATTGCAGCGCACCTGTCCGCTGTCCCCTTGAGAAAACCATTCCGGATTCATCCTGTACACCACCTTGTTTTTCGGAGCATAGAGAACCTTGCCCTGACTGTCCTGAATATAGCTGAAGCCAGTCTGTCCCATGGTAATATCCTCAACAAGATTCTGGATACTCCGGATATCCAAATCGACCAGAATCACTCCCAGAGGCTTTCCGCTTTCTGTATCCGGAACCATCTGCACCGCTGTTACATAGCTGTCTGTACTGTAATTTTTCCAGCTTTTCAGATTTCTTCCCAGAGAGTTTCCAGTCAGTACCAGCTCCCCGTCTGCTTTCAGCGCTTCCTGATACCAGTCTTCTCTGGTAAGAGGAGTTTTCTGAATGCGATAGGAATCATTTGAAAGATAATGCCCTTTTTCGCTGGCTGTCACAATATTAAAATAATCCTCATAATGCTCTGAATAGCGCAGAAGCATATCACGGACTTTACTTTCCAAAATCACACGCCGCGCCTGCTCCTTCTGTTCATCCACTTTCAGATATTCCTGAAATTCCGGCGCAGCGCCCAGGGCTGCCACATTATCAGAAACAGACTGGAAAATCAGATCCAGAGCCTTCAATACCTGATTCTGGATTTCCATTGTGTTTGCATAAGAACTTTCCTCTATGGAATTCTGATAGATTACATTTCCTGTTCCGGTAATCACTACGGTTACAAGAAGGAGGAGACCGCAGTTCAGGGCAGCCATCCTGAACATCATATTTTCCGGTTTAAAAATTTTTTTAATTTTTTCCAACATTCCTTTCCTCCTGACATGCTCTCTATCATACCAGAAAAAGGGCTGCCTGCGCAGTCCCTTTCCTGTAAAAGCTTATTATTATCGTATTATTCTTCTGTCTTCTCTTCTGCTTCATCTGTCTCTTCTGTTTCTTCTGCCGCACCGTCATCGGATCCGCTGTATTTTGCAAGAAGCTCTTCAGCATTGTCAGGCGTAACGATCTCAGATTGCAGAGTCAGTTCTTTTTCCAGTTCTTTACCTTCTACCAGAAGCTGATATGCGCTCTCAATCGCCTCAGCACCGCCGGTGGGATAAACCTGAGTCATGCTTAATCTGCCGTCCATAACACTTCTGATACCGCCGTCAGGTGTGGGAAGTCCGTCAAAACCAACAAAGAGGATATCTCCTTCTCTGCCTGCATTCTTTGCTGCAATGTAAGCGCCTTCTGCCATCGGGTCATTCAGAGCCAGGAAAAGATCAATCTCATCGTTTGTCTGGAGCATTTCTTCTGCTACGGTGATTGCTTTTTCACGAAGCCAGTCTGCATTGTTTGCTGCAACAATTTCAATATTTTCGTTCTTTTTGATCCCCTCACGGAAACCATTGTCTCTGTCAATACCGCCGGAGGTTCCCTCAAGGCCTTTGATCTCACAAACTTTTCCGCCGTCCGGAAGAAGAACATCTGCAACATACTCTCCTGCTACACGTCCCATATCTACGTTATCAGCGCCGATAAACTGTGTATATTTGTCTCCGTCAATCTTTCTGTCAAGAAGGATGACCGGAATCCCTGCATCATAAGCAGAACTTACCGCATTTGTAAGAGGAGTAGCCTCATTTGGAGAGGCAATGATCAGATCAACACCCATCTGTACAAAGTTTTCAATGTCAGCAATCTGCTTGGAGTTATCCTGTGCAGCGTCCGCAAAAACCACTTCAAACTCCGGATATTTTTCCGCTGCCATTGCGATCTGATCGTTCATTGCAACACGCCATGGCTCGCCAAGGTTACATTGAGACATACCGATCACATATTTGTCTTTTTTCTCTTCTTCTGCATGAACAGTAACTGCCCCTGCTGCAAGACTGGATGCGATCATTGCTGCTGCCAGTAACACACTAATGGTTCTCTTTTTCATATAACCCTACTTTCTCCGGCAGTGTATTTATTTTTATTGTTCATTCCTGCCTTCCGCTGCCGACCGGAAGAGAAGAATTTGTTTCACATATGTAATTGTCTGTCAGTCTTTTACCTTATCTGCCTGCATAAATACGGCAATGATAATAAGGAAACCTTTTACTACCAGCTGGAGATTGGAATTTACACCTTTGAGACCAAGTACGTTGTCAAGCATACCGAGGATCAGCGCACCTACCAGTGTTCCGATCAGTGTCCCCTTTCCGCCTGCAAGACTGGTTCCGCCAATGGCACAGGCTGCAACTGCATTCAGCTCATATCCCTGACCTTCGTTTGGTCCGCCCTGGCTGATCTGTGCCGCATGGATCATAGCTGCTACAGATGCAAGCATTGCACAGAGCATAAATGCGTATGTTTTGATTCTGTCTACTTTAATACCGGAAAGATATGCTGCCTGACGGTTTCCTCCAATAGCATAAATCTGACGGCCAAAGGTTGTTTTTGTAAGAACAATGTGAAAAATGATCAACAATATGAGAAAAATAATGGCAGGTACCGGAACCACACCTCCGATTCTCATCTGTAGAACCTCAAATGCCGGCGGAGCCATTCCCTCGCCTTCTCCGTATGCCAGTGGGATACCGATTCCATTTGCCCAGAATCTTGCAAGACCGCGGGCAATGTTCATGGAAGCAAGTGTTACGATAAATGCCTGCAGTTTCAGTTTGGTAATACAGAGACCGTTGAAAAGTCCGAACAGACCGCCGATTACAAGACTCAAAAGAACTGCCGGTACGAATCCAAGTCCGCTCTTTACCATCAGATACGCACAGCCAGTGGAGATCAATCCCACTACAGAGCCAACCGAAAGGTCAATATCTCCCAGAATCAGAATCATGGTCATACCGATTGCAATAATACCATTCTCAGATACTGCTCTCAGAACATTCATCAGATTGCGCAGATCTAAAAAATTGTTTTTACCGTCTTTCACACAGACAACCGACGCTACTACAAATATAATTACCAGAGCGATGACACTTTGCATCTGTTTGAGCATCGCTTTCATTTTTACTTTGTTTTCCATTGTTCACCCTCCCTATCTTGTAGCACTCTGAAGAAGTTTTTCCTGAGTTGCATCTTCCTGCATAAATTCGCCGGTCAGCTCGCCCTCACAGAAAGTAACGATCCTGTCAGAAATGCCAATAACCTCCGGCAGCTCTGAAGACACTACAATAATCGCCATACCCTGTTTTGCCAGGTTGTTGATCAGTTGGTATATCTCGGCTTTTGCACCTACATCAATACCTCTGGTCGGCTCATCCAGAAGAAGGATTTTGGGATGTGTCATCAACCATCGTGCCAGAACCACTTTTTGCTGATTGCCTCCTGAAAGAGAACTTGCCAGTGTTTTATAACCGGGAGCTTTTACTCTCAAAGCCTCCATCTGTTCCTGCCAGACCTTTTTTTCTTCCTGATGCTTCATAAAAAACATGGAGCTGAATTTTTTTAATAATGGAAGGGACATATTCTCCCCAATGGATCTCTGAAGCACCAGTCCGGAGCCCTTTCTGTCTTCTGTTGCAAAAGAAATACCTGCACGGATGGCATCTGCGGGAGTTTTAATAGTCATCGGCCGTCCCTCAATGATGATTTCTCCTCTGGTATCTCCATGGTGCACACCTGCCAGACATTCAAAAAACTCCGAACGTCCTGCGCCTGCAAGTCCTGCAATTCCCAGAACTTCACCGTGGCGCACCTTAAGAGAAATATTCTTTAAAGAACGCCGAAGCTTCCCATTGGCGGCGTGTATGTAAGATTTTTTACCTCCAGAGCAACTTCACCTTTTTCCGTAGGATCTTTTGGGTACTGCTCACTCATATCACGGCCTACCATCATTCTGATAATCTCATCCTTGGATGTTTCCGCTGCCTTGACTGTGCCGATATACTGGCCATCTCGCATAACCGTAAGCCTGTCCGCAATCTTAAATATCTCTTCCATTCGATGTGTAATATAAATAATTCCTTTGCCTTCACCGCGAAGCCTGCGGATAATGGTAAACAGCTTTTCCGCTTCTTTTTCACTGATGGCGGATGTAGGCTCATCCATGACAATAATCTTGGAATTAAGAGAAATTGCCTTTGCGATCTCCACAAGCTGCTGCTCTCCGATACGGAGATCTTTCAGCTTTTTTGAAGGATCCACATGCACATCCAGCATGTCCAGATATACTTTAGCCTCATCCTTCATTGCCTTGAAGTCTACTGCAGGTCCGGCGGAGGTTTTCCATCGTCCCAGAAAAATATTTTCTGCCACACTGAGCTCCGGCACAATCTGAAGCTCCTGATGAATTTTGGCAATTCCCAGTTTCTTCGCTGTGATCGGATCCGGTACGACGACTTTCTCACCATTTAAGTAAATCTCTCCTTCTGTTGGCTGCAGGGAACCGCTTAAAATATTCATAAGCGTAGATTTTCCTGCACCGTTCTCGCCCATCAGAGCCAGAACCTCGCCTGCATAGAGGTCCAGGGAAACACCCTTCAGAGCCTGAACGTTTCCAAAGGTTTTACTAATATTTTTCATATCAAGTAATTTCTTTTCCATAGCTCCTCCTTATCTGTTCTCATATGATATGTGTATTATACACAAAAAACCACGGCATGTATTTCTAATTTTCGGTGTTCCTTTTATAATTTCTTTACTTTAATTTTATTTTATCATTATTTTTTGTTCATTTTTAACAATCTCTATTTTTCTTCCGGCATTGACTTTTACCCAGTACCTCCGTATACTTTTTTTATACTGAAAACAGGAGGTTTTTTACCATGAAATACGACTTCACTTCCATTACACACAGACACGGAAAAGATTCCATTGCAGTAGATGCACTTACAGGCTCAGGCTTTGCTCCTGCTCCTCCCAAGGACGGCTTTGACATCATTCCCATGTGGGTTGCGGACATGAATTTTCCCACTGTACCCACTGTGCCGGAAGCTATCATAAAGCGGACACAGCATCCTTTTTACGGATATTTCTCACCCTCAGAGGAATATTTTGACAAAATCATCCGCTGGCACGAAACACGCAACCATGTTACAGGTCTTACAAAAGAATGTATCGGCTACGAAAACAGTGTTCTCGGCGGTGTGATCTCCGCCCTTACCTCTTTTGCGTCGCCAGGAGATAAAGTCCTTCTCCACAGCCCCACTTATATCGGCTTTACCAACAGCCTCAGAAACAATGGCTTTGACATAGTTCTCAGTCCTTTGATCCAGGATGAAAATGGTGTCTGGCGCATGGACTATGAAGATATGGATAAAAAACTCCGTGAAAACAATATACACGCAGTAATCTTATGCAGCCCCCACAATCCCTGCGGCCGTGTGTGGGAACGGCAGGAGCTGGAAAAAGCCATGGAAATTTACCGGGCAAATGACTGCATTGTAATCTCTGATGAAATCTGGTCGGATATCCTTCTGGATGGTCATAAGCATATCCCCACCCAGTCTGTGAATGAGGATGCCAGAAACCGCACTGTTGCCCTGTATGCTCCCAGCAAGACCTTTAATCTGGCAGGTCTGGTGGGAAGCTATCATATCATCTACAATAAATATCTCCGGGACAGGATTCAGGCAAAAGGCAGCAAATCCCATTATAATGAAATGAACCTTCTTTCCATGCATGCTCTCCTGGGCGCCTACCAGCCGGAAGGCTATGAATGGGTAGACGAGCTTTGCCAGGTTCTCTCAGGAACTGTCAGCTTTGCCTGCGATTTTATCCGGGAACATTTTCCGGAAATAAAAGTTGCAAAGCCGGAGGGAACCTATATGCTGTTTCTGGACTGCAGCCAGTGGTGCCATTCCCATGAGAAAACTCTTGACCAGCTTCTGAAAACCGGATGGGATGTAGGTGTTGCCTGGCAGGATGGCCGTCCCTTCCATGGCCCCTGCCATATCCGTATGAACCTTGCCCTGCCTCTTTCCCGGGTGCAGGAAGCATTTGAACGTCTGGACAGATATGTATTCTGATAAAAGGAGAGCCGTGTGAAAAAAATTAACAATCTCCGGTTTCTGCCCCGGATTTCTGAGGCAGAAAAAAGAAGGCGCAATCCCACTTACCGGAATGCCCGTAAAGCATATACAAAAAACCTGCTTTTTTTCTTTCCTGTGTGGATTATCCTTCTGATTATATTTGTTTCTGTGATCACAAATATAGAAAACCGCATTCTGGCAGGTATTGTCGGCCTTTTTCTTGCGGCTTCTCCCATTATGGGCCTTGGGATCGCCTGTAACCTCAGCCTTCGCCTGTGGGTCTGTCCCCACTGTGGAAAGGAACTTCCTGTGCAGCATATTCAGTATGTTTCTCTTCCTGTGTACACCGCTCAGTGTCCCGGCTGCGGATATTCTCTGGAAGAAACAATCCCCTCCAGTGCGTCATTTACACAGACTTCCTGTGAGCAAAATCAGAGGATTGATAAAAAAAGAAAGCTTCCGGCCATGGTTTTCGGTGTTCTTCTGCTTATGTGCGCTGCATTTATGCTGATCACATGCTTTGTTTCTATCGGAAAAGATCCCGGATATGCAATTGCAGTCGCTTTTTTCATTACTGCCTTTACTCTGGCTTCCGGAATTTTTCTTTTCATGCCTCATACTCCGGAGAGGCACACGGAAGAAGAACCCTTCTTATATGTACGAACCTCTGTACTAAGACTGGTTGCAGGCAGTTTCCTGTTACCCCTGGGATGGCTGATTCTTTTTGTTGCCACAGCGACTGTCGCCGCGGAGCCTGTTAATATATCCATCTTTTTTATGTTCATAACAGGATTTATATTGTTTCTATGGGGAATATGGTGTCTTCTGGCTTACCAGAACAAAAAGATCCTGCTTTTCCGCAGCGGTAAACTGATATACTCCGCACCATACGGAAGATACAAAGAATTTCATACAAAAACATTTGCCTCAATGAAGTATGGTGCCATGGGTTCTGTCCGGATTCATGATTCAGCCGGAAACCTTCTTTTTTCTTTCCGTGCCTCTCTGCCCGGCGGAGCACAGCTTACAGGCTGGCTGTCAGAACACTGTGAAACAGCTTCTGCTGCCGGACCGGACCAAAATACAAAACAGTCCCGGATAGTCAGAGCTTCCAGAGAGCCTCTGGAATGGAAAGAAGAATACCATACGCCTATGCATGATCACCTGAAAGCAATAAAAGCGGGGCTGATCATCGTTTCTCTTCTTGCGCTTGCAGGAACCATACTTCCGTTTCTTTTTATGACAGAATTCAGTTTAACCTGCGCTGCAATAACTATGACTCTGTCTTTGTTCCTTCCAGTGATCTACTACCTGATTTTTTCCAGTGTTCTGTCTCTGGACGGTAAGCCCCGTCATGCCACTGAAGAATGGAAATCCATGTACATCACCATGCCGGTTTTTCCTCTGGGAATTCTGTTCCTTTTTGTGGTTCAGGTTATCCGCGTTTTTGATAAAGTAAGGCTGACTGTTGCCGATTCCGACCGTTCCCTTATCTGTTGGATTGTCATTGCAGCCATACTTATCGTCATTACCGTAATACGGACACCAAAGCACCTGCGTGGAGAGGGTCTGTTTATATGGGGACTTTTTCTGTGTCTTCTGTCCTATTCACTTTCTTACAGCCTGAATGCCGCCACCTGCTCAGAGGCCGTGCATACCACTGCTGTAATCACTGACAGTTCTGTAGAAAACCGCGACAAAGACGATCCTGACTATTATCTGACTGTCAAACTGTATGATTCTACAGAAGCAGAGATTTGCGTAACAGAAGATCTTTATATGATGTATCAGACAGGACAGCCAATTTCTCTCTGCCAGAGAACAAGCGCTTTTGGAGTACGCATGGTTCAACTTCATACGCCGCTGAATAAAGAGGCTCGCTCCTTTTACAACCCAAAATAAAACCTATACAGATTGTCATAATCTCCCCAGAATATACACTTCTTAAATACTGCAGAAAAGGAACCGGGAATATCCTCCGATGGTATTCCCGGTTCCCCCTTATCAGTTGTTTTATACTGTCCATAAGATTCTTCTTTCTACTTTTCGTATTGCTGTCTTATGTACCCAGAAAATGCCTCGTCTGTATTTTCCTGGCTCTGCAGTTTCTCCTTTGTATAAGCTCCTGTTAAAAACAGGTCTTTTCTCAATATTAATGTACACTGAGAAAAAACCTGTCTGTCATCCTTAAAAGTATATACTTTTACTCCACTGCTGCTTTTTTCACCTGTGCAAGCGCTCTGGCAACTGCAGGAATGGAAATAATGATCACCGTGATCACTCCCTCTGCCAGCAGAAAGCTGTAGTTATAAACAATCGGATACACTGCTTTCAGAGACTGGGGGAAATTTTCCGGCATGTAGCTCATCCAGTATAGATATCCGCCCAGTGCATGAAAGGCTCCTCGCGCTATCACTGCTGCAATATAGCCTTTCACAAGTCCATGGCTGCTTTTTGCAAAAAAGCCTGCCACTCCCAGCGCCGCAAAAGCAAGAACATAGTCGCAGCACACCTGGAAAAAGGACAGCACATAGGGTTCCTGGATAAACTGCAGGATTCCGTAAGCCAGACCTACCATTACACCGGTTTTGGGGCCGTACCAGTTGGCAGTAAGCACAATAAAGAGCATACTGCACAGTGTGACACTTCCTCCCCAGGGCAGGTGAAAAATTTTCAGGTAAGACGTAATAAAGGCAAGCGCCACCGCCATGGCGCAGAATACAAGCTGTTTAGCAGACATTTTCTTCTTTTCAGAGCTTTTTCCTGCAAAAAAGATCGCAAGACCGAACAGCGCCACTCCCACTGCAATGCACACAGCATACCCAGCTGTTGTAAGCCCGCCGTCTGCATTTACCATAAATTGAAACATAAAAAAACCTCCTTCATCTTCGATTGAAGACAAAGGAGATTTACATCTCGCATTCAGCGCATACCTACGTTGGCATTACCCAAATCAGGTTACGGGTCGAAGTTTACAACTTCCTCTCAGCCTGTGACACAAGCTCCCCTGTCGACAATCCATATGTAATAATTTCAGAAACCGCCATTGTCCTTTAACATCCGGTCAGGCTTCTGTAACGAATCCTATTATATACCTGCCGCTTATAAAAAGCAATGTATTTTCCCTGTCTCAGATTTTTTTCAGCTTGGCAAACCTGCAAACATCTTTTTTGTTCCTGCTCTGTCAAAGTCTACTGTAACCTCGTAATCTCTTCCACCCTCTACGATGTCCTTTACGATTCCCACACCGAATTTTACATGGCGAACCGTATCGCCCACTCCGTAGTCAAGACTGTCTGCTTTTTTTACCTGAAAGCTTTTGGGCTGGAAGGCCTTTGCCTGAAAAGCCATTTTCATCTGCATATAGCTGCTTTTTGCAGAAGTAGTTTCCGGCATCTTTGGCTTGTGCTCCTGAATGGTATGTCCCAGTTCCACCAGCTCCCGGGGAATCTCTCTTACAAATCTGGAAACACGATTGTACTGGGTTTCACCGCGTACCATTCGCTGCTGGGCGCTTGTAAGGGTCAACTCCTTCATTGCTCTTGTGATCCCCACATAGCAAAGCCTTCTTTCCTCCTCCATATCCGACAGATCTGCAGAAAAAATACACATACTGCTTGGGAACATTCCGTCTTCCATCCCTGCCAGATATACGTAAGGAAATTCAAGGCCCTTGGCGCTGTGCAGAGTCATAAGAAGAACATAATCCTGATCAGGATCCACAGAGTCAATGTCAGCAACCAGGGCAATTTCCTCCAGAAAACCGGAAAGGGTTGCCTCTCGTCCTTCTGCCGCCATGGCTTCCTGATAGGAGACTGTTTTTGAGATCAGTTCGTCAATATTTTCAATCCTTGCTCTGGACTCTTCTGTATCCTCTTCCTTTAACTCATCCACATATCCGGTAAGATCAATAATCTCCTCCAGAAGTTCTTCCACTGTATATGCAGCCGCCTTGCTTTTCAATGACTGAATAAAAGTCACAAAACCGTCAATTTTTGACTGGGCTCTTCCAAGAGACGGAATTTCCTCAGATACCCGCAGGGCATCATAAAAGCTGATCTGCATATGGTCTGCATACTCCTGAACCCGTCCCACAGTGGTTGCTCCGATTCCCCGTTTCGGCACGTTAAGAATCCTTCGCACAGCCAGATCATCGGAAGCATTGTCAATTGTTTTCATGTAAGAAAGAAGATCTTTAATCTCCTTTCGGGCATAAAAGTTCACCCCGCCTACGATCTTATACGGAATGTTTGCAAGAAGACACTTTTCCTCAAAAAGTCTGGACTGAGCGTTTGTCCGGTAAAGGATCGCACAGTCACGGTAGCTGCATCTGCCTTCCCTGCGCCTGGAGGCAATATCTCCCACCACATACTCAGCTTCTTCAAAGCCGTTCATAAACTGGCGAAAATGGATTTTTTCTCCCTCGGGATTCTCTGTCCACAGAGTTTTGGGCTTTCGCTCCGTATTATTTGCGATCACTTCATTTGCCGCATTCAGGATGTTCTGGGTTGAACGGTAATTTTGTTCCAGGCGAATGACTTTTGCCTCCGGAAAAACCTGTTCAAATCCAAGAATGTTTCCGATATTTGCTCCGCGGAATTTGTAAATAGACTGATCGTCGTCACCTACCACACAGAGATTTTCATATCTGGATGCAAGAATACTTACAAATTTAAACTGGGCCGTATTGGTATCCTGATACTCATCCACCATAATGTAACGGAACCGTTCCTGATAAGATTCCAGAACCTCTCCGCAGTTCTGAAACAGTTCTACTGTTTTTACGATCAGATCGTCAAAATCAAAGGCATTGTTTCTTCTTAATGAAATCTGGTATTCCCGATAGATCTCAGCAACCTTTTTTTCATTAAAATCAGCTGCGTTCATCAGCATTTCATCCGGTGTAACAAGCTCGTCTTTTGCATGAGAGATCTGAGCAAGAAGAGAGCGTTCTTTATATTTCTTGGTATCCACGTTCAGCCTTCTGCACACATCTTTTATGAGAGTTTTCTGATCGTCTGTATCATAAATGGTAAAATTATTATCATATCCGATGCGGTCTGCATGTCTGCGAAGAATTCTCACACAAGTAGAATGGAAGGTAGACACCCAGACACTTCCCCCGTCCAGACCTACGATCTTATCCACACGCTCTCTCATTTCCTGAGCAGCCTTATTTGTAAAGGTAATAGCAAGAATATTCCAGGGGTTTACTCCCTTTTCTGCGATCAGATAGGCGATTCTGTGAGTCAGTACTCTCGTTTTGCCTGAACCTGCTCCTGCCAGGATCAGAAGAGGACCTTCGGTATGGTAAACAGCCTCCTGCTGCATATTGTTTAATGATTCATATATACTCATATTTTCTCCTATATTCTGTCAGTTCATCATTTTTCCCTGCATGTCTCGCGATTTCGGCATATACATGCCAAGACCCCTGCAGGATAGTGACCTGTAATCAGTAGCTTTTACTTCCAGCGCATTCCTGCATACACTCTGATTTCCTGTATCATGCCCTTCATTGTATCATAGATCTGCGCCTTTATGAATAAAAATATTTCATCCGCATTTAAAACTGCATTTGAAAAAAGCCCGGCATTACGCCAGGCTTTTTTCCAGTTTTTCAATCATTTCATCAATATCTTCTTTGTGATCACAAGAGGCGGAACCAGTCTCAGTACATCGCTTCCTGCTGAAATCACCAAAAGTCCGTTTTCCAGAGCCTTACTTACAATCGTCCCCACGGAAATACCCTGTATCACAAGTCCCTGCATAAATCCTTTTCCACGTCTCCGGGAGATAATTTCATATTTATCCACAAGAGCGTCCAGTTTTTCCTCCAGATACGGAGTCAGCTCACGGACATGCTCCAGAATATGATCTTTCTCAAAAATATCAAACACCTTGCTCACTGCTGCGCACACAAAGGGATTTCCTCCATAGGTGGTTCCATGATCTCCAGGTTCCAGAGACGCTGCCGCCGCTTTTTCTCCCAGAACAAAAGCGCCTACCGGAACACCGCAGCCCAGAGCCTTGGCGCAGGTCATAATATCCGGCTTTACACCGTAATCCTGCCATGCAAAATATGTTCCCGTACGTCCCATACCGCACTGTATCTCGTCAAAAATCAAAATCAGGTCTTTTTCATCGCAAAGAGCTCTCAACCCCTGCAAAAATCCCGGATCTGCCGGATAAATTCCGCCTTCCCCCTGAACCACCTCTGTGAGAATGGCGCAGGTTTTGTCTGTGATCTGGGCTTTTACACTTTCCAGATCATTAAAATCCGCAAATTTCACGCCGCCGATCAGTGGCTCAAAGGGTTCCCGGTAATGAGCGGTCCCGGTAACAGAAAGAGCTCCCATGCTCCTTCCGTGGAAGGAATGGTTCATGGCAATGATCTCATATCTCTCCCCGTTATACTTCGTGCAGGAGTATTTCCGGGCAGCCTTCAGCGCTCCCTCTATGGATTCTGTACCGCTGTTTGTAAAAAACGCCCTGCTCATGCCGCTGGCTTTTACAAGCTTTTCTCCTGCCTCGCTCATAGGCTCATTATAATAAAGGTTTGAAATATGAAGCAGTTTGTCGATCTGCGCTTTCAGCGCCTCGTCATAGCCGGGATAATGATATCCCAGAGCATTTACCGCAATCCCTGCCGCAAAATCAAGATATTCTTTTCCCTCTGTATCATAAAGCCGGCAGCCTTCTCCACGGTCAAACATGACCGGAAATCGGTTATAGGTATGAAGAATACTTTTTTCTGCCTGCTCCATCTGTTCATGCATGCTCATCATAATATTTTTCGCCGTCCTCTCTTAAAATAGCTGTTCCGATTCCTTTATTTGTAAAGATCTCCAGAAGAAGGCTGTGAGGAATCCTGCCGTCCAGAATATGCACCCGGCTTACTCCGTGTTCAATGGCGTCAATGCAGTTTTTCAGCTTGGGGATCATTCCTCCGCCTACATAGCCGTCTGAGATCAGCTTTTCCGCCTCGTGAATATGTAGCTCGGATATCAGACTTTCCGGATCATTCTGATCCTTGTAAACTCCTTCAATATCAGAAAGAAAAGCAAGCTTTTCCGCATGGACAGCCTCGGCAATGGCGCAGGCAGCGTCATCTGCATTAATATTATAGGAATCATAATTCTCATCATATCCTACCGGAAAAATAATGGGCAGAAAATCCTGTTCCAGAAGCTCATGAAGGATTCTCGGATTGACCTCCTGAATCTCTCCTACATATCCGATGTCCTCTCCGTTTGACAGCTTCTTTGTGCATTTCAGAAGTCCGCCGTCCTTGCCGCTGATTCCAACTGCGTCCACTCCCAGAGATTCTACAAGCGTAACCAGCTCTTTGTTTACTTTTGCAAGAACCATTTCTGCAATTTCCATGGTGTCTTTGTCTGTGACACGAAGGCCGTTGACAAATCTGGGCTCCATTCCCACTTTATTTACCCAGCGGCTGATTTCCTTTCCGCCGCCATGAACAATGATCGGTTTAAAGCCTACCAGCTTCAGAAGAACTGCATCCTTAATTACATTTGCTTTCAGCTCCTGATCAAGCATAGCGCTTCCGCCGTATTTGATCACCACGATTTTCCGGTTAAATCTCTGAATATAAGGAAGCGCCTCGATCAGCACCTCTGCCTTGTCCAGATATTTCTGTTTTACCATTTTTTTCCTCCTCGATTTCCTTTTTCTCTCTTCTTCCTTACAGTCCGTTTCTCAGCCACTATGATACAGCCAACCATAACCAGCCACTGCTCTGACAGATCTTAATATCCGTCAGAGCCTTTATTCGTTGTACCTTTTATCTTCCGAATCAGGAACGGTAATCCGCATTGATCTTCACATAATCATAAGTAAGATCACAGCCCCAGGCGGTTGCCGTACAGTCTCCCATTTTAATGTCTGCAATCGCTGTTACCGCATCCTCAGAAAGAATTTTAGTTGCCTCATCCTCACTGTAGCCTGTGGAAACACCGTTCTCAATAATCTTAATCTTTCCGGCTCTGCTCTCAAAATACAGATCCACCTTTTCCGGATCAAACTGGGCGCCGGAATATCCCATAGCGCAGAGGATACGGCCCCAGTTGGCATCATGGCCGTAAATCGCCGCCTTTGTAAGTGAGGAAGTCACCACTGATTTACTTAAAGTCACTGCCTGCTCTTTACTTTCTGCCCCGATGATCTTCACTTCAAAAAGAGCGGTGGCACCTTCGCCGTCTCCTGCAATCTTTTTGGCAAGCTGAGTATTTACATAATTAAGGGCCTGGCAGAAAGCCCGATAATCTTCATTTTTTTCTGTGATCTCCGGATTCCCTGCCATACCGTTTGCCAGAAGGAGAACCGTGTCGTTGGTTGAAGTATCGCCGTCTACAGAAACCATATTGTAGGTATCTTTTACGTCCTGGCTTAAAGCCTCCTGCAGAAGCTCCTTTGAAATATTCACATCTGTTGTGACAAATCCAAGCATGGTACACATATTGGGATGGATCATTCCGGAGCCCTTGCACATTCCGCCTACTGTCACTGTTTTTCCGCCGATCTCAAACTGAACTGCCGCCTCTTTTTCTACGGTATCTGTTGTCATAATGGCTTTCGCTGCCTGATTTCCTGCTTCCAGGCTTCCGTCAAGCTCCGGTGCCATAGCCTCTACACCTGCTGCAAGCTTCTGAATCGGAAGCTGCATTCCGATCACACCAGTGGAAGCCACAAGCACGCTGTCCGGGTCTACCTTGAGGGTTCTTGCTGCTGCCAGGGCTGTCTCTTTGCAGCATTCAAAGCCTTCTTTGCCTGTACATGCATTGGCAATCCCACTGTTGCAGATGATCACCTGAGCCTCCGGCTGATTGTACACAATATCCTGGTCCCATTTTACCGGAGCCGCCTTAACAATATTGGTGGTAAAGGTTCCTGCTGCCTTACAGGGAACCTCACTGTATACCATTGCCATATCCGTTCTTCCCTGATATTTGATCCCGGCAGCTGTAGAGGCTGCCTGAAATCCCTTTGCCGCTGTCACGCCGCCTGTAATGATATTCATAATAATCTTCTCCTCCTTTTTTCCTGCTCCGGAATGCACTCTGTTTTTCCGGTTTCAGAGTTTCTCCGCTTTCTGTCACACACTGTACCTGCAGTACTTCAGCGTTATATTTTGTCTTACGGCACCATGGGAATCTGGCGAAGTCCCTCTGCCTCATCAAAGCCGAACATCAGGTTCATATTCTGAACCGCCTGACCTGCTGCGCCTTTTACAAGATTATCCATTGCTCCCATCATAATAATACGTCCGGTGCGGGGATCGATCTTAAAGTTTACATCCACAAAATTGCTCCCTTCCACCCACTTTGTCTGAGGGCATACGTCTTTATCAAGGACACGGACAAACTGTTCTTTTTCATAATATTTATCATAGGCTGCCTTTACTTCCTCATATGAAACTTCTTTCTTCAGAGAAGCATAGGCAGTGATCAGAATTCCCCTGTTCATTGGGATCAGATGAGGAGTAAAATTCAAAACCACCTCTTCGCCGCAGGCATAGCCAAGCTGATCTTCGATCTCCGGCGTATGTCTGTGTGAAGCGACGCCGTATGCCTTGATGTTTTCATTTACTTCACAGAAAAGATTATCCACCTTCGCTCCTCTTCCGGCTCCTGAGGTTCCGGATTTTGCGTCAATAATAATAGTAGACGGATCGATCATCCCCTCCTTAAGAAGAGGATAAATGGAAAGCGTGGAGCAGGTTGGATAACATCCCGGATTGGCGATCAGCCGGGCTCCTTTGATCTTTTCCCGGTTGATCTCACAGAGCCCGTACACGGCCTCTTCAATAAACTGCGGAGCTTTGTGCTCAATCCCGTACCACTCTTCATACTTTTTTACATCTTTAATACGAAAGTCTGCGCTGAGGTCGATCACCTTTGCCCTGGAAAGAATCCCTTCATTTACAAGAGAAGCGCAAAGCCCCTGAGGTGTTGCCGTAAAGATCACATCCACTTCATCTGCCAGAGCTTCCATATTATCATCCATACATTTTGCATCCACCAGTTTAAAAAAGTTCTGATAGATTCCTGCGTATTCCTTATCAATATAGCTTCTGGATCCATACCAGACCACTTCTGTTTCTTTATGTCCCAGCAAAAGTCTTGCCAGCTCGTTTCCCGCATAGCCGGTGGCTCCGATAATTCCTGCTTTTATCATAATAAATTCTCCTCCTTTGTCCATACGGCATCTTCTTTTTATGTATGTGTATGCCGTTTCTGTCAGGATGATAAGATTATACATCTATTATGCATAATATGCAATAATTATTTTTCACAATACATTTTATTTTTTCAGTCTCTCTTTATATAAATTGATTATTACTTATAAATATAATGGAATTTCCAAAAAATCTTTTTAAAGTTTTTTCATTTTAGGTATTGCATATTTATAAGATTTGTTGTATATTATCCATTGTTCCCGGAAACATACAGATTCCGGACTAAAACAAAAACCTTATCGAATACTAATTTTAAATGATAAATAAACAGGAGGGACTCTATTATGAAAGAAAAAGTTGTTTTGGCATACTCTGGCGGCTTGATACCACAGCGCTGATTCCGTGGCTGAAAGAAACCTTTAATTACGATGTTGTCTGCTGCTGCATTAACTGCGGCCAGGGAAACGAGCTGGACGGACTTGACGAGAGAGCCAAGCTTTCCGGAGCTTCCAAATTATATATTGAAGATATTGTAGATGAATTCTGTGATGAATATATTATGCCATGCGTAGAGGCAGGCGCTGTATATGAGCACCAGTATCTTCTCGGAACCTCTATGGCACGTCCGGCAATTGCAAAAAACTGGTTGAGATCGCACGTAAAGAGAATGCTGTTGCTATCTGCCACGGCGCTACCGGAAAAGGAAATGACCAGATCCGCTTCGAGCTTGGAATCAAAGCTCTTGCTCCTGACATCAAGATCATTGCTCCATGGCGTATGACTGACGTATGGACCATGCAGTCCCGTGAGGATGAGCTGGCTTACTGCCAGGCACATGGAATCAACCTTCCATTTGACGCCCGTCACAGCTACAGCCGTGACCGTAACTTATGGCATATCAGCCATGAAGGTCTTGAGCTGGAGGATCCTTCCCAGGCTCCAAACTATGACGATATGCTTGTATTAAGCGTAACTCCTCAGAAGGCTCCGGACAAAGAAACAGAGATTACCATGACCTTTGAAGAAGGTATCCCGAAAACTCTGAACGGAAAAGCCATGAAAGTATCTGAGATCATTACTGAGCTGAACCGCCTGGGCGGAGAAAACGGAATCGGAATCGTTGATATTGTGGAAAACCGTGTGGTAGGTATGAAATCCCGCGGTGTTTATGAAACTCCTGGCGGAACCATCCTTATGGCAGCTCACGACCAGCTTGAGGAACTGACTCTTGACCGTGATACTATGGAAGCAAAAAAGAAACTGGGCAGCCAGTTTGCGCAGGTTGTTTATGAGGGCAAATGGTTCACACCTCTTCGTGAGGCAATCCAGGCTTTTGTAGAATCCACTCAGAAATATGTAACCGGCGAAGTAAAACTGAAGCTTTACAAAGGAAATATCATCAAAGCAGGAACTACTTCTCCATACAGCCTCTACAATGAGTCTCTTGCTTCCTTTACAACCGGCGATATGTACGATCACCATGATGCAGACGGCTTTATCACTCTCTTTGGCCTTCCGCTGAAAGTTCGTGCCATGAAGCTTCTGGAAGTGGAACAGAACAAAAACAATAAATAATCAAAACGAAAAGACTGCTGACAGCAAAGCCCCGGAACATATCCACAGGCTTCTGCTGACAGCAGTCCTTATTTTTTGTATTCAGAAAATCAGTCTTTTATCTGTATATTTCTGCTTTTCAGTCTTTTGTACATCCACTCACGGAACAGCGCATAAAGTACTGATACCAGCGGGATAAATATCAGCATGCCCACAACTCCCATAAGACTTCCGCCTATGGTAACTGCCATCAGCACCCACACAGAAGGAAGTCCCACGGAGCCTCCAACAACATGAGGATAGATCAGATTTCCCTCAATCTGCTGAAGCACAAAGAACAAAATCAGAAACAGCAGCGCCTGTACAGGACTTATCAGAAAAATCAGGATAAAGCTCACTGCACATCCGATAAACGCACCAAAAACAGGAATCAAGGCTGTAAATGCAATCAGAACACCTACCAGCATTGCATACGGGAACCGGAATATGGTCATTGTCACAAAGAACATGGTTCCCAGAATCACAGCCTCAATGCACTGTCCTGTAACAAATCCGGAAAAAATATCATTTGCCAGAGAGCATACATGAAGCACATATTTTACGGCTTTTTTGGGAAACAGAGCATAAAGGGCTTTTTTTATCTGAACCATCAGCTTCTCTTTCTGAAGCAGAACATAGCAGGCAAAAACAAAGCCAATACCAAAGTTCATAGCTGTATTTACAATGCCCAGAGTGACTGTCACAGTAGAAGAAAGAATATTGTTGACTCCCCTCTGAAGCCCTGTCATAACAGAGTCTAACATTTTCTGCGGCTCTATCTCAAGGGAATTCGCCCACTCGGCAATAGCAGAATCCTGTTTGAAATTTTCATCAATCCATATCGTAATATTTGTGATTCCCCGCTCAATGTTTCTTCCAAGGCCCATCACTGTCCGTCCCAACTCAGGAACAACTACGTTTCCAACAATAAAGATCACAAAAGCAGCTACCAGTATAGCAAGCACCAGACTTACCGGTCTGGCAATCTTACGGACAATCTTTGAATCCTTCCATTTTCCTCTGCCAAATACGTTTCTTTCAATAAACTGCATAGGAACATTTAATACAAATGCAATTCCACAGCCTACAAGAAACGGAAAGAACAGGCCGACGATCCTCATAAGAAAATCAAGTACAACATCCAGATTCTGCAGACCCACGTATAAAAGCACTGTAAAAAGAATCAGGTACATACAGTTTTTCATGTTTTCTTTTTTAAATTCCAAAATATCCCTCCATCCAGGTTCTTTTTCTGACTGGTCTCATGTATCCTGTCCGGGCATTTCCCGGACCTGTCGGTATTTCCGATACGACACATTCTATCACGGATATGTTTTTCTTGCCAGAGAAATTCTATAATTTTATTCTTAAACATTTTGCACAAATTTCATCTGTGATTTTCTGCATTTCCGATAGTTCAAATTATTTGTTTTTAATTGACAGAAAATTCTTTTCCATATATAATATACATTATATAAATAAAGGTATTTGCAGCAGCTTATATAAGTCCATAATCGGTTGGACGTTTCTACCAACTACCGCAATAGTTGCCTATAAGTCTTATTCAGGGTATCCAAAAAAGGTAGTTGGAATTTTTTTGCTCAAAACCGCCCTGGCTGCAAAGAAGAAAGGAAGGTAAACCACATGAAACAGAATTCTTCTTTTGCACTAAAAGGAAACGTCTGCTTCAGCACAGACAAAAACACTCTTGTCTCCAGAGAACATGCCTATGTTGTCTGCGAAAACGGGAAATGCGCAGGAGTATTTTCCTCTCTCCCGGAAAAATTCCAGGGAATCCCGGTAAGAGATGCTGGAGACAGTCTGATCGTCCCGGGATTTGCAGACCTTCATCTTCATGCTCCCCAGTACAGCTTCCGGGGAATGGGAATGGATCTGGAGCTTCTGGACTGGCTGAACTCTGTGACCTTTCCTGAGGAATCCAAATATTCCGATCAGGAATATGCCCGGAAGGCCTACTCCATTTTTGCTGAGGATCTGAAAAAAAGTGAAACCACAAGAGCCTGTATCTTCGGCACTCTCCACGTGGAAGCAACGGATATTCTTATGGAGCTTCTGGAAAAAACCGGACTGAAGACCTTTGTAGGAAAGGTAAATATGGACCGCAACGGCCCGGACACACTGCAGGAAAAAAGCGCTGAAATCTCCGCAGCCGACACAATCCGCTGGCTTGATTCCTGCACAGGAAAATATCAGAATGTAAAACCCATTCTGACACCGCGATTTATCCCGTCCTGCTCAGATGAGCTGATGAAAAAGCTGGCTGAAATCCAGAAACACTATAAACTCCCTGTACAGTCTCATCTGTCTGAGAATCCCGGCGAGGTTTCCTGGGTACAGGAGCTTTGCCCGGAAAGCAGCTTTTACGGGGATGCTTACCGGCAGTTTGATCTCTTTGGCGGAAAAGGCTGCCCTACCATTATGGCACACTGTGTTTACTGTCCGGAGGAGGAAATACAGCTTATGAAAGAACAGGGCGTATACGTTGCGCACTGTCCTCAGTCCAACACCAACCTTTCATCAGGCATTGCCCCTGTAAAGCTTTATCTTGAACAGGGCATTCATACCGGACTTGGTACCGATATTGCAGGAGGTCATTCTCTTTCCATGCTGAGAGCTGTTTCTGACTCCATTCAGGTATCAAAACTTCACTGGAGGTATATAGATAGCAACAGGAAGCCTCTTACCTTTGAAGAAGCATTTTATATCGGGACAATGGGCGGCGGAGAATTTTTCGGTAAAACCGGAAGTTTTCTTGAGGGCTATGAATTTGATGCCATTATCCTTGACGACACATATTTCCCGCATCCGCAGCCGCTGACAGTGCGGGAGCGTCTGGAACGTCTTACCTATCTGTCTGACGCCCGCTGTGTTACTGGCAAATATGTTTCCGGTACGGAAATATTTTAGCAATATTTTAATAAAAAAGGGGGTAGCATTATGAAGCTCGAAAAAATCTTTCACCTGAAAGAAAACAAAACAGATGTACGGACCGAGGTATTGCCGGCGTCACCACATTTATGACCATGGCGTACATCCTGGCAGTAAACCCTAACATCCTGGAGGCCTCCGGAATGGACAGAGGCGCTGTATTTACTGCAACTGCGCTGTCTGCGTTTATTGCAACCTGCCTTATGGCTCTGTTGTCCAATTACCCGTTTGTTCTGGCACCGGGCATGGGATTAAACGCATATTTTGCGTACACCGTTGTCCTTGGTATGGGTTACAGCTGGCAGCAGGCTCTGGCCGCAGTATTTGTAGAAGGCCTGATCTTTATCCTTCTGTCTCTGACCAATGTACGTGAGGCAATCTTCAACTCCATTCCCATGAACCTGAAACATGCGGTTTCTGTGGGAATTGGTTTGTTTATTGCATTTATCGGTCTGCAGAATGCAAAAATCGTTGTAAACAATGACTCTACACTGGTAAGTGTATTTTCCTTTAAAAGCGCTGTAAAAGACGGAACCTTCAACAGCATGGGAATCACTGTTTTACTGGCTCTGATCGGTATTTTAGTTACGGCAGTCCTTCTTGTAAAAAATATTAAAGGAAGCATCCTGTGGGGTATTCTGATCACCTGGGGACTTGGAATCATCTGTCAGTTCGTTGGACTGTATGTACCAAATCCGGAGCTTGGCTTCTTCAGCCTTCTCCCTGATTTCTCCAACGGAATCAGCGTTCCCAGCATGGCGCCAACCTTTATGAAAATGGACTTTTCCATTGTGTTCAGTCTTGACTTTGTTGTCATCATGTTTGCATTCCTGTTTGTAGATATGTTTGATACTCTGGGAACCCTTATTGGCGTGGCATCCAAAGCCGATATGCTTGACAAAGACGGAAAGCTCCCGAAAATCAAAGGTGCTCTTCTCTCTGATGCAGTGGGAACTTCTGTAGGCGCAGTTTGCGGTACTTCTACTGTTACTACTTTTGTAGAAAGTGCTTCCGGTGTAGCTGAAGGCGGACGTACCGGTCTGACTGCCATTGTAGCAGCCATACTGTTTGGACTGTCCCTGTTCCTGTCACCTATCTTCCTGGCTATTCCGTCCTTTGCAACGGCTCCGGCTCTGATCGTGGTAGGATTTTTGATGCTCACATCCATTACAAAAATTGATTTCAATGATTACACAGAAGCAATTCCATGCTTTATCGCAATCATTGCAATGCCATTTATGTACAGTATTTCCGAGGTATCGCAATGGGCGTTATCTCTTATGTTGTGATCAATCTTGTGGCCGGAAAGGCAAAGGAAAAGAAGATCAGCGTACTGATGTATGTTCTGGCAGTACTGTTTATACTGAAGTATGTCTTCTTGTAAAAAGGTCTTCTTAAATAAAGAACAAAAATAATCAGGTACAGCGCAGAACATGAAAAATACGACAGATGCCCTTCAGACAGCAAATGTTTACGCTGTGATATATAAGATTACAGCCAAAATATCGTATTAGGATAAAAACAGCACAGGCTTATGATAAATATTCAGAGCCTGTGCTGTTTTTGCGTAAACTCTCCATTGTAAAGGGCTTCCGCAAATGATATAATATTTTTTATATGACTTAAAAGGAGAAACTGTTATGAAAATTTTTATTGTCATGGGTGTTGGAATCCTGATAGGACGTTTTCTCATGACAGGAAGAATCAAAAAATGGAACGAACGTCTTGCCATGCTGTGCACCCTCCTTCTTATTTTTTCCATGGGGGTTATGCTTGGCCAGAAAGAAAACTTTCTCAGTGAACTGTCGTCTCTGGGACTGAAAAGCTTCCTGTTCTTTCTGATTCCCACTCTGGTTTCCATTATTCTTGTCTACATACTGACAAAACGCTTTATGGAGAAAAAGCACTCAGATTCAGAAGGAGAAGACAAATGATCGTTTTATTTACACTGCTGGCCCTGGTCCTGGGACTTTTCTGCGGGCTTTCCGGTTTCAATCCCACGCCTGTCAGCTTTTTAAGCCAGCACTCAGATATGATTTTATACATACTGATGTTTTCTGTGGGAATCAGCATCGGAATGCACAACGGCATCCTCAAAAAAATCCGCCAGTATCATCTGAAAATCCTTATTATCCCCCTTGGCATTACAGTGGGCTCTGTCATCGGAGGGCTGATCTGCGCAGTGATCCTGGGTATTTCTCCGGCAGAGGGCGCTGCTGTGGCAAGCGGAATGGGCTGGTACAGTCTTGCGGGAGTTACCATCAGCCGTCTGGGAGGCGCGGAACTGGGAAGTATTGCCTTTATGAGCAATCTTATGAGAGAATTTTTCTCTTTTTTCCTAATTCCCATTATTGCCTCCAGGCTCAATAATTATACCTGTATTGCGCCGGCTGCAGCCACCAGCGAAGATACTACCCTTCCTGTACTTCTGAAATACACAAATGAGGAAACTGTGGTTCTGGCTGTTCTTAATGGAATTCTCTGTTCCTTCTTTGTGCCGATACTGATTACTTTTTTCTTTAATATTTAAAATCTGTATTATTATAGTAAAACATCCGAGGCAGTTCCTTTTGAAACTGCTCCGGATGTTTTATTTAATCCAGCTGACCATTCTCGATCAGACGTTCTTTAATTCTTGCAAAGCTCTCATCACTGATATCATGTTCCATTTTACACGCATCCGCTCTGGCAATCTCTGAAGGAACTCCCAGGCTCTCCAGCATTGTTGTGAGAACTGTATGACGTTCATAAATTCTGTTGGCAATCTCTGCGCCTTTGTCCAGAAGAGTCACGGTTCCATAACGGTCCATAGCAATATAACCGTCTTCTCTGAGAAGCTTCATGGCATGGCTGACACTGGGTTTTGAAACTGACAGCATTGTGGCAATGTCCACAGATCTTACTCCTCCGCCCTTTTGGGACAGCCTTAAAATCGCTTCCAGATAATCCTCCGCCGATTCTCTGATTTGCATAAAAACACCTCCCGTTCCGATTATTCTACCATAAATGACACCTGATTACAACCTGCTGCCCACAGGCATATAAAGCTGCCGCCTTTCACAGCAGCCTGGTAAAAATGCATCCCGGACCATCTTTGGTGATGGCGTTTTGCCCTGTATGTCCCGGGATTTTGGAATATACATGCCTAAGTGCCTCACGGGACAGTGACCTGAAGCATGTTGTATAGCCTCCGAAATTCCGTCATGTTTCTTCTACTCTAAAACATCCTGAAAAATAATGCCGTGTAAATCATAATAGCCCATCACTTGTCGTCTCCAGTAAGGCGAAGCGTATCTCGGATTTCCTCTACGTCCATATCCAGGATCACTGCAAGCTCTCCCACACTGAATGCGCTTTCTCCGTCTTCTTCATCCTCAGAAAGCTCTCTCACAGCGCTTTCCAGCTTCTCCACCCTGGCCACCAGACTGTCATCCTCAAATTTTCTCTGGCTCTGCTCCTTGCAGGCCTTACGGATTCCCTCACGGATCTGTTCCAGAAGCCATTCCTCACTGCGCAGAATCTCTCCGGCAGCGCCAAGAGCCTGTACAAGGCTTACATTGGCCTCCTGGATCAGATCCCCGATAAAGATATCCTCTGTATTCATTTCCACAGCAAGCCTTGCTGCCGCACGCATATAGCAGGCAGCAAGGCTCTGTACGGCGTCTGCGCTTCCGCTTCTAAGTTCTTCAAAAAGCCGCCCGCTTTCCGGAAAATCCTCTTCTCCGGGAAGGCTTTCCAGATATTCTTTCAGATAAGCCTCCTCTTCCTGTGTCAGAGGAACCCGGCGTACTTCCTCCTGAGCGTCTGAGCCCTCTGTCTCTGTCTCAATTCCCTCTATCAGGATTCCCTGTCCGGTAAGATATTTAAGCACGTTCACAAGCTGACTGCTGTTCAGATCACTTCCTGAGAATTCTTCTCTGATCTGCTCTGCCCTGAGACTTCCGCCCTGCTCTTTGGCCAGCTCCTGCATTTTTTTAAGTTTTTCCTGAAATTCACGAACATCCATTGCTGTTCTCCTTTTTTTCCTTTCGTCAATAAACTGATTCCGGGTTGAAATCATTTATTATTTCTCACGCCATTCCCAGTAACCTGCGAACAGTTAGAATCATTTTTCATTATAACATCTTCCCGGACTCTTTTCACCCAAAAATTACCGGCTGAGACATTCATCGAAACAATCTGGCTGCTGTTTACACAGCATTTTGACCAGATTGCTGTAAACAACGGGCATATCCACAGGCTGAGCCGTCAGCCGAGCCGTCAGCCAAGCTTGTCCTCAAGAGCCTTAATGGACTCCATATTGTATTTTTCATATTCGTTAAAAATACCGTCTCCCATTGCGTCAAACTCTGCCGGCGCATACTTTGGAACATACCAGGATCTGGAATCAAAATACTGCTGTATTTCTGCCGTATCAAACATCCTTCCATGTCTGGCAAAAATTTCATTTCTAGCCAGCCCCAGCTGTTCTTTGGTCAGCCCCTTGCTGATAAGTGTCTCTTCTGTAAGATATTCGCTGTTACTGGTTGGCAGTATGTATTCTCCGGCTGCCGCATTGTTCTCCGGAGACGGCTGCACCTGTCCGCCTGCAGCTCCTCTGTTTTTTCGAAGAGACAGGGGAACCCAGTCAGAGCTGCTTCCCTCCTGGTGAAAATTTCGTGTGTAGGAATCCCCGGCAATATCCACCGTATAATATCCGCCTCTTCTGCCATTGCAGATAAGCTTATTTTCGCAAAAATACCATGGACCTGCGGACTCGCTCAGATGCAGCGGCTCCCCGATCTGACGGACAGTTCCTCCGTTGTTTCCGTAAAGAACAATATCATATCCCAACTCCGGTGTATAAATGTCCTCATCCATTTCGGAAAAACCTGTTGCTGCCACTAATATGGATTCCTGATTTTCTCCGGCATCCACTATGGCATAATAATCTCCCACATGATTTGTTTTTAAAAACTCCTCATAGGAACCTGCCACAGATACCGTATCTGAACCAGCGCTTTCCTCTTCTGTATGTGTCTGATCTACAATCTCCCGGATGGACGAGGTATGATCTTCAATATCCATCCAGAAGCCCTCCAGATATCTTTCCGATTTTAATCTGTCATATACAAACTGACCTGCTGACTGCCCCTCTTCCATACTGTCTCCGCGCACTAACCGCACAATCGAATAACAGCGGGGATCCTGGCTGACTGTTGAATAAACAATAAAATTTTCCGTACCTATACCTATACGTTGAGCCTGGAATCCCAAGGCTTTATACTGCTCTATCATATCGATCGTATACTGTCCGTAATCCAGTCCCTGCAGCGGTGTTGGATCTAAAGCAAATAAAGCTTCTATTTCCATTCCCGATGCCGCATATTCCATATCCTGAGTACTTTCCATAACTGAGAAGGCTGATCCGTCATAGGTATATCCTCTTAAATACCACTCAAACCCTGTGACCAGATATTTGGGAGATGCGCTGTACTCATAAAAGAACTGATACTGTCCGTTTACCCTTCTCAAAAAAATATTTCCCTCATAGGCAGTGGAATTCGTATCAGACATTGCCGCCAGATCCTGAAACCTTCCTTCCAGATTATATTCTCCCAGCTCAAACATATCGGAAACCATCCAGGTATCCACGTTTAATTCATACATGGATATCCTGACACATTTATTTTCCGGCCCAAAGGTTTCACTTGGCTCATAAGTAACTGCCAGAATTTCATCACTGTTATCATTATCAAAATCCCATTTCAGACATCCGAGAATTCCTTCCTCCTGAACATTCTGAAGTTTCATTATCTCATCCTGCATGATCAGCGGCGTCTCCAGACGCTGTCCGCCAATATAGGGAAGTCCGGTCAGCCGGGATACGATACTTCCGGCGTCTTCCTCCTTCTGCTGCTGAGCCTCTGCCCTGTCTTCTGCCGCCCACAGGATCTCCCCGTTTCCCAGTGCCAGAACACAGGTCAAAACTACTGCAGTTACATTTTTCATCTTTTTCATACACATAGTCTCCTTCCTGCTATTGAAACTACAACCCTTTACAAAAATCCTGATCACATTCCCATATAACTTCTGTTGTATTTGTGTTTGACAGCATTTTTAAGCGGAATGTCTGTCCTGCGCAATTTCTTTTTTCAGACCCTCAGTCCGCTTTTTCCGGGCTTTCCAGGCCTCTTTTTCTTTTTTACAGAGAAACACCCGGTAGGGGAGCTACCGGGTGTTTCGAGGGGAGTATAAATAATTAAATAAGGGGTTATGTAAAAAAATTTTTGAAGGGTAAATTCTTTTTACAGATTAGATTATAATATAAACTGGAAAAAAAAGCAATATGATTTCATGAATATTATTACAACTTTTTGACATAATAGACAGTGTAATAAGCAAGTTGACAAAATGCATTCCAAATCGCCTTAGGTGACAGGAAGCATTTTGCCCTGTATGTCTCGGGGTTTTGGCACAGATACCAAAATACCCTGCGGGATAGTAAACAGCAGCTATTCAACACATTACACCAGGAGGAAAATGAAAATGACAAAAAATTATGAAACAGAAAACAAAAACATGAACAGCAACACAGACAAAGCTTCTGATAAAAGCGCACAGAACTGCGGAAAAAACAGTTCCAAAAACGCTTCCAGAAACAGCTCTAAAAACAAAACTACAAACGCTTACGACAGAGAACAGAACAATTACTCTGACAGATACTAAAGAAAAAAATCAGCAAAAAACAAACGTTTCTCCCTTCTTACAGAACCGTATGGACAGGGCGGATGCAGGCAGATGCCGCATCCGCCCTGTCCTGTCTTCCGATCTGTTTCTCCGTCCTCTTTTCTGCATATGATAAATAAAAAAGGAAAACTCAAATGTTTCCCATTGAAACCATTTCCGCCAAAATGCTTGATTATTATGCAGACCGTTCCGACGCTCTCATCATAGACGTCCGCGATGCAGCCCTTTATCAGAAAAGTCATATCCGCGGCGCGTTAAACTATCCTTACAGTCAGATTGAACAGTGCCGGGAGCTTCCCCGGGAAAAGCTTCTGATCTTTTACTGTCAGCGGGGCGGCTCAAGTATGGCCGCCGCCAGGCTTTTTGTAAAAAAAGGGTACAAAACCCGGTCTGTGATCGGCGGTTTTGAAGCTTATCGAGGAAGAAATCTTGTAATTTCCGGATAACCGTGATAATGTAAAAGAGAAAAATCCTGTTCTGTAAAAACAGAACGGATTTTATACAAAACACCTATTATAAGGAGAATACCTGAATGAAATACTTGTTTGCATCAGATATACATGGCTCCGCATATTACTGCCGGAAGCTTTTGGATGCGTTCCGTGAAGAGCAGGCAGAACGTCTGGTTCTTCTGGGCGATCTGCTCTATCACGGACCCAGAAATGATCTTCCAAGAGAATATGCACCCAAAGAAGTCATTGCTCTTCTCAATGAACATAAAAACAAAATTTACGCTGTCCGCGGAAACTGTGAGGCCGAGGTTGACCAGATGGTTCTGGAATTTCCGGTAATGGCTGACTACTGTATTCTTTCTGTAGACGGAAGAACCTTTTATGCTACTCACGGACATATTTATAACCAGGACAATCTTCCCCCTCTCCAGGAAGGAGACATTCTGATCCACGGACATACTCATGTGTTAAAAGCTCAGCAGATGGATGGATATATCCTTTTAAATCCAGGCTCTGTTTCCATTCCCAAGGAGGGAAATCCTGCAACCTACGCAGTTCTGGAAAACAGTATATTTACTATTAAAGATTTTGACGGAAACACTGTCAGAGAAATGAGGCTGCCATGAAATATATGGAACTGATCGCTCCCTGTCATTTTGGAATGGAGGCTGTCCTGAAACGGGAAATTCTTGATCTCGGCTATGAGATCAGCAAAGTGGAGGATGGAAAAGTAACTTTTCTGGCTGACGCTGCGGGAATCGCACAGGCAAATGTATTTCTCCGCACCACAGAACGTATTCTTCTGAAAGCAGGCGAATTTAAGGCGGTGACCTTTGACGAGCTTTTTGAAAAAACAAAGGCAATTCCCTGGGAAAACTACATTCCTCAGGATGGAAAATTCTGGGTTGCCAAGGCCAACTCCGTAAAGAGCGCACTTTTCAGCCCTTCCGATATCCAGTCCATTATGAAAAAGCAATTGTAGAACGTCTGAAAGGCGTCTACGGTATTTCCTGGTTTCCGGAAGACGGAGCAAGCTTTCCCATCCGTGTATCTTTTATGAAGGATGTGGCCACTGTGGGCATTGATACCTCAGGAGTATCCCTCCATAAACGCGGCTACCGTCAGATGACTGTAAAAGCTCCGATCACTGAAACTCTGGCATCAGCCTTATTATGCTTACCCCATGGAATAAAGACCGGATCCTTGTAGATCCTTTCTGCGGAAGCGGAACCTTTCCTATTGAGGCAGCCATGATCGCCGCCGATATGGCTCCCGGCATGAACCGCTCCTTCCTTTCTGAAGACTGGAAGCATATTGTTCCTCGAAAATGCTGGTATGACGCCATAGAAGAAGCAAACGACCGGATCAACCTTCATATTGAAACGGATATCCAGGGCTATGATATTGACGCAGAAGCGCTGAAGGCAGCCCGTTCCAATGCCAAAATGGCAGGCGTGGACAGGCTGATCCATTTTCAGCAGAGAGCAGTTAAGGATCTCAGCCACCCAAAACCATACGGCTTCCTGATCACGAATCCTCCATATGGAGAGCGTCTGGAAGAAAAAGCAGCTCTTCCGCAGCTTTACCGGGAAATCGGAGAAAGCTTCAACCGTCTGGATAAATGGTCCATGTACCTGATCACGTCCTATGACAGAGCTGAAAATGATATTGGGAAAAAAGCGGACAAAAACCGCAAAATATACAATGGAATGTTAAAAACCTACTACTATCAGTTTCTGGGGCCAAAACCGCCAAGGAGGAATGCAAACAAATGAAAAAAGTAATTTTTGCCACCGGCAATGAAGGAAAAATGAAGGAGATCCGCGAAATTCTCGGTGATCTGGATATCCAGCTTCTTTCCCTGAAGGATGCCGGAATCACAGCTGATATTGAAGAAAACGGAAGTTCTTTTGAAGAAAATGCAGTCATCAAGGCAACGGCTATCCGTGACCTTACCGGAGAGATCGTACTTGCTGATGACTCCGGTCTGGAAATCGATTACCTGAATAAAGAACCGGGTATCTATTCTGCCCGCTACATGGGTGAACATACTTCTTATCATATTAAAAATGCAAATCTTATTGAGCGCCTGAACGGAGTTCCTGATGAAAAGAGAACTGCCCGCTTTGTATGCGCCATTGCAGCCGCTTTCCCGGACGGGACTGTTCGGACAGTCAGAGCAGCTATGGAAGGCAGGATCGGCTACGAGGAAAAAGGCGAAAACGGATTCGGCTATGACCCCATTTTTTATCTTCCGGAATACGGATGTTCTTCTGCGGAGCTTTCTATGGAGGAAAAAAATAAAATCAGCCACAGAGGGAAGGCTCTGAGGGCTATCAGGGACGAGCTTCAATGAAACTCCTTATTGTCAGTGACACTCATGGAAGAGACGCCAATCTGGAAGCTGCGGTTCTGAGAGAGCAGCCTTTTGATATGCTGTTCCACTGCGGAGACGTGGAAGGCGCGAGTTCTACATTGAAGCCCTTGCCGAATGTCCCTGTACAATTATTGCCGGAAACAATGATTTCTTCTCCGACCTTCCAAAAGAGGATGAAATTACTGTATTCAAACACCGGATCCTTGTAACCCACGGACATTTTTACGGCGTTTCTATGGATCTTTCCCGTCTGATTGATGAGGCCAGATCCAGAAACTGTGACTGTGTGTTCTTCGGTCACACACATAAACCAGTTATTGACGAAGAGGACGGCATCATGGTATTAAATCCGGGAAGTCTTACTTTTCCAAGACAAAACGGACATAAACCAAGCTATGCTGTTGTAGAAGCAGACGAGGACGGAGGTCTCTCTGCCGAAATCCGTTACCTCTGATACCACAACGGGACAAAAGTCAGTCTTACTTTTGTCCCCATACTTTTATGTCCGGCAGTTGCTTGTCCCGCAATATTCTTATTCCTGCTCTGAGCAGGTGTGCTGATTTTCTGCAAGAAGCTCTTTGATTTCCGGAACAGACCTTCCGGCTTTTCTCTGCTGCCGTATCCATTCCACAAGCTGTATGCTCTGTTCTCTCCGGTACCTTCTTGTCAGGTTTTCTTCTTCCTGCTCAAAAGGCAGCATTCCCTCCTCAGTATAATGCTTCAGGGTACTGTAACGACACCCGGTCAGACGCGCCAGCTCCCCTATGGAAACATAGTCTGAAGCAAGAATCGCTTCCATTGTTCTCCGTCTGGACATATTTTATATGCCCCCCTTCACCGGTATACAGGAGAAAGCAGCGCTCCCTGAACAGGAATTCCCTGGCATGAAACAGTTTTGGGGACAATGCGGTAAAATATGTTGTCTATTTTTAAAAGAGTTTCTGTTCCATTCTTTACTTCTTCCACAAAATGCCCGTGTTCGCATAAAAAACTCATCATTGCCGTTCTGCGGTCACTGACTGTAGTTCCAAAAATAACAAAATCAACAAACACAGCCTGACGCCTTTCCAGAAACGGAAAAGTAAGATTTACCCCCTGCATATAAGGATTCTGAAAAAGTTTTTTCTTTTTCCTTAAAAAGGCTGTCCCCAGACTTTCAAAGGCTTTATGAAATTCCTGCTTCCACAACACACCTGTCCACTGACCGGATGCTGCCATACGCACCATTTTCTGAGATATTTCTTCCTGTTCTTTTGCCGAAAAAATCTCATGGATAAATCCACTTTCACGGATCATCCACAGAAGCAGAATCCCATCATCGGTCAGCTCTCCTTCTTCCAGAAGTTCTGCCCGAAGGGCTTCTGTCACCTTTTGGTAAATATCCTGATCACTTCTGTACACCATCAGATCCACGCCTGCAGTATCGTAATACATATCACAGCCCAGAAGATCCGGAACCTCATCCAGCGCTCCCCGGGATATCAGAATCCCTATATCCTCTCCGGCCTCCTTATTCAAAACTTCTGTTTTCAGGGATTTTACGGTTTTCATTTCTTTTTCCAGTTTGTCAGCAAAGCCCGGCTTTGACAGTCACCGGAGGCAAGAAGTCTCTCTGCCCGTTTTCCCGCGGCAGCTGCGCGAAGAACAGCACTTTTGGCAACCGATTTATGTCTGCTGTCCGTTCCATCCAGTCCTATAAGAAGAAACTGCTGTACAAGTGTGTAATCTTCCATATTTTCTCCTTTATTTTTCCTTACATTTGATGCCGTAGTTACCCCGGCTCCCATTTTCATAGCCCCGGCAGATCTCATAAACTTTTCCATTGATCTCTACCTCATCATCACCGGTAAAGGTACAGGAATCTCCGTTCTTTTCACAGTACTCTGATATTGCCTGCATGGCTTTTACCATAGTAGGATATTCTGCGCTGTCCTCATAAGGAATCCAAAAAGCTTTTTTAAACATATCCTTCACCTCTCTTACTTCATATTTCTTATTACTTACTACTTATAATTTATTATATACTCTCTCTTCTGAAAAAAGTCAATATATTTTTATCTTTTTCTGAAAAAATTACAGGGCGGTACTCCTGTGAATACCGCCCTGATCTCTGATATATAACTATAAATGTGCAAATATCGAATTTTGCACAATAGAATCCATAATATACGCACAAAAAAGAAATATTAAGCTCTATATGTGCATTAAATAAAAACAAATTCGTGATAATTTTATGCACTTTTTATTATTTCCAAAAATAATTAACAAAAAACGCCTGGAATCAGGCGTTTTTATGCGGGCAACAGGACTTGAACCAGTTTTTAATTTCTTCCTATTATAATATGTTTGTATTATATATAGTATGTCCCTCTTGAAACCAGCAGTTTTACAGTGTTTCCAGTATTGTGCAACAATCTCATTCTTTTATAATCAATAGTTTTATGCTGTAAATATTACAACTATGCAACACGAAATGCAACACGAAGATGATACAATATGCTCCCGGCAGGTGGTTCCTGCCGGGAGGTTTTTATTACAAAGCAATCAGATCTCTCCATGTCTTGTCTCCACAGATGCCATCTGCTTCCAGGACGCCCTTACGGCTCTCCTGATATTTTGTCAGCGCATGGATTGTATTGGTGCCTGCCGCTCTGTCCAGGGTAAGTGGCTTACCGTCCTTGCCTCTAAATCCTCTTGCGATCAGGATCTCCTGAAGCAGCAACACTGATAATCCGTTGTCTCCCTTTTTTACTGTTTTTGGCTCAAACATATAATGACCTCCTGTCTGTGTATCGGTATTTCCAGTTGTACCATCTTTTGTGTATCTAAGTACATGTGTCCAAGGATAATTTCTATAGCTTCGGATCAGGAACTCTCTTCCGGTCTGATCGCCCGGTTTGCCGCCTGTGGCAGTTCCTTTTTCGTTGATAGATGCTTCAACTTCTTTTCCGTTGCCGCAATACATAGCGGTATGGTGAGACGTATTCAGAAGCACGTCTCCACGAACCAGTCCTGCTCCAGTCTTGAGATTTACCTCATGAGTGATGACCTCAAAACCATTTTTTGTGAAGACCTTGAGCATGTTTCCTGTATAAGTCGCTCCGCCTGTCTTGACCGGAATCCCGGCGTTCTGGCAAGCCTGAATGACTGCCGCTGAACAATCATAGTCTCCCTTCTCTCCCCATCTGTAGATCTGATCATATCCATGGGAATTGTCTTTCGCCCATGTTTCCATCTGCTGTACTGCTTTTTCTATCTTGCTCATAGGTTCTCCTTCCCCTTCTGTGTAATTTTTATAAAATACATTCCGGTCAACCTTTGTTCCAATTCCCGGAATCGTTGCTTTACTGGAATACTGCCAGCCCACTCCTACCTCCGGCCGGAGACGTTCCTGCAGCGTTCCGTTGTCATTGGCCGGATATCTGGCAATCCAGCAGTCATATTTTTTTAAAGCTTTTGTCAATACATTCTGATACCAGTCCAGGTTGCAGTAGATCCCGCCCTGATATCCTGCTGCCTGAATTTTCTTCAGAAACGCCAGGGCAATCTTTTCCACTGCCGCACTTCCAAGTTTTCTCTGATCAGACCATTCCAGATCATAAAATACCGGGAAGTTAAGCCGGCGTTTATTCAGGACTTTCAATACACACTCCGCTTCCTGTTCTGCCTGTGCCGGGCTTTTGGCATAGCTGTATTTATAAACACCAACCGGGATTCCACGCTGAACGCAGCCCTTGTAGTTCTGCTCAAAGGTACTGTCTGTTTTATTTCCCTTTTCTGTAATCCGAAGGATTGCAAATCCCATTCCATAATCCGCTACCATTTCCCAGTCAATCTTTCCCTGGTAAGCAGATACATCAATTCCTTTGATTTCCATAGATTTTCCTCCAATAGAAAAGAGAGCCTGTTTCCAAGCTCCCTTGTTATTTCTTATTTATCTTACTTTTTCCATCAACGCTTCCTGAAGCACCTGGGAAAAGTTTACCCCTGCTCTGATGGCAGCTTCATTCAGCCATTCCGGAATACTGAGTGTTTTCTTTACTGCTTTTGAACAGTGTTTCCTTCTGTACTCCATCAAATCAAATTCTACAACTACCAGAAAGCCATCTTCCACCTGGATTTTTCCAGGAGCTGACGCTTCAGGAATCTTTTCGCCTGCTTCCTCCATGGTTGTAATAGACAATCCCAGGGCTTCCACTGCCATTTCATAAGCCTGCTGCATATCGTCCCCCTGTGTCAGACATTCCGGAATGTCTGGGAACTCTACCCAGAAGCCCCCTTCCTCTGCTTCGTGGAAAATAGCAGGATAAAATAATTTATTCATATTGACACCTCCGCGATATTCTGAGGCAGGGGCTTATTTCAGCCCCGCCTGTTTCAGTATTGCCTGCTCCATTCCCTTTTTCAGGTCTTTGGAGTGATAAGGAACGATTACCGTTCTCCCCGTTTCTTTGCATATCAGCTTTTTATGAGAACCATTCTGGCCGATCTCTTCAAAGCCATTCTGCTTAAGAAACTTTAACATCTCTTTCGAGGTCATTGGCATCTTTTGTATCTCCTTTCCTTATCATGTTTATATCTTATCACGTATTTTTACGTATGTCAATATTTTTACGTATTTTTATGTATTATTCTTTCTTTCCATCTTTATCAAGGAGATTCCGCAACATTTCGTACAATCCTGTACTTGCCAGTCCGGAGATCATTCCACCCAGAATTACTTCTGCATTAATCCCTGTCTGGAAATTAATCAGAATCGCAATCAGCGTTCCCATACACAGGGCAGTAAGCGGTATATACTTGTTGGGAAACCAGTCAAATGCTGTCTTAAGGCAGAAACCTACTAAAAGACAGATACCTAAGATCAAAGGGTTTACATAGTCAAATAAAAAACTGATATCCATAGTTATTCCTCTCTTCCTACAATTTCGTCAATTCGGTGGTGGGCAGACTTTGTAGACTGTTCTACAATGGCCATGCGTTCCACAAGATTATTATGTTTCTTTACTTTTTCTTCCAATTGCTCCAGCCGATATGTGGTAAGCTTATTAGCCGTCATGATTCCGGCCAGACTGCCCACGAGAGTTCCCAGTAAAGAGCAGATGGCAACTACAATTTCAGGCTGCATGTATTTTCTCCTTTCCCGGCATTGCGCCGGCGCAAATTTGAGTATAAAAAAAAGACCTCTGCGGTCCTGCTCTGATCTCCATATGATCCTCCTTTACTCTGTCAGTGGGATCATATCCCACAAAGCCGGTACAGTATCCGGTGGATACTGTCCGTCCGAAGTATGGTCCTGTCTTGCACGGTACAGCATCTCCCGGTATGCAGCCCTCTCCCCGGTCTGATAACGGGTATCCGGCTTCCATTCCGGATGCAGACCGCTTACCGTTGCCGCTTCTTCATCCGTCAGGTAGAATAACGCCATATGGATCTCTTCCTGCTGCTTTTCCGCTGCCGGGATCTCCTGCAGGCCGAACCCTGCCAGAAGGCTTCCCTCTTTCTTTACGACCGTAAACTCCGGGGTACAGAGTTCCATATCCCGGTACTCCCCTGTCAGCATCTCATCTGTCAGGAACTGTACCTTTGTCAGATTTTCCCTGGTCAGTTTCCCAGCCAGTCCGTCCAGTTCCGCATAACTTTTGATCACTGTTGTGATATTTCTCAGGTCTGATCCCTCTGAGATTTCCATTTCCGTTCCGTCTGCTAATCTTAATCTTTCCATTTTTCCGCCTTTCTCTCCATTACAGGAGTAAATGAACAAAACACAATACTGCCTAATACAGCTCGATCAGGATCACTTTACATTCCCCACTGTGGTTTCCGGGTCCGGCATTATAAAAGCCAAGGTTCAGCGTACCGGTCGTAATACTGTTGATTCTTGGTTCCAGGTATCCTTTTGAAACGGGGATTCCTATGGGTGCCTTTTTAAAACCCATCTTACTGATGTCCACGGCAATGTTGTCTGAAAACGCCCCTTCCTCCACCATGCCGCTTTTCGCAGAGGCAGTCTGGATGGAGCGGACCCGTATCTTTGTGTTTAGTTGATCCAGTTCGTCCTGTATCAGCTTCCCCTGACGGGCATCCAGGCCGAATCCCTCTTCCGTGGTCGTCCGGTTATTGACAAACAGCAGGGTCCTCAGCTTTTTCATGAGATTTCCCCATTTTATTTTTTTGATGATATTCCCTCCGGATGCCCCGAACAGAAACACATCGGCATCCGCCGGTTCCACATTTTCACCCAGATCTTCTATTTTTTTGTTGTAATCTCTTCTGCCATATTATTCCTCCGTTTCTATGATCGATCCATCTGCATCTGCGACCGGAAGTTTATCCCAGTCTGCCAATACCAACGCTCCCTCCGGGATCCACAATCCCATTCCGTCTGTATCTGTAATCAGGCTTCCGTCATGATCCGCCAGGGCGCTCACACGGTCCCCGATCTCCACGCTTATGGTAAAGGCCTCCCCTGCAACCGCCGGATCCGGCCTTAATTCTACGCTTCTTATGAATATATTTGCTGCCATATCAGTTCACCCTCAGCCGGATCACATCCACCCAGATCTCATCTGCCACCTCATAAATATACTTAAACCGGTATTTTGCAGCCATTTCCGGCTGGATCAGGGCATCCAGGGTATGCCCGCTGACCGTGCATTCCCCTTCTGCTTCCAGGACTACTTCCCCCTTCTCCCAGTCCTCCCGGTAAAGCTCCCACCGGGCCGCTTTGATCTCAAAAGGGATCTCCTCTCCGCAGACAGGACGTACCAGACTGACCATATGGGCTTTCTCCCCCAGATCCATATAGATATCCTCAACATAATTGATACTCAATGGTAAATCCTCCTTTTTCCAGGCCTCCCAAAAAAGAGCCCAGGGATACCTCCCCGGTATACCCCCGTTCCAGGACGGTAACTTTCAGCTTATGGCCGCTGATTGCAAACAGGGCCCTGCAGACGTAAGAGGTTCTCCCGGCATCGTTCTCCGCCCACAGGTCTACGATATATTCACCTTCCAGGTTTGCAGGGACCTCTGTCTGCCAGAGATCCCCTTCTTTCCTTGTAAAAATGATCTCAGCCCCGTTTGCACGGCCGTAGACCCTGACAATCAATTCAGTCCGTAACCTCTACACTGATGATAAAGGTCTTGCCTGAATCTACCGGGTTTGGTGTCATAGTCACGCTCCTGATTACCGGTGCACCAGTATCCAGTGTGACCTTACGGGTAACTGTAGTGCTCTTTCCTGCCTTATCCGTAGCAACAACCGTGATCGTGTTGGTTCCCGGACTGAGGGTAATGGTCTTGCTCCATGTGCCATTTTCATTGACTGCCACTTTTTCACCGTTTACCGTAACCGTAACCGGCTTGGAAGTTGTATCATCTGTTTTTCCGGATACTACCAGGCTTGCGCTGTTGGTTACAAGGCCATCCACCGGAGCTGTGACAGACAGTGTAGGCGGAACGGTATCCACAGTAAAGGAGACGGTCTGTGCTGCAGCAGCATTTCCGTCATGATCCGATACTTCCACCTTGATCGTATGCGCTCCGTTGCCCAGTGCGCTTTTGGGCGTATAGGTGCACTCATATCCTCCGGAAACCGCTTTTTTGCTGATCTCTTCTGATGCCACTGCACTGTCGTCTACGGTCAGTTTTATTGTAGATTCATTGATTCCGGAGTCCTCATCCGTAACTTTAAAAGCGATCGCCGGAGTGGCATTGGTAATAAATGCACCGGATGTAGGGTATGTGATCACTGACACCGGAGCTACTTTTTCTTTTACCACCAGACGCAGGGACTGTCCAAGCGTAGAATCCTTATCATCTTTTGTTGTGGTATTTCCAGCATCATCCGTGGATTTGACCGTTACCGGATAATAATGCCCCGCCTGGTTATAGCTGGATTTCGCTGGGGCCGTTACTGTTGCTTCATATTTTCCTGTGTCATTGTTTAATGTAAGGGTATAGGTCTGGCCGTTGATAATGGCCTGTACTGTTTTTACACTCATAATCTTCTCCTTATTCTGTCGTTATGGTCCCTGCCATCTTCTGCAGGATGGCGTTTACTTTGTTTTCCAGTTCCGTATAGGCGGACCCGTCCAGGAGCCCGTCTATTTTGTCCGCCGCTTCATTGGCCCGTTTGGCCGCTGCACTGGCTTCTTCTGCCGCTGCGTCTGCCTTTTCTGCCGCCTGGCTGGCTCCGGCTGCTGCGCTGCTGGCAGATCCTGCCGCTGTGTTGGCCGCCTCTGCCGCTTTCTCCGCTTTTGTCCCTGCGCTTCCGGCTGCCTCCGCCGCACTTTCTGCTTTCCCTGCGGCTGTGCTCGCTTTTCCGGCAGCATCCTTGGCGGATGCCACTGCTTTTTCCGCCTCCCCGATCAGCTGGAGCAGCACCCCGTATTCATCCGTACTCTCCACCGCCGATTCCGAGATCAGGTTCCGTTCCACCCGGAACAGGATCGGGAACGTCACAAGGATCTTCTGGCCGGAGGTCAGCTGCAGCTGTCCTTCCTGCTCCCCTGCTTCCGCAAACATCTGGGTTGTGGGCTGTACCGTCACGGTGTTCCCGGACAGGGAAGCGCTGTTATACACTTCCTTTCCGGACGGTTTCTTCACATAGATCCTTGCCGCTGCCCCGGACGGGATTGCATAGTCCCGGAACCGGAACTTCAGGGGCACTGCGTTAGTCCCCTGCACATAGTCGATCCGTACCGGCAGCCCCCGGTTCCTTACAAAGATATCCCTTATGATCTCATCTGCCATCGTATACCACCTCCGATCTTGGCGCGTTCTTTATGATGCCGTCCTCTACCTTTATAGTGGAGTGTGTCCACTGGATTCCGCCGTCCCCTGTTTTTTCGATCTTCGTCACAATAGGGATCTCCCCGGTGTATGCCCACAGGTCATGGAGATACCCGTGAACTTCTGTTGCCTGAACGATCCCGGTCTTGATGCCATCCAGATAGATCACCGTTTCCGGAGCTCCGTCCGAAAAATCTTCATCATCATCCGTATACTTTGTACTGTAAATATGTACATTCCCGTTGGATAATCCATTTGCCGTGATCGTCCAGCCGCCGATCTTCCCTTTGGAGGACCGGATCTCTCCGGAGAAAACGCCGTCCTTTGCATAGATCGTACCGGAAAAATACCCTCCTTCCAGATGGATCTCCCCCTTGTCCAGGTTCCACCAGCTTTTTCCGGTCCGGTCGGACAGGATACCGGCCACAATGATCCCGGCTACCAGTCCGTTTGCCGTCAGGGCTGTGGTCCAGTCCCAATCCCGGCCGTCTTCTGTCCTCTGTTTGGAGATCATCAGCCCCTGGGTCCCAAGAGCCATGGCTCCATAGAGAGGGGATTCCTTATCCAGGTTTTCAAACAGGATCGCCAACACATCCTGTTTTTCCGCCACATTGTACTGAGCCCGCAGGGATGCCATTGCCCCGTCAATGAACCCGGCGATCTTCTCCGCAATGACCGAACCGTCCGGGCGGATCGCACCGTCGATCCGATCCACGGAAGAAGATACCCGGTCAAAGTAGTCGTACCGGAAATTTCCCAACACTACGGATTCCACTTTTTTCCGGAGGCAGTCATACTCCAGTTCGATCACCCGGGCATCCGTGGTGATCCCCAGGCGGCTGTGCCTGCAGTGGACAGTATCCCCGAATCCTACGGTTTCCAGGACCTGGTAATCTTTGTACAGATCTGTATTCTGCAAAAGAACCATATCCGCCTCAATGGTGACTTTCGGCTTGTCCAGTCCTGCTTCAAACTGTTCCCGACAGCGCTTTTTTAAGGCCGCATCCAGCTCCGTCTGGTTTTTACAGACGATCACGCCGTTATCCGCATCATCTTCCATGGCGTCTTCCGCCATCTTCACATCGTCAAAGGTAATGGCAGCGGTTTTGACTGTTGGGTAATTCCCGATCAGTGGGCTGTCCACATATCCGTGATCTTTCATGGTATGGCCGTTATACGCCTTTGGATAGATCCGGGTCACAATGTCCCTGGTATCCACTTCCTCCGTCAGCCCGTCCCTTGGGATGTTCTTTCCGTAGCGCAGCTCCACGCCGTAATCACCGCCTGCACGGTCGTTGACCACCACCTCGAAGTTATCAAAGAGAATTTCACCGCCCCAGCGGTGGACAAAACTATTGGGATCATCTCCATTCAGGGCCTCCAGGAAGTTTTTGTACTGGTAATACGCCGTGGATACCCGGGTGATATCCGACCGGGCAGAATATTTCTGATTGGGCGCAAGCATCAGTCCAGCGCCTCCTGTCCGTTCTTTTTCGTGGGGCGCACGTCCGTCAGCCAGCAGTCCCCCATGGTGTCATAAAAAATAGGCTCCATCTCACAGGTGATCCCGGAATCCGATTTTTCCCGGTTTTTGATCCGGAACAGCTGCTCCCCGTTAAAGGACGGCATCTTCACAACGTTTTCCTCAGCCAGGTACTTCCAGCGCCCTTCCGGGTCAATGGGATGTTCCAGGGCAGCTTCCCACACCCCGTTTAAAACCGCATGTACGGAAGCGCTGGTAGGGAATACTGTCATATCCCCGTTCCGGGACAGGTACTCTTCCGTATCCGGGGGCCGGTAATAAAGTTCTGCGGATATCCGGTTCCCGTATGGCATGAAGGTCGGATAGTTTGCCTTTCCGGATACAAAAAGGGCAAGGCGGATATCCCGGCAGTTTTCCGGCGGATAAAAATCCATTTCCGTCTTTCCTTTTTCAAAAAACACCCCAGTGGACACCTTCGGTGTCGCTGTAGGAAAATCCACAGTGGACTTCACCGTAATTTCCCTCTCCGCTGGATCCGGAAGCCACGTACCGGATCCGTTCCAGCCCCTCCGGTTGGATGGGCCAGGTGAGGTTGATCACCGCATAACTGTCATCCGGAGCTGTACATGCGCCGTGCAGACGGACGAAAACATCAAACTCCTCATGGACTTCTTCCTTAATCTCGAAATGGACGCCCTGGTAAGTATCTTTTGAAAGATAGTACTGGCTGGCCGGAACCTTTTCCATCCGCTTTTCCTGACTGTACACCTGGATCATAAGCTCCTCCAGTTGGGGATCACGGTAAGGGTAAATCCCTGCGTGATAAGGATCTCATTCTCCCCCGGTTTCAGGTACAGATCCTCATAATCCCCGCTGACGGAAGTGTTCATCATAGTTCCGTCCTTGCGGTATGCAATCATCCGCTCCGTGTCAATGGTAAGGTTCTGCCCTACCGTGGCTTTCATGGCCTTTCCGTTGACTGTGAGGGTGCAAATGCCATTTCCGGTGATCTTGTAGATGGGATGGCAGATATCATAAGGATTGTACTGGATTTCCCTGCTCTGGTAATCGTATTCCCGTTTTCCGGATACTAAAAACATATAAGGATGGCAGACAAATTGTGCTTTAAATCTTCCCAGTCTCCTGCTTGTCCTTTCTGAATCGGTGATTCCGCAATAATACACCTGATACATATACTCCTGATCGTCTTCCAAGGACAGCCATCCGCTTCCAGTCAGCCATGCTTTTGCTTTGCGAAACACTTCTGCCCACGTTTCTGGCTCTGTCAGAAAATTAAATTCTATTTCAATTTTTATCGGCTTGTATGTCCCACTGTTTTCAACCAGTATGCCGTCACGTCCTTCAACTTCATATTCTTTCACCCTCGTTTCCGGGGCTGGAATATCAGGCCGTCTGACAGGTATGATCTTATATTTCTCGCAGTTCATATCTTTAAACAAAATATTATACATGTCTGTCCCTCCTTCCCTGCGCACTTCTCTTTCCAATCTGTGTACTGTTAATATACTTTGTCGCACATCTTCCTATTTCTTTTCCATCCAGTATAATACGGTCTCCTTCCACTACGGTCACAGACGTATTTGTATAAGCTGCTGCTCCTGCAATATCTGCAACCTTTCCGGTAATTGTAGAATCAATCGTTCCCGAAACTGCTCTGGCCGCTTTCTGTACTTTATCCATATTTTTATAGATCCCTTCCGCAAGGCCTCCCATAAAATCAGGCATCCATGTTTCGTAATCCCTCAGTGGTCCTTCATCTGGTCTTGAAAAATGTAAAAAGGAACGGATATTTTCTCCCACATTTTTTACTGCGTCTATAATCGCATTGACTTTGGACATAATTCCATCTTTCAGCCCATTCATAAAATCAGCTCCCCAGTTCCAGGCTTTCGCAGGTAATCCGGTAATAAAATCTATCGCACTCTGAAATCCATTTTTGATAACAGAACCGATTTTCGAAACTGTGTTTTTAATTCCGCTGACCATGTTCTTAAATCCATTCACAGCCCCGTTTTTAATGGAATTTGTAACGTTTGTAACAATATTCCTGATACTGTTCCATACATTGTTTATTACGGTTTTTACCGAATTTACAGCTGTTGTTACCGAATTTTTTATCCCATTCCACGCTGTTGACACAACGTTTTTGATTGTATTCAAAATAGTTGAAACCGTTGTCTGGATTGCATTCCACACCGTAGATACAACATCTTTTATGGTATTTACAGCAGTTTCTACAATTGTTTTAATGTCACTCCATATTCCGGAAAAGAATTCTTTCAATGCCTCAAAAATAACCGATGCGTATTCCCGTATCGCACTCCATATTTCAGACAGCTTTTGTTTTGTCGCTTCCCATACTCCCCGAATCCATTCTGTGATTGCACCCCAGTTTTGTATTACAGCAATAATACCTGCAATAGCAGCAACAACTGCCGCGATAATAGCAATCAAGGGAAGCAACGCACCGGCCCCCAGAACGCCAATCACTGCCACGACCGCCGTAATCACAGGTGCCAACGCACTAAACGCGGCAATGACCCCCGCTATAATCCCTATCACTGCCTGCATCTGTGGAGACAGGTTTGTAAACCACTCTGCCAGCTCTATGATTTTATCCACCAGAGGCGGAAGTACCTTTGTCGCAATTTCCAGCAATTTTTCTCCAAGAGGAGCCAATGCAAGCTGCAATTCATTCATCTTGGCCTGAAGCTTCTGCATTGGAGTTGTGGTATCTTCAGCCATTTTCTGCGCAGTCCCGGCAACATCACTGTAAGTATCTCCCATAGTATTCAAAGACTTGATAACATCCAGATTCGCATCTTCTCCCATGGTTCCAAACGCTATACTGGCTTTTGTAAGTGCTTCCTGTTGTGACGCTGCATTTGAAATATCGCCCACCAGGGCATTAATAACATCTTTCTGGGATGCTTCTCCTTTTTTCCATTTTTGAAACACTTCTTCTGTAGATTTGCTCCACCCAGCAGTACTTTCTGACACCTCACCTGTCTTTTCATCAATTTTTGACATGGAATCCTCAATAGTTCCGTCCGCAAGCCGTGTTGTGACCTCATTGATGGAATCATTTACTTTATCCAGATTATAAGAGCCACCTTCCAGACCATTCTGTAATAACTGAAAATATTCCTGTGCAGAATAACCTGCCTGGGAAAACTTTCCGGAATACTCTGCCAGATTATCTCCCAGTTCCTGCGTTTTATCCAAGCCATTCTGAGAACCTTTTATCAGGTAATCCATGGCTTCCTGTGCATCCATGCCGAAATTTACCATAAGGCATTCACGCCCCGCATTGTCTCATTCATATCGGAACCAAAGATCTCCTCCATGGTCATTGCCTGCGTGGTCAATGTTTCCAGCTGTGATGGATCCAGATCTTTCAGGTTGTTGTTTACGGTAATTACCGCATCCCCCACACTTTCCAGACTGTCCGTTACTCCGGATTTAAACACATTCTCTACAACCGAGCCCATCTGTTCTGCTGCTTCTCCCGTCAGTCCAAAATAACCATTTACTTTCGTAGTGGTTCCTTCCAGACTTGCAAACGAATCCGTCATTTTCTGTCCGGCTTCTATAATCTTATCCCCTGCTCCGGATAATGTATCTGCCGCTTCCATCAGATTTCCGGCATCCAGTTTTTTCCCAATATCTTCCAGACTGTCTCCTGCATCTTTTGCTGCTTCTTCCAGTTTATTCAGGCCGGTAGCTGCATCTCTTGTCCCGCTTGCAATCTCATTGAGCATCTTGTCATTTTTATTCATGGTATTGTCAAGCTTGTTGATATAATTCTGTGTCTCATTTACTGCAACCGACAGTTTGGATACCGTTTCCGCCTGCTTGTTAAACGCCGTCTCAGCTTTCTGTGCCTGTACAGATAATTCTCCGTTTTCGCTCTTTGCTTTCTGATATGCATTTGCAAGATCATTCAGTTTTGATACCTGTTTTTCGTACTGGTTCTGCAGGAGCGACATCTTCTGTTTCTGCAGATCCAGTTCTTTGACCAGATTTTTGTTTTTCGCAATCAGCGCTTCCTGTGAATTGGCATTTTCATCAAATTCACTGGAAAGGGCTTTCATTTCTGATCCGCATTCCCGTATGGCATTGTTAATCTGCTTAATCTGTTTATTAAATTCCGCTTCACCCTGGATTCCTATCCGCGGGCCAATATCATAAGCCATTACCTCACCTCCGGAATATAGTCATAATCTGTTTTTCTGCGGATACTTGCCACTCCTTCTGAAGCGGCATAAAAATCAAGAAAATCCGATAATTCCCCTATCGGCATACAGTTATATTCCAGATAAGGGATACCGGATTTTCTTGCACAAACATCAAGCCACACAAGAGATCTTACTCCTGTGTGGCCTGCATGTTTTTTCCTTCTGGTTTTGCTTCCACTTCTTTATTGCTTCCTGTTCCAATACATTCCATAATTTTATCCGCCATATCATTGATGTCATAAATACCGATGGCAATTTCCATGGCTTCTTTTGGCAGTGCTGTCCATTTCCCCTCCACAATCGGGGCATCTTCCGGTGCAGGAATGTCCTTTTCAAAATAGTTTTTGTAAGCGCATCCCTGGGAAATCAAAAGATCCATCATATCTATCACAATATCAATTTTCTCTGCATCCTTCGCTTTGGCAAGCGAACTCTTCATTTTCTCTGCACTTCCATATTTTTCAACAATCTTTTTGGAAGCTCCAAGAGAAAAGCTCATAGGATAACTTTTTCCTGCTATTTTTATATATGTGATCCGGTTCATTTTTTACTCCTCTTTTGTTACCGCCGTAACCTCTCCTGTTCCAATCGCTTTTCCTGTCAAATCTGTTTTTGCCAGATAAATAACCGTTCCGTTTTCTGCCTCAATTTCTCCACCTTCCGGGAACTCTGTCCATTTTGACAGATCCTGTTTATATTTGGAAGCCTGTTCCTTGGTGTTGTACTTATATGTTGCCCCCTCTGTCCTGTTGGTGATTATAATCCTGGTTTTCCCAACTGAAGTTCCTTCTGAAGAAGAAGCTTCTACTCTCTCCAGTACATTTAATACTGTTTTCAGATATTCCATTGCTTCTTTTTCTGTATCAAACCATGCCTCCCTCTTCCACGGATGTTTATAGTTCTCTGTATTTTCATCTGACCGCGTAATCGTTCCCTCAATTTCTTTTGTCTGCCACTCAATAGATTCTCCTTTTGTCGTTGCTGCCTCCGCAGGAATCGCCATCGTTGTTTTACAGAGGATAACTGCCCGGTATCTATCCACATCGTTAATCTGATGTGTTTCAATGATTCCAAAACCTTTCGGTGTCTGTTTCATATCATCGTCTGTTACCAGTTCTGTTACTTCTTTTTCTCCAACATTGATCTTCACTTCTTTCAGTCCAAGCAGACGTTTTGAAGTATCCTCGTCAAGATCCGACGTGTTAAGTGTCAATGTTCCCGTATTAAAAGTTCCATAATCATTTTCAATGATACGGTTATCTCCATGCAGCGGATTGTTATCCGATGTTTCCACTTCTATTCCATACTCGATCGCTGCACCTGCTACAAAGCCATCAGTATAAACAACAGATAGACCGTTATAATGATAATTCCCAAATACTGGCACTGCCAGACCTTTAATTGCCATATCTTTTCTCCTTTATCTCCTAAACATTCGTTTTAACTGGTCGTCTATTTCCTTTTCCATTTGCTGTTGTGCCCTCTTTCTCGCCCTGTTTGTTGCTTTTCTGAAAATAGGCTTCTTTTCCCTGAACGATGTCCCGCTTTCGATGCTGCGCATCAACATCACATTCGGCACACCTTTAGGATATGTTTCAGTTTTTACACTGCCATATCCATCCACGCCTGCTTTCGTCTGAATATAACCATCGTCATTCTCAATCGGGGCAAGACCGAAAGAATCAATCAGATCCGCTTTTTGCCTTCTGGTTACTCCGGTCAGTTTATGTTCCGGGGTTCCGACCGGCGCAAGACCGTTTTTCCCTTCCTCTACAGGCAGATTCTTTATTTCCTGTTTAATTTCATCTGCAACCAGGGCGGCACCTTTATAAACGGCGCTCTTCAGAATTTCATCGCTCTCTTTATCAAGAACATCTAAAACCTTTGCGTATTCATCAATCCTGGAAAAGCTGATCTTTGCCATCTACGCCACCTCCCAGACCCATTCATAATGGATGAATCCGCTTCCTCCCTCATCCAGATTTTCATACTGTACAGAATTCAGATAAAAAGAAATACAGGCAGTTTTTAATGCTTCCTGTATCTTTTCTACATTCTCATCCTCTTCATTTCTGGTATAATAATCAATTGTCCCCTGGACAGTCTGGAGAGTTTTACGGTTATCACCTTCCACAGAACTTCCCTCTGAATCTTCCGCCCACACAATATAGCGGTCTGTTTTATCCATTGCTTCGTAATGTCCTACATTTGTGGTCACTGTCAACAACGCTTCCGGTATCACCTTTAATTTAGACAGCATATTTCTCACCAATCCTTTCCAGTGACAGTCTGGTAATTCTCAGTCCGTTTTCATCCAGAGTAGGTTGTCTTGTAAGGATCCGGAACTGATCTCCGTTTTCCATCACACATACATCTGTCATCTGAATATCTTCCCATCCTGGGATATTTACCACCGCCTCAACCTGCTGCCCCGCCTGCTTTGCCCTGTAGATTCTGTTGTATCCCAGTTCTCCGTAATTAAAATAATGCCGTCCTTTAACCTTTAATCTCTGTACAGGTTTTTTTCCAGGTTGTGCAGTATTTTCTGTTCGGTACACAGTCAGGATTCCATCGTCAAATGTCATTTCATTTTTCCTTTCCCTTTCTGGCTGATCTTCAGGTTATTCAGCTGGAGGCGCAGATACCTGGGCATGGAAGTGTCCTGTCCAGAGCGCTTTCGGAAGAGATAGGCTGCGTATTGTATCACAGCCATATCCCCCTCTATTCCTATCTCAAGGTCAATCCCTTCTCTTGTGATTGCTGCTTTGCTTTGTTTCAGAAGAATCTCAAGATATTCATCATTACTGGATGTAAGCATCTGTAAATCTTTTTTCAAAATCTCAAGTCTGTCCTCATCTCTCATGACAGTTTCCTCCTGCGCTTATATATCCATTACGCTCCTGCAAATTCCGGTGCATCTGTTGTAGGAGCTTTTCCAATACCAAATACGGCAAAAGCCTCACGGATGGCAAGATCTCCATCGTATCTTGCAGTTCCCTTAAACACCGTCTGGTCTTCCAGAAAGCGCACATGTTCGGACTGTGAAATTTTTGTTCCGGCGCGTTCCGCTAATACATAATTTTTAAAATATCCAAAAATAATCGTATCATCCGGAATATATTTTAATTCCACAATTGCTCCGCCAATTACCGGCATTGAATTGTTCATTCCTGCAGTAATGGCTGCTGCAGAGTTCACTCCCATGGATTCTGCAACTAATTTTGTATGGGTTTTCTTATTCATAACCCACACAATCTCTTCTGTGTCATAGTCATTGTCAATCACTCCCGATTCCGTTACAATTTCCTGAAACAGTTTCACGCCGGATGTCTGTTTTCCGGTAATGACATGGGTAGTGCTGAGATCCTCCCATTTTCTTCCAGTAGCAGGATATCCGTCTGGCGCCTCCGTTGCTAAAAGAGAGGTTACAATTCCCATTGGCATTTTTACATTTTTTCCATAAAGAATCGCTTTGTCGTTTGCTTTTCCAATTGCCTTTCCCAACGCATTGATCAATTCCGCTGCAAGAGATACGTCAGAATCTTCTAAAACAGAATTACATACCGCAAAATAACCGGATACTTTGTATCCATCCATTTCCATGTTATAGAAAGCAAGATCCAGTTCTTTAATGGAAGCGCACATTTCATCCCAGATGGCTTCCGGAATTTCTCCCATGATATTCTGCCTGGATGTTCCGCTCACCGGTCTTACTGTTACATATTTCATCAGCTTCGAACTTTCTGTTGCCACCTGACGGATCATCGGCAGCATAATATCCGGAATAGTAAGCCCTACATTCGTAAGCGCTCTTTTGTTTTTAATACATTCACGTACCTGTTCCATGAACCCTTTTACGTCTTCCCTTGCCATCATGGCATCTCTTTCCTGCATGTTCATACCGAAAAATACGCCATGTTCCATTCTTCTTGTTTCCATTTTTCCTTCTCCTTTTTCTCTT
>ENA-OPYY01000016-OPYY01000016.1-human-gut-metagenome-genome-assembly--contig:-NODE-16-length-81224-cov-3.156615_pt1 | contig 81224 bp, 72 predicted proteins | sample MGYA00242472_ERZ504481 | MGnify/ENA primary metagenome ERZ504481 (study PRJEB26092, sample SAMD00036265) | human gut metagenome | host: Homo sapiens | study: EMG produced TPA metagenomics assembly of...
CTGGCTAACACGGTGTACGACACATCTTGTCCCGGCATGGTCAACCCTGCCATTATGTACTATGGCGACATGTTCTATTGCTTTGGAGGAGAACTTGACGCCATCTACAACTCCATCACAGGCATTGCGTGGAGCAAGACAGAAACCAAGTTTCTGCTACCCCAGGAATTCAAAGGGAAAGGCGCGTACTCCATTATAGTGGAACCGACGAAAGACAAAACTGTGGCCCCGGCAGACAAACGGGACTTCATTTGGGTGATATTCGGCGGCAACGGTACCAAAAATGAAGTATGGCGCGGACGTCTTAACAGATTGGGCTTCGAAATACAATAATAATGATGTCATATAAGGAAGAAATCGATCTAAACCGGATACCCCAGCACGTGGCGATTATCATGGACGGTAACGGACGGTGGGCCAAGCAGCGTGGACACGAACGCAGCTATGGACATCAGGCCGGCGCAGAGACTGTGCACGTCATTGCAGAGGAAGCCGCTAAATTAGGAGTCAGATACCTTACTTTATATACGTTCTCTACCGAGAACTGGAATCGTCCGTCGGACGAGGTAGCCGCCTTGATGGGACTGCTCTTCGACTCCATAGAGGAAGAGACGTTCATGAAGAACAATATCAGTTTCCGGGTAATAGGAGATATTGAAAAACTGCCTGCCAACGTACAGCAACGGCTCAACACTTGCGTGGCACACACCTCCCACAACACGGGAATGTGCCTGGTACTGGCATTGAGCTACTCTTCCCGCTGGGAAATAACGGAAGCTGCCCGGCAAATAGCCGACCTGGTACAGAAAGGTGAGCTGAAACCCGAACAAATCGACAGTGAGCTCATATCCCGTCATCTGACAACCCACTTCATGCCCGACCCCGACCTGCTGATACGTACCGGAGGAGAGCTCCGCCTCAGTAACTACATGCTCTGGCAATGCGCCTATTCGGAACTTTATTTCTGTGATACCTATTGGCCCGACTTCCGTGAAGAGGAGCTACGCAAAGCCATATGTGACTATCAGAAACGCGAACGCAGGTTCGGCAAGACCAGCGAGCAAATCAATTAATCACCGGACACACAAATAGTAAATAGTAAATTGTAAAATAGTAAATAAAAAGATGCACTATCGTATTTTCTCCATACTCGTAACGTTTGTCTGCCTTTTCGGCTGCGCACTGACAACAGCAGCACAGGACGTAAACAACACCGATGAAACCGAAAAGCCGGTTATACTCTATTCGGGAACACCCAAGAAGTATGAAATAGCCGACATTAAGGTCGAAGGAGCCCAGAACTATGAGGATTATGTAATTGTCGGATTGTCCGGACTATCCAAAGGGCAGACTATCACCGTGCCGGGTGACGAGATTACACAAGCTTGTAAGCGCTACTGGCGCCACGGTCTGTTCTCTGACGTGGAAATTACAGCAGACAAGATTGAAGGTGACCAAATTTGGCTGACCATTCATCTGACCATGCGTCCGCGTGTTTCCGACATACGCTACAACGGTGTGAAGAAGTCAGAGCGTGAAGACCTGGAAAGCAGAATCGGCATGATAAAGGGCGGTCAGATTACACCTAATCTGGTGGACCGCGCCAAGACCTTGATAAAGCGCTATTTTGACGACAAGGGCTTCAAGAATGCAGATGTAATCATCACCCAACGTGATGATCCGGAAAAGAAGAATGAAGTGATTGTCAACATCGACATCGACAAGAAGGAGAAAGTGAAAGTACATCAAATCACCATTGTAGGCAACGAGGCCCTCACGACCAAGAAGCTGAAGCGTGTGATGAAGAAAACAAACGAAAAGGGCAAGCTGCTCAATCTGTTCCGCACCAAGAAATTCATTGAGGACAACTACGAAGCGGACAAACAGCTGATTATCGACAAATACAACGAACTGGGTTATCGTGACGCCATCATCGTGACAGACAGTATCAAGCCCTACGATGACCGCACAGTAGACATCTTCATGCAGATTGAGGAAGGACAGAAATATTACCTCCGCAATGTAACTTGGGTAGGTAACACACTGTATCCTTCCGAACAACTGAACTTCCTCCTCCAAATGAAGAAGGGTGACGTCTACAACCAAAAGTTACTTGAAGAACGTACAATGACCGATGACGATGCCATCGGCAACCTCTACTACAACAACGGTTATCTGTTCTACAGCCTCGAACCGGTGGAAGTAAACATCGTGGGCGACTCCATCGACCTGGAAATGCGTATCTACGAAGGCCGCCAGGCTACCATCAATAAGGTCAGCATCAACGGTAACGACCGTTTGTATGAAAACGTAGTACGCCGTGAACTCCGTACCCGTCCGGGCGAACTCTTCAGCCGTGAAGACTTGATGCGTTCCATGCGTGAAATCCAGCAGATGGGACACTTCGACCCCGAACAAATCCAGCCCGACATCCAGCCGAGACCGGAAGACGGCACGGTAGACATCGGTTATGACCTTGTATCCAAAGCCAACGACCAGGTAGAGTTCTCCGCCGGTTGGGGACAAACGGGTATTATCGGTAAGTTAAGTCTGAAGTTCACCAACTTCTCTCTGGCCAACCTGCTTCATCCGGGTGAGAACTACCGCGGTATCCTCCCGCAAGGTGACGGTCAGACATTGACCATCAGTGGCCAGACCAATGCCAAATACTATCAGTCATACAGCGTTTCATTCTATGACCCGTGGTTTGGCGGTAAACGCCCGAATGCGTTCTCCGTATCGGCTTTCTATTCCCGCCAGACCGACATCAGTAGCCGTTATTACAATTCGGCCTACATGAACAGCTATTACAACAGCTATTATAGTGGTATGTATGGCTACGGTATGTACAACTACGGCAATTACAACAACTACGAGAATTATTACGACCCGGACAAATCTATCCAGATGTATGGTCTTGCTGTGATGTTCGGTAAGCGCTTGAAGTGGCCGGATGACTACTTCCAATTCACAGCCGAGTTGTCTTACCAACGTTATGTTCTGAGTGACTGGCAGTACTTCCCGGTTACCAACGGTAAGTGTAATAACCTCAGCCTCAACCTGACCTTGTCCCGTAGCTCTATCGACAACCCGATTTATCCGCGCCAAGGTTCCGAGTTCTCGTTGTCTGCACAAATCACACCGCCTTTCTCTCTGTTCGACGGTACCGATTACAGCAAGTACAGCACCAGCAGCCAGGAAGACATGAACAAGATGCACAAGTGGATTGAATACCACAAGTGGAAATTCAAATCCAAAGTCTACATCCCGTTGATGGACCCGATTACCGTCAAACGTACTCCGGTGCTGATGGGACGTGTAGAATTCGGTTTGCTGGGACACTACAACAAATACAAAAAGTCTCCGTTCGAAACGTTTGACGTGGGTGGTGACGGTATGACCGGCTACTCCAGCTATGCTACAGAAAGTATCGCCCTCCGTGGTTATGAGAACAGCTCATTGACTCCATACGGCTCTGAAGGTTATGCCTATACACGTCTCGGACTGGAATTAAGATATCCTTTGATGCTCGAAACAAGTACCAGTATTTATGCGTTAACGTTTGTGGAAGCCGGTAATGCATGGCATGATGTCAATAAGTTCAACCCATTCGAATTGAAGCGTTCAGCCGGTGTCGGTGTCCGCATCTTCCTCCCGATGATCGGTATGATGGGTATCGACTGGGCTTACGGTTTCGACAAAATTGGTCCTACATTCCAATACAGCGGTAGCCAGTTCCACTTCATCCTGGGACAGGAATTCTAAGCAATGGACAATTGATAATTGACAATTAATGCAGTATCGTTATGAAGAAGAGTTTATTGATCCTTTTTACGCTGTTTGCAGTAAGCATAACAGCCGGTGCACAGAAGTTCGCCTTGATTGACATGGAATATATCCTGGAAAATATTCCTGCTTACGAACGTGCCAATGAACAACTGGAGCAATCCTCCAGACAATGGCAGAGTGAGGTCGAAAAGATTTCCGAAGAAGCCAAGACTCTGTACAAGAACTATCAGTCTCAGATTGCTTCTCTTTCTGAAACACAGAGAGGTAAAAAGGAAGAAGAGATTGTCGCTAAAGAGAAATCAGCAGCCGAACTGCGCCGCAAATACTTCGGTCCGGAAGGCGAACTGTATAAAAAACGTGAAAGTCTGATGCAACCCATTCAAGATGAAATATACAATGCTGTAAAGGAAATTGCGACACAGAACGGATATGCGGTAGTTGTAGACCGTGCTTCCGCATCAAGTATCATTTTTGCCTCGCCGAGTATTGACGTCAGCAATGAAGTACTTGCAAAACTGGGATATTCAAATTAATTTCATACATTTGTTTCAGAATATAGACTGCATTCTGGATTAAAAATAAGCGAGCTTATTTTGTATTGCGTTCAGTTTGCGCTATATTTGTCCCCGACGAATAATCATTCAAATAAATAATAAACATTATGCTTAAAAAAAATCGCACTACTCGTAGTTATGTTCGCCCTCCCGCTGGGAGCTATGGCGCAAGCTAAATTCGCTCACATGAATTCTCAAGATGTAATCGCTGTTATGCCTGAATTTACCAAAGCCCAAGCTGACTTGGACGCCATGTCTAAAAAATACCAGGATGAAATGCAGCGTACCAACGAAGAATTCCAAAAGAAGTACCAAGAATTCCTGGCACAAGCCGACTCTCTGCCGAAAAACATTGCAGAAAGACGTCAGAAAGAGTTGCAGGATATGGCTCAACGTCAAGAACAGTTCCAACAAGAAGCTTATCAAAGTATGCAGAAAGCACAGCAAGATGCTATGGCTCCCATCTATAAGAAACTGGACGAAGCCATCCAAGCTGTCGGCAAAACTGAAGGTGTTGTCTACATTTTCGACTTGGCCCGTACCCCGATACCTTTCGTAGGAGCACAGAGCGTTGATGTAACTGCCAAAGTTAAAACACAATTGGGCATTAAATAATAGAATTATTTATGATAAAGCAAGCGCGGATAGTTTTATCCGCGCTTATTTTATACATTACTGAGAAATTTGAATTATCTTTGCATGGTACATAGTCTTTAGAAAGCATGAAACAGACATTACCTTCTGCAGCCGGTCCCATCGGAATATTCGATTCCGGATATGGCGGACTGACCATCCTAAGCAAGATACGGGAAGCTCTTCCCCAATATGACTACATTTACCTGGGCGACAACGCACGTGCGCCTTACGGGACCCGCTCGTTCGAGATTGTCTATGAATTCACTTTACAGGCAGTCACCAAACTGTTCGAGATGGGTTGTCACCTCGTCATTCTGGCATGCAATACAGCTTCGGCAAAAGCTCTGCGCAACATACAAATGAATGATTTGCCTCGCCTCGACCCTATGCGCCGTGTGTTGGGAGTAATCCGCCCAACCGTAGAATGCATAGGGAACATTACCCAAAGCCGCCATGTGGGAGTGCTTGCCACGGCAGGAACCATCAAGTCTGAATCCTATCCGCTGGAAGTGCATAAACTCTTCCCCGACATCAAAGTGAGCGGTGAAGCCTGCCCTCTATGGGTATCCCTCGTAGAAAACAATGAGGCACAAGGTGAGGGTACTGACTACTTCATACGCAAAAACATCGGCAACCTGCTGGCCAAAGACACGCAGATAGACACCGTCATTCTGGGCTGCACGCACTTCCCGTTGCTGCTGCCTAAGATACAACAATACATGCCCGACGGCATCACTACCGTCACCCAAGGGGAACTGGTGGCAGACAGTCTGAAAGACTATCTTCACCGTCATCCGGAAATGGACAGAAAATGCACCAAAGGTGGAAGATGCGTCTACCGCACCACGGAATCGGAGGAGAAATTCACAGAATCGGCTTCTACTTTCCTGAATGAATCGATAAGAGTTGAGAGGATTGAACTATAAATTCGTCAGCATTAAACATTAAAACAAAAACATTTGTTATATTTGTAAGACAGAAACCTCTAAATTCATACCATCATGAAAGAAGAAGACAAAAGCAAACTCGTTGAGGTGTTCACCGGTTCACCGTGGGAAGCAGAACTCGTAAAGAGCCTGCTGGGAAATAGTGATATTGAAGCTGTAACAAAAGACGGAATGGTAGTAAACGTTGTACTGCCTGCCACTGCGGTAGATGTTTCCGTTCTCGTCAATGAGAAGGACTACGAAGCCGCCATGGAAGTAGTCCGTGAATACGAAAAGAGAGAAAATGGAGATTGATTTCAATAGAATTGCTGTCAAGGTAGGCAGCAATGTTTTGACACGTCGTGACGGCACTCTCGACGTCACCCGTATGTCCGCTTTGGTGGACCAGATAGCCGAGCTGCACAAGGCCGGCATAGAAATAATACTTGTTTCTTCCGGAGCCGTTGCTTCGGGACGTAGCGAAGTGCGCCCCACCAAGAAGTTGGACAGCGTAGACCAGCGCCAGCTCTTTTCCGCTGTAGGGCAGGCCAAACTCATCAACCGTTACTACGAGCTGTTCCGGGAGCATGGCATCCCCGTGGGACAAGTGCTCACAATGAAAGAGAACTTTTCCACCCGCCGCCATTACCTCAACCAGAAAAACTGTATGACCGTAATGCTGGAGAACGGCGTCATTCCCATTGTCAATGAGAACGACACCATCTCCGTGAGTGAACTGATGTTCACCGACAACGATGAGCTGTCCGGCTGATAGCCTCCATGATGGATGCCCAGGCACTAATCATTCTCAGCAATATAGACGGTATCTACAACGGTTCACCCGCCGACCCGAATTCTCAAGTCATCCGTGAAATAGAACAAGGCAAAGATCTCTCCTCCTACATACAAACTTCCAAATCCAGCTTCGGACGCGGCGGCATGCTGACAAAAACCAACATTGCCCGCAAAGTGGCGGATGAGGGCATCACAGTAATCATAGCCAACGGGAAGCGGGACAACATCCTCGTGAAAATAATGAAGAATGAAGAATTAAACTATACCCGTTTCATTCCGTCTCCGGAACCGGTATCGAGCATCAAGAAATGGATTGCACACAGCGAAGGGTTTGCCAAAGGGGAACTGCACATCAATCATTGTGCCACCGAACTGCTCTTCTCGGACAAAGCAGTAAGCATCCTACCGGTAGGTATCACTGACGTTATAGGCGAGTTCGAGAAGGACGACATCGTACGGATTATCGACTTCGGCGGTAAACCCATCGGTGTGGGAAAAGCCAACTGTGACTCCAGCCAGGCACGGGAAACGATGGGAAAACATGGAAAGAAACCCGTAGTGCACTACGACTACCTATATATAGAATAAGCCACAGACGGATACTATCCCACGATATATATACTTGCATATTTATCACTCTATATTCAATAAAAAAATGAACTTAAACAAAACTTTTGTCGCCGTACAAGATGCCAGCCGTAACATGTTAGCGTTGAGCGACAAAGAAATCAATCAAATATTACTGGCTGTTGCAGACGCTGCCATAAACAAAACAGACTTCATTCTGAGTGAAAACCAGAAGGATTTGGAGCGTATGCCTTCTACCGACCCTAAATACGACCGCCTGAAACTGACAAAAAGCCGTTTGCAGGACATCGCTACGGACATCCGCAACGTAGCTGCCCTCCCTTCTCCTTTGGGAAAAGTCCTTAAAGAGAACGTATTACCCAACGGATTGAAGATAAAAAGGGTCAGTGTACCTTTCGGCGTCATAGGCATTATCTACGAAGCCCGTCCCAACGTCAGTTTCGATGTCTTCTCACTCTGCCTTAAAAGCGGCAATGCCTGTATTCTGAAAGGCGGAAGCGATGCAGACTATTCCAACCGTGCCATAATCAGCGTGATACACGAGGTACTGGAGCATTTCAACGTAGATACACATATCGTGGAACTGCTTCCTGCCGACAGAGAAGCGACTGCCGAACTACTGCATGCCAACGATTATGTAGATTTGATAATTCCGCGCGGCAGCAGCAGCCTAATAAATTTCGTACGCCAGAATGCCACAGTACCGGTTATAGAGACCGGTGCCGGCGTATGCCATGCGTTCTTCGACCGCTATGGCGATATAAGCATAGGTCCATCCATCATTGCCAATGCAAAGACACGCCGTGTCAGTGTATGCAACGCTTTGGATTGCCTGATTATCGAAGCCGACAGCCTGGCTGATTTGCCCGACCTATGCCTGCCGCTACAATCAAGCAATGTAGAGATATTTGCCGATGAACCCGCCTACCACAGTTTGCATGGCAAATATCCCGCCGAGCTGTTGAGACCTGCCACTGAAGACTGCTACGGCAGAGAGTTCCTGGACTACAAGATGGCCATTAAAACCGTGAATTCTTTCCAGGAAGCATTGGCACATATCCGGAAGTACGGTTCCAAACATAGCGAATGCATCATTACGGACGACAAGACACGTGCCGAATGGTTCTGTCGGGAAGTGGACGCTGCTTGTGTATACGTCAATGCGCCGACCTCTTTCACCGACGGCGCACAATTCGGGCTCGGTGCCGAGATCGGCATCAGCACACAGAAGCTGCACGCCCGCGGTCCGATGGCTCTGGAAGAAATCACCACATACAAATGGATTGTCGAAGGTTCCGGACAGACTAGACCTTGACAGCCGAATAACAAAGATATAGATACACTAAAAAGACTGTAAATATGAAGAACTTTACTTGCGTGCAGGACATCGGTAACCTGAAGTCTGCACTGGACGAAGCATTCGAGATTAAAAAAGACCGTTTCAAATATGTGGAACTGGGACGTAACAAAACGCTGATGATGATTTTCTTCAACTCCAGCCTGCGTACCCGCCTCAGTACACAGAAGGCTGCATTGAATCTGGGCATGAACGTAATTGTACTGGACATCAACCAGGGAGCCTGGAAACTGGAGACAGAGCGTGGTGTCATCATGGACGGTGACAAACCGGAACACTTACTGGAAGCCATTCCCGTGATGGGCTGCTATTGCGACGTCATCGGCGTACGTTCTTTTGCACGCTTCGAAAGTAAGGAAGACGATTACAACGAAGTGATACTGGAGCAGTTCATCAAGCACTCCGGCCGGCCGGTATTCTCGATGGAGGCTGCCACACGTCATCCGCTGCAGAGTTTTGCCGACCTGATTACGATTGAGGAATACAAGAAGACGGAACGCCCCAAAGTAGTGATGACATGGGCTCCACATCCGCGTCCATTGCCCCAGGCTGTCCCCAACTCCTTTGCCGAGTGGATGAATGCAACTGATTATGACTTCGTGATTACACATCCCGAAGGTTATGAGCTCGACCCCAAGTTCGTAGGAAATGCCCGCGTAGAATATGACCAGATGAAAGCTTTTGAAGGGGCCGATTTTGTCTATGCCAAGAACTGGGCTGCCTATACGGGCGACAACTATGGACAAATATTGAGCAAAGACCGCGCCTGGACAGTAGGCGAGCGCCAGATGGCCGTTACCAACAATGCCTACTTCATGCACTGCCTGCCGGTTCGACGCAACATGATTGTGACGGATGATGTGATAGAAAGCCCGCAGTCCATCGTAATCCCCGAAGCGGCCAACCGGGAGATTTCAGCAACAGTGGTGCTGAAGAGACTGCTTGAAAGCCTCTAACCAGAGGACAAGACTACTTTATTCTTTTTAGGCGCGGATTACGCGGAAAACGCGGATTCTTTTCTCAAATTTTTCCGTGAAATCCGCGTAATCCGCGCCTAAAAAGAAATTATAGCAAATGCATTTCAGCTGCACCGCTATTACTTTTCCACTTCCTTGCCCGCTTCTTCCCAACCGATGAAACCTTTGTCAAGGTCATAGATTATATATCCTTTTTTGCTCAGTATGGCAGCGGCCTTTTTACTACGCTTACCACTACGACAATATACTGCAACCGGTTTGTCCTTCTGCAGAGTGGAGTCGGCCATCGTTTCAAACGACTCATCCAATACATTGATATTGATACTGTGGGGCACGTGTCCTTCCGAGTATTCGGCAACAGTACGCACATCCAGAAGCTGCACCTCCGGATTGGCTATCAATGTGGAAAAGTCATCTACCGAAACAGACTTGAACTGTCCCTCCTTCTGCTGGCAGGAAAAGAGGGTGGTAAAAACGAGGCAAAAACCCGCGAACAATGTCTTCATCGAATATTTCATTTTAGTCAGGGTTATAAACAAAATCGTAAGTCTTGATGTCACCGGAATAAGTGTGCACACTGAAATGAACCATAACCTTCTGTATACCCTCTGCCGCATACTGCCGCAAAGGTACGGAAGCGTAGGCACGCCTGGTATAAGACACCACCTCCTCCTTTGCGTCATGATACAGCGTCAGATATACTTCACTACACCCGGTAGCAGTATCCACAATCACTTCATCCTCAATAAAATGGAACTTATGTTCACCATTCTCCTTGACTATCAGTGTCATATTGAGATAGTCGAGTCCCATCCAGATACCCAGTACATCAGTAGGGTCTGTCTTGACGCCCTCCTCGAACTTGTCGACCGTTTGGGGAACGACAGAAAGAACACCGCTCAAGGCATACAGCACCGCACCGGCAGTTCCATCGGCAGTTACCTCCGAAGCATAATTACTGATGACACGTACCGAAGCGTTTGCCTCTATGTTCGTCTTTGTCTTGTCCTCCACTACCGGCAAGGTTTCCCCTTCATCCGTCACAACAGACCGCAGATAGCCGTCAGCCCCCGAAAAGGCAGTCAAGAATTCCAACTTCACGGAAGGATAATGATAATCATCATCGCCACAACCAGCCAACAGACAGGCCAACAAAGGCAAAAGCCACCAATCACAGTACTTCTTCATGTATTCATTCTTTTATAGCCGCCAGATAATTCTTCAACGGGTTGGCATACATCAGCAGCATTTTTCCGCGCAGAAAGTCCACGTCCTTATTAGGAATGGAGATACGCTCCAACTGTTGTTCTATATAGGCCGTGAAGCGCTGCTTATCCTCGGCAGTGTAATGGTCGGAAAAATCCTCCTTCCCCTCGAGAAGGTCGTGTGCCACATAATTATTGGGATACATCCGGTAGCTGGCATGAATGCGTTTGTCTATCAGTGCAGACATGCGTGCAAAGAGTTCGGGCTTCGGAAGTGAACGGTCCATCTTCGCCAATTCATCATTCATGCAGGCACCCGTCTGGAAATGTACCCGCCCTTTATAGCCGAACAGTCCGGTCTGCATATTCAGCAAGTCGTCAGCCGTCGTTTTCTTATAGCCTTCAATGTCCCGTTTCAGTTGGAACTCCTGCGCTTTCAGGAAGTCGCAAGGGTCGTATTCATAGGAAATGGCAAGCGGAGCTATATTCATTTCCATTAAGCGGTCAATGACGTCGCCTTCACCGCCTATTGCCAGCATCTTCAGCACACTGTCCTGCGTGCGGTCGTTGGAGTCCTTGGCACGCCCTTCGCGTTGTGCAATCCAGATAGACTGTTTCTTCTCACTGATGGTATAGTGCATATAGCGGGACATGCGTGCGGAAGCCTCCAGCATCTGGCGCATGGTCAACGCACGCAGCACGATGAAGGACTTGTTGACACGCACGAATTTCTTAATCCACGGATAGACAAGCAGGTTGTCGCCAATGGCTATCTCTACCGTATCCATACCCTGGTCTACCAAAAGAATGGACAAGAAACCGGAATCGAGAATAATGTCGCGATGATTGGAGACATAGGTATACGCCGCCGACTTGTCTGCCGGCAACGCTGTATGGTCCAAAGTCAATCCATCCGTAGCCTCCTTCGCCAATTTCCACAGAAGCCCATAGCAGAAGGTCTTCTGAAATTCCAGCTTGGTTTTACACGCGCGCATTTTCTGCGACCATACTTCAAAAGGTACACCAGGCATCACAGTATCCACTGCCTGCCGGAACGCCGCATCGGCAATCAGTTCCTCATAGACTTGAGGAAGTTCCTCATCATGATAAGGACGGATTTCATCAAATTCCACGTTCGCATTCATAATGAATAATGATTAATCCTTAAACTTGTTTTCTATAATATCTGTCATTACATCCTTCATCTCCATTCCGGCAGCACGAACCTGCTGGGGAATAAAGCTGGTGGCAGTCATTCCGGGGGTGGTATTCACCTCCAGCAGATTGATTTTTTCCCCTTCGGTAATGATATAGTCCACGCGGATAATGCCATAGGCCCCGAGTATATCATAAATGGCAGAAGTCAGCGTCTGCACCCGGCGGGTCAAATCGTCCGAGATGCGGGCGGGAGTAATCTCGTCAGACGCACCATTATACTTAGCTTCATAATCGAAGTACTCGTTGTGGCTCACCACCTCCGTAATGGGGAACACTACGGACTTGTCTTTTGTTTTGTAACAGCCGCAGGTAATCTCGGTTCCGTCCATAAAGGCCTCCACCAGTACTTCCTGCGCTTCCGCAAATGCCTTGGCTATGGCAGGTTGTATCTGCTCTTTCGCCGTCACCTTGGTCACGCCGAAGCTGGAACCTCCCAAGCTGGGCTTAATGAAGCAAGGCAGACCGATTTTCTCCATCACATCTTCATCCGTTACCGACTGTCCGCCGCGCAGCAACAACGATTCGGCAATGCGCACACCGAAACCTTTCAGATACTGGTTGCAGGCAAACTTATCGTACGTGAGCGACGCTGCCAGTACTCCGCAACACGAATAAGGGATGTGGAGCATATCAAAATAGCCCTGCAGACGGCCGTCCTCACCCGGAGTTCCGTGGATGGTGATATAGGCAAAGTCGAATGTCACTTTCTCGCCATCCAGCACGAAGCTGAAGTCATTGCGGTCTACCGGAGTCTTAGCGCCGTCGGGCAGCTGTACATGCCAGTCCAGTCCGTGCATTTCTACAATATATAAGGTATACTTCTCCTTGTCGATGAAGGAGTAAATCCCCTGTGCACTACGCAGGGAGACGTGGAATTCGGAGGTATCTCCTCCGGCTACAATAGCAATCGTGCGTTTCATTCTAATTCTCTGTTACTGATATAGCCTCTCCATTTGTCTATCAGCCGGGTCATGTCATCGGGCAATTCCGAAGTGAAGTACATTTCTTCTCCGGTGACGGGATGCACAAACCCCAGCGTCATGGCATGCAATGCCTGCCGCGGACAAGTGTCGAAGCAGTTGTTTACAAATTGTTTGTATTTAGCGAAGTGGGTTCCTTTCAGGATTTCGTGTCCACCGTAACGTTCGTCGTTGAAAAGTATGTGTCCGATGTGCTTCATGTGCACACGGATTTGATGGGTGCGTCCCGTTTCAAGGATACATTCCACCAGTGTGACGTATCCCAAACGTTCGAGCACCCGGTAATGGGTGACGGCATGCTTTCCCTGGTCGTCGGGGAGGACGGTCATCTGCATGCGGTCTCTGGGATTACGACCGATATTGCCGACAACGGTCCCTTCATCCTGCTCTACATTTCCCCAGACCAGCGCCCGGTAACGGCGTTTTGTCGTCTTGTTGAAGAACTGGTTGCCGAGATTCGTCTTGGCATCCGGAGTCTTGGCTATCACCAGCAGGCCGGAGGTGTCCTTGTCGATGCGGTGCACCAGTCCCACATGCGGGTCATTGGCATCATAATCGGGATTATCCTTCATATGCCAGGCTATGGCGTTGACAAGCGTACCGTGATAGTTGCCATGACCGGGGTGCACCACCAGACCGGCAGGTTTGTTCACTACCATCAGATACTTGTCCTCATATACTATATCAAGGGGGATGTCTTCGGGGATGACTTCATTCTCATAGCGTGGACGGTCCATCATCACAGTGATTACATCCATCGGCTTCACCTTATAGCTGCTTTTCACAGCCTTGCCGTTCGCCATCACGAAGCCTGCATCGGCAGCCTTCTGGATGCGATTGCGCGAGGAGTTCGTCAAGCGGTCGAACAGATACTTGTCCACCCGCACCATCTCCTGCCCCTTGTCCACCACCACACGGAAGTGTTCATAGAGTTGCGCCTCGTCACCCACCGGCTCTACGTCGTCCAGCTCATCATTATCTATATCATCCGGCAATTCTTCTATCATCACGGCATTTACAATTTGACTATTTACAATTTACGATTGGAGTCAGATGTTTATCAGAACCAGGACTCATCTGCCGCAGAGTCTTCGGACAACACGGGTTCAACGGTACCTCCCACGGAATCCACTCCCAGGGAGTCTGCCTTCAAGGCGCCTCCATCTCCCACCATCAGCGTCAGCACTGCGCCGGTGGGCACTTTCTCGCCGATGGAAAGCTGACGCCCCTTATACTTCACGCCATACACCCAGTCCTTCTCACCCGGAATATACTGTATCTCGGCCAGCTTGAAACCCGAAGCCAGAATACGCGCTTCCGCCTGCCGCAGCGAACTGTTGTCCGCCACATCGGGCACTATGTGCAGAGGGACTTCAATCGTATTGATTGTAAGATAGATGGTACGTCCTTCCTTTACCTTTTGTCCGGCTGCCGGATTATATTCGAGGATGCAGCCGGCAGGAAGAGTCTTGACATAACTGGAATCCGAAACGATGCAGACCAAGCCGCGGTTACGGAACATTTTCTCGGCTTCCTCCACTCCCATGCCCTTCACATCGGGCACTATCACAGCCTCGCCGTGGCGGGTATATATATCCAGTCCTTTCAGCACTCCGAACAGCAATCCCACTACCACAACGGCCATCGCAAGGATGTTCGCCCAGAAGAACCGGTTCTGCCGGAAAGAGAAAAAATCTTTTATTGTCATAATCGATAATGCATTATTTGGGACAAAGATACAATTTTCACCACATAGTACACGGAGTTGGCAATAGTTTTTTCCGGAGAAGCGGGCACAATACATAAGAAAAGCTGCAAAAGACCAGAATCAGTCTTTTGCAGCTCCCTTATTTCTTTAATACGAACGAGAACGACTATTATGCCTTTACTCCGTTGTATTCGTCAGAAACAGTCAGTTTCTTTCTGCCTTTAGCACGACGTGCTGCCAATACTCTGCGGCCGTTTGCTGTAGCCATTCTCTCACGGAAACCGTGTTTGTTCTTTCTCTTTCTGTTCGAGGGTTGAAATGTTCTTTTCATTACTGTATCTTGTTTTATGTTATTATTCTCACGAATTCGGGCTGCAAAAATAGGTACTTTTTTCAAATAAACCAAGAGATAACTCATTTTCTCTCAAAAGTTTTTGTGTTTTTTACCGAATTCCATTACTTTTGCACCCGCAAACCAGCACTAAAGAAGTAAATACCAATATAATAATATTAAAGACTATAAGTATGATTAATGCCCAAGACATTAAAATCGGAACTTGCATCCGCATGGACGGCAAGCTGTATTTCTGCATCGACTTCCTGCATGTAAAGCCGGGAAAAGGTAATACCTTCATGCGTACCAAGCTGAAAGACGTGGTGAACGGCTACGTTCTGGAACGTCGTTTCAACATCGGTGAGAAACTGGAAGACGTGCGTGTAGAACGTCGTCCCCACCAATACCTCTATCATGACGGTGACAACTACCAATTCATGAACCAGGAGACTTTTGACCAAATTCCCATCGCCCACGACCTCATCAACGGTGTTGACTTCCTGCTCGAAGGAATGATAGTAGACGTGGTATCAGACGCTTCCACAGAAACCGTGCTCTATGCCGACGTGCCCATCAAGGTTCAGCAGAAGATTACCTATACGGAACCGGGACTGAAAGGCGACACAGCCACCAACACGCTGAAGCCCGCCACAGTAGAATCCGGCGCCACAGTCCGCGTCCCCTTGTTCATCAACGAAGGCGAGACTATCGAAATCGATACGCGCGACGGTTCTTACGTAAGCCGCGTAAAAGCATAAGCCCTTTTGGAAATCAGGCAAATGCCCTTTTCATATCATCCCCGGTGCTCCACTTGGCATCCGGGGATTTTTCTTTCCATTTATTCATCTGCAAAGCTAAATGATATATCTTTGCGGAGATAACCAAAACATAGAGCCATACCCATGAGATACTCCGTCATCATCCCCGTATACAACCGCCCCGATGAGGTAGACGAACTGCTGCAAAGCCTGACGCGGCAAAGTTTCAAGGATTTTGAAGTGATTGTGGTGGAGGACGGCTCCTCCATCCCCTGCAAGCCGGTCACAGAGAAGTATCAGGAACTATTGGACGTGCATTACTATGACAAGCCCAACTCCGGCCCCGGGCAGACCCGTAACTACGGGGCGGAACGAAGCAAGGGCGAATACCTGATAATACTGGATTCGGACTGCATCCTGCCCGAAGGTTATTTCCTTGCTGTGGAAGAAGAGCTGCAGCACGAAGCCGCCGATGCCTTCGGAGGCCCCGACCGCGCGCACGAATCATTCACAAACATACAGAAAGCCATCAACTACTCCATGACCTCCTTCTTCACCACCGGCGGTATCCGTGGGGGGAAGAAGAAGATGGACAAGTTCTATCCGCGCAGCTTCAACATGGGTGTGCGGCAGGAAGTGTACCAAGCCCTGGGCGGATTCTCGCGGATGCGCTTCGGGGAGGACATCGACTTCAGCATCCGAATCTTCAAGGGAGGATATACATGCCGGCTGTTCCCCGGTGCCTGGGTATACCACAAGCGACGGACAGACTTCCGAAAATTCTTCAAGCAGGTACACAATTCCGGGATTGCCCGCATCAATCTGTACAAGAAGTATCCGGAATCGCTGAAGCTCGTCCACCTGCTGCCGGCTGCATTTACCCTGGGAGTGGCCATATTCCTGCTGGGAACGCCCTTCTGCCCGTACAGCCTGCTGCCCATCGCTCTTTATGCGCTTCTGGTATGCATGGACTCCACTATCCGGAACCGTAGCCTCAGCATCGGGCTCTACTCCGTCGCCGCCGCCTTCATCCAGCTCATCGGATACGGGACGGGGTTCCTGCGCGCCTGGTGGAACCGCTGCATACTTGGCAAGGACGAGTTCGAGGCGTTCAAAAAGAACTTTTACAAATAAGGAGGATTAGGGGTTAAGGATTAGGGATGATATGGAGAAACTGAATATCAACCAGTGGGCTGCAGAGGACCGCCCGCGGGAAAAGATGATGCAGAAAGGGGCGGAAGCCTTGAGCGATGCCGAACTGCTAGCCATCCTCATCGGCTCCGGCAATACGGAAGAAACCGCCGTGACACTGATGCAGCGCATACTCGCCGCCTGCGGCAACGACCTCAACCGCCTGGGCAAATGGGAGGTGCGGGACTTCTCCCGATTCAAAGGCATGGGCCCCGCCAAAAGCATCACCGTCATGGCATCCCTGGAACTGGGCAAACGCCGCAAGCTGCAGGAACGCTCCGGACGTACCGCCATCCGCTCTTCCGCCGACATCTACGAGCTGTTCCATCCCCTGCTCTGCGACCTTGCCACAGAAGAATTCTGGGTACTGCTTATGAACCACGCCGCCAAAGTGATAGACAAGGTACGCATCAGCCGCGGCGGCATCGACCAGACCACCGCCGACGTGCGCAGCATCCTGCGCGAAGCCCTGCTGCAACGCGCCACACAGATAGCCCTTATCCACAACCATCCCTCCGGCAACCCGCACCCCAGCAACGACGACCAGCGGCTGACGGAACTCGTGAGGAAAGCCGCCCAAACCATGAACATACACCTGACCGACCACGTCATCGTCACGGACGGAAGCCATTACAGCTTCAACGACGAAGGATTGCTATAAATAATCCAAGTTACGGACATACTATACGAAAGACAAAAGCGGTCATAACACTAACTATCAGCACATTGTATTTACCTGCTATTTACCAGCCAATGTAAAAGCCGTTACCGCGGTATGTAAAAGCCGTTACCCTATATTGTAACGCCCTTTACCCCATATTGTAAAGACCTTTACCGCCTATTGTAAAAGGAGTTTCCCCAGGGGTAAAGGGAGTTCCCCCAGAGGGTGAAGCGTGTTTCCCCACCGTCAAACCCTTTCTGAAGTAATGAAAAGGAGGGCGTTCCTTTGCATTTTCAATTAAATTCCATAGCTTTGTTCTTTGAAAACCTATATATAAAACCCTACGAATATGACCAAATTTGAAATAGAAGAGAAAATAGTCTCCATGCTCAAGACCGTATTCGACCCGGAAATACCGGTAAATGTATACGACCTGGGACTGATTTACAAAATAGACGTCTCCGACCAGGGAGAAGCCTCCATCGACATGACGCTGACTGCCCCCAACTGTCCGGCAGCCGACTTCATCATGGAAGATGTGCGCCAGAAGGTGGAATCCATCGACGGCGTAACCTCCGCCACCATCAATCTCGTTTTCGAACCCGAGTGGGACAAGGACATGATGAGCGAAGAAGCGAAACTGGAGCTGGGATTCCTTTAAATCAGTTGAAAGTTCAAAGTTGAAAATGGAAAGTTGAAAATGAAGAATGTATATTTCCTCTCGGATGCTCACCTGGGCTCACGAGCCATCGAACACGGACGAACCCAAGAACGGAGGCTGGTCAACTTCTTGGACAGCATCAAGCACAAGGCATCGGCCGTATACCTGCTGGGAGACATGTTCGACTTCTGGTACGAATTCCGTACCGTAGTGCCCAAAGGATACACCCGCTTTCTGGGCAAGCTGTCCGAACTGACCGACCTGGGAGTAGAAGTCCACTTTTTCACGGGAAACCATGACCTTTGGTGCGGCGACTATCTGACCAAGGAGTGCGGCGTCATGATACACCGCGAACCGCTGACCACCGAAATCTTCGGAAAAGAGTTCTACCTTGCCCACGGTGACGGGCTAGGCGACCCGGACAAGAAGTTCAAGATGCTGCGCGCCATGTTCCGCAGCCGTACCCTACAGACGCTGTTCTCTGCCCTGCACCCCCGCTGGAGCATGGAGCTGGGACTGAACTGGGCCAAGCACAGCCGCTTGAAACGCATAGACGGGAAAGAACCCGCATACATGGGAGAAAACAACGAATACCTGGTGCTCTACACCAAGGAATACCTGAAAAGCCATCCCAACATCAACTACTTCATCTACGGTCACCGCCACATCGAACTGGACCTGATGCTGAGCAGTACTGCCCGCATCCTCATCCTCGGCGACTGGATAAACTACTTCTCGTACGCCGTCTTTGACGGCGAGAACCTCTTCCTTGAGAATTTTGTGGAGGGAGAGACGAAGCTATAACCCGCATTTCCAAACTGTTAACCATCATACCATTACCACCCATGAAACCTTTAAGACTGAAAAACATGATTGCCGGATGCCTGCTCGCAGCAGGAGCATTGCCGGTATGGGGACAATCCGGCGCCCCGACACTTGTCATCCGCATTGACGATCTCGGTGCCCTGCATTCCGTCAACGAAGCCTGCATCCAGACCTACCGCTCGGGTATTGCCCGCAGCGTGGAAGTGATGCCCGTAGCAGCCTGGTATCCGGAAGCCATCAAGATGCTGAAAGAAAATCCGGGACTGGACGTCGGCCTGCACCTCGTCATCACCAGCGAGTGGGAGAACGTGAAGTGGCGTCCGCTGACCCACTGCCCCAGCCTGACGGACGAGAACGGCTATTTCTACCCGATGATGTTCCCTAACCCCGCCTATCCGGGACAGTCCATCATGGAGCAGAAATGGGACATCAAGGAGATAGAGCAGGAGTTCCGCGCACAGATAGAGACGACGCTGAAAAGCATTCCGCAACTCAGCCATCTGTCCGGACACATGCTCTCCACCGGTTTCAGCAAAGAAGTGAACGAGCTGGTGCAACGCTCGCCAAAGAATACAACCTGCCGTCCATCGACCGCATGGACTCCTCCAAGGACTACCGGTTTACCTACATCGGGTACGACGGCCCCAAAAGAACCGCCGAAGAAAAGGAGGCCAGCTTCATCAAAGCATTGGAGAAGTTGCAGCCGGACCAGCGCTACCTTTTCTTAGACCACCCGGCACTGGACAACGATGAAATGAAAACCGTCTTCCACATCGGATATGAGGACGTGGCGCTGGACCGCCAGGGAGTGACCGACCTGCTGACAAGCCCCCGCGTCCGGAAAGCCATTGAAGACAAAGACATAAAGCTGATTTCCATCAACCAACTGACCAAGGGCCTGCCCCGCGCCGCCGCTACTCCGAAGCTGGACAAGGCCATGAACAGATATCTGGATGCCGTAAAGAAAGCCGGACAAGACCTGCACAGTATCATGATTGTGCAACACGGCAATGTCATTGCCGAAGAATGGATGGGCGAAGGGAAAGAGGATGAGCCTCACATCCTGAACTCCGTCAGCAAGACATTCACCGCCACCGCCGTGGGACTTGCCGCCTCCGAAGGCAGGCTGAAGCTGACGGACAAGGTCATCTCCTTCTTCCCCGACAAGCTTCCGGCAACCGTCAGCGAAAATCTGGCAGCCATGACCGTACGCGACCTGCTGACCATGAACTGCGGGCACGACACCGACCCCACCGGAACGGTACGCAAAAAGGCGGACGCCGATTGGGTGCAGGAGTTCCTTGCCTTCCCCGTGGAGCACAAGCCCGGTACCTTCTACACCTACAACAGCCTGGGAACCTACATGCTCTCAGCCATCGTACAGAAAGTGACGGGCGAGAAAGTGGTGGATTATCTCTATCCCCGTCTGTTCCGCCCACTTGGCATCGTCAACGCCCGGTGGCAGGAAAGCCCGCAAGGCATCAATACCGGAGGCTGGGGGTTGTACCTCAAAACGGAAGACCTTGCCAAGATGGGACAACTGTTCCTGCAGAAAGGAAACTGGAACGGACAGCAGATTCTGCCCGAAGAATGGGTAAAGGAGGCATCTGCCTGCCAAGTGCCCTCACTGCCCGCCGGCATGAAACCGGAGATGCTGAAGAAAGCGAAGATGAGCGCCAAGACAAGCGACTGGCTGCAGGGCTACGGCTACCAGATGTGGCGCTGCCGCCACAACGCCTACCGTGCCGATGGTGCCAACGGACAATACATACTGGTGTTGCCGGACAAGGATGCTGTCATTGCCGTCACCGCCAACATCCCCGACATGCAGGCAGAGCTGAATCTAATATGGAAGTACCTGCTGCCCGCGCTATAAAACGTTTATTCTTATAAATGATTACGAAAAAGTGAAGGTTACCGGAACTTTTTCCCGGCATGGTTGTAGTAACATCATAACATTAAAAACATTAGCGTCATGGATGATATGATTTACAGAAACGACCCGATTGCCGAAGAGAACATAGACCCGCACGGACGTCCGGCAACGGATGAATTCGAGGAATGGAGCGAAGAGGTCTCCGAACGGACAGATACCGGATACAAGGACCAGAAAGTAAAATCCGCCAAGGAACGGGAGAAACGTATCCGGGAGATGGATGAAATTATAAAGAAGGACCTTAAGGAATAAATAGACAGCCACCACAGATAGCACAGATTCTCACAGATTAGTCTCTTATACTTGATATCAGAGCTTCCAATCTGTGAGAATCCGTGTAATCTGTGGTGACTGTCTATTATTTGTATCCGCCAGCCTTGGCTATGCGTTTCGGGATTTCCGTGTTGTCCATCTTACCCACGAACAGCTTGGAGCCTGCACCTACTGCGAATACCGGCACATATCCGGCTGTATGGCCACCGCTGGTCCAGCCTACCATGGCAATCTGGCTCATTACCTTCTTGGCGGCAACGGCCAGGGGCTCAGTCTTGGCATAAAGACTTTCCTCAAACACTACATGCTTGTTCACAAATGATTCTTCGTAAGCATCACGCAGCATCTTCTCCTGCTCCCAGCTCACCGGCAGCTCTTTCCAGAAACCCATCTTTTCTGCCAGGAATTCCTTCATTTCCGGCCAGTTGATAACCTTGCGCATCTTGCGTAAATCCGTGATGGAACGTGAAAGGATATCCTGAGACTGCTTCTGCTTGGCAAGGGCTTTCAGTTGAAGCTCGTACTTACCGGTACCCAGCCCCAGACCGCCGGTTTCATGGTCGGCAGTTACCACAATCAGCGTTTCTTTGGGATGCTTCTTATAGAACTCGTAAGCCACCTTGATGGCGTTGTCCATATCCACCACTTCCTCAAAGACTGTGGCGGGGTCGTTTCCGTGGCAGGCCCAGTCAATCTTTCCACCTTCAACCATCAGGAAGAAACCCTTGTTACTGCCTTTGGTCAGGAAAGAGATGGCACTCTCGGTAATTTCGGCCAGTGTCAGGTCGCCTTCCTGGCGGTCGATGGCATAGGGCAGACAAGAAGGCTCTGCCCCTTCTTTCTGGATAAGAATCATCTTGTCCGCCTGGGCAGACTTCGACTTGTATTCGTCAAGGCCTCTTGCAACGGTATAGCCGGCTTCTTCAAAGATAGGGAAGATGCTCGGAGCCTCTTTCTTGTCGGCAGTAGTAGTCGGTTTCAAGAAACCACCGCCTGCATAGAAGTCGAAACCGGCTTTCGGCAGGTCGAGGGCTATCTCGTAATACATACCACGGTCCGGCTGGTGGGCATAGAATGCAGCGGGAGTAGCATGGTCTACACTGACGCTGGTAGTTACCCCAACTTTCTTACCGGACTTTTTGGCTCTCTCGGCCACACTCTGAAGCACACTCTTGTTATCGTCCATACCAATGGCGCCGTTATAGGTCTTTGCACCGGTAGCCAGGGCTGTTCCGGCAGCAGAAGAGTCAGTCACCGAGTTGGTGGCAGAAAAGGTAGTTGCCATGCTGGCAACCGGGAAAGAAGTGAACAGCAAAGGCTTTACACCGATGCGCCCTTCTTGTTCGGCCAGATACATCTCCGTACCGTTCACCTGGTTCACACCCATTCCATCACCGATGAAATAAAACACGTACTTCGCCTGCTGGGCATAGGCCATGCCGCTGGTCAGCAGTACAAAGAACAACACATACATTAATCGTTTCATAAGCAGTTCTTATTTAAAGTTATTCGGAAAATTGCCTTTATTGTTTTTAACCGAGTAACAAAGATAAGGATTTTAAAGGATTCGGAAAACATTTCGCCCCTACAAATACATTACATATTTGCAGGGGCGAAACCACATCCGGACTCCGGGAAGCCGGAACCGGGAAATATTACAGCGATATTACTTCTTCAGAATATCCATCGTGTCCGAAGCAATCATCAGTTCCTCGTCAGTGGGGATTACCACCACCTTCACCTGAGAATCTTCGGTAGAGATAACCATTTCTTCACCGCGTACTTTGTTCTTCTCGGCATCCAGCTTTATGCCCATGAATTCCAGGCCTTCACATGCACCCCAGCGGGCACTTGCCTGATTCTCGCCGACACCACCGGTAAATACCACGATATCCACACCACCCAAAGCAGCGGCATAGGCACCGATATATTTCTTGATGCGGTAGAAGTACATTTCTTCAGCCAGAACAGCCTTCGGATTACCGGCAGCTACGGCATTTTCCAGGTCGCGCATGTCACTGGATTCACCGAAGATACCCAGCACACCGCTCTTCTTGTTCAGCAGGTTGGAGATGCCGTTGGCATCCAGACCCTCTTTCTCCATGATGAAAGAAACGGCACCGGCATCAATATCACCGCTACGGGTACCCATCATCAAACCTTCCAGCGGGGTCAAGCCCATGCTGGTGTCTACACACTTACCGTCCTTGATGGCAGTAATGGAACCACCGTTGCCAATGTGGCAAGTGATGATTTTCTTTCCTTCCGGCTCTACACCCAGAAACTCGCAGACGCGCTGCGATACGTAGCGGTGTGAGGTTCCGTGGAAACCATAACGGCGTACGCCGTACTTTTCATAAAGTTCGTAAGGCACGGCATACAGATAGGCATGCTTCGGCATGGTCTGGTGGAAAGCCGTATCGAACACACCAATCTGCGGAACATTAGGCAGAATGGCAGATATTGCATTTACACCCTTCAGGTTAGCAGGATTGTGGAGCGGAGCCAGGTCGTTGCAGGCAGTGAAGGCGGCAAGCACTTCCGGCGTCAGCCGTACAGACTCGCTGAACTTTTCGCCCCCATGCACCATACGGTGACCTACGGCATTGATTTCGTCCAAAGACTTGATGGCTCCATATTCAGGGCTTGTCAAGGTGTTCAGGATAAATTCCACACCTACGGTATGCTCTGGAATGTCCTTCTCAAGAACTTTCTTCTCGCCACTGGGCAAGGTGAACTTCAGGAAAGAGTCCTTCAAACCAATTTTTTCGATACCACCCTGGGCGATAACTTCTTTCCGGTCCATATTAAACAATTTGTATTTGATGGACGAGCTACCGCAGTTCAATACTAAGATTTTCATACTATATATCAGATTTAAAAGTTATTCAGCATTCTTTTTGGCAGCAATGGCCTGGTTGGCAGTGATGGCAATCATGCGGTACACATCCTCGATGGAGCAACCGCGTGAAAGGTCGTTCACCGGACGGGCGATACCTTGCAGGATAGGTCCTACGGCATCAGCATGTCCCAGACGTTGCACCAGTTTGTAGGAGATGTTGCCCACTTCGAGGCTGGGGACAACCAATACGTTAGCATGTCCGGCGATAGAAGAACCCGGAGCCTTGCTTGCACCTACTTCCGGTACCAAAGCTGCATCGGCCTGCAACTCACCGTCGATGGCAATATCGGGAGCCATCTCCTTGGCAATCTTCAATGCCTCGACCACCTTGTCCACCACTTCGTGCTTGGCAGAGCCCTTGGTAGAGAAGCTCAGCATGGCAACTTTCGGGTCGAGACCGGCAACTGCCTGGGCTGTACGCGCTGTACATACGGCAATCTGTGCCAATTGTTCTGCATCGGGCACCGGAGTCACAGCCACGTCACCCATCACCAGGATACCGTTCTTTCCATATTCAGGAGCATGTGTCAGCAGCAGCATGGCACCCGAAACGCAAGTGATGCCCGGGGAAGTCTTGATAATCTGCAAAGCAGGGCGAAGTACATTACCCGTAGTGTTGCGTGCACCTGCCAACTGGCCGTCAGCATCGCCGTTCTTTATAATCAGGCAGCCCAGATAAAGCGGATCGACAACCAACTTGCGAGCCTCTTCGATGGTCATGCCTTTCTTTTTGCGGAGCTCGCAAAGCAGTTGGGCATATTCTTCTTTCTTAGGATGGTCTTCCGGGTCGATAATGGTAGCCTTGTTTATATTTCCCAGCCCCCACTCTTTGGCACAAGCCTCTATCTCGGCAGGTTTTCCAAGGATAATCAAGTCGGCTACTCCGTCAGTCAAGATTTGATTGGCAGCTTTCAGTGTACGCTCTTCCGTACCCTCGGGAAGAACAATTCGTTGGCGGTTTGCTTTGGCACGCTCAACAATTTCGTTAATTAATCTTTGCATGATATTTTAATTGTCTATTAAGAATCGGCAGTATGTGTTATTCACGCCGCAAAAGTACACAATTTTGCAATATCTACATTGCAAACATCGGTCTTTTTACCGTTCAGACCATAATTATTATAATATTTTAACATTAGGTATTCCCAGCATTCATGTGTACGCACACGTGCCCCTCTGCAACAAACAATTACCCGTCCGGCAGGAACAACCCGCCCGACTCTACAAACGACATAAAAAAAATCAGGATACAACGATAACAAGCAATACATAGAATACCTACCTTTGCAGCGTTTTCAACGTATAACAATAGGTATTATAATAGTATGATTCGTCAATGCGCCATCCTTTTCGGATGCTTAGCTTTGGGTGAACTGATTGTTTTCTTTACGGGTATCAAGTTACCTTCCAGCATCATCGGTATGCTGTTGCTCACCCTATTCTTGAAATTGGGTTGGATTAAACTGCACTGGGTGCAGGGTATGTCCGACTTCCTGGTTGCCAACCTGGGCTTCTTCTTCGTACCGCCCGGTGTAGCTCTCATGCTTTACTTCGATGTCATCGCCTCCGAGTTCTGGCCGATAGTGACCGCTTCCATAATCAGCACCCTGCTGGTGATTGTAGTCACCGGATGGGTTCATCAACTAACACGTAAAATCAAATGAACTTTTTAGAAAACGAATTTTTCCTATTGGCTGTCACCTTCGGGATTTTCTTTCTGGCCAAACTCCTGCAGAAAAAGACCGGCATCATGTTGCTGAACCCCATCCTGCTGACAATTGCCATCCTCATTGTCTTCCTGAAGATGACACATATCAGTTATGAGACCTACAATGAAGGAGGACATCTGATAGAATTCTGGCTGAAACCCGCTGTTGTGGCCCTGGGAGTCCCCCTATACCTCCAATTGGAAACGATTAAGAAACAGCTGCTCCCCATCATGCTGTCACAACTTGCCGGCTGCATTGTGGGAGTTATCTCTGTCGTGCTGATAGCTAAATTGATGGGGGCTTCCGACGAGATTATCTACTCCCTGGCGCCCAAGTCGGTCACTACGCCGATAGCCATGGAAGTAACCAAGTCGCTGGGCGGCATTCCCTCACTTACCGCCGCCGTAGTGGTCTGTGTAGGCTTGCTGGGAGGAATACTGGGCTTCAAGACCATGAAACTGACCCACATCGGCAGTCCTATGGCACAAGGCCTTTCCTTGGGAGCCGCCGCCCACGCGGTAGGAACTTCCACAGCCATGGACATCAGCCGCAAATACGGCGCATTCGCCAGCCTCGGCCTGACCCTGAACGGTATTTTCACTGCATTGCTGACCCCAACTATTCTGCGATTATTAGGGCTACTCTAACAAAATCTTCTTATTTTTGTTATCTATAATCATAACCAACTAAAAACAACGTATGATTTCATTTAAAGATATCGAATTACAAGACAAAGAACTGATTACTTCCTATACACAGAACAGTCCGCGACGGAATTGTGACCTCTCATTCTCCAACCTATGCAGCTGGCGTTTTCTATACAATACAAAGTTTGCCATCATGGACGGCTTCCTCCTGCTGAAATTCTGGGCAAACGATGAACTGGTGTACATGATGCCGATAGGTAACGGAGATTTGACAAAAGTACTGGACGCACTGGTCGAAGACGCACACCGGGAAGGGGAGCCTTTCTGCCTGCTGGGAATATGTTCGGGCATGTGCTCGGAACTGGAAGCCTTCATGCCCGGAAAATTCCAGTTCACAGCAGACCGGGACTATGCCGATTACCTCTATCTGCGTACAGACCTCGCCACGCTTGCCGGAAAGAAATTCCAGTCCAAACGGAATCATGTCAACAAATTCAAACGCACCTATAATTACGAATATACTCCCATCACTCCCGACCGCATCCAGGAATGTCTGGACCTGGAAGCCGAATGGTGTAAGGCCAACAATTGCGACCAGCATGAAGGAACGGGCAACGAACGTCGCGCACTGGTCTACGCCCTCCACAATTTTGAAGAACTGGGATTGACCGGAGGCATCCTGCATGTAGACGGCAAAATTGCCGCCTTCACTTTCGGAATGCCCATCAACCAAGATACCTTCGGAGTACATGTGGAAAAGGCCGACACCAGCATAGACGGAGCGTACGCAATGATTAACTATGAATTTGCCAACCATATCCCCGAACAATATGTCTACCTCAACCGTGAAGAGGATTTGGGTATTGAAGGATTGCGCAAGGCCAAACTTTCGTACCAGCCTGCCATTATTCTGGAAAAATACGTGGCATGCCTGAAAGATGAACCGGTGGAAGCTATCAAATGGTGAGAGTAAGGATTAGAGATTAAGGATTAAAAGGATAAGGGATTGATGATACGGGAAAAGGTAAAGAACTTATGGAAGCTCTGTTTCAATGATAGCGAGGAATTTACTGAACTGTATTTTCGGCTCCGCTACAACAATGATATCAATATTGCCATCCAAAGCGGCGAAGAAGTGATTGCCGCCCTACAGATGTTGCCTTATCCTATGACGTTCGAAGGAGAAGATATTCATACGGCCTATATATCCGGCGCCTGCACACACCCTGATTACCGTAACCGGGGCGTAATGCACGAGCTGTTATCACAAGCCTTTGCACGGATGCTACACAATAATGTCGCCTTATCCACCCTGATACCGGCAGAACCGTGGCTGTTCGACTACTATGGCCGCAGCGGTTATGCCCCCGTATTCCGCTATGCCGAAGAGACCTTTATCGCTTCCGGTACACCGACAGCCGATACGGGCCTTACTTTGGAAATGTCTGCCGAATATACTGAAAAAAGATATGAATATCTCGACCGGAAATTGCGGGAGCGCCCTTGCTGCATCCAGCATACGGAAGAGGATTTTCAGGTTATCATTGCCGATTTACAACTGGGGCAGGGTTTCATTTGCACTTTGAGCAATGGGGAGGAAATCACGGCTTTGGCCATTACCTATCCGATAGGGAAAGCCAACTGGCGCATTGGAGAAATCGTGTCGGATACTCCCGCTACAAAAACTTTACTGCTTCAACATATCTGCCAAAGCTTGAATCTCCCGTCCATCCGGGTTCTCACTCCTCCCGCTACCGGTGAAAGCCAACTTTTGGGCATGGCACGCATCATCAATGCCAAAACCATGCTGCAACTCTATGCTACGGCCCATCCGGAACTGGAACTCAGCATTCATCTCACCGATGAGCAGGTCAGTGCCAATAACGGCTACTACTACCTGAACAATGGTAAATATATGAATAGTGCCAAGCGTCTGCCGGGCAGCCACTTGGCACTTACAATCGGTGAACTCACCGAAAAAATATTTGCAACATCAAGCCCATATATGAGCCTGATGTTGAACTAGCATTATAATCCGCTGAAGTCGACTCCCTCAAATACCAGCGAAGGAATCTGCCATGAACGGTTCGGTTGAGGGTCATTGCCCACAGCAACCAAGGAATTCCATAAAGTAACCATGTTACCCGTCACATTCATTTCGTTGACGGGCTGTGTCAGCTTGCCGTCTTCAATAAGGAAACCCTCTATACCATAAGAGAAGTCACCGGTACTGCTATTGCTGTTACCGCCATTGAAGCCCGTAACCAAGATGCCTTGTTTAATATCTGCAACCAATCCGTTCAGGTCCTTATCGCCCAGTGTCAGAATTAGACGTGAAGGTGCACTGATAGTAGGAGCTATATCCATCTTCTTACCATTGTAGGTATCGATGAAATAAGTTTTCAGCACGCCTTTGTCAAAAACAGTGCGGGGTTCGGTAGCCACACCCTCATTATCGAAATAGCGTGAACCGTTTGCACCGATAGCATGCGGCTCGTCACGCAACGTGAAGAGGTCGGAAGCCACTTTCGTATCCAGCTTATCCATCAGGAAGGAGTTCTTTTGTTGCAAAGCACTGCCATACAATGCACTTAGCATCGGACTGAGCAGGTTTCCCACATTCATAGGGTCAACCACCATTGTATATTTACCCGACTTTGCTTTCTTCTGTCCCAGCTTGCGCAATACGCGTTCCAATGCCTTGGCACCGATTCCCGTCTTCGTCAATTTATCATAGAACAGAGCCGAGTCGTACCAGTAATCCTGAGGGCGAGCTTCGCCTTCTCCCTTAATGGATACACTGGCTGAGACAGAGAACCAGGTACTCTTCGACTCGCCTTCAAATCCGTTGCTTATCAAACGATAGGAAGAACCCTCGCCATCACTATAAGAAGAATCAACCGAAATGATACGCTCATCCTTGCCCAATACCTCCTCTGCAGCAGCACGTGCAATCGCCACTTTATCATCCGGGTTGACTTCATAGAGTTTCTTGTCAAAAAGCTGCAAGTCAGGCTTGCCTCCTTTATAGTAGCGTGCAGGGTCGGCCAGCATACGCGACTCATCCACCGCCAGATAGCGGGTAGACTCTATACCATTCGTGATAAGAGTTTCCAATTCTTTCTTATCCAGCCGATTGGTGGAAAAAGAGCCGAAACGTCCGTCCACATAAAGATTCAATCCCAAACCATTCTCCGTAGACTGCTGCAAACGGTCCATTTTGCCGTCACGCAGTTCAAAAGAAGAATTAGAATTTGTATATAGCACCAGTTTGGCTGCCTGGCAACCGTTCTTCAAGGCATATTCCATTGCCCATTGTGCCAATTTCTTATTGTCGTCTGTAATCATGTCTTTAATTGATAGTTGATAATTAACTTTCTCCTCCTACAGTCAGCTTGCTGACTAGTGCCGATGGCATACCGCAGGTAACGGGACAAGACTGACCGTCTTTACCACAGGTCCAAGTACCGTTGTCAATCTTATCGTTATTTGCCACCATCGTGATGTCAGCCAATGCTTTCGGACCATTACCGATGATATTTATATCCTTGACGGGCTGCGTCAACTTGCCATCCTCAATCAAGTAACCCGACTTCACAAAGAAGGTAAAGTCTCCGGCACCGATTTGCACCTGGCCATTGGTAAACTGGTCACAATAGATACCTTTCTTCACGGTGGAGATAATGTCCGCTTCCTTCATATTGCCGGCTTCCATATAAGTGGCACGCATACGGGGGGATAGGAGTATTACGGAAAGTATCGCGACGTCCGTTTCCAGTAGGAGCCACCCCATAATGCTTGGCACTGATGCGGTCGTGCAGATAACTGGTCAGGATACCTTCCTTCACGATATAGGTTTTCTGGCCTTCCACACCCTCATCGTCGAAATTCACGGCTCCACGATTGAAAGCGATGGTACCGTCATCCACCACGTTGATATGCTCATCGCACACCTTCTTTCCCAAAAGGTCGCAGAAAATGGAAGTACGTTTACGGTTGAAGTCAGCCTCAAAAGCATGTCCTATGGCTTCGTGCAACAAGATACCCGAACCGCCAGCCCCCATCACGACGGGCATTTCGCCACCTTTGGGTTTCACAGCCTTGAACAAGATAGCAGTCTTATCCACCGCCTCACGTGCAATAATATCCACGATGTCATCCGTCATGAATTCAAAACCCTTGCGGTAAGAACGACCGGCATAACCGTTCTCCATCTTTCCATTCTCTTCCATGATGCAGACTGCCATAAAAGAAACCATCGGACGGTAGTCGTAGTAGCTCACGCCCTCGGAATTACAGAACAGCACGTGCGATGTACTGTCAGAAAGAGAAGCCTGCACCTTACGTACACGATTGTCCAAAGAGAAAATCTTTTCGTTCAGCTTTTCTAAATAAGGTATTTTTGCCTTGACACTCACGTCCTCCCAAGGTTCAGTGACGGCATAGCGGCTTTTGGTAATTGTCTTTTCCGTCAGTCCTACAGATTTTCCGGCCTTGCCCGAAGAGGCGATACGGGCAGCAGTACGTGCAGCACGCAGCATTTCTTCCATAGTTACCCCTTCCACATAAGCATACCCCGTCTGGTCGCCTGCCAATACGCGTACGCCCATACCGAAGTCAATGTTAGCTCCACAGTTGTTTACTTTGCCGTCCATCAGAACCACACTGTTGTTGAATGTGTGTTCAAAATAAAGGTCGGCATAATCGCCGCCTTTTTCCAGAGCGGCAGCCATCACTTTCTTCAAGTCAGCCTCCGTCACACCGAAGTGAACCATTGCCGAAGCTACGGCAGACTGATTATCTGCTCCTCCTAAAGCTCCGCGTACTGACGCAGGCATAGCCAACGAGGGTACTGCCAGCGAACCTAACATCGCCAGACTTCCCGTCCGTAAGAAATTTCGTCTATCCATCCTTTTCAGTTATTAGTTATAAGATATTGTTTTTTATATCATAGTTATATGACGTAAAAATAGGAGATTTTGTCACACCTTAGCTTTCCTTTGTTAACAAACTTTCCAATTCCTCTGCATTCAGACGCAGATAGAATTGTCCTTTGTAAGCCACTGAAATACCTCCGGTCTCCTCCGATACAATGATGGCATGCGCATCAGACACCTGGGAAATCCCCATGGCAGCACGATGCCTCAGCCCCAGTTCCTTAGGAATGTCCAGATTATGGGAAACAGGCAGGATACATCCCGCCGCTTTGATACGTTTCTTACTGATAACCATCGCTCCATCGTGCAACGGACTGTTCTTAAAGAAAATATTCTCAATCAGACGCTGGTTTATATCGGCATTGATAATCTCTCCCGTACGCACCACATCATCCAAAGGCAGATTATGTTCAATGACAATCAGGGCACCAACCTTCTGCTTCCCCATACTGATACATGCCATTACCACCGGCATGATGTCGTCATGTTCCAGCTTCTCTTTCTTGTTACCGGTGAAGAAGCGCACCAGCGCACTGGCATGCTGATGCGAGCCGAGTGTCAGCAAGAAGCGCCGTATCTCGTCCTGAAACAAAATGATAAGCGCCAGCACGCCCACACTGACCAGCTTGTCGAAGATGGAACCGAGCAATTTCATCTCCAGCACCTGCGATACCACCAGCCATATCAGGATAAACACCAGGATACCCGTAAACACATTTATAGAACCGGAGGCTTTCATCAGCTTATACGTATAGTACAGCAAAAAAGCCACTAACAGAATATCTATAAAATCTTTTATTCCAAATTCAAAAAACACGATATTGAATGATTAGGGGTTAGGGACTAGGAATTATTTCGCATGGCTTGCACAATCCGTACGGTTTCCACGGCTTCTTTCACGTCGTGTACGCGGAGAATGTCAGCACCTTTCAGCAAACAGATGGTATCGAGCACCGTAGTACCATTCAGCGCCTCCTGAGGAGTAATGTCCAACAAGCGGTATATCATCGATTTACGTGAAACGCCTACCAGCAAAGGCAACTCAAAAATACGGAACTCTTCCAGATGGGACAGCAATTCATAGTTATGCTCCATTGTCTTTCCAAAGCCGAAACCGGGGTCCAGAATGATGTCTTTTACACCTAAGTCACGTAATTGCTGCACCTTGCGCGCAAAATACAAGAAAACCTCTTTCAGAAGATTGTCGTAATGAGGATGCTGCTGCATACTTTGCGGAGTGCCTTGCATGTGCATCATAATATAAGGTACGTTCAATGCCGCAACGGTATGGAACATATTCGCATCCATCTCACCGGCCGCAATATCATTGATGATGGCAACACCATACTCTTCCACACACATTCTTGCCACATCCGCCCTAAAAGTGTCTACCGACACCACAGCATCCGGCTGTATCTCAAAAAGTATTTTCAGGCCCATACGCAACCGTTCCATCTCTTCCCTGGCAGAGACATTGTCGGCATTGGGACGGGAAGAGTAAGCGCCTATGTCAATAATGGCCGCTCCCTCCGAAACTATCTGTTTCACCCGGCGTGCTATTTCCACCTCTGTCTGTGTACGGCTACCGGCATAAAAGGAATCGGGAGTAACGTTCAGTATGCCCATGACACGGGGTTGAGAGAGGTCGAGCAGCGAACCGTTGACATTTATATATCGGGCAGTTGTAATTTCCATAGGCAGTCTGTTCTATATAGTACCTGCAAATGTAAACAAAAAAGTGGTTTCAAAATACATAAACTCATAAAACTGATAAGTTTTTTGCTTGTACCCGGGAAGGGAGAGGATTAAAACTATATCTTTGCACGATGGTTTACCACAGATTACACAGATTCACACAGATTGATTTAATTATAAAGTCATGGATATAACAGCTATACATCAGATATTCCTAACATGCACCAGTGTCACTACTGACAGCCGTAACTGCCCCCAAGGCTCTTTATTCATTGCGCTGAAAGGCGAGTCATTCAACGGAAATGCCTTTGCCGCCCGAGCGCTGGAAAGCGGAAGTGCTTATGCCATAGTAGATGAAGAAGCCTATGCCCCCGCAGGCGATACACGATACATCGTGGTGGAAAACAGCTTGAAGACCTTGCAACAACTTGCCAATTACCACCGTCGGCAGATGCGTACACCCATCATCGGCATTACGGGTACAAACGGAAAGACTACTACCAAGGAACTGATGTCCACCGTACTTTCGCAAACTCACAACGTGCTCTATACCTTGGGAAATTTGAACAATCACATCGGTGTTCCCCTCACCTTGCTTCGCCTGCGCCCTGAACACGACCTTGCCGTGGTGGAAATGGGCGCCAGCCACCCGGGAGACATCAAGGAGCTGGTAGAGATAGCCGAACCTGACTACGGGATCATTACCAACGTAGGAAAAGCCCATCTGGAGGGATTCGGCTCTTTTGAAGGAATCATCAAGACCAAAGGAGAGATGTACGACTATCTGCGGACGCGGAAAGAAGCTACCATCTTTATCCATAACGACAACCCCTACTTGAAAAAGATAGCCTACGGACTCCACCAGATTGCCTACGGCAGTGAGGACGGGCTGTACATCAACGGACACGTCACCGGCAATTCTCCTTACCTCACCTTCGAGTGGAAAACGGACAACGAAAGCAAATATCACGAAGTACAAACCCGGCTTATCGGTGAATATAACTTCCCCAATGCTCTGGCAGCTGTCACCATCGGACATTTTTTTGGTGTGGAACCGGAGAAAATAGACAAGGCACTGGCCGGATATACCCCGCAAAACAACCGTTCACAACTGAAAAAAACAGCGGACAACACTCTGATTATCGATGCCTATAATGCCAATCCCACAAGCATGATGGCTTCCATTAGTAACTTCCGGAACATGCAGGCCGAAAACAAAATGTTGATATTGGGAGATATGCGGGAGTTGGGTAAAGACAGTGCCGACGAGCACCAGAAGATTGCAGACTATCTGGAAGAATGCGGATTCAAGGATGTAGTTCTTGTAGGGGAATTGTTTGCCGCCACACGCCACTCTTATCAGAGTTATCCCGATGTAACCGCACTCATCGCAGAGCTGCAAAGAGAGAAACCTTGCGGGAAAACAATTCTGATAAAAGGGTCGAACGGCATCAAGCTAAGTTCCGTAGTTGAATACTTATAATCCTATTTCATCCTTGGCCTTAAAATGAAATAGCCGACCATTGATGCAAGCACCGCTCCCGTGGTATTGGCCGCAAAATCCAGCCAGTCTCCACCACGGTATGTCGTGCAGTATTCTTGCAGCAACTCCACCATTCCGCTGAACAAAACGGGACAGACAAACGCCCCTGCCCATGCATGCCATAAAGGGGCGTTGTCTCTCCGGTGAGCGCGAAGAAACTCCAGCCACAGCATTCCTGACATGCCGAAATACATACAGATATGCACCACCTTGTCTATATTGGGAATCTTGCTTATTTCTGTAGAAGGCGGTTTAAAGAATGAAAGATAAATCACCGTCAGAATAATAAAAAGCGACACCGGATATTTCTTAATATAATATAGCATATACCAAATTATCAACGAACTGTGCGCAAAAGTACAGAACATTTTCTATATTTGCATGTTTTAGCTGGTATTAATAACGAATTGAAAGAAAAATCTACGTTTTATGACAAAAAGTGACAGAGCCAACTTCGGAAGCAAATTAGGCGTCATACTTGCCTCGGCAGGCTCCGCAGTCGGTTTAGGCAATATCTGGCGTTTCCCGTTTGAGACCGGGAATCACGGAGGTGCGGCATTTATCTTTGTATACCTGGTTTGCGTGCTCATTCTCGGCATCCCCATCATGATTGCAGAATTCCTCATCGGCAGGCGCTCGCGTGCCAATACGGCAAGGGCTTATCAGAAATTGGCACCCGGCACGCATTGGCGCTGGGTAGGACGTATGGGCGTACTGGCCGGATTCCTTATTCTGGGATATTACTCCGTTGTGGCAGGATGGACGCTTGAGTTTATCGGCGAAGCGGCTACCAACAGTTTTGCCGGGAAGTCGGCAGCCGATTTCATCGCATCCTTCAACAGCTTTGTCAGCAACCCCTGGCGTCCGGTCATCTGGCTGGTGCTGTTCCTGCTGGCCACCCATCTCATCATTGTCAAAGGAGTGGAAAAAGGTATTGAAAAATCAGCCAAAATCATGATGCCAATGCTATTTGTCCTATTGATAATCCTTGCCATCTGCTCCATATCCCTGCCCGGAGCAGGAGCAGGCATTGAATTCCTGTTGAAACCGGACTTCAGCAAAGTGGACGGCAATGTGTTCCTTGGAGCCATGGGCCAGGCATTTTTCTCCTTGAGCTTGGGGATGGGATGTCTCTGTACATACGCTTCTTACTTCCGCAATGATACGAACCTGCCCAAAACGGCACTCAACGTGGCGGCTATCGACACCATGGTAGCCATTTTGGCAGGATTCATCATCTTCCCTGCCGCCTTCTCTGTAGGCATCAAACCGGATGCGGGTCCTAGTCTGCTATTCATCACCCTACCTAATGTCTTTCAGCAAGCGTTCGGCAATATTCCCTGGCTGGCGATACTGCTGTCTCTGATGTTCTATATCCTACTGGCATTGGCAGCACTTACTTCCACCATTTCCCTGCACGAAGTGGTAACTGCCTATCTACATGAAGAGTTCAAGTTCTCACGCAGCAAGGCAGCCAGATACGTGACAGCGGGCTGTATTTTCTTAGGAGTATTCTGCTCACTGTCTCTCGGTATCGGCAAAAGCTATACCGTATTCGGGCTAAACCTATTCGATTTGTTCGACTTTGTAACGGCCAAGCTAATGCTACCGTTAGGCGGTTTCTTCATTTCCATCTTCATAGGCTGGTATCTGGACAAGAAAATCGTATGGGAAGAAGTCAGCAACAATGGCACTCTGAAAGTATCCGTCTACAAGCTATTGATATTCATCCTGAAATATATTGCTCCGATAGGAATTGCACTGATTTTTATCAATGAACTGGGTTTTCTGAAATAGGCCATCATGCAGAACCCCTTTAAAGAATTCCTTTATTTCTCCCGGGGAGAAAGGCGCGGAATACTGGTTTTGATTACCGGCATTATTCTCGTCTTTCTCTCCGGGTATATTTATATATACCAAAGAGAGAACCGCCCCCTCTCCGATGAAGTAATCCGGCGGCAGGCCACTGCCATGGCAGAATACGAATCGTTCATCGCATCCATACAAGAAAAGGAACAAAAATGGGACAACAGACTTAAACCTTCCTCCCAAAAACAACCGACAACCGTCTCCTTGGCCCGTTTCAATCCCAATATCGCCGACTCCGTCATTTTTGCCGACTGGGACTGCCCGGATGGATGGCGCGGAACATACTCCGCTACCGTAGTAAAGGAGGGAAGTTCCATAAGGCAGAAGATTTCCGGAAAATATATGGAATGACAGAAAAACAATATCAGACACTCTTACCCTATATCCACATCACTCCGGAAGACACAGAAACAAGAACCGTCCAGTATACAGCTCTCCTGCAAGCAATTACAGCGCCGTTACTTTCCGAATTGCACCGGAAAAATATCCGTCTGGGACCCTTGTCGACCTGAACCGCGCCGACACCACAGAACTGAAGAAAATACCAGGCATCGGTAGTGGCATTGCCCGTCTAATCATCGGTTATCGGCAACGCTTGGGAGGATTCTACAACATCACGCAATTACAAGAAATCCATTTGGACACCACCCAATTGCAGTCCTGGTTTTCCATCGACACCCGGGCCATCCACCTCATCAACCTGAACCGTAGTAGCATAGAGAGGCTGCGCAACCATCCTTACATCAACTTCTACCAGGCAAAGGCCTTTGTAGAATACCGGAAGAAGAAAGGCGACCTTCATAGTCTGAAACCTTTTGCACTTTACGAGGAATTCTCCGATACCGATTTGGAGAAAATCAGTCACTACGTTTGTTTTGAATAACAGCATCATGCAACATTTTTCAATGTCTGATGCAACCTTTTCACCAGTCATTTCGTCTAACAAGCAGAAACACCCTAAAAACAGGAAGGCCTACTGCAATAAGGATTAGAACCATCGTATCAATATGAAAAAATTAATGATTATAACCATGCTGCTGGGCAGTATGGCACAGAATGCTTTTGCTCAAAAAATAGAAATAAAAGGAACCGTCCGCGATGCTTCCGACAAGAGTATAGAGTATGTCAATGTGGTATTACAGACCATCGACTCTACTTTTGTCGCCGGTGTGACCACAAGTCCAGAAGGAGAATTCATCTTCAAGAACACGGCTGCCGGAGATTACAGACTTGTTCTTTCCAGCATCGGGTATAATACCGGATACATCACCCTCAATGGAGTAAAGCGCCATACCGACCTTGGACCAATCGTATTAGACAGTGCTTCTATCGCACTGGAAGGAGTGACTATCACCGGCTCCAGCCAAATCAGCCGTGCCGACCGTAAACTGGTTTTCCCATCCGAAAGACAAATGAAAACTTCCACAAACGGAGTGAATCTGTTGCAGGAACTGATGCTGCCACGTATTCTGGTCAACCCCATGAACAATGAGATTGGATTGTCCGGCGGTGGAGAACTGCAATTACGCATCAATGGAGTCAAAGCCGAAATAGACGAGATAAAAGCCATTCGCCCTGCCGACATTATACGTATAGAGTACCATGACAATCCGGGACTGCGCTACGGTAATGCCGAAGTCGTTTTGGACTACATAGTGCGCCGACCTGAAACGGGCGGAAACTTCGGTGCCGACATTTCCCAAGGGTTGAACACGATGTGGGGAAACTATAATCTGTACGGCAAAGTAAACCACAAAAAATCAGAATTCGGCTTCTCCTATTACATGGGACCGCGGGATTTTAACGGCATGTACCGCGACAATGAAGAAGAATTCCACCTGGCAGACGGCACCACACTCAGACGCCTGGAGAAAGGAGAGCCCAGCAAGGCAACCATGTACCAGCACAACCTAAACGTAAATTACAGTTTGCAGGCTTCTGAAAATTCCCTTTTCAGCGCCACCCTCCGCCTTCGAGGAAACAATCAGCCGCACTGGGATTATAAAGGAACTCTCTATAACGCCAATGACGAAGCGGACGTGGTAGACATGACCGACCGTACCGACCAGAGCTGGACACGTCCCTCACTCGATTTGTACTACCAACAAGACCTGAAAAACAAACAAACCCTGGTATTCAATGTAGTAGGCACCTACAATCGGGAAAAATCGCAGCGGCTCTACCAAGAAAGCACCCTGGGAAACATATTGACCGATATTGACAACAATATCCGAGGAAACAAATACTCCCTGATTGCCGAGGTCATTTACGAGAAGCAATATTCCAAGGGGAACGCATTGAGCTTTGGATTGAACCATACACAGTCCTACTCCAACAATGAATACAGAAACGGGCATTATTATGAAACCAATATGCACCAAGGAAACACATACATATTCGGAGAATACCGTGGAAAGATAGACAAACTAAACTACCGGCTGGGAGTGGCCATGACTCGTTTCTACTATAATCAGAGCGGCAAGGACAAATCTACCGAGAGCTACAGTTTCAACCCGAGTATCGTTCTGCACTATGCCATGTCAGACAACTCCTACCTCCGCTGGAAGGGAAACATCTATAACGCTTCTCCTTCATTGGGCGACCTCAGCGATGTGGAACAAGCAGTGGATTCATTCCAGATACGTCGTGGTAACCCGAATCTGAAGTCGTACATGTGCTATCATACGGAGCTGACTTACGAGTGGAAAAAAGGCATCTTTTACACCAACTTATGGGGAGCCTATGACTATCGTCCCAATGCCATTATGGACGAGAAGATTCAAGAAGGCAACAAAATAGTGCAGACTTGGGACAATCAGAAGGATTGGCAGAAACTCTCCGGACGTGCCATGCTCCGCGTAGGCCCCATCCGCGACATTCTGCAATTTTCTTTTACGGGCGGTGTCAACCATTACATGAGCCATGGCAATCACTACTCGCATACCTACACCAACTGGTTTTGTGAGGCAGAAGCCTCATTAAACTACAAACAGTTCTCTCTGTTCTGGCAGATAAACACCAATTGGAACAATTTCTGGGGAGAAACCCTCTCGGGAGGAGAAAACATCCAGATGTTAGCTGTATATTACAAGCATAAGAATCTTCGGGTAGGAGTCGGTGCATTCAATCCTTTCACCGACAACTATAAAGTACAAAGCGAAAACTGGAATAAATTCGCATCCTACAAGACAAATAATTATATAAAAGAAAGCTCCCGCATGTTCCTGGTGAACTTTTCCTACAACTTCTCGTTCGGCCGCAGTTTCAAGACAGCACAGCGGAAGGTAAACAACAGTGACAATGACTCGGGAGTAATGGGCACGGGGAAATAGGCTCAGACCATTTTATTGATTTCCCCGTCAATCAGATGTATCGTCCGGTCGGTGAGCTGCGCCAGTCCTTCATCATGGGTTACGATAACAAACGTTTGTCCGAAACGGTTACGTAAATCAAAAAAGAGCTGGTGCAGTTCTTCCTTATTATGGGTATCCAAGCTGCCGGAAGGTTCATCTGCCAGCACCACTGCCGGATGATTGATGAGAGCACGGGCCACCGCCACACGCTGCTTCTCACCTCCCGACAACTCATTCGGCTTGTGGGAGGCCCGTTCGGCAAGCCCCATGAATTCAAGAATTTCCGTAGCCGCCTCCTTGGCTTCCTGCTGTCCTCTTCCGGCAATGAAGGCTGGTATCATTACATTCTCCAAAGCCGTAAACTCCGGCAGCAGTTGATGGAACTGGAACACAAAGCCGATATGGCGGTTGCGGAATGCGGAAAGTTCCTTCTCCCTCATACGGTTGACTTGTGTACCGTCAATAACCACCGAACCGCCATCCGGCATATCCAACGTACCCATGATTTGCAGCAAGGTAGTTTTACCCGCTCCACTGGGGCCTACAATGCTGACAATCTTCCCTTTCTCTATCTCCAGGTCAATACCCCGCAACACTTGCAGGTTACCGAAACTCTTCGTTATATTCTCTAAATGAATCACTAGGCTATTTACAATTTGACAATTTACTATTTGATAGTTTTCTTTCAAGTGCTATTACTATAGTCTTTTAATTACATATTCGGCCAAATAGCAGCCAAAAACTGCGGGCATGTAGCTCACTGTTCCACAGGTGGACTTCTTGTTCATCTCGTCGTCCGTCAGCAAAACGGCATTCGGATCAGCCTGTTCGGTGCTGAAAACAACTGGAAGTTTCCGCTTTATGCCCATTTTTTGCAAACGCTTACGCACAGCCTTGCTCAACCCGCAATGATAGGTATCCCAGATATCGGCAAAGCGCACTTGCGAAATGTCACTCTTTGCTCCTGCCCCCATGCTGGACACTATCTTGATATGCCGCTTCATGCTTTCCGCTATCAAGTGGCATTTTGGAGCAAGCGTATCGATGGCATCCACCACAAAGTCATAAGCCGCATCATCCAGCAGTTCCGGTATGTTCTCATCTTTCAAGAATACGGGCAACACTCTCAGTTCCAGAGCCGGATTAATGTCCCTGAAACGTGATGCCAATATCTCCGCCTTCTTTTGCCCCAGGGTAGAATGCAGAGCCGGCAACTGACGGTTTATATTCGTAGGCTGCACGGTATCGGCATCGACAATCGTCATCCGCCCCACTCCGGCACGGCATATCATCTCGGCCGCATAAGCACCTACACCACCCAGTCCTATGACAAGTACATGTGCCCGGCGCAGGCGTTCCATTTTTTCATCTCCTAATAAAAGTTGCGTTCGTTGTTGCCAATCTTCCATTTTCACCACAGATTACACGGATTTACACAGATTTTTGTCAATTATCAATTGTCAATCGTCAATTCTTCTTGAACCATTTATAGAACCATTTGCCTACCTTCTCGTAGTGCTGCGACTCGTTGTTGCCACGCGGGTTGGAGAAGGATACCGCATCCTGCGGCTCGCCCAGTTGGTCGGGATAGAGTACTATCAGGCTGTTATTTGCAAAGTACTTGCTGATTTGTGCCGGTAGCTTCTCGAAGAAGCTGTCATAGGAGATGGAGCCCCGGCGGGCACTGATAATCACTAACAGATGGTCAAAGTTCACTTGTCCGGTCAATATCAGTAAGTCCCCCCAATCGTCCAGGCGGGAAAAGTCTGTCAATGTCTGTCCATATTTGGCTTTCACCAGCCCTTGAAGATGGGCGGTAGTCTCTTCATTGGCATAAAAATGCACCCGACAGCCCAAAGTACTCCCCAACCGGCAGAAATGTTCCACCCACTTCAGGAATCCCGCCTCATACTCGGCTTTCGGAGGTACCGCCACAATCACCCGCCTAATTGTGTTAATGGGCATCAGGAACTTGGAAACCATCACCTCGCGATGCAAGCCCTTCAGCAGATTCTCCGTCAGCATACCGAAGAATGAATCCACAATATTGACTTTACGGTGCAGACCTATAATGACATCCGTTACCGCATATTCTTTTGCTGTATGGATAATGCCCGAAGCGATATTCAAGTCGTAACGCGTGATTTGCCTCAACGGCACATCTGCCGAGGCCGTTATCATGGCAGCCTTTTCTAGATAGCGTTTCCCACGCAATTCGGCACTTTCAGAACTGCTATCGTCGTTGATGACATTCAGTGCCAACAGATTATCCCGTTGCTTCGGGTCGCGTATCACCAAAGAAAGATTTATCAAGTCTTCAATCGTATCGGGGTTGGCTATCGGAATCAATATCTTCTCCGCTTCCACGGAGCGGTTTTCTTCCAGATGCGCCTCCTCCATGGCAATCTTCCGTGCGGCACGCTCCGTAATGAACGAGCTCACAATGCAAGTTACAAGAATCAGCAGGACGGTACCATTCAAAACATCATCGTTCAGCAAGCGTTCCCCATTGGGCAGAATGATGTTGTACCCCACCAACACAGCCGCCAGCGTTGCCGCTGCTTGTGCATTGCTCAATCCGTACATCAGCTCCCGTTCAATCCCTCCCATCTTATATATTTTCTGCGTCAGCCAGCAGGCAATCCATTTACCTGCCAATGCCACCACAATCATTACAGCCGCTACTTTCAGGCATCGCCATGACCGAAAATCACATGCACATCAATCAGCATACCCACACCTATCAGGAAATAGGGAATAAACAAGGCGTTGCCCACAAACTCCAGATGGTTCATCAGCGGAGAGACATGCGGAATCAGCCGGTTCAAAACCAAACCTGCAAGGAAAGCACCCAGGATACCTTCCATCCCCACAAACTCCATCAATCCGGCTCCGAGGAAAACCATGGCAAGCACGAATATGAACTGCATCACGTTGTCATCGTACCTCCGGAAGAACCAACGACCTATGCGTGGAAACAGATATACAATCAAAATACCCAGGAAGATAACCTTTATGACAAGCCATACCCAAAAGAAGCCGTCCGACTCCCCCTTGAACATACCACCCACAACGGCCAGAACCAGCAAAGTGAGTGTATCCGTAACCGCCGTCCCCCCCACTGCAATACTCACACTGCGATGCCGCGACACACCGTAACGAATCACGATGGGATAGGCCACCAGCGTATGTGACGCATACATACTTGCCAGTAGGACAGAGGTCAGCACCCCGTACTTCAACAAAGCTATATTCGTTACCAAGCCTATGCCTATGGGCACAATAAAAGCCAAGAGCCCCAGAACAAGCGCTTTGCCCCGGTTCTGTTTGAAGTCTCCCATATTCATTTCCAGACCGGCAAGGAACATGATGTAATACAAGCCTACTTTGCCGAAAAGCTCAAAACTGCTGTCACGCACCAAAATATTGAAACCATGCTCCCCAATGACAAGCCCCGCCAGTATCATTCCGATAATGTGCGGAATACGAAGCTTATTCAACAATATAGGAGCAAACAATATAATGAGGAGTACAAGGAGGAATATCCATGTAGGGTCGGTGATGGGAAGTTTCAAGCTGAAGTCAAACCAATCCATAGGCTATAAGTTTTAGGTTTTGAATGCAAAATAACGAAAAACTTTTCACTTTATGCGGTGTTATACAGCATTTTGTTATAAATTTGCGACCAATTCTATCTTTTTAGAGATAGTATTTCACTTTTTTATAAACTTAATTTAAAACAAAAGAAAAATGAAAGTAGCTATTGTTGGAGCAAGCGGAGCCGTGGGACAAGAGTTCCTGCGAGTGCTCGATGAAAGAAATTTCCCGTTGGACGAGTTAGTATTGTTCGGTTCTAAACGCAGTGCCGGAACCAAATATACCTTCCGCGGTAAACAGATCGAGGTGAAACTCTTGCAACACAATGATGACTTTAAAGGGGTTGATATCGCTTTCACTTCCGCAGGCGCAGGCACCTCCAAAGAATTTGCCGAAACCATTACCAAGTACGGAGCAGTGATGATTGACAATTCCAGCGCTTTTCGTATGGACGACAATGTACCTTTGGTAGTGCCCGAAGTGAATGCCGCCGACGCCAAAGAACGTCCTCTCGGTATCATCGCCAACCCCAACTGTACTACTATCCAAATGGTAGTGGCACTGAAAGCCATCGAACAGCTTTCCCATATAAAGACCGTACACGTTTCTACCTATCAGGCTGCCAGTGGTGCCGGCGCCGCTGCCATGGATGAGTTATACGAGCAGTACCGCCAGGTATTGGCAGGCGAACCCGTAACCGTTGAAAAATTCGCTTACCAGCTGGCATTCAACCTCATTCCGCAAATCGACGTATTCACCGAAAACGGCTATACCAAAGAGGAGATGAAGATGTTCAACGAGACCCGTAAGATTATGCACTCTGACGTAAAGGTCAGTGCTACTTGCGTACGTGTTCCCGCTCTCCGCTCCCACTCCGAAAGTATCTGGGTAGAGACCGAGCGCCCCGTCTCCATAGAAGAAGCCCGCGAAGCATTTGCCAACGGCGAAGGCTTGGTTCTGATGGACAATCCGGCAGAAAAGGAATACCCCATGCCGTTGTTCCTCGCCGGCAAAGACCCGGTTTACGTAGGCCGTATCCGCAAGGACCTCAGCAACGAAAACGGATTGACGTTCTGGATTGTGGGCGACCAGATTAAGAAAGGCGCTGCACTGAATGCGGTGCAGATTGCAGAATACCTGATTAAGGAAAAAGCATTCTAAAAAGGGTGAGAGACTGACTTCATTTTGAAGTCAGTCTCTCACCCTTTTTAGAACTTGCATTTTTATCACCTTTTATAAGGGTAAGTTCGCTAATTCATATGAACAAATTTTGCTATAAGTAATTCAAAAAAAACATTTTAAGTCAAAATACTATTTGTTATTCATATATTTCATGACAAAATCAAAAAGACAATAACACCTCACTTAGGAACAATATCAACTATATCTTTACGATTACGATTCCAAGAGAAGCTACCATCAGAACGTTCCAAATACAAATTAGTATCAAGATACATTCCATTATAACTACCTCCCCATCCCCAGTTCATATAAAAATAAGTACGGATATCAAAATCAGTTGTATAAGAATCTGAAATAAGAAAAACGAATGTCCCTCCAGGATGGAACTCCTCTGGCATTGTTAATAGTTCATATTCTGTATAATGATCAATGTCATGATATCCACATGCAACCCACGCATGCCCCACCTTACCATCATCTGTAAAGCCTTGCATAATTACCGGCTGCTTTTTTCTCAAGTTGCCGATAGTTCTTGCTGCCGAATGATTTACAACTTGAGCTGTCGTCGAATAGCCATATTTGGACACTAATGCATTTCGCACATCCGATAATGACGCACTAGTCCCATCTAATGCATAATCTGCGTTAATTGCATCTGCAACATCTCTGATAAATGCAGCAGTGACAGAAGAGGCATAACTATTTGGCATTGAATTCCAATTAAAAAAAGTTGGATACTCATTATATTTCATTACTTGAGCCATTGCTATTGTTGCACAACCAGCAGGTGGATATTGACCACTTATTTGAGGTAATGCAACATTAAAACCAGATTCTTGTGTCCAAGTTGTTGATAATATATTTCCCATTTTTTCTTCATAACCTTTTTGTTTCCAGCGCAAGTAAGCATGTTGATTATAATCATATTCAATATAAGTCATTCCTTCCGCAACAGCACGAAATTGCTCGTATATACTTTCCGGCAAATAATCCCTAGCACCAGCAAACGGAATATATCCATAGCCTTCCTTTTTCCATTCACGGCAACAATCTGCTATGTAATTTTCAAACTCAGCTATATTAGAACGCGTATATACCTTATCTTTCATAGCAGGTATATATTCTTCCCACATTGCTCTATATTGAAAAGTACTATCAATCGGCATTTTATCTCGTTCCTCAATAACATTCTTCATATCTCCCAGCCAATCAGAAAGTCCATCCGGCATTCTATTATTAGCATTAAAACTACCTCTCTCAGCATAAGCCAATATAGGTTGGAAGTTTTTGGTAGCACTAACAAGTAAAAAGCCTTGTTCATTATCATAATTGATAATATACATACTTGGCTTATTAACTTCTCCCTCAATAGTAATTATTTCCTTGACAGATTTACTAACGCGAGTCCGAGGAGCATCCTTTACAGTAAAAAGTTCAGCAACATTTCTTGCATCTTCCACAGATACAGAAGTCTCATACATTTTCGTATCAAAGTTTTTTTCATCTATCGTCGCATCAATTGCGTCAATCACATTGTCCTGACAAGAAAAAACAACTCCTAGCAATAAAATCCACAAAAGCTTCGTTAATGTTCTCATAAATATTAATTTAAGTTTATAACAACTCAACTATTTGTAATCTTTCAAATATTAAGGCAAGTATACCGCCATTATAGATTCAACTAAATAAACATGCATCACAATGGGTAGCAATTAATCAGCTCCCATTGTGATGCATCTTATTACCAGCCTGGGTTCTGCTCTAACTTAATAGAAGAATCTCCCAGTTGTTCACTCTTACTGTTATACAAGGATATCTGTCCTGTCGGGATAGGATAAAGATAATCTTTTTCTCCATAAGTACGCAATAATGAAGAAACCTGGATAGGTTTGATATAACCTGAATTACCTTCACGATCCAAAAGAATGTCTTTCAAATCATCAATGGTATATGACGTTCCGTTAGCTTGGTTATATTCTTTCAAATAAGCTTCCTTATCCAACCATGCCCCCAAGTTTAACTTTTTGTTAATCTTCATATCCGCATAATGCAATTTTCCCCAACGGCGAATATCATCGAAGCGAATGCCTTCATACACCAATTCGATGCGTCTTTCACGACGTACTTCCCAAAGGATAGGCGAAACTTCATAGTCACCAACCACTTCGGAGTTTCCTAAATCACGATCTGGGTCATTGATAATCACCCCATTCACACTAAAGTTCTTACCACTTAATGTAACAGCAGGCATGTTTACAGAAGCCCTCTTACGAATTTCATTAATTGTAATATCCAAATCTTTTTGTGACAAGGTATAAGCTCCCATATCATTTAATTCAGCAGCAGCCTCCAAATAATTCAATAGCACCTCATTCAGTTTCATAATAGGTGCGTCGGTTGTATTAGTATTACTCTGTCCTGCAGCAGTATTGAATAAATCTTCGTTAACAAAACGAGTACCAAAATAACCTCCAATACCATATACCGCACCTGCAATACCATTTAAACGTACACCTTCAAGATCAATATTGGCTGCCAAACGTGGGTCGCGGTCAGTCATTTCATCCTTGAAAACCTTATCACCTTTAAATACTGTATTTCCGTCTTGATGAATAGGCAACCCATTAGTTGTCAAATAGCTATCAACCAAATCCTTAGAAGGTCCATTGCCCAATGTTTGTTCTGATTGCCATGACATTTCAGCATGAGTAAGAATACCTTCCACATAAGAACGATATAATATCATTTCAGGATTACCAGCCAAGTCCAGTGAAATAGTCAATGCTTTGTAATCACTAGAAATTTTATATTTTTGCGCAGACATTACTCTATTCGCGGCAGTCTTTGCAGCCTCTAAATACTTCTTTGCCAATTCTGTATTTCCCTCACGATACTTCTGCCAGGTTCCCTCAAATAACATAATACGAGACTCAAAAGCATTCACCACATGCCGATTTACACAAAGCCCATCTGTTCCATCAGCCTCTTTTACATTGTCTGCAGCAAATTCCAAGTCTTCCAACACTTTATCCATTACAAAATCTCTGGAATCTCTCCCTTTATAAAGAGCTTTTTCATCCGTATTATCTACAACATGGTCATAATATGGAACATCACCAAACATCCTTACCAAACGAGCATATTCCATACCACGGAAGAAGCGTGCTACGCCTATCCAATGGTTCTTAACGCTCTCAGGCAAGGTGGAATTTACAAGTCCGTCACACACAAGGTTAATACGGCGAACGTTTGCAAAAGACCAGTCGGCACTAGTTGCAGGGGCTGTATTTGTAAAGAAAGTCGCTTCTTTCTGCGCCAAATCATCTACCCAATTAGCAACATTAGTTCCGTCGAAAAAATCCGATTTCACCCAACCGCTTTGATAACCGGTAAAATAAATATCATACCATCCATATATCGTAGAGCGAATATTATTCTCACTATTATAGAAATCTGCACTATTCTCTATCTGATCCATAGGCGGACGATCCAGAAAGTCCGAGCAGGAAGAGAGACCAGCAGCCAATGCTAAAACTGCAAATATTTTTGTTTTCATAATTTTATTAGAATGTAAGTTGAACACCAAATGAAATAGATCTCATAAACGGATAACTCTTACCAAATTTGTACTCACCGTTAGAAGCAGCAGCTTTCTCTGTCGTTTCAGGGTCAACCGGAATATTAGTGTGATCAAACTCGAACAAGTTTTCCGCACTAACATAAATACGACCACTTGTAAAAGTTATTACTTTCATCCATTTTTCCGGAACAGTATAACCTAATGTAATATTCTTACAACGCAAATATGACATGTTCTGCAAATAACGAGTTTGACGCAGGAAATTCTGTCCGTTGTTTATCCAAGAGTGAGAAGTCGGTGTAGGATAGAATGCATCTGTATTTTCAGGAGTCCAATAATCCATCTGATGCTCTAACCACCCTTCGCCTGGCATAAATCCCGGAATACCAGTTTGCCCAACAGCCCATACATCTCTTGAGCCAATACCTTGGAAGAATGTGCTGAAGTCAAAATCCTTATATGTCAATGCTACAGAGAAACCGTATTCAAAGTTTGGTAAAGTATTACCAATGCGTTTCAAGTCACCATGATCCTCCAAAGTCTGTTCACCATAAGTAATCTCACCATTACCGTCCAAATCTTTATATTTTACATCACCCGGACCATATTTGAATGCACCGGTTTCATACAATGCCTGCGAAGGTACTTTATTGGTATCAATAAACCATTTTCCATCTGCATCTTGATAGCAGTCTTCATATTGGAACAGACGATCTGTCTCATATCCCCAGATTTCACCTATAATCTTGCCTTCGTAGTTACCATAAATATTCTTATTCGGGTTGTTATACTTCGTAATCTTTTCGCGAATCTTAGATAAAGTTGCACGTGCTGTTAAACCAAGCCCACAAGCAAATCTTTTATTATAATCTATTGACAACTCAAAGCCGCGTCCTTGTAATTCCCCGGAATTAACCTTAGGCATTGTTGTGCTTCCGAAAGTAGAAGGCAATGTTTCACCTGGTGAATGCATATCAGAAGTAGTACGCTGATACCAGTCAAAACTGACACCAAGTTCATTATTGAAAAAACGGGCATCAAAACCCAGATCAATAGTAGTAACACGTTCCCAAGTCAATGACGGAGAAACAACGGAAGGAATACCAATATAAGGTACTTGCTTACCATCAATCACCCAGCCCGAGGACTTATTTACAGACATTACAGAAAGGAAAGAGTTGGCAGCTACATCCTGATTACCAATTGTACCCCAAGAACCGCGTACTTTAAAATCAGAAAGAACTGGTTTTGCCCATTTCATAAAAGTTTCTTCACTTAAACGCCATCCAGCAGAAACAGAAGGAAACAGAGCCCATTGATCTCCCGAGGGAAATTTAGAAGAACCATCATAGCGTGCATTCACCTCAAGAAGATATTTACCCATATAATCGTAGTTAATACGTCCGAAGAAACCGGCTGCCGCAAAATCATTATGATAGGTAGTACCATCTACATACTGATCACCAATGGCCAGATTAATTTCCGGTTTATCAAAGTTCACTAATGTCCGTCGGTCTGAACTATGACCCAGTTTTTCACGGGTTTCAGCATCCATACCGACCATCACTTTCAAGTTGTGCTTTTGTACAAAAGATTTTTCATAAGTGGCATAAGCTTTGAAAGTATTGGACATTGTATATCGACTACGTTCAACTACACGATTATGGGTAGCACCATAAAAACTTGAATTATAAGTCAAAGGATTACTACTGTTGAACATATCCCAACCACCAACTTCACCACCGTTACGCTTCTGATAATCATTAAGTAGAGCGAAAGTGTAGTCAAAATTAATGGCCAAATCCTTAATCGGATTAATAGTAGTTCCTAAATTAACACGAGTAAAGTTATTAGTTAAACTTTCACGATTAGCCTGTGCTATCTCAGTCATAGCTGAACGGAAAGGAATCCCCTGGTAATCAGCATAAGGATAGAAAGAAGGCCAACGCAACAAATAGTACCAAACGTCTGTATAACCACTTGTGTATTGATATGGTTCTGATTTTGTGGAACGAGAGAACATAACATTTGCTCTCACAGACCACCAGTCACGAATCTGTGTATTGACATTGGCATTGAAATTATAACGGTCATACTCATCTGTATTAACCTTTAAAATACCTTGTTGATTCAAATAGCCTAAACTAATATTATAGGTTGTCTTATCACTACCGCCGCTGACAGAAAGATTATGCTTCTGTTGGGGAGTCCAATCTTTCATAAACATATCTAACGGATCAAACTGACGATAAAAATAATACTTGCCACCACGTTCTTCAAAATCTCTACCTAATTGCATTTCGCCTAATTCCGATTGTGACATTCCACCATAAGTGTTGTACCATTCCTTCATCTTCTGAACTGCAATTTCATCGACATTATATCCTATCGAACTTACAGTAGAAGCGCCGCTTCTATTGGCAGCCAGTAACATAGCTTGTGCTCCCTCATAGGTTTTAGCGACTTGTGGCATCACAGTCGGAGTACTCCAAGAGAAGTTATTAGAGTAGGTAACACGCGGTTTATCATTTTTTTTTACCAGTCTTTGTCGTAATCAAGACTACCCCCCAGGCAGCACGTGTACCATAAATAGAAGCAGATGCAGCATCTTTCAAGACAGAGATGCTGGCAATATCGTCCGGATTCACCAAACTTAAACTGGGAACTTCCACATTATCCACCAAAATCAGTGGACTTGTCCCTTCCGTAGCACTCAAAGAACCAGTAGCACCACGCAACTTGATATTAGAATCAACGCCAATACCTCCTACATTAGTCGTGATACTCAAACCAGGAGTTATACCTTGCAAAGCTTTTGCAATATCTGTTACCGGACGGCTTGCAATCGCCTCTTGGACATCTACATTAGCCACCGCACCGGTCAGGTTCACCTTTTTCTGTGCACCATAACCTACTACGACAACTTCATCCAACAATTCCGTATCATCTTTCAAAACAACCTTCATTACCGAAGTTGCCTTAACTTCTTGAGTAGTATATCCCACAAATGATACTTGCAGAATAGCACCGGGCTTTACATTTAATTTGGAAACTCCATCCAAATCCGTAATGCCACCATTGGTCGTACCTTTCTCAATGACATTGGCACCAATAATAGGTTCACCTTTTGTATCTACAACTGTGACAGTTACAGAGATAGATTGCATCTGTTCTTGTACTCCTTGTGAGTCGTTGGATGCTGTTTGGGCAGCCATCACGTTGCCACTGCCTAAAAACAGAGCACAGATTGCCACCGCCGTAAAGAACTTACCATTGGCAAGTCCTCGTTTTTTGCGATCTTCATTCATAAGTGATTGATGATTTTGTTAATTAAACCAGTTTTTCAAAATTAGGGTAAGGGAATCATATAGTTCGGATTAGTCAGACTATTTCCGAAGGCTTCTTTAATTTCTCATAGGCGTTTTCTTTATTTAAAGGTTCACATTTTTATATTATCTCTCTTTTTTCTATTTATTTACCAAGTCCAGACGGAACTTAGTTATATATTATACAAGGTTAAAATCTTGTTAATTACTTAACTCTATTGGTTGTTTTAGAGATAAAAAACTCGTTATTAACAAAGGTGAGAAATGATTCATTCATTTCGTCCTAACAAAGATACATTATTATTTAATATCAAGAACATTCCTTTGCATTTATTTAACTTTATATTTATACATTTGCAAAAAGGAGGTTATACACCTTATTATATAAAGAATTTAAGGTTCTTCTATATTTAAAGAATGGAATTCAATCAGGCCATTCATTGGTGTTTCTTCAATGATTTCCAGTTCGATGCCAAATTCACGGGCAACTTCCCGCAAAATGGTCGCGTAGCTGTAAGCCAATGAACCCACAAAACGAATAGGATAATTTTTGTAGTCATATTGGCAGACATTACGAGTAAAGAAATTTCTCAGATTACCGGTAATCAGCTCAAATACATAGTCATCATTGGTATAATCAGCCAAAAAATAAGATATAGTAGACAAAAAGCGATTGGGGAACGGGCGGTTATACACAGATTCCATAACCTCATTCGGACTTATACGGAACTTCTCAAAGAAATCCGCCGTTACATCTTTAGGAGCCAAACCTTTCAGTACATCAGACAAAAACATTTTGCCCAATACAGCACCACTACCCTCATCCCCCAGGATGTAACCTCCTGCCCGGACATTCTTTACAACGATTTTCCCATCATAAAAACATGAGTTTGAGCCGGTTCCCAAAATACAAGCAATGCCGGCCTCGCATTTGAACAAGCCACGTGCAGCTGCCAGCAAATCACTCTCTACCTGAATTGGAGTTTTGAATTGTGCTACCAATGAAGCTCCCAATACATTTTTCTTTTCATAAGAAGTACATCCGGCACCATAATAATAGACTTGTTCCAATTTCCTTTTGAAAAAATGCTCGGGTAATCCTAACCGCACACTTCGGCTAATCTCTCTTCTCGTTTGAAAGAAAGGATTTAAGCCCTCTGTGAAGGCTCGCTGTATCAGACGATTATCTTCAACCAGCGCCCATTCTGTTCTCGTAGAACCACTTTCTGCAATTAGTTTCATAGTGTAGTTAGTTTTAGAATTGAATACAAATATATAGCTTTTTTTAATCTTTCCAAGGCTATTTCAAGAAAAAATCATTTTACTGGCCATACATCTCCCTTTTGCTCATATCCTCAATCATCCAACAAAGTATTCCCACTTTTCCAACGCAACCGCGTTTTAGTCAAAACAAGACGATAACAGACTAATAATAAGATACTATCTGACTGAATTCCAAGTTCCGTCTGGACTTGGCAAACAAATAGAAAAACAAGAGATAATATAAAGTTATAAACCTTTAAAAAGAGAAAATGCCTATGGAAAAAGAAACAATCCTGCAAGTTGAATAGTCTCACTATTCGGTCCTTATTACCCTTACCCTAAATTTAAGAAGTATTTAATTAACAACAAATCATCAATCATTTATGAATGAAGATCACAAAAAACGAGGACTAACACATAGCAAACTCCTCACAGCAGTGGCAATCAGCTCACTGTTATTAAGCAGCGGCAACGTGATGGCTGCACAAGCCAATCCTGATAATTCGCTTGGCGTAACAGAACAATTACAAGCTATCACTATCAGCGGTTTAGTTATCGATGCAGCCGGCGAACCGATTATCGGTGCCAGCGTAGTAGAAAAAGGGACTACCAACGGCGGAATTACCGACTTAGACGGTAAGTTTACATTGACCATAACACCGGGAGCAACACTAAAAATATCATTTGTGGGCTATCAGACACAAGAAGTGAAGGCAGCCAAAACGATGAGAATAACTCTGAAAGAAGATACCGAGATGCTGGATGAAGTAGTAGTAGTAGGCTACGGTGTACAAAAGAAGGCTAACTTGACAGGAGCAGTTTCTACAGTGGACTTAAACAAGACAATGGCAGGTCGTCCACAACAAGATGTAGCCAAAGCATTGCAAGGGGCTGTTCCGGGACTAAGCATTCTCACCACAAGTGGTGCCATCGACGAGACAGCCTCCATGCGTATACGTGGTTTGGGGACATTGAGTAATGGAGAAGTCAGCAATCCACTCATTGTAGTGGACGGCGTTCCGATGGATGACATTTCTTTCCTCGATACGCAAGACATCGAAAATATTTCCGTACTGAAGGACGCTTCCGCTTCCTCCATTTATGGAACGCGCGCCGCTTTCGGTGTGATTCTAATCAATACCAAGAGCGCAAAGCCTAGCGAAAAGGTTACCATCAATTACAGCAACAATTTTGCATGGGATCAAGCTACTTACCTGCCGGACTATCCCGATGTACCCACACAATTAAAGATGGGTATCGAAGCCAGTATGAACGGTGGTGCCGGTATGCCTGAATTGTTCGGTATGTATTTCGACAAATTGTTACCTTACGCCGAAAAGTGGCAGCAACAGAACGGCGGCAAGACCGGCTACCGTCCTATGAACCTCTACCAAAGCGATAGTAACGTGGGTGACTATATCGTATTGGACGGCACTCCTTTTTATTATGCTGACTGGGATGTACAGGACATCTACTTCAACAAAGCTGCTCCTTCCATGAGCCACAATGTTTCTATACAAGGAACATCTGGTAAGACCAATTACTACCTATCTTTCGGCTACAACGAAAAGCAAGGACAGATGAAGATTCACCCGGACGAACTAAAAAAGTACAATGCCTCAGTCAATGTCACCACTAATGTTTACGACTGGCTACAGGTGGGTGCACGCATCAACTATAGTCGTAAGAACTATAAACGCCCGGACACATGGGCCAACACCTACCAATATTTGTGGCGTTGGGGTTCTTATTTCATTCCTTCGGGCACAATCGACGGCTATGACACACGCGTCATGGCCATGCAGAAGCAAGCTGCCGATCGTGAAGTGACAACAGACCTGACCCGTATGAACACCTTCTTGAAAGCTGAAATCGTTAAAGGACTGACCCTTAATGCAGACTTTACATATGCCATTCAGAATATGAACAGCGGTTCGCAGGACAACTCCGTTTACGGCATCAATTGGAGCGGGAAACCGGTACCCTCTTACATCGTCACTAAAGGCAATAGCGGCATCTGGAGAGACTTTTCCAAACAGAACACATGGACGGCCAACGCATACGTAAACTATACCAAAACATTTGCCAAAAAACACAACCTGAATGTAATGGCAGGTGTCAACGCAGAAGAAGAGGAATACAAATATCTGTATGGTACCCGCAATGTGATGTACGATCAAGAGGGATACCCCGAACTGAATATGGCTGGCAAGGATGGACAAGATTTGAGTTGGAATCATACATCCCGCGCTTCTGCCGGTTATTTCGGCCGTATCAATTATGACTACAAAGGCATTTATTTATTGGAACTGAACGGACGTTACGACGGTTCTTCCCGTTTCCCCCATACCGACCAGTGGGCCTTCTTCCCTTCTGCATCCATCGGCTACCGCTTCTCCGAAGAAGCCTACTTCGCCCCACTGAAACATATTGTCAGCAATGGTAAGTTGCGTGCTTCTTTTGGCGAAATCGGCAACGAGGCTGTGGGCGACTACATGTTCGAACAATTAATAAGCCAACGGTTGAACAATAAAAGTACCGGCTATATCTATTGGATTGAAAACAATAATGCCAACGCTAATCTCCTGACCATGTATAACATGCCGGATTTGGTATCAAGTACTTTGACCTGGGAGCGTATCCGCACCCTCAATATAGGTCTTGACCTGGGTCTCTTGAATGACGAACTGACTATAGGTTTCGACTGGTTCCAACGTGAGAATCGTGACATGCTGGCACCGGCACAAGTATTGCCGAACACTCTGGGTGCTTCTGCTCCTTATGAAAATGCCGGTACCTTACGTACACGTGGATGGGAGTTGAACTTGAACTGGCGCCATACCTTCGGCGACTTCGACGTATATGCCAACTTCAACATCGGTGACTCCAAGACTAAAGTAACAAAGTGGGACAATGATTCCAAACTGCTCAGCACCTATTACACCGGTAAAACCTACGGTGACATTTTCGGTTTTGAAACCGACCGTTACTTCGAGGAAAAAGACTTCACCAGCCAAAATGCAGACGGCTCATGGAATTATGCAAACGGCATTGCAAGCCAGGCAGGACTGGAATCCGGTAATTTCCATTACGGCCCGGGAGACGTCAAGTTCAAGGATTTAGACGGCAATGGCAAGATTGACGGTGGAAAAGGCACAGCAGACGACCACGGCGATTTGAAAGTCATCGGAAACTCTATGCCACGCTACGAATACAGCTTCCATTTAGGCGGAGCGTGGAAAGGTATCGACCTTGACCTCTACTTCCAAGGTGTAGGCAAACGTGAGGACTGGACGACTTCTTCCCTAAACCTTCCCGCCATGGTACATGCCGACGTAGCCATCTATTCCCACCAAACAAGCTATAACAAAGTGCTTTGGAATTCCGACTATACCGCCATTACCGGTTATGAGGTAAATCAAGGCAACCGTTATCCACGTCTTTATCGTGGTACAAATAATAGTGGAGGTACCGTATCCGGTATAGCTAACGGCTGCAACAACTACTATCCCCAATCCCGCTATTTGACAGACATGTCCTATCTTCGTCTGAAGAACGTAACTGTGGGATATACCCTTCCGAAAGAGTGGACACGCAAAGCCTACATTGAGAAAGCACGTATCTACTTCAGTGGCAGCAACCTCTTTCTGCTCCACAAAGGGAATGACCTTCCAGTCGACCCCGAAATCAGTACAGGCAATGGACTTACAGCTGGTGGATGGGGACGTATAGCTCCTATTACACGCACATTCTCATTTGGAGTCCAGGTAACATTATAACAACCTCAAAAACTTAAGAACAATGAAGAAATTATTTATATATGGGGTCACAGCGCTGGCGATGTTAACCGGTTGCAACGATTTGCTGGACAAATCCCCCTTGGATACCTTCACGAATACTCCGGCATACTGGAGCAACACCGATAATTTGGATAATCAGTGCAATACTTTTTATAACAACTTTACCGGCTTTGGCAACGGAGCCAGTGGAGGATGGTTCTACTTCAAAACAATAAGCGATGACCAGGTAGATGCAGAAAGCCATAACTGGACTTACACTAACGTGGTCGCATCTTCCACAAACTGGTCAGCCCCTTTCACAGAAATCCGACGCGCCAACTATATCATTGCCGGTGTACAGTCTTCCTCTCTTGATGAAGCAACAAAGGCCCACTATGAAGGTCTTGCACGCATGAACCGTGCGTGGGAATACTATCAGTTGGTCCGTATGTACGGCGATGTTCAATGGATAGACAAAGTTATCGACCCAGCCGACAACGAAGCCCTCTACGGACCACGCACCGACCGGGATGAAGTGATGGACCATGTGCTGGCAGACATCAATTATGCGTGCGAACACATTACCGCAAACAGCAATCGGCAACGTTTCAGCACCGACATGGCATATGCCATGAAAGCAGACATCACCTTATATGAAGGTACATACTGCAAATATCGCACTCAAGCAGAGAATGGCAAAGCCGCTGATGAGAGCCGCGCCAACAAATACTTGCAAGAATGTGTATCAGCCTGCGAATATCTTATGGCCAAAAACTACTCTCTAAGTAACAGTTACAAAGCCAACTATAATTCTGTCAGCCTGGCAAGCAATCCGGAAATGATTTTCTACAAGCCTTATGCACAAAGTTCGTTAAGGCACTCCACCATTGACTACACAATCAATACAAGTGGTACGCACGGCATTTCAAAGGACGCATTCGACAGTTTCCTTTTCCTTGATGGAAAACCGTTGGCAACAACCTCGAAAAACAAGGACGATGCAGCCGTATTGGATGCAGACAAAAATTACTCTATAAGAGAGGTTTTGGCCGTACGCGACAAGCGCCTGTCCGAAATTCTTGACCCGGTACTTTCTTTCAGAGGCCACGCCTACAGCCGTGCCGGTGTAGCAGCCTTCACCACATCGACCGGTTATGGCATCGCCAAGTATGATAACCCCGAAGAATTGAGTGTTAGCGACCGAAACAACATCGGCTACCAATACACCGACTGCCCGCTCTATTGGATTTCAGTTATTTATCTGAACTTTGCAGAAGCCAAAGCCGAAATGGGTTCTCTCACACAAGACGATCTCAACAACTCCATAAACAAGCTTCAGGCTCGTGCCGGCCTGCCGGCTATGACAACTACTCCAGATGCCGATCCTGCCAATAATATGGGAGTAAGCAATCTGATTTGGGAGATACGCCGCTGTCGCCGTTGCGAACTGATTATGGATAACTGGTACCGATATTGGGATTTAATCCGTTGGCACCAGCTCGACAAATTGGATTCAACCAAGTACCCGAACACCATGTTGGGCGCCAACGTAAGCAATGTGCCTGACTGTGAAGAAGCGACCAAGAACGGATATATAGATGCCTCCGATGCACAAATCCGTACTTATGAAGCCAAACATTATTTCTACCCGATTCCAACTACACAGTTGACCCTGAATAAAAACATGAAGCAGAATCCGGGTTGGTAATCAACTAAAAACAGCATATCGCGCTGTACCTCGTTTGGATTTAATTAAAGCGTTCATACATTCCATGTATCTAAATACAAATGTATGGACGCTTTTGTTATTCCCTTTAAAAGGTGTATAGAAACACGAATAGCACCTTCTAAAAGGAACCATAAATCAATATCATATACTTTCCCTTCGTTCATAACATACTAACAAGAAACATATCATGAAAAAGAAGAACATATTTTTCGTACTACTAATCTGCTTCATCAATAGTAGTTGCAACAAAGAAGAACAAACAGACGAGTTACAAGATAAGGATTTCTATTCTGATGTCACAACACGTGCTTCCTACATAAGCGGTACTATTACGGGCGAAATGAACCCCTATGTTAGTGATGGTTACTACACTTATGATTTAAGTATTCCTATACAAAAACAATCTGTAGGTATAAGAATTTCAGCAGTCGGTGGAGAAGCACGATTCAAAACAAACTACCAAGAACGATTCGAGAGTACATGGGTAACCCAAATTCCAGCAGGAAAAAACCATTTTCCAATAAATGTATTATGGACTAAAGCAGGTAGTAATTCTACCCTGATGGTACGTCCTGAAAAAAGTACAATCGAACTTACCGCAGATCTAAGAAACATCAATGTCAAAATGAAACCTATGCCAATCAATGCCCCTTCAACATTTGAATTGGGAGATACGATAACACTTTGGTGCAATTATTCCATAAACAAAGATACGGGCATAAAGTGGACTTACGATAAAAATCTATTCGCTGAAGTCTCTCAAAGTGCATCTGTCACACAAAGTAGATTCCAAATAAATTTGAAATCAAAGCAAGCCTTCAAGAACAGCGATGTCGGAGTAGAAGTCCATGATTTCTACATAAATTCTATCGGAGCAAAAGAGTATTTCATGGCTCGGAAAAGCAATATCAGTTTTCCCAATATGGGTCCTCAAATAGATGGCTACAGAAATATTGAACAATATAAAGAATACATATATTCCATCAATGACAGCAAGGCACATACATTTTATTGGACCGGGAAGAATATTAAGATAGTAAGTGGTCAGAACAGCTCTACGGTAACAATCGTACCGACACAACCCGGTAACGCAAGTGTCAAAGTGAGCTACAAATATAAAAATCAAACCGATAATTTTACCAATGAGCTACCTTTGAGTGTATCTAAGACATCAATGCAACTGATTGGCCCTGACGTAATCTGTGACAACGGGACATTCAGTATCAAGAATTTTCCCACAAAAGCAACAGTGGATTGGATTGTTGGCAACGATTTATATTCGCAATTAAATCAGGCATCACCTGCTATCACCCTGAATAATTTAGGGACACCCGGAGGCAGTTCCATTTATACGACCTTAACCGCAATAGTACACACAAAGGAATACACTGTTCAGTTTTCCAAACCAATTACTTTCAATGTATCAGGAATACAAGAAAATGACCATGACATTATATATGGCTATCTGTCACAAAGCGGAGGTGAATGCGGATTGAATCCTATTCCTGAAGGTGCGCATGATTTTCATTGGAGTGTTGACTGCGATTGGGAGGTAGACATGCAAGGATATTATTTCACTACTTTCAGCAGTCGGAACAGTCATGAAATTGAACGAGTTTGCGTAACGGTTGATTTCATAAATGCATGTGGAACCAGAACATACATATATAACTATTTCGACATCGGCTCAACAAATTCAGGAACTTATTCCACACCTAAAAACAGCCTTTCTCCAAAATAGCCCCAGACAGCTTTCACGAAAAAGCCCCCATCCATTTGCTCGTTACACAAAAGAAGCTTATATTTGCTTACTTAAAAACAGACAGCTATCATGGTACAGCAAGACATACGATGGATACAGCGTTTTGAATATACCCACGAACTGGCCTGGAAAGTGATGAAGGACTATGCAGAATATCAGGGGTATACCGACATCCGCAGCTCCCGTGATGCCATACGCAAAGCCCTTGAAATGGGATTGATTGATGACAAGCAATGGACGGAGACTATAGAAGCCCGAAATCTGACATCGCACAATCATGACAACGATGTAGTCTCTGAAGAGAAAATGCAATCCTTGAATACACCATCCTTATTCGATTGAGCTATGTACGGATTGACCGACAATGAACTGGAAAAGCTATGCAATCTCTTCCGGAAACATGAAGAAATAGAGCAGGCTGTTTTGTACGGCTCACGAGCCAAAGGAAATTTCAAGCCTTTTTCCGACATAGACATCACGCTGATGGGAGACAGACTTACGTATAATACTTTAAGTAGCCTTTCCGATGAAATAGACGACCTGCTTTTGCCTTACAGCGTAGACCTTTCCATCTATGGCAAATTAAAGAATGCCGACCTTTTGGAACATATACACCGTATGGGAATACCCATATTCAGCCGCCCATCAAACTAAACTAAATTTCACACATCCACCCTCACCACCCTCACCTTTCGCACGCATCGCCCTATTCATCGGCATTCAAGAGGTGGGTGAGAGCAAATTTAAAAAGTGAGGGCAAAATTTGCCCTCACCACAAGATTTCTTCGTTCAAAGTTATAAGTCACTCATTCTTACCGTAATATCCTGAAACGGGTACATAAATCGGTTGCAGCATTGTTCCCTCATTCTTCAACTTTCCTTCGGTGCGCAGCCGACGGATATGCCGCATGGCAGTAGTACGCATCATGCCGCAAACGCTTTGAAAGTCATTCCGTGTCATAAAAGGGCGAGTGGCGAAATAGTTGGTCAGCCGACGGTCTATCTCTTTATCCGTCAGTTTAGCCGAATGCTCGTTTGCCTTCAAAGCCTTTGCCTTGATGGTACCAATTTCATTTTTCAGTTTCTGGTCGGCACGAAATTTCACACCCGCCATCTTCACCTTCGTCAACTTACGCTTGGTAGCAGCCACTACCGGTTCGATCGTGGTGAGCGACACGCGAAAGTAGCCGATGCCGTCGAGATGCACCTGCCTTCCTTCGGCAAGTTCCCTGCCCATGACGTGCGACACAGCATCGAGCACAGCCGTCACATCGGTTTCTGTCAATGAGCAACGTGCCTGGATGTCCCGCCGCAATTCATCGGTAGACCTGCTCCCATTTAGGCGGAGACGGGGATGAAGGATTTTATCTTCCGGAGATTTGTCGTACGAGTCCGGATTCTCGTACCAATCAAACAAAATAGCCATAGTTCAAACTGCGTTAAAGGGTTACATTATACGATAAAGCACTGCACGGAACACGTGCGAAGTACGTACGCAGTCTGTTGAAGTACAAAGGTTATATCACAGCCCAGCCCGTGAGCAGAACCGTTCACTGTAGTGAGCTGCTCCGTTCACTAATATGAACAAGAAAGACCACTTTAGTGGACTGTTCATAAACTCTGGTGTAAAAGTAGACAAAACTATGGGGATAAGCAAAGAAACGAACACCTTTTATAAAAGAAACATATAGGCATTCCACCCCAAAAAAGAAGCCAATCGGAAAATAATCCTTGAAAAGCTTGTATCCCCCCCTTTCCCGGCGTATCTTTACAAGAATATTACATACACGATAAAGAATGAAAATCACACTGATCAGAGAGGAACGCGAAAGCGGAAAAGAGGCCGTCAGCACACAAGAAACGGACATGTTGATGGAAAAGCTGAAAACAGAGAACAAGACCGGATACATTACGGAGCTGCGTAGCATCATCCCGCATTTGAAAGGGACCAACGCCCGATATGAGCATATCGACAGACTGCCGCGTCTCTATCCCGCCGTAGAAATGACCCGCACCAAAGCAGGAGAACATCGGATAAAGACCTACAACGGGCTGATACTACTGGAAGTAAACAATCTGGCCGGGGTGGCCGAAGCCGAACTGGTGAAACAACAAGCCGCCCTGCTGCCGCAAACCTTTGCCGCCTTCTGTGGCTCCAGCGGACGAAGCGCCAAAATATGGGTACGCTTCACCCTGCCCGACGGAGGCTTCCAAAGAATGAAGACGATATCGCCTTATTCCACGCCCACGCCTACCGCCTGGCAGTGAAGTGCTACCAACCCCTTCTCCCTTTCCCCATCACCCTCCAGGCTCCTTCACTCCTACAAAGCTGCCGGATGACCGTGGACGAACAGCCCTATTATAGCCCCACCGCCGTGGCCTTCTGCCTGGAACAGCCCTGCGCCCTGCCCTCGGAAGACAACTACCGCCAACGGAAACAGCAGGAAAGCAATCCGTTGCTGAGAATGACTCCCGGCTACGAAGTGGCGGACACATGCAACCTGCTCTTCGAGGCCGCCCTCGACCGCGCCTTCCGCGATTTGGACAACTGGCGACGGGGCGACGACCTGCGCCCGCTGCTGTCCCGCCTTGCCGAACATTGCTTCAAAGCCGGCATTCCTGAAGAAGAAGCGGTGCGCCAGACACTGATGCACTACTACCGGGAGGCAGACGAACCCCTTGTACGCCTGACGCTGCATAACCTTTACGGGGAATTGAAAGGCTTCGGCACCCGCAGCAGCCTAAACAAAGACCAGGAAACAGCTTTCCGGCTGGAGGAGTTCATGAAACGCCGCTACGAATTCCGCTACAACACCGTGCTTGGCGACTTGGAATACCGACAGCGCGACTCCATCCACTTCTACTTCCAGCCTGCCGACCAGCGCGTACGCAGCAGCATCGCCATGAAGGCACTGAAAGAGGGAGTACGTGTGTGGGACCGCGACATCACCCGCTTCCTGTCTTCGGACTACGTGCCGCTATACAACCCCATCGAAGAATATCTCTATAACACCGGACGCTGGGACGGCAAAGACCGCATCCGCGCATTGGCCGACCTCGTGCCCTGCCACAATCCCCACTGGAGGGAACTGTTCTACCGGTGGTTTCTTGGCATGGTGGCACATTGGCGGGGAATCGACAAACAGCACGGCAACAACACCTCGCCCCTGCTCGTAGGTCCGCAAGGTTACCGCAAAAGTACTTTCTGCCGCATCCTATTGCCACCGGAACTGCGTTTCGGCTACACCGACAGTATCGACTTCAAGAGCAAGCAGGAAGCAGAGCGCAGCCTTGGCCGCTTTTTTCTGATTAACATCGACGAATTCGACCAGATAAACGCCAATCAGCAAGGCTTCTTGAAGCACCTCCTGCAAAAACCGGTTGCCAACCTGCGAAAGCCCTACGGTAGCACTATTCAGGAAATGCGCCGCTATGCCTCCTTCATCGGGACCAGCAATCTGAAAGACCTGCTGACCGACCCGTCGGGAAGTCGCCGTTTCATCTGCATCGAAGTGACCGGTCCTATCCAGACAAACGTCACTATCAATTATCACCAGCTCTATGCCCAAGCCATGCACGACATCATGAAGGGTGAACGCTACTGGCTGGACGACACTGACGAAGCAATCGTAAAGGAGTACAACCGGGAATTCGAGCGGGTAGACCCATTGGAAGAACTTTTCCTTTGCCATTTCCGTGGCGCGGAGGAGAGCGAAGAAGGCGAATGGCTCACAGCCATGCAGATTTTCAACGACCTGCAACAGAAAACGAGGGATAAGTTGGCCATCAACCGGATAGCAGCTTTCGGACGCACGCTCCGCAAGCTGGACATCCTCAACAAGAAATCGAACCGGGGAACACTTTATCATCTGGTAAGAATAGAAGAATGAACCGGCACTCCCACCGATTGTACCAAAGTGAGGGCAAACTTGGCCCTCACTTCTTTTATAAAAAGTATTTCCGTACGCAGCTGATGCAGTTCAACCATTATTTAATAAGGTGAACAGTTGACTATTTGCAAATTATGATTGATAATACTAAAAATACCCAAATAAGTGTTTTTGATATTAAAATAAAACGTATCTTTGTTGCAAACAACGTCCTCCTTAATAATACTATTATGAAGAAACTGCTGCTTTTAGCCTTTGTGCTATGTAGTTCTTTACTGTGCCGGGCACAAGAAGAACGAGTTATTTTAGGTGATGAACAGACTTCCGAGTATTTTCCAATCCTAAAAGATAAACGAATTGCCATATTCTCCAATCATACAGGAATGATAGGAGACAAGCATCTGTTGGATATTCTGCTGGAAAACAAGTTCAATGTGGTAGCCATTTTCTCCCCTGAACACGGTTTCAGAGGAGATGCCGACGCAGGCGAACATGTGTCCAGCTCGGTAGACAAGAAGACCGGAGTACCTATCCTCTCGCTGTACGACGGGAAATCCGGAAAACCAAGCGAAGCATCCATGCGCAAGTTCGATATCCTTGTGGTAGACATCCAGGATGTAGGCCTGAGATTCTATACTTATTATGCCTCTATGTGCCGGCTGATGGACGCTTGTGCAGAATACAACCGTAAGGTGCTGATACTGGACCGCCCCAATCCGAACGGACACTACGTGGACGGCCCGATACTGGACATGAAATATAAATCCGGTGTAGGTTGGCTGCCGATTCCCGTGGTGCACGGCATGACGCTGGGCGAACTGGGCCTGATGGTAAACGGCGAACGCTGGTTGCCGGCGTCACGCACTTGCGACCTGACCGTCATTCCCTGCAAGAACTATACGCACCAGACCCTATACAAGCTGCCGATTCCCCCGTCCCCCAATCTGCCGAACATGAAGTCCATCTATCTGTACCCCTCGACCTGCTATTTCGAGGCCACTCCGGTCAGTCTGGGAAGAGGAACCGACCTCCCCTTCCAGGTCTACGGGCATCCCAACATGACGGGCTACAGCTACAGCTTCACCCCGCGCAGTGTTCCCGGAGCCAAGAATCCGCCCCAGCTGGGCAAGCTTTGCCACGGCGTGAACCTGAGCAACATGAGCGACGAGGAAATCTGGAAACGCGGTATTGACTTGAGTTACGTGATAGACGCTTACCGGAATCTGAACATGGACGACCACTTCTTCCGTTCCTTCTTCGAGCTGTTGATAGGCACCGACTACGTGCGCAAAATGATAAAGGAAGGAAAGAGCGCCGAAGAAATCAAGGCAAGATGGAAAGACGACGTGGAGAAATTCAAGGTACAGCGCAAGCCCTATCTGCTCTACGAAGAATAAAGGGATGTACGATTTGACGATTTACGATTTACGATTAAAAAATGAACGTGAATTGGAAGAAAACGTCAGAGCGTACATAGGATAATCAAAGTCGTACATATCATCAAAAGAAGTAATTTCAATCGTAAATCGTAAATCATAAAATCGTAAATAACCTCATGACTCCACTTTCCGTAATCATTACCATCGCTGCCTACTTCGTGATATTGTTCACGGTATCTTATATTGCAGGAAGAAAGGCTGACAACGCAGGATTCTTTGTCGGTAACCGTAAGTCATCCTGGTATGTCGTGGCCTTCGCGATGGTTGGTTCCGCCATTTCGGGTGTGACCTATGTATCCGTACCCGGCATGGTTGCCGCCAGCAGTTTCGGCTATCTGCAAATGGTGTTGGGCTTCATTGCCGGACAGCTCATCATAGCCTATCTACTGGTACCGCTGTTCTACAAAATGAACCTGGTATCCATCTACGAATATCTGGAGAACCGTTTCGGCATGTCTTCCTACCGCACGGGTGCCTGGTTCTTCTTCATCTCCAAAATGCTCGGTGCCGCTGTCCGTCTGTTCCTCGTATGCCTGACGTTGCAACTACTGGTATTCGAACCTTTCGGACTGCCTTTCCTGCTGAACGTGGCCATCACGGTGGCACTGGTCTGGTTGTACACTTTCCAGGGTGGCGTAAAGTCTCTTATCTGGACAGACTCTCTGAAGACATTCTGCTTGGTGGTGTCGGTCGTACTCTGCATCTGGTATATCGCTTCCGACCTCAATCTGTCATTTACCGGTATGGTAAGCACCATTGCCGACAGTGACATGTCCCGCATCTTCTTCTTCGACGATGTGAACAGCAAGCAGTACTTTTTCAAGCAGTTCCTCGCCGGCGCCTTCACCATGATTGCCATGACCGGGCTGGACCAGGACATGATGCAGCGCAACCTGAGCTGCAAGAACTTCAAGGACTCACAGAAGAACATGATTACCAGTGTCATTTCGCAGTTCTTCGTCATCCTGCTCTTCCTGATGCTGGGCGTACTGCTCTACATCTTTGCCGCCAACCAGCAGATTGCGGTGGAGAAGAGTGACGAACTATTCCCGCTGATTGCCACCGGCAACTACTTCCCTGCCATTGTGGGCATACTGTTCATCATCGGCCTGATTTCTTCTGCCTATTCAGCCGCAGGCTCGGCACTCACCGCGCTGACCACTTCCTTCACCGTAGACATTCTGGGAACGAAAGGCAAGTCGGAAGAGACGGTTGTGAAGATGCGCAAGAAAGTGCACATCGGCATGGCGGTTGTCATGGGAATCACCATTTTCGTATTCAATCTTCTGAACAACACCAGTGTCATCGATGCTGTATATATCCTGGCAAGCTATACCTACGGTCCTATCTTGGGTCTGTTTGCTTTCGGCATCTTCATGAAACAACAAGTGCGTGACAAGTACATCCCGCTGGTTGCCATCGCCTCCCCGGTTCTCTGCTTCATTCTGCAGAAAAATTCCGAAGCCTGGTTCGGAGGTTATCAATTCAGCTACGAGTTGCTGATTTTCAATGCACTGTTCACTTTCATCGGTCTCTGTCTGTTGATTAGGAAAGATAAAAAGAACAATTAACTTAATACATCATCTATGAACGTAAGACGTCAGTTTTTACTAAGTTTGCTTGCCGCCTCCCTCTTCCCCCAATGGGGAGGTGCGCAAGAACTTCCGACGGATGTCCGCCAGGAAATCGGGAAATTCCTGGATACCACCGCACGGAAAGAAGTTTCCGTAGGACGTATCAGCATCGACTCAGTGGCCGTGGAAGGAAATACGCTGCAACTGTTTGCCAACATGAACTGTGCCTATATTCCTTTCCGCGAGGACAATGTAGCCGAAATATACCAGGGCGTAAGTGCCCTGCTACCGACGGAGTTTACCAAATACAAGCTGCAAATCCGTACCAACAAGCGCAGCATCGAAGAACTGGTTCCCCAAGTCCTGCGTAGTAAAAAAGACAAAAAGACGAAGACATTCAATCCCGTCGTTTCCAAGCCTTTAGTTACCGACATTTCCGCCCCCTACACCCCTACCAACGGCTTGCAGAACCGGCACATCGCCCTATGGCAAAGCCACGGCTGGTACTACGAGCCGAAACTCGACCGTTGGGAATGGCAGCGTGCACGTATCTTCCAGACCGTGGAAGACCTCTACACCCAAAGCTACGTATTGCCTTTCCTCGTGCCGATGCTGGAAAATGCCGGTGCCAACGTGCTGCTTCCCCGCGAACGCGATTGCCAGACGGCAGAAGTCATCGTAGACAACGACGGCAGTCTGACCAGCCGTTCTATCTATACGGAAAATTCCGGTGACAAGCTCTGGAGCCAGGGAGCAGGACAAGGCTTCGCCCACCTGCGCCCCCAATACATAGACTTTGAGAATCCTTTCAAGGAAGGCACCTACCGCGCCATAGAAACCATCAAGAAAGGAAACGCAAGCACCGCCGAATGGATTCCCGAAATCCCTTCGACCGGACAATACGCCGTATACGTCTCTTACCAAACCTTGCCAAACAGCGCGGACGATGCCCTTTACACCGTCTATCACAAAGGCGGCACCACGCAGTTCAAGGTAAACCAGCAAATGGGAGGCGGCACCTGGATTTACCTCGGCACCTTCGGCTTCAATGCCGGTCGGAACAATGAATGCAAAGTCGTTCTGAGCAACCTTTCCTCCAAAGTAGGAAGAATCATCACCGCCGACGCCGTGAAGATTGGCGGCGGTATGGGGAACATCGCCCGCCGCATCTCCAACGAGGGCGCTACGGAAAACCTGAAAAGCTCCGACACCCGCAACCTGCAAAACACCCATACAGGCAACATCCAAGACCGTGTAACCTATTCTCCATTGTCCACTATCAATTATCAACTATCTAACTATCCCCGTTTCTGCGAAGCCGCCCGCTACTGGCTGCAATGGGCAGGCATACCGGACAGCGTATATTCAGAAAGCAACGGCAAGAATGACTATACCGACGACTATAAATGCCGTGGTATCTGGGTGAACTACCTTTCCGGAGGCTCTGCCGTGAACCCGACAGAAAAAGGGCTGAACATCCCTGTCAACATGGCCTTTGCCTTCCACTCCGATGCAGGAACTACACTGAACGATTCCATCATCGGGACACTCGGCATCTACTATACCAACGCCTACAATGAGAAATTCGCTAACGGAGCATCCCGCTACTTGAGCCACGACCTGACAGACTTGATTCAGTCCAACATCGTGCGTGACGTGCGTACCCTCTACGAACCCCAATGGACACGCCGGGGCAAATGGAACCAATCCTACTATGAGGCCCGTGTACCCCGCGTACCTACCATGCTACTCGAACTACTTTCCCATCAAAACTTTGCAGACATGCGCTACGGACTGGACCCGCGTTTCCGTTTCACCGTAAGCCGCGCCATCTACAAAGGTATGCTTCAGTTCCTCTGCTCACAATATAACATGGATTATGTAGTGCAACCGTTACCGGTAGACCACATGGCCTTGCGCATGACCAGCGAGAACGAAGTGGAACTGACCTGGCAACCCGTAGCGGATGCGTTGGAACCAACTGCCGTAGCAGAGAAATACATTGTTTATACCCGTATCGGCGACGGGGATTTCGACAACGGAGTATTGGTGGACGGCAACAGTTACCGAACCACGCTCCCCGCCGGCATGGTATGCAGTTACAAGGTAACCGCTGTCAACAAGGGCGGCGAGAGTTTCCCTTCCGAAATTCTTTCCGCCGGACGGGCGTTCAATTCCAAAGGTACCGTATTGGTGATAAACGGATTCGACCGCATCAGTGCCCCTGCCGACTTTACGGCCCCCGCCCCCGCCGACACCCTCCTTGCCGGATTTCTGGATGAGCAGGACCACGGGGTCCCCTATATCCATGACATCAGCTACATTGGCAAGATGAAGGAATACCGCCGTTCCATTCCCTGGATGGACGACGACGCCTCCGGTTTCGGCGACAGTTATGGAAATTACGAGACCCAAGTCATCGCAGGAAATACGTTCGATTATCCTGCCATACATGGTGCCGCTATCCTGAAAGCGGGATATTCGTTTGTATCGGTTAGTAATGAAAGTCTCTCCCCCGTAGGAAAGGGAGAGAAGAATATTCCGGTGGATATGAGGGAGTATAGGTATGTGGACTTGATACTTGGGAAGCAATGCCAGACCAAGATGGGACGGGGAGGCGTAAAACCGTTGGAGTTCAAGACTTTCAGCAAACCGATGCAGGAGGCTATTGCGGCTTATTGTAAGCAAGGTGGAAATATCTTTGTTTCGGGCGCTTTTGTAGGAACGGATTTATGGGACAACCGCCTTGCAACCGCCGACGAAGCCGACAAGAAATTTGCGATGGAAGTACTGAAATATAAGTGGCGTGTGGGACAAGCGGCTACAATGGGTAAGGTGAAAAGCGTAGCTCTCCGTTCCCCGCCCTTTCAGGAAACTATACCTATCACAATGAGCTGAATGCCGATTCGTATGTGGTGGAATCACCGGACGCCATTGAACCGGCAACCAAAGATGCACACACCGTGATGCGGTATTCTGAAAACAACCTGAGTGCCGGTGTGGCCTACCAAGGCGACTACAAGACTCTTGTATTGGGATTCCCTTTTGAATCCATACGTACTGATTCTGAAAGAGAGGCATTCATGAATGCTGTACTGACATTCTTCAATGACAACAAGTAATATCAACCAATCATCATCTATGAACAGAAGACTGTTAATAATCGTCCTGATGGCTTGCCTGCTCCCCCTGGGGATGCAGGCACAGCAAGGGACATTCCGTTTTGCCCAACTGACGGACATTCATCTGACCCCGAACAATCCGAATCCCACAGAGGACCTGCTGCGTTCCGTGGCACAGATTAATGCCACCGACAGTATCGACTTTGTCCTGGTGACGGGCGACCTGACCGAAGAAGGCGACCGTACTACCATGGAAAAAGTGAAATCGTGCCTTGACTTGCTGAAGGTCCCCTACACGTAGTCCTAGGCAACCATGAAACGAAATGGAGCGACTCCGGCTGTACCGCTTTCGGAGAAATCTTTGGCGGCGAACGCTTCGAGTTCGAGCATAAGGGATTCCTTTTCCTCGGCTTCAACTCCGGTCCGCTGATGCGTATGGCCTACGGGCATGTAGTGCCGCAAGATATCCGTTGGATGACGGAAGAAATGGATAAAAACGGCAAAGACAAACCGGTGATACTTGTCACCCACTACCCGCTAATGGAAGGTGATGTGGACAATTGGTATGAGGTGACGGATGCCGTCCGCCCCTACAACGTGCGCTTGTTTATCGGCGGACACTACCACAGCAACCGGGATTTACGTTACGACGGCATTCCGGGCGTACTGATGCGCAGCAACCTGTGCGACAAAGAAGGGAAACCGGGTTACGGCATCTATGAAGTAACCGGGGATTCCATCCGGGTATACACGCAACGTATCGGCGAGCCCAAGAAGCAGTGGACAGCATTCTCGCTGACCGGACAGTATTACGACCGCAACGGAAAGGCAGAGAAATATCCTGACTTCTCGGTCAACAAGGAGTATCCGCAAGTAAAGGAGCAATGGATGGTGCAGACGGGCGCAGGCATTTACTGCTCTCCCGCCGTAGAAAAAGATAAAGTGTTCGTAGGAGACGATATGGGACAGCTGACAGCCTACGCCCTGAAAAACGGTAAAAAGCTATGGAGCTTTGAATCCGGCAAGCGCATTGTCGGTACTCCGGCCGTAAGCGAGGGTATCGTTGTATTCGGGTCTGCTGACCGTCGCATCTACGGATTGAATGCCAAAGACGGCAACCTGCTCTGGACGGTAAAAGCTGCCGAACCGGTACTCGGAGCCGTGACCATCGCAGACGGTACCGCCTACATCGGTGCCAGTGATGCCACTTTCCGCGCCATAGACATCCATACGGGAAAAGTAATCTGGGCCTACACCGGCGTGAAGGGCTACATCGAAACCAAGCCATTGGTGACGGAAGACAAGGTCATCTTCGGCGCATGGGACAATACACTGTATGCCCTGAACAAGACTGACGGACGTGAGTTGTGGAAATGGACGGGTGGACTGACCCGCATGCACTTCTCTCCTGCCGCCGTATGGCCGGTAGCTGCCGACAGTAAAGTATTCATTACCGACCCGCAACGCGCCATGACCGCCATAGACATCCATACGGGCAATACCGTGTGGCGCACCTTCCAGTCCATGGTGCGCGAGACCATCGGACTTTCCGAAGACGGTGAACGTATCTATAGCAAAACGATGAACGACAGCATTGTTTGCTATGCAGCTCAAGGAGATACTCCGCGGGAGTTGTGGGCAACCAATGTAGGTTTCGGTTATGAGCATGCCCCCTCCATGCAAGTGGAAAAAGAGGGGGTAATGTTTGGCAGTACCAAAGAAGGACTTATCTTCGCACTGGAAGGAAAAACAGGCAAAGTACTGTGGAAACATAAAATAGGAAATTCACTCATCAGTACCGTAGTTCCGTTGAACGGCCACGAAGTTCTATTCACGGCAACCAGCGGGGAAGTGGGACTTCTGAGAATTAAAAATTGAGAATTAAAAATTAAAAGATATATCATGAATAAAATCAGTTGCTTTCTTCCCTACGCAGGAAAAGAACAAGTAGAAAAAACAGTGAATAGCCTACAGGCGACAGGACTTATAGAAGAAATCCGGTTAATCACGACCGATGCCACTCTGGAATCGCTCCCGGACTGCGAAATATTGTTTGTTGACATGCCCTACAGCAGTGCAACTCTCAAAGCTATTGCTAATACAGCCAAGGGAGAATACACATTGCTTTATACCAAAGAGACTACGCTCGAAATGGGTATGTTTGCACTGGAACGTATGATACACATCCTTGAAGATTCAAGCGCCGGTATGGTATATGCCGACCACTACCAAATAGCAGACGGCAAGCAGAGCAACGCTCCGGTAATCGACTACCAATTCGGTTCCTTGAGGGATGACTTCAACTTTGGCTCCCTGCTCCTTTTCAACACCGAAAAACTAAAGGAAGCCGCCGGACACATGAAGTCTGACTACAACTTCGCCGGACTTTACGACCTGCGCTTGAAATTGAGCCAACATTCAAACTTGGTACATATCAACGAATACTTATACAGCGAGGTGGAAAACGATACCCGCAAGAGCGGCGAAAAGATTTTCGACTATGTAGACCCCAAAAACCGTGACCGCCAGATTGAGATGGAGCAGGCATGTACCGAACATCTGAAAGAAATCGGGGGATATCTGGCACCGGAGTTCAAGAAGATTGAGTTCTCTGCCGGTAACTTTGAGTATGAAGCTTCGGTCATCATTCCGGTGCGCAACCGTATCCGTACCATCCGCGATGCCATCAAGTCGGTACTGATGCAGAAGACAGACTTCAAATATAATCTTATCATCATCGACAACCATTCCACAGACGGCACTACGGAGGCCATCGATGAATTCAAGGATGACGAACGCGTCATCCATATCATCCCCGAACGTACCGACCTCGGCATCGGCGGTTGCTGGAATATGGGGGTACACCACCCCAAGTGCGGCAAGTTTGCCGTGCAGCTGGACAGCGATGACGTATACAAAGACGAAAATACACTCGCCATCATGGTCCGCGCCTTCTACGAGCAGAACTGCGCCATGGTGGTAGGCACCTATATGATGACGGACTTCAACATGAACATGATTGCTCCGGGCATCATCGACCACAAGGAATGGACTCCGGCAAACGGACGCAACAACGCCCTCCGCATCAACGGCCTGGGTGCCCCACGCGCCTTCTATACCCCGGTGCTGCGCGAAGTGAAAGTACCCAATACCAGCTATGGCGAAGATTATGCACTAGGACTGAACTTCTCCCGTCAATACCAGATAGGACGCGTGTACGACGTGGTCTACCTCTGCCGCCGCTGGGACGACAACTCCGATGCCTCACTGGACATCGTGAAAATGAACGGACACAACCTCTACAAAGACCGCATCCGTACCTGGGAACTTCAGGCACGCATAGCGATGAACAAAAACAAGTGATATGAATCAAACGATACACCATCTTCTGACTGGACAATTGGCATCCTGGGAGACGGCACGCAACAACTATGCCGCCCTCTCCGGTGTGCGGGTGAAAGAGCTGAATGTAAACGGGATACTTTATAAGGTACAGTTCAACCCCGCACGCATCGTTTCCTCCGGTGCCAAAGTGGATGCCAAGTCCATCCTGGAACGGAAATGCTTTCTGTGCCCGGCCAATTTGCCGCCGGTACAGAAAGGTATCCCGTTCGGAGGACACTACAATATTCTGGTGAATCCGTTCCCCATCTTCCCCCGCCACCTGACAGTACCGGAACTGGCACATACCCCTCAACGCATAGCCACCCGCTTCACCGACATGCTGGAGCTGGCCGAGGCGCTGACGGATTACACCATCTTCTACAACGGTCCCAAATGTGGTGCTTCCGCCCCCGACCATGCTCATTTCCAGGCAGGAAACAAAGGGTTCATGCCTATTGAAAAGGACTGGCGCGGACAGACTGCCGGGAAAATAGCCGATTATAGGAAAGCAGCACTGTGGTATCTTGACGACGCTCCCCGTGCCACACTTGTGATTGAATCCACCTCCAAAGAGGACGCGGCAGACTTGTTCGACATCATTTACCGTTCTCTGGACGTGAAACCCGAAGAAGACGAGCCGATGATGAACGTACTGGTCCTATACGAGGCCGACCGTTGGGTGGTCTTTGTCTTCCCGCGCGAGAAACACCGCCCCGCCTGCTATACTGCCGAAGGAGAAGCCAATCTGTTGAGCAGCCCGGCATCCGTCGACTTGGGAGGTGTCTTTATCACCCCCGTAGAAAAGGATTTCTTGAAAATCACTGCGGAAGACGTGGCGCAGATATTAAGTGAAGTATGCCTCTCTGCCACAGATTTCCACAAGGTACGGCAGCGTATCAGGGAAAAAATATGACTTCTGAAATCCAAGAACTCTAATTTTAAAGAAATACCATTATGAAAGAGCCCAAAGTACAAGTAGGCATTCTGTTTGAACCGCAGATAGAATTCGTTTTGCTGAATCCGTATCGCATGGACGGAACGGAAGTCAGCGGAAAGCAGGTAGTGACCTACGACGAAGGCAAGATTCTCTGGAATGGACGCCGGTATGACGAACTGCTGTTTGAACCGCAACACGAGCAGACCGATGCCTTCGAACTATTGGACGTTACCATCGGCATCAATTTCCATTGGGAGCGCAAGGAAGACCAGCGTTTTCTGGGTGCTCTCAAAATCATCGTTGAGAATGGAAAGCTCACCGGCATCAACGTCATCCATGTAGAAGATTATCTGACCAGCGTCATCTCCTCCGAGATGAGTGCCACCGCTTCTCTGGAGCTGCTCAAGGCACACGCTGTCATCTCCCGAAGCTGGCTACTGGCACAAATACAAAAGAATAAGGAAATCACCGAAGCCCAAGCTAACTACTCGGCCTTTACGCAGACCGACGAAGAGCTGATTCGCTGGTACGACCGAGAAGACCACACACGTTTCGATGTATGCGCCGACGACCATTGTCAACGCTACCAGGGCATTACACGTGCCTCTACCGATATTGTGAAACAAGCCATCTCCGCTACCCGCGGCCAGGTACTGACATCTGATGGTAAGATTTGCGACGCCCGTTTCTCCAAATGCTGCGGCGGTGCTTTCGAGGAGTTCCAATACTGCTGGGAAGACATCAAATATCCCTATCTTGCCCAACAACGAGACAGCAAAACGCACGCCACACTGCCCGATTTGACGCAGGAAGTCGAAGCGGACCGCTGGATTCGTACCTCCCCCGAAGCATTCTGCAACACCACCGACAAGAAAATCCTCTCGCAGGTACTCAATAACTATGACCAGGAGACTACGGACTTCTATCGCTGGAAAGTGGAATATACCCAAGAAGAGCTTTCAGCCCTCATTCTGAAACGTTCAGGCATTGACTACGGACAAATCATCGACCTTATCCCCATAGCCCGCGGAACCAGCGGACGCCTCTGGAAACTGAAGATTGTGGGAACCAAACGCACACTCACCATCGGCAAGGAACTGGAAATCCGCCGCACGCTCTCCACTTCACACCTCTACAGCTCTGCCTTCGTGGTAGACAAAGAGGAGTTGTCCGCCGAGGCATTCCCGGACGCTTCATCCTCACCGGCGCCGGTTGGGGGCATGGTGTGGGACTTTGCCAAATAGGTGCAGCCGTGATGGGCGAGCAAGGGTATAAGTATGATGCAATACTGCTGCACTACTATATAGGTGCCAGCATTGACAAGCTGTATGAATAATCGAATAGAACACAATAAATCAATATCATGAACCATACAAAAAACATATCGCCATGGGCATGGGTACCCACCTTGTACTTTGCACAAGGCATTCCATATTTTATCGTAAACAACATCTCCGTGATGATGTTTACTAAAATGGGCGTACCGAACGGAGAAATGGCCTTGTTCACAAGCCTGCTCTATCTGCCATGGACTATCAAACCCTTCTGGAGCCCGTTTGTCGACATCATCAAGACCAAAAGATGGTGGACCCTTTCCATGCAGATTCTGATGTCTGTGGCATTCATCCTGCTGACGCTGTCCATTCCACGGCCGGACGAGGCGACTATGGCGGCCGGAACAACCCCCATCAGCATGTTCAGCATCACGCTAATGCTGTTCATCATCACGGCTTTTGCCTCTGCCACACACGACATTGCCGCCGACGGCTTCTACATGCTGGCACTGAAACAGAGTGACCAGGCAGCCTTCGTTGGCATCCGAAGCACGTTTTACCGGCTCGCCTCTATCTTCGGACAAGGCGTGCTCGTAGCCATTGCCGGCGCCATCGAACTGAGAACCGAAAACATTCCGCTGTCATGGACCATCACGATGCTGGTTACAGCCGTTCTGTTCAGCCTGGTGACGTTCTATCACCTCTTTGCAGTCCCCAAACCCACCTCAGATAAGTCAACACTGGCTGCCGATGCCGCCACTGCAGGAGCCATATTCAGAGAATTCGGACGAACATTCGCCACCTATTTCACCAAACCGGGCGCATTGCTGGCCATCGTGTTCATGTTGCTGTACCGCCTGCCTGAAGCATTCCTCATCAAAATGTGTATGCCTTTCCTGGTTGCCTCCAAAGAATCGGGAGGTCTGGAACTATCGACAGCAGAAGTAGGTATCGTATACGGCACCATCGGAGTCATATTCCTCACCCTGGGCGGTATCCTCGGAGGATTGTTCGCATCACGCATTGGCTTGAAAAAATCCATCTGGTGGATGGCAGGATGCATGACTCTGCCATGCCTGACGTTTGTCTATCTTGCCATTGCCCAGCCCGACAATCTGTTTGCCATCTCCACCGCCATCGCCATCGAGCAATTCGGCTACGGCTTCGGTTTCACGGCCTACATGCTCTACATGATGTACTTCTCCGAAGGTGAATTCAAAACATCCCACTATGCCATCTGTACCGCATTCATGGCACTAAGCATGATGATACCAGGTATGTTTGCGGGATATATCCAGGAGGCTATCGGATATACGGACTTCTTCTGGTTGGTAATGATATGCTGTTTCGCCACGGTTGTTGTCACCATTTTTGCAGACAGAAGGATAGACCCGGAATATGGAAAAAAATGATTAATGGTTAATGATTAATGTTTTGTGAGTAATATTTAGTGATTGGTTATGAAGAGGACTATTATTATATCCTTGCTCTGCCTCCTTTGCGGAGGTGCGATGCAAGCACAGAAGATCAGAATAAAGACCGGTATCGAGGTACTGAAAGAACAGAATTTCCGATGCCTGGAAGGTAAGCGTGTAGGATTGATTACCAACCCGACGGGGGTGGACAACCGGATGAGGTCCACCATTGACATCCTGCACGAGGCGCCCAACGTGAACCTTGTGGCACTCTACGGCCCCGAACACGGCGTGCGCGGCGATGTGCACGCAGGCGACCATGTGACGGACATCAAAGACGCGACTACCGGACTGCCCGTCTATTCGCTTTACGGAAAGACCCGCAAGGCCACGCCGGACATGCTGAAAGATGTGGATGTATTAGTGTATGATATCCAAGACATCGGTTGCCGTTCCTTTACCTACATCAGCACCATGGGACTGGCCATGGAAGCCGCTGCCGAAAACGGCAAGGAATTCATTGTGCTGGACCGGCCCAATCCCGTAGGCGGATTGAAGATTGAAGGCAACTTGGTTGAAGATGATTGCATTTCTTTTGTAAGCCAGTTTAAAATTCCGTACCTTTACGCCCTCACTTGCGGTGAGCTGGCACTGATGCTCAATGGCGAGAAGATGTTGAAGGATGGGGAACAATGTAATCTCCACATAGTGAAGATGAAAGGCTGGAAACGCAAGATGGATTATACCCAAACCGGACTGCAATGGGTTCCCTCCTCTCCACACATTCCACATCCTCATTCTGCATTCTTCTACCCCGTCAGCGGCATTCTGGGTGAACTAGGATATATGTCTATCGGCGTGGGGTATACCATTCCGTTCCAGATGTTTGCCGCACCATGGATGGAAGCGGAAAAGCTGGCCGGAAACCTGAACCGTCTGAACGTACCGGGGGTCATCTTCAGACCGATGTACCTGAAGCCGTTCTATAGCGTAGGCAAAGGCGAGTTGCTGCAAGGTGTGCAAGTGCACATCATGGATTTCGGCAAAGCACCGTTGAGCGACCTGCAATTCCTGGTCATGCAGGAAGTCGCCGCCCTCTATCCTGACCGTGCCGTGTTTGACCATGCCGACAAGGGACGTTTCAACATGTTCGACAAAGTAAGCGGTTCGCGGCAGATACGCGAGCGCTTCTCGAAACGGAACCGTTGGGAGGACATACGCGACTACTGGTACAAAGATGCCGAAGACTTCCGTAAGCTGTCGAAAAGTATTATTTATATAAATAAATTTACAGATAAATAAGGAAGGGAAAAGAGCCTGATACGGAGACTATTTCAGTCGTATACAGAACCACATTCAGCGTATACTTAAATATATTCAGTATACGACTGAATGTACCCCCTCGTAAGACACGTTTACAGAGCACTTTGAAGCGAAGTGATGCAATAAAAAAAAGTGAACATGAAAGAGCATAGTTACATGGCTTTCCTGCAGGAAGCAAAACAATTCATTCCGCAGGAAAGGATTTACACCGACGAACTTCGCCGGCTGGCTTGGGGTACGGATGCCGGTTTTTACCGACTGATTCCCCAGATTGTAATCCGTTCGAAAGACGAAGATGAAGTTTCACAACTGTTGAAACTGGCGAGCCGCCACGGGCTGCCCGTCACCTTCCGAGCGGCAGGGACCAGTTTGTCGGGTCAAGCCATTAGCGACTCCATCCTCATCGTAGCCGGCAAGAATTGGGAAAAATACAGCATATCCGCCGACTACGAACAGATAACCCTCCAACCGGGCATCATCGGACAACGTGTGAACGAACTGTTGGCTCCCTACGGCCGTAAGTTTGCACCGGATCCCGCCTCGGTGAAAAGCGCCATGGTAGGCGGTATTGTCATGAACAATGCTTCCGGCATGAACTGCGGTACGCACGCCAATAGCGACAAGGTGCTTGTTTCCGCCCGTATTATCCTGATGGATGGTACCCTGCTGGATACCGGAAATCCCGTCAGCCGCGCCTCCTTCGAAGTGAGTCACCGTGACTTCATTCGCCGCATCTGCGAACTGCGCGATGAAATACGTACCAACGAAAAACTGGCCGAACGCATCCGTTACAAATATTCCATCAAAAATGTAACCGGGCTCAATCTGTTGCCCTTCGTCCGTTTCGACGACCCATTCGAAATCATTGCCCACCTCATGGTAGGTTCCGAAGGTACACTGGCGTTCCTTTCGGAAGTGACGATGAAGACTGAATATGATTATCCCTACAAGGCCAGCGCTATGCTCTACTTCAAGACCATCAAAGAAGCGAGCCGCGCTGTGGTAGCCATGAAGAAGCTGGTCGACGAAACCGGCGAATGGACAGTAAAAGGGGCTGAAATGCTAGACTATAAGAGCCTTTCTTCCGTCAACGACCCCGTATTCCTAAAATACAAAGGCGAAGTTGCCTCCTCTGCCCTCCCCGGCGTGGAGCCCGGCGACGAAACCGGGTTGACAGCAGTGCTGACCGAAACCAAAGCCCGTACCCCGGAAGAACTGCAACAGAACATATCTGCCATTGAAGCTTGCCTGCAAGCCTTCACCACCTATATTCCGGTACGCTTCACCGACCGTCCGGAGGAATATTCCAAATACTGGGCCATCCGTTCCGGCATCTTCCCCTCTGTGGGAGGTACGCGCCAGCCGGGAACCACTTGCCTCATCGAAGACATCGCCTTCCACATTGAAGACCTTCCGGAGGCAACGGCAGAACTGCAACAGCTCATAGCCCGCCACGGATATAATGACGCCTGCATCTACGGCCATGCTCTCGAAGGCAACTACCACTTCATCATCAACCAGTCCTTCAGTACCCAAGCGGAAGTGAAACGCTACGAAGACTTGATGAATGACATCAAGACCTTGGTAGTAGATAAATATGACGGTTCCCTGAAAGCCGAGCATGGCACGGGCCGGAATATGGCTCCCTTTGTCTGCCATGAATGGGGAGATGACGCCTACAAAGCCATGAAAGCCGTCAAAGAGCTGTTTGACCCACAAGGATTGCTAAACCCCGGTGTCATTTTCAATGATGACCCGCAATGCCATATCAAGAACTTCAAGCCGCTGCCTTTATTAGTGATGAGTGACAAGAGACAAGCTACGTCACTCGTAGCTGACAAATGCATCGAGTGCGGTTTCTGCGAAGTCAACTGTCTCTCCTGCGGCTTTACCCTTTCCTCGCGCCAGCGTATCGTGTTGCAGCGCGAAATATCCCGGCTGAAACAAAGCGGCGAGGACCCGACACGCCTTGCACTGCTCGAAAAACAATACCGCTATCCCGGCAACCAGACTTGTGCCGGAGACGGCCTCTGCTCCATGTCGTGCCCGATGGGTATCAATACGGGCGACCTTACCCATATAATCCGCCAGGAAGCATTACCCAAAGGCAGTCTGGGATACAAAGCCGGAGACTTTGTCGCCAATCATTTCGCTGGTGTCAAGAGTACACTGCGTCCCGTATTGTCCTTAGCCAACTTCGGACATTCACTATTAGGGACAAAGGCGATGAGCGGCATTACCAAGGGGCTGCACAATGCATTAGGCATACCTCTATGGACGCCGGCTATGCCGAAAAGTTATCAGTTACAAGCTACGGAGTTACAAGCTACAAGCACTATGCAGCATAATAGCGCAGCACTTGTAGCTCGTAGCTCTGTAACTCGTAACTACAAAGTCGTCTACTTCCCCAGCTGCATCAACCAGACTATGGGTCTGGCAAAGAAGTCTCCCGTAGAGCAGCCATTGGTAAATAAAATGGTGTCCTTGTTGCAAAAAGCCGGTTACGAAATCATCTTCCCGAAAGATATGGACAAGCTTTGCTGTGGCACCATTTGGGAAAGTAAAGGGATGCTGGACATTGCCGATCGCAAGACAGCCGAACTGGAGGCCGCACTTTGGGA
>ENA-OPYY01000018-OPYY01000018.1-human-gut-metagenome-genome-assembly--contig:-NODE-18-length-77811-cov-3.225555_pt1 | contig 77811 bp, 76 predicted proteins | sample MGYA00242472_ERZ504481 | MGnify/ENA primary metagenome ERZ504481 (study PRJEB26092, sample SAMD00036265) | human gut metagenome | host: Homo sapiens | study: EMG produced TPA metagenomics assembly of...
AGAAAAATTCAAAATATATCGTGCTTACCGCTGCCATTGCACTGTGCGCAGGTTCCAGCCTCCCCCTTCCTCGCAGGCAGCAGTACGCTGAATCCCGAACGCGATTCCGTGAAATCCGAAGTTCCCTACTGCGTGACCTCCCCCAGCGTACCGGACAAGATCACTTTTGCCGGACAAGCTATTGACCTGCTTCGCTACGACCACCGCGAACGTATGGACCGCGAACTGATGTCCTTCACCTACATGCACTCCACCACCATGCTCATGGTGAAGCGTGCCAACCGCTACTTCCCCGTCATAGAGCCTATACTAAAAGCCAACGGCCTTCCCGATGACTTCAAGTACCTCGCTGTGATAGAAAGCAACCTAAACCCGCTTGCCAAATCGCCTGCGGGTGCCGCCGGCCTATGGCAGTTCATGTCTGCCACCGGACGCGAATTCGGACTGGAGGTGAACAGCAACATCGACGAACGATACCATATCGAGAAAGAGACCAAAGCAGCCTGCAAGTACCTGAAAGATGCTTATCAGAAATACGGGAACTGGCTGTGCGTAGCCGCCGCCTACAATGCCGGGCAAGGACGCATCTCCACACAACTGCAGAAGCAAATGGTAGACCAGGCTGTCGACTTATGGCTGGTAGAAGAGACTTCGCGCTACATGTTCCGCCTGCTGGCAGCCAAAGCAGTCATCAGCAATCCGCAGCAGTACGGCTTTCTGTTGAAACGGGAACATCTTTATCCACCCATCCCCTACACGGAAGTGACCGTCACAACGGGCATCGGCAACCTGGCACAGTTTGCCAAAGATAAAGGCATCACCTATGCCCAACTGAAAGATGCCAATCCGTGGCTGCGGGATACCTCGCTGATGAATAAAAGCGGACGTACATACATACTAAAAATACCGACACAAGCCGGAATGCATTACAACCCCAAGAAAACAGTGCCCCACAATAAGAATTGGGTCATCAATTAATAAAAAAGAAAGAGAGGATACGATGATGATGTTAAACTTTGATTTTGTGCTCAGGTTGCTGGTAGCCGGAATATTGGGTGCCATTATCGGACTGGACCGGGAATACCGTGCCAAAGAAGCAGGCTACCGCACCCATTTCCTGGTATCATTGGGAAGCGCGCTCATCATGATTGTATCCCAATATGGTTTTCAGGAAATCATCAAGGAAAGCAGTGTGACGCTGGACCCCAGCCGTGTTGCCGCACAAGTAGTCAGCGGTATCGGATTCATCGGTGCGGGTACCATCATTTTCCAGAAACAGATAGTCAGGGGACTGACAACAGCCGCAGGAATATGGGCTACTGCAGGCATCGGATTGGCAGTAGGTGCAGGAATGTACACCATCAGCATTGCCGCCACCCTGCTGACTCTGGCAGGGCTCGAACTGTTGAGCCTTATTTTCAAAAGCATTGGCATGAAAAGTTCCGTGATAACCTTTTCCACTTCCAGCAAAGAGATACTGCCGCAAGTGTCCCGGCGATTCAACTCCAAAGACTATCTGGTGGTGTCCTACAACCTGGACCGGCAAGTGCAGGGAGAGTACACCAACTATCAAGTGACCATGGTCATCAAATCCAAGAAAAGCTATGATGAGGGATATTTGCTGCAACTGATGCAGGAATTTCCCGAAGTGACAGTGGAGAAAATCGAATAAAGGGAATCACTGCTGTTTTTCCGTCAGATATTTCCAATAGCGCACGGGCATGTCCTGCTTGTGCTTCCGGGGATTGAGGCGTTCCTTGATGCAGATTGCCTTGAAATAGGTTTTCCAGAGAGACTGGAAAAGCTGTTCGTCTCCGTCCATCAGACTTTCGTCGAGCATGCCGGTGACAAGATGTCCTTCGCGACTGTCCTCACCAAAAGTCACCTGGCGCACCTCCTTCAAGTCGTAATAGTACCCATAGGCTCGCCTGATGTCATAAATCAACCAACGCTGGTCGGCAAAACGGTCCTTGAAATGCCCCGTCACCAAAGGAGGCATTCTTTTCGGGCTCGATGGCAGCAAAGAAAGTACCGTCCGCAGCCTTCTGGAAGCGGACAAACTGAAGCAGGCGTATACGCTCCCAATCCACCCGCTTCCACATACGGGAGAACTCCAGCACATCAGGGTCGGCAAAGTTCGTTTCAATGGAGCGAGGAGCATCTATCGCCTTGCGGATATAGCGGAACAGCAGCATGGGAGTTTCCGGTTCCTCTGCCAGCCAGCATTGGGCGAGGCAGGCAAGTGCCGCAGACGACAGCTTCTTCTGCAATCCGCGCCAGACGCGACCGGACTTCTCCTCATCGGTTATCACTGTAAATATTTCATCGTAGAACAATGGTAGAGGCTCTCCCTCCAACAACAGTGTATCGGGGAAAATGCGGCGGGAATAGGCTTCAAAAACAGAAGTCAGCAATCCCTCAAAAGTCTTATCGTATAAAAAGATATTCATTCGCCAAAATCAAGCATCAACTGCCTCTCATCCACTTTTTTCTTGTTCGGTTTGGGCAACAGCAGACTGCGTACCCCTTGCGGAGTCAGCTCATTGACCGTGCGCATCGGCAACTCGCAGCAGGTAATGAAATACTGCGCCTTCTTCATCACCACCCTATCTTCTTCAACTGGTAGAAACCTATCTTGGAGAAACGTCGGGAAGCCACTATCAGCCGTGCCGACTTCACGCCGATGCCCGGCACGCGGAGCAACATCTCATAATCCACCTTGTTCACATCGACCGGAAACTGCTCGGGATGGCGCAAAGCCAGGACAGCTTGGGGTCAATCTCCAAATCAAGGTCCGGGTAGGCATCATCCACTATTTCCTCCACCTTGAACTGATAAAAACGCATTAACCAATCGGCTTGGTAGAGCCGGTTTTCACGTACCAAAGGGGGCTGCTTCAATGCCGGCAGGCGCTTATCGTAGGTATTGACGGAAATATAGCCCGAATAGTAGACACGCCGCATCGTAGGTCCCTTGTAGAGGGCCGACGAAAGATACAGAATATCCTTGTCCGTCTCGGCGGTAGCGCCTACTATCATCTGTGTGCTTTGTCCTGCAGGAGCGAAACGAGGAGCGTGGCGGTGTTTCTTGCGTTCTTCCGAACTTTCAAGGACTCCCTGCTGGATGTAGCGCATAGGCGCATATACACTCTTATGGTCTTTCTCCGGGGCAAGCAGTTTCAGGTTCTCCTCCTTCGGTATCTCGACATTGACGCTGAGACGGTCGGCATAAAGTGCCTGCCTCATTCACCAGTTCGCGGCTGGCACCGGGAATGCTCTTCAGATGGATATATCCGTTGAAACGATGGATAGTGCGGAGGTCCTTGGCAACGCGCACCAGGCGTTCCATCGTGTAATCGGGATTACGCACCACCCCACTGCTCAGGAAAAGCCCTTCGATATAGTTGCGGCGATAGAACTCCATGGTGAGGTCTACAAGCTCGGCCACCGACAGCGTGGCACGCGGCAGGTCGTTGCTGCGGCGGTTGATGCAGTAGGCGCAGTCGTAGATGCAATAATTGGTAAGCATCACTTTGAGCAGGGAGATACAACGGCCGTCCTCGGCAAAACTATGGCAGATGCCCCAGCCACCCACAGTGTTCCCCAGCATGCCTGCCTTGCCGGAGCGCACCGTACCACTGGAGGAGCAAGAGACGTCATACTTTGCCGACTCTGCCAGTATCTTCAGTTTATTGAGAACGTTTTCATCCATAATACCTGCGTCAAAAGTAGCATAATACTTTTCAAAAACAAAAAAGACCGCCAGTAGTGGCAGTCTTTCGCAGCATCAAATATGCTTTTTTTCTTACTTCTTAGAAGCTTCCAAAGATGCTTTGCGGAATTCCTTCATAGCTTTTTCGATTTCCAAAGAAGCCTTACGAGCGCGAGTTCCTGCTGCCTTGTTACCGTTTTCCAACTGAGCGTTTGCATCTTTTGAGAAGTCTGCATACAATGCAGCTACTTTTTCAACTAATTCTTTCATAATCCTTTTTTAAATTACTTCGTTAATAATGTCTGGCAAAAATACATTCTTTCTTGAAATAAATGCAGAAAAACGATATTTTTTTGAAATATTCGGTAAAATCGCCGCAAAAAGGGGCTCTTACGCGTTTTTTATCTACTTTTGCAAGCATGAAAACGCTTACTGACACCGAATATATACACGCTCTCATAGCCGAAGGAGAGCACCAACAGCAGGATTTCAAGTTCGAAATATCCGACGCCCGCAAGATAGCCAAAACCCTTTCAGCCTTTGCCAATACAGACGGTGGAAAACTGCTCATCGGAGTGAAAGATAACGGGAAAATTGCCGGTGTCCGTTCGGACGAAGAACAATATATGATAGAAGCGGCTGCCGGACTTTATTGCAGCCCCGAAGTGAACTACACCATGCAGACCTATCTGGTGGAAGGCCGCAGTGTGCTGGTGGTACAAATCGAGGAAAGTGACCGGAAGCCGGTATATGCCAAGGACGAAACAGGAAAATACTTGGCCTATCTCCGCATCAAGGATGAAAACATCCTGGCTACTCCCGTCCATCTGCGCGTCTGGCAGCAAAGCGGAAGTCCGAAAGGAGAACTGATAGAATATACCGAACGGGAACAACTGTTGCTCAATCTGCTGGAAGAAAACGACCGCCTTTCACTGAACCGTTACTGCCGCCTGGCGCATCTTTCCCGACGCGCCGCCGAACATCTGCTGGCAAAGTTTGTTCGTTATGACATAGTGGAACCGGTGTTTGAAGGACACAAATTTCACTTCAGGCTGAAATAGGCAAGGAGATTCCGTCAAGTTTGTCCAGATTTGTCCATGGTACAAATTGCAGCACACGAGTTCATATCACGTTGATTATCATCAACTTGCAAGGAGTCTATCTCAGTTAACGACAGAGGCAGCCTAAAGTAACGACAGAGACCACCTTAGATAACGACAGAGGGTAGCACTTGTTTTGTGTGAGTTTTTTTTACTACAAATAGATAACTGTACATATACATTATGGGAATAATAAATCTGATAAACGACCTGCTCTGGACCTACATCCTCGTTGCCCTACTGTTGGGATGCGCCGTATGGTTTACGCTGAGAACCCGCTTTGTACAGTTCCGGATGATAAAGGAAATGGTACGTCTGCTGGGCGACTCGGGCGGGAAAGGCGATGCCAAGGAAAAGCATATCTCATCGTTCCAGGCATTTGCCATCTCCATTGCCAGCCGTGTAGGTACGGGCAATCTTGCAGGGGTTGCCACCGCCATTGCAGTAGGCGGTCCGGGCGCTGTATTCTGGATGTGGGTGATTGCCCTCCTGGGTGCTTCCAGCTCGTTTGTAGAATCTACACTGGCCCAATTGTATAAGATAAAGGGCAAAGACTCCTTTATCGGCGGCCCGGCCTACTATATGCGTAAGGGACTGAAACAGCCGTGGATGGGGGCACTGTTTGCCGTACTTATCACCATTACCTTCGGATTTGCATTCAACTCGGTACAGAGCAATACACTGTGTGCCGCTTTCGAAGGCGCTTTCGGGTTCGACCATGCCGTTGTGGGAGGCATCATCACCGCACTCACGCTGACAATCATCTTTGGAGGCGTACAGCGCATAGCCAAAGTCAGCAGCATCATCGTCCCCATCATGGCGTTGGGATACATTGCACTGGCACTTATCATCGTTCTGTTGAACATCAAAGAGCTGCCGGGAGTCCTGGCACTCATTGTCGGCCACGCCTCGGATGGGAGCAGGCTTTGGGAGGGGGTGTCGGCATGGCGCTGATGCAGGGCATCAAACGCGGGCTGTTCAGCAACGAGGCCGGTATGGGGTCCGCCCCCAATGTGGCGGCAACCGCACACGTCAGCCACCCCGTGAAGCAAGGCTTGATTCAGACGCTGGGAGTATTTACCGATACGCTGATTATATGTACCTGCACCGCTTTCATCATTCTGTTCAGCGGTGCTCCACTGGATGGTTCCACAAACGGCGTACAGCTTACCCAGCATGCACTGACCAACGAGATAGGACCTTCGGGAGCCATCTTCGTTGCGGTAGCCTTGTTCTTCTTCGCATTCAGCAGCATTCTGGGAAATTATTATTACGGAGAAGCCAATGTGCGCTACCTTACCCACCGTAAATGGGTGCTCAACATCTACCGTATACTGGTGGGCGGCATGGTCATGTTCGGTGCTGTTGCCACCCTCGACCTGGCATGGAGCCTTGCCGACGTCACTATGGGACTCATGGCGCTCTGCAATCTTATCGCCATCAGCCTGCTCGGAAAATACGCTTTCAGGCTGCTTGAAGACTACCGCGCACAGAAAAGCGCCGGTATCAAAGACCCCGTTTTCACCAAGAACCGCCTGAAAGAGGTAGAAAAAGACATAGAGTGCTGGTGATAACCAACTTATTTCGTACTTTTGCAGCCGGAACCGCCGGATGACCTGCGGTCTTGTAATTTGTAATCAGTAATTCGTAATTTGATATGAGTTTATTTGCCAAACTATTCAACAAGAATACCGGAGAAGTATCTTCGAAGAATGTGGAAGACTTCGTGTCACTGACACGCGTCTACTTCCAGTCTGTAATAGCCGCCAACCTGGGCATCACCAATATCCGCTTTGTGCCGGATGTAGCCAACTTCAAGCGTCTGTTCAAAATCCCCACGCAGGGAGGCCGCCTGGGACAAGCGGAAAAGGCCGCTTCGCGCAAGATGCTGATGCAGGACTACGGCATCAGTGAAAACTTCTTCAAGGAAATTGATACTTCCGTCAAGAAGCACTGCCGTACGCAGAACGACGTACAAGGTTATCTCTTTATGTATCAAGGCTTCTCCAATGACTTGATGATGCTGATGGGAAACCTGATGCAGTGGAAATTCCGCATGCCTTCCATCTTCAAGGGAGCACTGCGCAGCATGACCGAAAAAACCGTACACGACGTCTGTACAAAAACCGTATGGAAAAAGGACGATGTACACAAGACGGCAGCGGCAGTACGCCAGTACAAAGAGCGTCTGGGATATTCGGAACAATGGATGACCGAGTACGTTTACAACGTAGTGATGCTGGCCAAAAAGGAACCGAAACAGAAAGCCAACGAAGAGAAATAAAAGAAAAAGAATTCTAAAGAACTTTAGAAACAAGAAGGCGGGAAAGAAATTTCCCGCTTTTTTTGTTATTTTTAGCAAATGAAATCATTTTCCCCTCACGGAACACAAGGACGCACCCCGCGTCAACCATCATAAATATTAACTTCAAAAAAACAACCGCTTATGAAACAAAAGAAAATGCTTGCACTCACTCTATCACAACTGGAACAACTTTATCGGCACGAACTCCCTGAATTGGTCAGCATCGCCGTTCAAAGCGACGATGCGGAAGCCTTCAAGGCCAACCTGACGGAGTACATTGCCGGACATCCGGAAGTGGACAACGAGGCCGGTAAGCAAATTCGACTCTTGATTGAATTTGACGGGCAGGAAGTACACGAGCTCTCCATCGGAGAACAGCTGCCCATATCAACTTTATCAATGCTGCATTCCTTCCTCACAGGACAATGGGAAGAGGAAACGGAAACGGACCTGTTCATCGACTTGTTCCAGCAGTTCAAACGCCTCCACCAGCCAGCCCCCACCCTGCCCTCCGCACAGAAAATCAAAACCCTGACCGAACGCTGGCCCAGCGGACTGGATGAAGACGTGCAGCATATCCGTGCAAAGAACAAGGAACGCATCCTGCATGCACTGGTGCAGAAGATTGAGCACCGCAAGAACCCGGCTTCCCGCTTCCATTTCGAAGAGGGACTCAGCTACGAGGAGAAGTTCAACCTCGTCAGCGAATGGTGGAATGACTTCCGTTTCCATCTTGCCATGGCCGTCAAAAGCCCTACGGAGCTAAACCGTCTTCTCGGCAACTCCCTTTCTGCCGAAACCATGTACCTGCTCTCAAAAGCCCGCAAGAAGGGAATGCCTTTCTTCGCCACCCCCTATTATCTGTCACTGCTGAACTGCACCGGCAGCGGATACGACGACGAGGCCCTGCGCAGCTATATACTCTATTCACCCCAACTGGTGGAAACCTACGGACAGATACGTGCCTGGGAACGGGAGGATATCGTAGAACCAGGTAAACCCAACGCCGCCGGCTGGCTGCTGCCCGACGGCATAACATCCACCGCCGTTATCCGGAAGTGGCCATCCTCATCCCCGACACCATGGGACGCGCCTGCGGAGGACTCTGCGCATCTTGTCAGCGTATGTACGACTTTCAAAGCAAACGGCTCAATTTTGAGTTTGACACCCTGCGTCCCAAGGAGACATGGGAAAAGAAGCTGCGCCGGCTGATGGCCTATTTTGAGGAAGACACGCAACTGCGGGACATTCTCATCACCGGCGGTGACGCACTGATGAGCCAAAACAAGACGCTGGGCAACATATTAGACGCCGTCTACCGCATGGCAGTCCGCAAGCGGAAAGCCAATCAGGAACGGCCCGAGGGAGAAAAGTATGCAGAACTGCAACGTGTACGCCTCGGCTCACGCCTCCCCGCCTACCTGCCCATGCGCATCAATGACGGGCTGGTGGAGATTCTAAGGGAATTCAAGGAAAAGGCGTCTACCATCGGCATCCGCCAGTTCATTATCCAGACACATTTCCAAACCCCGCTCGAAGTCACTCCGGAAGCTGCCGAAGGAATACGCAAACTGCTGGCGGCAGGCTGGCTCATTGACAACCAACTGGTATACAACGTAGCTGCATCCCGCCGGGGGCATACCACCCGTCTGCGCCAAGTGCTCAATCAGTTGGGAGTGGTTTGCTACTACACCTTCTCCGTGAAAGGTTTTGAAGAAAACAATGCCGTGTTTACCCCCAACAGCCGTTCCGTACAAGAGCAATGGGAAGAAAAGCGCTTCGGAAAGCTGACCAAGGAAGATGCCCATAATCTGTCCGTACTGCTTGGAACCGTCCATGACCCGGCAGCCTGCATCCGGCGTTTCCTGAAAACGCACCACCTGCCTTTCCTCGCCACCGACCGCAATGTGCTCAACCTGCCCGCCATCGGCAAGAGCATGACCTTCAACATGGTAGGCATCACTTCCGAAGGCAAGCGCATCCTGCGTTTCGACCATGACAGCACCCGGCGCCACAGCCCTATAATAGACCGGCTGGGACAAATATATATCGTAGAGAACAAGTCCATAGCCTCCTACCTCCGCCAACTGCAGGCCATGGGAGAAGACGCCGAAGAATATGACACCATCTGGAACTATACGGAAGGCAAGACAGAATCCCGGTTCAGCCTCTACGAATATCCTGATTTCCCCTTCCAAATCACCGACAGAATGAGCAATCAGGACATTGCAGGATAGCATATCCAAGATATATTCCGTACTTTTGCAGGCAGAACAATGAAATTGGAAAGTATGGAAATAGAACAACACCCTTTAGAACCCTTCCTTCCCGGCAACGCCCGTCTGCTGATGCTGGGAAGCTTTCCTCCGCAGAAAAAGCGGTGGTCCATGGAGTTTTACTACCCCAACTGGAACAATGACATGTGGAGGATTACCGGGTTCCTTTTCTTCAATGACAAGGATTATTTTGTAGACAAGACGAAGAAGGCTTTCTGCAAAGAACGCCTCATCAGTTTCCTGCAGGAAAGGGTATTGCCTTGTTCGACACAGCCTCTGCCATACGGCGCCTGCAGGACAATGCCTCGGACAAGTTTCTGGAAGTAGTGCAGCCTACGGACATTCCTGCCCTACTGCACCGGATACCGCAATGCAAGGCTATCGTCACCACCGGCGAGAAGGCAACGGACACGCTGTGCACGCAGTTTTCCATCGACAAGCCCAAAGTAGGCGACTTCACGGAGTTTCTTTTCGAAAACCATCCGATGCGCCTCTACCGGATGCCTTCTTCCTCAAGAGCCTACCCGCTGGCACTGGAAAAAAAAGCAGCAGCGTATCGCATTATGTATCAGGACTTACAGATGTTGTAAGCAACTTTCTTTATAAAATAAGTACGTCTGTTACTTGCATATTTGAAAGTTTGCATTACCTTTGCAGCCGCAAACACGGGAGTAGCTCAGTTGGTAGAGCACCGGTCTCCAAAACCGGGTGTCGGGAGTTCGAGCCTCTCCTCCCGTGCATGAACGAATAATGGCTGTAAGCATTGCTTACAGCCATTATTCGTTTTATAAATGCCTACCGGATATCTATCAGCTTATGTGTCTGCAAACTAAGCCTCCACTTAGGATGCTTCATCACGCAATCCACCGTTTCGACCGTATTGCTGCAAGAGCAAGGCTGAAGAAAGAAATGCCCAGCGGGCAGCTGCTCATAAACAGTAATATCCTGCCCTTCATACACTACCTTCACTTCATTCATACGCGTAATTTCCAGCTTTACCCCCTGCTTGGGAGAGCAGGTCACCCAATCTATATTATCCGGCAGCGGACGGGTACCGTTTGTTTCAATGCAGACATACTTTCCCGCCTGGTGCAGACAATCCACAAATTCACGGTCAATCCAAAGGGAGGGTTCTCCACCGGTCAATATCACGGTAGCGGCAGGGTATTTACTGACTTCTGTTACGATATCTTCATCGGACATCAGTATGCCGTCCTCATGCTGCGTATCACAGAAGGGGCACTTCAGGTTGCAACCGGAAAAACGGATAAAGACAGCCGGGGTACCCGTATGGTATCCTTCTCCCTGCAAACTGTAGAATATCTCATTAATCTTCCTCATAGACGGCAATGTTTGATTCCGACTCCTGCACCTCTACCTTGAAGCAAGTGGGTATCTGGTCGCATATCCAACGGGCTATGTTCTCGGCTGTGGGATTGAAGGACAGCACTTCATTAAGATTATGATGATCCAGCTGTTCCTTTACCACCTGCTTGATGTGACTGAAGTCTACCACCATTCCGTCCGCATTCAGCTCTTTGGAACGGCAATAGACAGTGATAATCCAGTTGTGACCGTGCAGATTCTCACACTTACTGCGATAAGAAAGTTTCAGGCTATGGGCAGCCGACACTTCCATGCGTTTGATGACTGTGTACATATTGTTAATACGCTAATTAATATAATAAGTTGCCGCATCTAATGTCACCTCGATGCGACGGCAAAATTACAAAAAACTTAAGATTTATCCATTTACTTCCCTATCTTATTCGTACACACAAAGAGAATTGGCAACCTTACGCTCTGCACTGCCACTCGGGGTATTGGCTATTCCCTTATCCGGCAACGCCCCACTCCACAGCGTAGAAGAACCGCCACCGTCCAGATTCAACGCATCCTCCCCGCCCAATATACGAATCATATGGGCAAGCTCGGGTATATTGATACCTTCCGCTTTTCCCTTCCGACGTCCGTCAACAACAATAAGCAGGATTTTTCCTTCTCTTGTCAGCGCCACAGCACTGCGGGGATGCTTGGTATCTACAAAATTCCGGTTAGTCCCGGACAAGTCGCACACTTGCCCGTCCTTCAGCATCAAAGGACCGGAAGCCAGCACAGTGCCTTTTTTCAAAGTACATGCCTTTTCATCCTGCTTGCTCCAGGGAATCAGTTCCAGCCTGCCTTTCTTTATGAGTACAGCTCCATTGGACACTGTTGCCAGAACCCCGGTAGAGGTAGTATCTATCACCACCCCGTCCTTACGCAGATAGCAGACGGAATTTCCGGCTTTCATATCAAAATAGGAGCCATTGATGGCCGCCACCGCACCTGCATGCCGGGCGGCTATACTGGTCTCCTCCTTGGGATTGTGGACGAGCACATCGAAACGGTAGCGCTTCGGGGATATTTCAAAAATAGACACTTCCTGAGGAACTCCATACAAAGAACTGAATACTGCCTTTTTATAAAGCATCCCTTTCTGCAGGGGCTCAGTCTGCCAATCGGCAGAAACGATGGCAAGAGAGTCGGCAGCAGTCTGCGCCATTGCTGCAAACATGCCGCAACAGAGAAACACTGCCAAGAATATTTTCTTTTTCATAAGATGAGATTGGTTTAAATTAATTCATAGCTGCAGATTTGAATCGGCATGTCGAGATTATGCAACACCTTTTCAAGCTGTATACCTTCACGGTTGTCGTACTCGTATCCGAAAGTAGCACGGATACCTTGCAGAATGAACTGCGTGGCACGGTCCAGGGCAATGGGCAAACTGTCACCTTGCAACAGTGCCCCGGTGATGACACTGGTAAACGTATCCCCCGTTCCGGGATAATGGGCCGGCAGGTAAGGACACGTAACCTTCCAGTAGCGGTTACCGTTCCGGTTATAGGCATACACGGACGTCTTATGCTTATCATCCCGTACGGGCACACTGGTAATAATCACCACTTCGGGACCACAATCGGAAAGCTGGCGAAGGTATGACTTCAATTCCTCATCCGTATTCATCTCCTTATAAGGAATACCCAGCAGATAGAACAGCTCCGTCAGATTGGGGGTAACGACATCGGCCTTGGTGATGAGATGTTTCATTTCATCAATCATGGACTCGTGGAAGTTCGCATAAAGCCGTCCGTTATCACCCAACACCGGGTCTACCACAACCAGACCGTCCGGTCGGCGGAAGTCATCAATAAAGTCAGAAACAATATGTATCTGCCGCGGAGAACCCAGATAGCCGGTATAAAAGGCATCAAACTGTACTTCCAGCTTCTTCCACTCGGAATAATCTTCGGCATTTCATCCGTCAAGTCCAGAAAAGAGAATTCCGGATACTGGGTATGGCTCGACAATACGGCTGTAGGCAACGGACACACCTGGAAACCCATAGACGAAAGAATGGGAATGACCACCGTCAGAGACACCCGTCCGACTCCCGACAAGTCGTGGACGGCAACAACCTTCTTTACTTTATTCGCATACATATTATCTATATTATTATTTTTCCTACATTTGCCGCATGAAAACCGTCTGCATCATTTTGGGAACAGTTTCTTTGGCACTCGGCATCATCGGCATCTTCCTGCCGTTGCTGCCCACCACGCCTTTCCTGCTGCTCACGGCAGCACTCTACTTCAGAGGCTCACCCAGACTGTACCAATGGTTGCTGAACCACAAATGCCTCGGTCCCTACATCCGCAGCTTCCGCGAGAACAAAGCCATCCCTCTACGTGCCAAAATCATCTCCCTACTGCTGATGTGGGGAACAATGGTTTACTGCATCTTCTTCTTGATTCCACTAACAGAAATAAAGATAGTATTGTTCCTTGTCGCTGTGGGGGTGACTTGGCATATACTGTCATTCAAGACGTTGAAATGATGTGCTAAACTCCTCCTAACTTCTCGAAGAATTCTCCCAACCCCTTCCGAGCATCGGCAAGCTTGTCTTCCCAATGTTTCACGGAGTTCTGCCCGATAATATCCGTCACGTACTTCACCGAAATGAAAGGAACATTCTTGGCACGGCATACCAAAGCCTGGGCATAGGCTTCCATATCCACAACATCACCGGACACATCCGAGAGTTCTGTCAAGAAAGTATCCCCCGTATTGCATACACCGCCTGCCGGCCAGTGTAAACAATATCCTTTTTGGGACAACAAATCCATTGAATCAATCTCATACTCCATACCAAGCTCCACCAGTTTCTGCATATCACGGTCCACAAAATGACGGCATACGAAAATATCTCCTACCTGGTGACGGATAGTCCCTGCCGTACCCACATTGACCACCAAGTCCGGTTGCGCATGGCTTATCGCTTCAGAAAGATAAAAAGCCGATTTCACCTTTCCCACACCGGTACGGAGATAGCCAACCTGCACCTCTTCCTCCCCTATCAGTCCGGGAAATTTCAATTCAGTAAATTCGCCTTGTACGGCATAAGTAACCAAGATTCTCATATCAATTCATTGTTTGTAGTTCCTACCTATTCAAAAAATTACTCCTTGAAGAAAAGACAAAGGTAGAAACCTTTTTTTGAAGATTCCTACCTTTGAGGCAATTAAATGCACAGTGGTTCCAGAAGAATGATAAATTATTCGTCCAGTTTCCTTTTATATTCGCCGATAAAATAACTGTCCGGATACTCCTTCTCTGCCATCAGCAAGCAATTTTTGGCCTCATCCGTCCTATCGTTCTGCATATAGTATTGAATCAAGAGAGCATAGGCGTATTCTCTTCCCCAGGTAGGCAGGCTGGAATCATCTGTATTCTTGTCAGGAGATGAAGTAGCTTTCTTCAAATAATATTCCACCTTCTTCCCGCCACCGAAACTAGCCGGAGTGTAATAATCGTTACTGCCCAATACATACCAACCTCTTACATTGGTAGAGTCCAGTTCCAAAGCCTTCCCAGCATTTTCCCGAATGCCAGCAGATATTCTTCCTGCCTCCATACCCGAAGCAAACTGAATGGAAAAACTCTGCACAAGCGCTAATAAGGCATAGGTTTCAGAAGTTTTGTTCCCTATATCATTCAAAATAGCGGAGGCTTCCTTTATCACTTTCCCACTATCTTCCTTCTTTCCAAGTTTCAAATAGAAAACACTTTTATAGTAGGTAATATAAGCCTTCCAATACGGAACCATACCATTCCCATCTTCAAGTTTGTTCAGCTTTGTAAACAGACTATCGAGCGGAGCTGCAGTATTTTGAACAAAGCAATTGTTCATAGCCAGTTCAATTTTTTTCTGAATGCCGTCCAGTACATCATCAGATTCAGTTCTTGACAATGAGGCTCCACAAGCCGCATTGACCATACATACGCCTACTACAAATGCAGACAAGAGGACAAATAAAACAATACTCCTTTTCATAATTTCTCATTGTTTTTAATCAGACACTGCCATTTTCCATCAATCCCATCAAATTCTCAGGAAAATCATAATTTTCCCACCAGATAAGATTTCAACGCCTCTATATATTCTTCAAAGGCATCCACTCCCTGCGGAGTAATCCTACAAAGTGTACAAGGCATTTTTCCTTTAAAAGTTTTTGTTATCTCCACATAACCCGCCTTGCTGAGCTTATCCAACTGCACACTGAGGTTTCCTGCCGTAGCTTTCGTTTGTTGGCGGATATAGACAAAATCCGCTTCCTCAACACTGATGAGCAACGACATCACCGCAAGCCGCAGTTCACTGTGGAGCAAAGGGTTCAGTTCTTTAAACATATCAAATTTTATTCTTCCATTTATTTTTCAACAATGCATAGAGAGATATTCCCAACAAAGGAAGCCCCAATAAAAGCATGTCCCAACGTATAGAATACCATATTTCCAACAGATTCCCATTGAACTTCTTTTATTGCAACCGGAAATAAAATGAATAGCAAAACAATCATCCATACCATAAATTTCCAGGAGAGCAGAAATCTGTCCAAAACATTATTTATTGTCTTCATCTTATACCTCACTTTCTGTTGTGAACTTCTTTCCGGGCTTTATAGTTCAAAATATGCCCCGGAACAATCATGGCAAAGACCACCACACCGGCAAACCAAACCAAAGACACGTATGACGTTCCGGAATTCAGTGCATCAAAGAAACTCTTCATACCCCACATAAGCCCCATAGCCGGAAAGATAAAAAATGTAGTATAACGAATGATGCAACCCGTAATGATACTTCCCATCGACATGACAATAGCCCCCATAGGAAGAATAACCTCATACCGTTCAAGATCCGTAGCCATCAATACAAATATCATACAAATCAGTCCAAACATCCTCCAAACCTGAACTAAAATCTTGTCAATGTAAGATTTTACCATCTTCTGACGCTTACGCATCAAAAGAAATGTCAGTAAATACCCGATAACGGGAATTCCCCAAAATCCCCACATCCAGAGAGGATTCTTTGTAAAGTACACACCCGCCAACACCGTCAATGTCACCAATACACTCACATATCCCCACACTAAAAACATGTTTCCGCTACCTGTGTCCAAATTCCGACGCGTATTCTGTATCATCTGAGTGATGAGTTCCAAACTCTCTTTCTCGTTCAGTTTCTTGTCTTCCATAATCAATAAATATTTATTTATCCTGCTTTGCCATTCCGTTTAAGTAATGTCCCGGTATCACCATCATAAAAACAAAAGCCGATGCAAAAACCAGTATTTGGTCGAAACCGTGTACATAGATACACCCCACAGAGGCCAAAGCTCCCACCACTCCGCACACTGTCACCACCTTCATCTTTATAATCAGTCCCGTCAGTGCCGTCCCCATTCCCATCATCAGTAATATGACAAAAAGGACAGACATATTCCAGAAGAAGATGGAAACCCAGGAAACAAAAAAGCCCCCTAATCCGAATACCGCCCATACATATCCTACAATACGGTCAATATAAGTCTTAATCATCTTCGGTTGTTTGTGCTCAATCCATAAAGTAGAAGGCAGGGAAATAGCCGGCAACAAAAACCACAGCCATTGCCAATGATAATTTCCCGTTTCCTTCAACAGAAACCAAACCAATAACGACACTATTATGGTCGTATATCCCCATATCAGAAAAGGAGCTCCGGAATTCCGAGTCATCCGGGACTTCGTATTCTGTATCATTTGAGCAATGAGTTCCAAACTCTCCTTCTCATTCAACACTCTGTCATTCATAACCAATAGATTTATTATTCAACATCAAATACATTCAATATCAAGAAAAGCATCAGTAGCCAATTGGCCGTAAGCATATACACAAACCAGGTTTCCATATTCCCTCCTTTCAGAATTAAACAAGAGTATACTGAAGAATCCATAAACACAGTAGAATGCCCACTAAAACCAGCAGTACTCTCACCGTCACCACATAACATCTGGCCAACAAGCTTTTACGCAAAAAGAAAGCCTCACCCAAAGCCAGTATCACCAACCAGGCATAACCATAAAAAGTAGTGATATGCCATACATCCTTTGACTCCATGCATACTGCAAAAAACAGAAAATCCGAAAGTAAAGATATTCCCACAGCAACCAATGATACAAACAACGCCTTCTTCATCAGATTCCCGGCATTACTCCCACAAGACAAGCAAGCATAAATGCCTATCCCCCAGAAAAGAGGGTTTACAGTAAGCATCAGCAACATACCCAACCGGGGGCTATGACTCCAGGGAACCCACAACACGATATTGGAAAGCCAATACAAACACATCACCGTTAGTACAGTAAATATCCACCAAAGCTGATGCTGCCAACTATCCCGTACCACTCCGGCAACCGGCTTCTGCTTCCCCATATCAAATATCTTATCTTCCATAATCTTTAATCAGTTAAATTCTTATTCATTTCAGCACATATTCCCCGATTGACAATCTAAGATGTTGCAAATATAATTAGTTTATTTTATAAACCAAACTATTATATAAATTATTTTATTTATTTCTTTGCATCCTCCTTTACTATAGATTATTCCAATCATTCCCAAGCAGTAGTTCCGGAAACAGCAAAAAGTAATTCCTGCCTTACTAACTATTAATCGTCCGATAACCGTTTTATTATCGTCCGACATATGTCTAATTATCATCCGACAGTTGTTGGACGATAATTCAACAACTGTCGGACGATTAATAGTTAGCAACAGAAATACTAAGCGTTTGAAAAGAAAGGAAGAGAATCCTTGCAGAAAACCAATAGTCCCACACCTATCCACATATCCTATCTTTTGATAAACAGTCCGCCCCTTTTCAATCCCCCGAAACCAAGCTTTCATAGGCCATTTCGGTTATTTCGGCACTTCTACAACACATTTTCTCCGAAAAGTTTTTGTAATCTCCAAGTAAATCGTATTTTTGTGTACAATTTTGGTGTAGTGATGACAGACGAAGAAAAGAAGCTATTAAGTACCTTTGAAGCCAGACTGCGGCATTTAATCTATCTGCACGATGAATTAAAACGCGAAAATGCTGAGCTAAAGCAACTTCTTGAAGCCAAAGAGGAGGAATACGGGAAGGTACAAGCTGAATACCGGGAACTGGAACTTAACTACACGAACCTAAAAACAGCTACGACAATCAGCCTTAACGGCAGTGACGTGAAAGAGACGAAACTGCGATTGTCCAAATTAGTGCGTGAAGTCGATAAATGCATCGCTTTGTTGAATGAATAAAGAGAAGAGGATGTATGAACGATAAGATAAAGATAAACCTGCAGATGGCAGGAGCCTCCTACCCTCTCACAATCAACCGTGAGGACGAGGAAATGGTAAGAGAAGCCGCCAAGCAGGTAGATATCAGGCTCAATGCGTATCGGGAGCATTATCAGAATGTGTCTCTAGAGAGAATTATAGCCATGGTGGCCTATCAGTTCGCTTTAGAAAACCTTCAGTTGAAGGACCGTAATGATACTGAACCCTATACCGCTAAAATAAAGGAACTGACAGAGGTATTGGAGACCTATTTCAAGGAACAATAAGCTGCAATCCCTCCGTCGGGTCGGTAAAAGAGAGAAATTCGCGCACTGTACAAAAGTTTGCCCTTCATCAAAGCAAGCTTTTATGCAGTGCTTTTTTATTTATATACTAAAAACAAATTAATAAAATGACAGTAGTTACAATAGTATTATCCATTGCCTGCTTCATTGTCGGAGGGTTTGCCTCGTACTTGTTCTTCAAGCACGGGCTGAAAAACAAATACGACGGTATCCTGAGAGATGCGGAAGCGGAAGCGGAAGTGATTAAGAAAAATAAGTTGCTGGAAGTAAAGGAAAAATTCCTGAACAAGAAGGCAGACTTGGAAAAAGAAGTGGCCCAACGTAACCAAAAGATACAGCAGGCAGAAAACAAGCTGAAACAACGTGAATTGGTACTGAACCAACGCCAGGAAGAAATCCAGCGCAAGAAAATGGAAGCAGAAGCCGTGAAAGAAAATCTGGAAGCCCAACTGTCCATCGTAGACAAGAAGAAAGAAGAACTGGAGCACATGCAGCGCCAGGAAATAGAAAAGCTGGAAGCCATTTCCGGACTTTCTGCCGAAGAAGCCAAAGAGCGCATGATAGAATCCCTAAAGGAAGAAGCCAAAACGCAGGCCCAGTCCTACATTAACGACATCATGGACGACGCCAAGCTGACGGCAAGCAAAGAGGCCAAGCGCATCGTGATACAGAGCATCCAGCGCGTGGCTACGGAAACAGCCATTGAAAACTCGGTAACTGTATTCCACATCGAATCAGATGAAATCAAGGGACGTATCATCGGTCGCGAAGGCCGCAACATCCGCGCCCTGGAAGCTGCCACCGGTGTGGAAATTGTGGTAGACGATACTCCGGAAGCTATCGTATTGTCAGCTTTCGACCCGGTTCGCCGTGAGATTGCACGCCTGGCATTGCACCAGTTGGTAACAGACGGACGTATCCACCCGGCACGTATCGAAGAGGTAGTTGCCAAAGTACGCAAGCAGGTAGAAGAGGAAATCATCGAAACCGGTAAACGCACTACTATCGACCTGGGCATCCACGGTCTGCATCCGGAACTTATCCGCATTATCGGTAAGATGAAATACCGTTCTTCATACGGCCAGAACCTTTTGCAGCATGCACGCGAGACAGCCAATCTTTGCGCTGTGATGGCATCAGAGCTGGGACTCAACCCGAAGAAAGCAAAACGTGCCGGACTGCTGCATGATATAGGCAAGGTACCCGATGAGGAACCGGAATTGCCGCATGCACTCTATGGTATGAAGCTGGCGGAAAAGTTCAAGGAAAAGCCGGACATCTGCAACGCCATCGGTGCCCACCACGACGAAGTGGAAATGACCAGCCTGCTGGCCCCCATCGTACAAGTATGCGATGCCATTTCAGGAGCACGCCCGGGAGCACGCCGCGAAATTGTAGAAGCATACATCAAGCGCCTGAACGACCTTGAGCAACTGGCCATGTCCTATCCGGGAGTGACAAAGACATATGCCATCCAGGCAGGCCGTGAGTTGCGTGTCATTGTCGGTGCAGACAAGATTGACGACAAGCAGACGGAGAACCTTTCCGGTGAAATCGCCAAGAAGATTCAGGACGAAATGACTTATCCGGGTCAGGTGAAGATTACCGTTATCCGTGAGACACGTGCGGTGAGCTACGCAAAGTAACATCAGAAAAGAAAATAAATGCAGAAAAGGGTGAATTCGTATTCACCCTTTTCTTATTTTTGCACCACAACCATAACTTTACAAAATGAAAGATTATCAGTTTGAAGTTTGTGCCAACTCCGTAGAGAGTTGTATTGCCGCACAAGCCGGCGGAGCAGACCGGGTGGAACTATGCGCAGGCATCCCCGAGGGAGGGACAACCCCCTCATACGGCGATATCCTCATCGCACGGGAAGTATTGCAGCAGACCAAATTGCATATCATTGTCCGTCCCCGTGGAGGAGACTTCCTTTACTCCTCCACCGAACAGCGCATCATGCTGAAAGACATAGAGAATGCCCGCCGCCTAGGCGCTGACGGAGTCGTGTTCGGTTGCCTGACGGCAGAAGGAGATGTAGACATTCCATTGATGGAGCAGCTTATGAAAGCCTCACAAGGGATGTCCGTCACCTTCCACCGTGCTTTCGATGTATGCAGAAATCCACAAAAAGCAATAGAAGATATTATCGCATTAGGATGCAACCGCATCCTAACTTCCGGACAGCAACCTACAGCAGAGCGAGGCATTCCCCTTCTGAAAGAACTCCAACAACAAGCATCAGACCGAATCATCCTATTGGCAGGCTGTGGGGTGAATGAAGCCAACATAGCCCACATTGCCCGAGAAACCGGCATCCGCGAATTTCATTTCTCCGCCAGGGAAAATATCGAGAGCTCCATGCTCTATCATAATTCCGCCGTCTCTATGGGAGGAACGGTACATATTGATGAATACACACACACCATCACTACTGCGGAGCGGGTAAAGCGTACAATCGGAGCATTAAAAGCCTCTCCCCTAGCCCCTCCCCCGTAGGGAGGGGGACAGAGATAGTCCTACAAAATACAAACAAGAGCAACTTCAAAACTCCCCTCCCTACGGGGGAGGGGGCGAGGGAGAGGCCTATAAAAAAAGGATGTACTTTTCAGCACATCCTTTTTTATATCATAGGATAAATATTATTTCTTCACCGGAGAAGAGTATCTTGCATTCAGACCATCCAGAATCTCACGGGTGATGTTATAGACACTGTCTGCATAGAGCAGGTTGTCAAAACCCGTATTGCTGATAATCATGCTGTAACCTTTTGTCTTATTGTACTCCTTCAGGAAAGCATTGATAGAATCACGCAGTTGCAGGCTGTTCTTTTCATTCTCACTCATCAGCTCAGACTGCAGCTTGTTGCTCAGGTTCTGCAAATCCTGCTCCAACTTTGCAATGCGGTTGTATTCCTGCTGCGCTCTCTCCTGAGAAAGATAAGCGTTGTTCTGATACTTTGTCTGGAATTCCTGCTTCTGCTTCTCCAGTTCGCTGGCTTTCTGGTTCAATGTCAGACGGACATTCTCGCCCTTCTTCACCATAGCCTCATTCAAGTCTATGCAATAGTTGTATTTTGCCAAAAGCGTATCTATTTCAACATAAGCAATTTTCATTTCCGATAATCCGCCGGCTTGTGCAGGAGCGCTTGTTGTCTGTTTATCAGTATTGCCGGCACATTGAGCAAATAAAACGATCAGTGCGAGAGCTGCCAGACCGTTCATGAGGTAGTTTAATCTCTTCATAATTGATAAATATTGTTTTTTAAAATTAGTTCATACTATCATTTAAGGCTTTTTCCAATTCATCAATGGAAAAACGGGACTTGCGTTGCGCTTCCCTATCCTGCGACTGCACGCAACCGATACCTCTATCGCGCATTGCCTTATTGCCACTGACATGCCCGTTAGGGAATCTCCCGCCTTTCACAAAAAAGACCTTCACACCCAATAAAACAATGCAAATAGCAACTATTAACAGAGTTATCAATATTGTATCAAGCATTTCCATTAATTTTGTTACATGAAAATAGTGTTTTTACTATTTTTGTGGGTGCAAATATAGGCTTTGGTTGGACTAACTCGCCTTTTTTACTCTAAAAAAAGAGAAAGGGGAATAAAATAGTCAATCAATTTAACCATATTTAGCAATAAGTGGTTAATTTAATGGAGAATTGATATTTGACAATTGATAATGAAGGCTGCATAAACACATGTAAGGCAGCCGCTAATTCAGATAATTATGGAAAAAAAAGACTTGAAACCGGCTGGTGTATTTCACTATTTTGAGGAAATCTGCCAAGTGCCGCGCCCTTCGAAGAAGGAAGAGAAAATCATTGCTTACTTAAAAGCATTCGGAGAAAAACATAAGTTGGAAACGAAGGTGGACGAAGCCGGAAACGTTCTGATAAAGAAACCCGCTACTCCGGGTATGGAAAACCGCAAGACTGTCGTACTTCAATCGCACATCGACATGGTATGTGAAAAGAACAACGACGTGAAGCACGACTTCCTGACCGACCCTATCGAAACCGAAATTGACGGTGAATGGCTGAAAGCCAAAGGTACAACCTTGGGAGCCGACAACGGCATCGGTGTAGCCACCGAACTGGCTATCCTTGCCGACGACAGCATCGAGCACGGTCCTATCGAATGCCTCTTCACCGTGGACGAGGAGACCGGACTGACCGGTGCCTTCGCCCTGAAAGAAGGCTTCATGAACGGAGACATTCTGTTGAACCTCGATTCCGAAGATGAAGGCGAGCTCTTCATCGGCTGTGCAGGCGGTATAGATTCCGTTGCCGAATTCACCTACCGGGAAGTGGACGTACCGGCAGGATATTTCTGCTGCAAAGTGCAGATAAAGGGGCTGAAAGGCGGACACTCCGGCGGCGACATACACCTGGGGCGCGGCAATGCCAACAAGCTGCTGAACCGCTTCCTGAGCCAGGCATCCCAGAAGTACGACATGTACCTTTGCGAAATAGACGGTGGTAACCTGCGCAACGCCATTGCCCGCGAAGCACACGCGGTAATTGCCATACCCGATGCCGACAAGCATGCCCTGCGCACAGACTTGAATGTCTTTGCCGCCGAAGTGGAGGCAGAATATGCCGTCGTTGACCCGGACCTCCAATTCGTACTCGAATCGGAAGCAGCCCGTCCCAAAGCCATTGACAAAGATACCGCCAAGCGCTTGCTGCAAACCATCTATGCCGCACCTCACGGTGTGTATGCCATGAGCCAAGACATTCCGGGGCTGGTGGAAACCTCCACCAATCTGGCCTCCGTAAAGATGAAATCCGGCCATATCATCCGTATCGAGACCAGCCAGCGCAGCTCTACCGCCTCCTCCAAACAAGACATTGCCAATATGGTGCGTACTGTATTCGAAATGGGTGGAGCAGCCGTATCTTTCGGCGACGGATATCCGGGCTGGAAGCCCAACCCGCATTCAGAAATCCTGGAAGTGGCTGTTGAGTCCTACAAACGTTTGTTCGGTGTAGATGCCAAGGTAAAAGCTATCCATGCAGGTCTGGAATGCGGACTGTTCCTTGACAAATACCCGGCACTGGACATGATTTCCTCGGACCTACCCTGCAGGGTGTGCACTCTCCCGACGAACGGATGCTGATTCCTACCGTACAGAAGTTCTGGGACCATCTGCTGGATATACTGAAGCACATTCCGGTGAAATAAATATCCCGCGTTCCTTAAAGGGGAACGGGAATAGTTTGTATGAACGTTATCCATAAGATAGGAGTTATACTCTTCCTTCTCTGCCCGTACATCAGTCTGTACGGGCAAGAAGGAAGAGATACCCTCACGTTTCGGATAGTAAGCTACAATGTAGAAAACCTATTCGATTCCCGACATGACACACTAAAGAATGACTACGAGTTCCTGCCGGATGCCACCCGGCATTGGAACTACTCTAAATACAGAAAGAAACTGGATAATATAGCCCGCGTCATCATCGCCACCGGAGGATGGACGCCGCTTGCCCTTGTTGCCTTGTGTGAGGTGGAGAATGACAGTGTGATGCGCGACCTTACCCGCTACTCTGCCTTGCGCGAAGCAGACTACCGGTATGTGATGACACAATCTCCCGACAAACGCGGCATCGACGTAGCGCTGTTGTATCAACGTAATCTTTTCAAACTGCTTTCCTATCAGAGCCTCCCCGTAGACAAGCCCCGGAAGAATAGCCGTTCCACACGGGACATTCTTCACGTCAGCGGATTGTTGCTGAACCGGGATACGCTTGATGTACTGGTAGCTCACTTCCCATCCCGTTCGGGAGGGGCAAGAGAGTCTGAACCCTACCGGCTACTGGCTGCCCGAAAGGTGAAGCATGCCATAGACAGCCTATACACGATACGCCAACATCCGCAAATAGTCCTTTTAGGGGATTTCAACGATTATCCGGAGAATAAATCGGTAAAGGAGGTGTTGGAGGCAGCATCACCGTCAACATTGCAAGACTCTCTACATCCACAAAAACTTTACCATCTACTGGCAAGAAAAACCAAGACACGCAAGCACTTCGGCAGCTACAAGTATCAAGGAGAATGGGGACTGCTGGACCACATCATCGTATCGGGTACGCTGCTGCAAGAACACGCACCGCTATATACAGAGGAAGCGAAGGCAGACGTATTCTGCCTGCCCTTCCTACTGACAAGAGACAAGAAATACGGAGGGCAGCAACCCTTCCGCACCTACTACGGGATGAAGTATCAAGGAGGATACAGCGACCACTTGCCTGTATATGCGGAGTTCCGGTTGATATATTAGTCGGAATACTGATACAGTTTCAAGTCAAACTTCTGTACCATCACCAGCAAGTGGTCGAAGATGTCGGACTGAATGCGCTCGTACTCTTTCCATACCTTGTTGCGAGAGAAGAAATATACCTGGATGGGTACCCCATACGTCGTGGGTTCCTTCTGGCTGATAATCAAGTCCATCTCCTGGTTCACCACCGGCAGGCTGCACAAATAGCGTTCGATGTAGATACGATAGAGCTGCGCATTGGTTGGCACCTCTCCTTCTGCAGGCTGATAGTCGGCCATCAAGGGGACTTCCTTGCGGATATTATCCAGCATTTCCGGAGTGCAGAACTTCAAGGTAGTCATATCCAGAAAGATATTCTTGTTTACCCGTCGCCCGCCACTTTCCTGCATGCCGCGCCAGTTCTGGAAGGAGTTGTTCACCAGGGTATACGGCGGTACGGTCGAGATGGTTTCGTCCCAGTTGCGTATCTTGACCGTGTTCAGCGTAATCTCCTCTACAACTCCATTGGCAACGCCACCCGGCAGCGCTATCCAGTCCCCTATCCGCAACATGTCGTTAGCAGAGAGCTGCACGCCGGCTACAAACCCCAGAATGCTGTCCTTAAATACCAGCATCAGTACAGCCGCAGATGCGCCCAGACCGGCAAACAAGGTCATAGGAGACTTGCCTATCAGCACTGAAACCACTATGATGCCTCCGATAAAAAACAGTAGCACTTGCAATACCTGCACGAAGCCTTTCAGCGGACGGTTCTTCTGCTTGTCCTTCATGTTATAAACATCGAGCATCACCAGCAACAAGCCGTTGATAGTAAGCAGCACCGCCACAATGATATAGACAGCACACACCTTTTGTGAGAACTCAAGCATCTCCTTTCCACGCACAAAGGCCATGGGCAGCAGGTAGTAGATGAGGATTCCCGGCAGAATATGTATCAAATGGTGTATCACCCTGCGTTTCATCAGCAACGTATTCCACTGATGGGGAGAGCGCCGGGTATAATGCTTCATACCGCCAACGAAGATTGCCTGGCACAAATAGTCCAGCCCTATCGAAAGCCCCACCATCAGCAGTGCAATAATCGTCTCGTCAAACATATCGGCAAACTTCGGGTCTATCCCCCAACCTATCAGGACTTTATTCATCCATCCTCCTAAACTCATCATAAGCTCTCTTTTTTTTGAAGTGTCTTGTTTGTATAACAATCCAAAGATAAAGATGTTTTCAGAGAACGGCAAGCATATACCCTTTTTTCATCAACGACTCAATCCTCACGCTCGGGTCGTTTTTTAGCGACCGCCGCAGATAGGACATCTGTACATTCAAGGCAAGGGAGTTGGCATACGAGGCAGTGCCCCACACAGCATCCAGCAACGTATCGCGACTGACAGTCTTATTCACATTCAGCGCAAGCAAGCGAAGGATATCGGCTTGACGGGAAGTAATCAGCACCTTACTATTTCCCGTACGAATCTCGTTCGTACTGTAATTGAATACGGAATGGCCGAAAGCATACATCTCATCCTCCGCCACGCCGGACAACTGCGAAGTGAAACGCTCGCGGATACGCGCTGTCAGCTCTTCCGGATAGAAAGGTTTGGCAAGATAATCGTTCGCCTTCAGTTGGAATCCTTGCAGGCGGTCGGCCTTATCGCTACGGTCGGAAAGGAAAAAGATCAGGACGTGTTTATCCATCTCGCGGATGCGTTCAGCCACTTCAAAGCCATTGTAACCGGGCATATTGATATCGAGCAATACCAAATCAGGCTTTATGAGCGGAAATTGTTCCAGAGCAATTTTCCCGTTTCCGGCATAAGTCACTTCATAGCCTTCCTTCTCAAGAAAGCGCTTCAGCAGCATTGAATATTTCAAATCATCATCGGCAAAAAGTATTTTCAAGGCTTTCATATCATTGGTTATTTTAGAGTAAGGATTATGCGGGTTAGCACGGACTTATTGGGGAATATTAATTTCAATCATTGTTCCCTTGCCTGCCTGACTATTTAAAGAAATGCTTCCATGATGCGCCTCTACCAGCAACTTTACATAGCTCAACCCCAGACCAATGCCGGGCAACGAACGGTCGGGAAGATTACTGCCCCGATAGAACTTATCGAATACACGGTTCTGTTCGGAAACCGGAATGCCGATGCCATCATCAGACACCCGTATCGTCAATTGGTGATCCTGCAAAAGGCAATCTACAACAATATGCACAGACTTGCCCGAATACTTTACGGCGTTCTCTATCAAATTACTGATAATATTAGAAACATGCACCGGGTCTGCCGTTACCAGAGTCTCCGAACTGAAATGGGTTTCAATAGCAACATCCTTACCCTCAGGAACATGGTAAAGCCGGACAAGCTTTTCCAAACTCGTCTTTATATCAAATGTACGGACGGAAAGCTGCGTGTGTTCATCATCGGCACGCGTCATATCACGTAGTTTTGAAAGATAGGCCGACAAGTTATCCAGCTCGGACATGGAATCGTGAATCACTTCATCCATCGCTTTCTCATCTGTTCGCATAGACTTGTCATTGAGAAAGGCGATACACATTTTCAGAGCCTGGACGGGACGTTTCAGTTCATGTATCATAGTGTTTACAAAGCTTTTTCGCAGTTCGTCTATCCGCCGTTGCTTCAAGATGGTTTTTATCTGAAACAGCAGACAAAGCCCCAGCAGAAATATCAGACATGTACTGCCCACTAACTGCCAACCCATACGCACAAGTACCACATGAGGTGAAACCTTCACGGAAACAAGCACAAACTGGCGTTTCAGGGGATTATAAGGATACATTACTTCTATATATGGATTGAACAATGTACCTTGCCGTTTCAGTTCCGCATTCCACTGGTAAATGGAATCTTCGGAAACCACCAGATGCGTAGTAAACGTTTGTTCGTCCAAACGTATGGCAAGCAGGAATCAAATTGCTGCAACGCAAAAGGCACATCCAACTCCAAACGATAAAGATTAATAATAGAGTTCAAATTAGGAGCATCTTTATCGGACATATTGATTTTGAATGAATCCTTCGCAATGAGCCGCTCTTCCGGCAAAAGGGTGTCTAACGCCAATGCCCATTTCCTACGCTTTGCCTCTCTCTCTTTATCATCTGTACTGGCAGAGTCCTGCTGCTCTATTTTGAGAGTTTCTATATTCTTTTGGCCCAAGCTCTCCAAGTCCCGCCCTTTCAGAACACCCAAAATTAATTCGTCGATAGTGGTCCGCTTTTCCAAATCAATGGATTTGCTCAGGTGATAGAAGAACATATTGGTATTGCTAAGCACCTTTTTGGGTTGGGGAGTACGGATAGAGTCATACTGTTGGGTGGTCTGCAAGATGCAATCATAAATACCATTGATTTGTTCATCATTCATATACTGATACTGATTACGCAACCAGTAGACCTGTCCGCAGGTAATAAGCAGTATCGATGCGATGGAGAATATCCAAACGATCTTAATCCGTTGTTCCATAATTGTTCTTTTTTAGTCTCACTTAGAAAGACTTTCATTTAGTACCGGCAAAGGTAGAAGTTAGCTTGCAAATATAGGTACGTGCGAGGCAGATATTATGCATTGAGTAATATTTCAGTAATAACTTTCAGCCTCTTCTGAAGCAAAATCCGCATAGTTTTGCAGTACAATAATCGCTGGAAGCAATATGTAAAACCTCTAAAAATGTAAAAACTATGAGTGCAAGAATTATTTTCCTCAATCTGTGTCTCGCCATATTGTTCGCATCACAAGCGAAGGCACAAATCATCGTTTCTGATGGAACGAAAATACAGAATGATACCATCGGTGAAGCACAAATCCTTGTGCAATATGAAACGCGCTGTATCAGTAATACGGAAAAGCCGGAAAATGTTACGGAAGAAACCATGATGCTGGAAGTCGGTAAAAATCTCTCTAAGTTCTACAGTTACACCAAGTATGTTTGCGACTCTGTACTGGCAGTAGACTTCGCCAATAAAGCCTCGCAGGAAACGATTAATGAACATCTGAAACAATACGGAACAAGCAAACTGAGCGAACGAACCTTCAGAGGTTATCCTGCCGGAAAAGTAACGACTCTCGATGAAGTGGCAGGCATATCCCGCCTGCGTTGCGAAGAAACGGATGAACGTCCGCAGTGGAAGATACTGGCAGAAAACGATAGTGTCCTCTCCTACCTTTGCAGCAAAGCCGAATGTCAATTAAAAGGCCGTACATGGACGGCATGGTTTACTGCAGAAATACCCATAAGCGAAGGTCCATGGAAGCTTTGCGGACTGCCCGGACTGATACTGAAAGCCGAAGACAGTGAAGGGCATTATTCATTCACTGCCACAGGTGTAGAGCAATGCCACACATATCGGCCGATACTTTTCGACGGAAAGAAGCACGAACCGATGAACCGCAAAGCATACAACAAAGTGCACGAACGTTATTATGCCGATCCGGTAGGATTTATCACCGGAAGCATGCCGAACGTCACCGTTAAGGTTAGTGATGAACACGGCAATGCAACCAAGAACCCGAAAAACGTTCCTTATAATCCACTGGAACGATAATATTTCTCCACACCCGTAAGCATTCGTGAAATCTATCGCATACTGAATGCATTTCAGTCGTATACTGAACCCTATTCAGTCGTATAGTGAATGCCATTCAGTCGTATAGTGAATGCCATTCAGTCGTATACTTAAACATCCTCTTTTTACGCATTGATAATCAATAAATTACGAAATCACCATAATCGTATAAAAATTTCAACAAACTTCAATTGCCAAACAATCAATTATTGCAGTGTATGAATAAAAAAACTATCATTCTATTTTTCCTGTTTCTCTTTAGTTTCTTGTCGCCTACCTACGCCCAGACGTTGAGCGGCAAGATAACAGATGCAGAAACCAATCAACCGCTGGAAGCTGTAATGATTAGTGTATTACGCGGAAACACAACGATAGACTATGCATTGACCGATGCCAAAGGACAATTTTCTTTGCCGTGGAAGCATAGCGGAATGCTACAACTCAATATTTCTTTGTTAGGCTATAAGAGAGAAATGCGGAATATCAATGCGGCAGGAATCCTGAATCTCAGCCTACAACCGGAAGCCATCGTATTAAAAGAAGTACAAATACGTCCCGGACGTATCAATACCCGAAAAGATACGGTGAGATATGACTTGGCACAGTTTGCTTCATCTAAAGATGTGCACATAAAGGATGTATTGAAGAAACTTCCGGGCGTGGATGTAGATGAAACGGACAGGTTAAGTATAAAGGGAAAGCCATCGACCACTACTTTGTGGAAGGAATGGACGTGACAGGCGGACGTTATAACCAAATCAACAACAATCTGAACGCCAAAGCCGTAAAGAGTGCGGAAATCATGGAGAACTATCAGTCAGTAAAGGCCTTGAAAGGAAAAATCAATTCCGACGAAGTGGCATTAAACCTAAAACTCGATCCGAAAGCACGCGATCAATGGATAGCAAACGGTACTCTGGGAACCGGATGGAGTGACAACAACAAAATCCTGTGGGAAGGCAGACTGAATGCCCTTCAACTGGGTAAAGGAAAACAGAGTGTCTATAATTACAAGACGAATAACAATGGCAAGGACCTCAGCAACGAGCAAACCAAACTGACCGGAAATGGCCAGCAACAAGTTCCGCTTTCCGGTTTTCTCTCCCAGCCGGGCATCAGCGCACCATTAGACAAGAATCGCTTATTATTCAATGAAACCCACACCCTGAACGGCAACCGTATGTACAAATGGAATGATGACCGCAGCTTACGCCTGCAAGCCGGATATACTCATGAGCTAATCCAACAGCAACGGGGAAATACCCAAATCTATTATCAACCGACAGATACCATACAAATAGACGAAACCTACCATTATCGTCTGAGAAGTGACATCGCTAATCTGGAACTGCGTTATGAAGATAACAGCAGCCGGAATTATATATCCAACCGCTTCACCGTAGACGGAGAAATAAATCGCGGACGTTCGGAGGAACTGGGACAAACTCTGCAAACGTCACAGCTAAGTGCCGGAAACTACTTCAATCTTATCCGAAACCGGGAAAGCGGAACCTGGGAATTTCGTTCGACGACACAGTATGCTTACCAGCCTGCATCCTTACTACTCGAAGAAGGAAAAAGTAAATTCAACCAGCACAACTTCTACACAGATAACAGTGCCGCATATCTACGAAAGTATGATGGATTTACCCAACAATATAAGGCAGGAATACAAGGAGAACGGGCTACCCTGAAATATACTCCGACAAGACAGCCCAATGATTTCAATGCTTCGCATCTGTCATTGCATATTACCCCCTACTTCCAGCTGGAACGTGGAAAATGGCTGGCTACACTTTCGCTTCCTCTGAAAGCAGATCGGTATTTCTCACAACAGCGTTCGTTCCTGTTCTTCAATCCGTCCATGTATTTGCGCTATAAACTGGATTATCATTGGACGTTCTCCCTTTATGGCAGTCTGAAACGCTCGGCAGAAGACTTCTCCGACTTGTATCCGGGACTCTACCAAACTGATTACCGCACCTGGCGAGACGGCAACGGACTTTTCCCTACCAGCCTCACGCAAACCTACAATCTCTACGGAGAGTACAAAAACACTGTACAGGAATTTTTCATCACTGCCGCACTAACCTACAGCCGCAGCAACCGGAATACTCTTTTCGAACAGAGTGTTTCCGAAAATGCCATTGTCTACACTCGTCGTGAACTACCGAACCATAACGATAGCTGGAATCTCAGCAGTACTTTGTCCAAAGGTATATACGACTGGCATTTGAAAACCTCACTCACCCTACTACTCAGTCGCAGCAGTGGCGAACAGCTTACCCGCCTGGCTGACAGCGAGGGTAACCGGCAAAGTCTTCTGCAGACCTATCGTTATGATTATCTGAAAGCAGAGCCTAAAATAATCTGGTCTCCCGCAGATGTTTTTGAAGCGGAATATCATGCCACATTAGGCTATGGCGGCAGTAAGATAGGAAGTGATACCCGTCTCACCCCGTTACTGGACTTCGTACAACGGCTACATCTCACATTCAGTATCGGGCAGGTAGACCTACGGCTATCCGGCGAGCATTACCGGAATGACTTAGGAGGGGACGCACATCTCAACACCGTGTTCGCAGATGCATCCCTTATCTATAAAAGAAAAAAATGGAGATTGGAAGCAAGCCTCAACAACCTGTTCAACAAAAAAGAGTATGCTTACACAACGTATTCCACCACGCAAAGCTACACTTCACGACTAAATATACGTCCGAGGGAAGCAATGGTGACGATAAATCATCAGTTCTGAGCCTGCAATATCATCACCGTGGAATATATCAATATCCCAACTATCGTCAATCCGCCCACCAATATGGGAGCATAAATATGGGGGACTTTCTTCATGGTCTTATACCCGCTGACTTTCAGGAAAAGGCGATATACAATGTATGCGGCAATCAATCCAACCAATGTTCCCGCGATGAGATCGCCCGGATAATGCACTCCCAAGTAGACACGTGAATAGCAGGTCAGCAACGCCCATCCCATCATAAACACAGTGAGCCATCGTTTACGGAAAAGAAACCAGACAAAGAATGCCAGGCCAAAAGTATTGGCAGCATGACAGGAGGGGAATCCATAACGCCCTCCTCGATGTCCGTTTACGATATGCACCATGTCGGATATGGGATTTTCCAGATTGGCGGGACGAAGGCGTTCCACATACGGGCGTATCAATGTTGCCCCCGTCTGGTCGGCAATGGTAATTACGAGTGCCAGACCGACCATGCAGCACAAAGTCACTTTCCAATGGAAGTTGCGCAGCATCACATACCAAATGGCAGCATACATCGGCACCCAGACCCACTTACCGCTGTAGGCACTCATAAAGTAATCGAAAAAGGTGTTGTGCATCCCATTGATGAAAAGGAATATGTTTGTGTCTATATCTATCGCCCCTTGCAAGGCATCCATAAGTGCTGTCATACTTTATACTCTTATACTTTAATTATCTTCCTCTATCTTTTTGCTATATCGTCATACAATTTCTGCAGATAGGCTTTGCCCAACGGCAAGTTCTTTCCCTTTGCCGTGCCCTCATCCACTACCACAGCACCTGCCTGGCAATTGAATATCACCTGGTTGTCCGCTGTCACCATACCGAAAGCATCGGGTACGGTAAAGAACGCGAAATGAGGGGAAGCGGGATTAAGCATATCTTTACTGAAAACAAACTCTTCATGGGGCAGCGCCAATTGGGCCAGCAACGTGGCTGCAATGTCATGTTGCGAGCCATAGACGTCAATGCGCCTCGGCTCTCGGATGGCACCGCCCACCATCAACAGAGGTATCCGGTAGCGTTCTACCGACAAATTGTCGATATGTTCGGGATAAGCTCCCAAGTGGTCTGGAACAAACACAATCACCGTATTCTTCCACTGGGGGAGCTCACGGAACTGTCTTACAAAATCACCTGCACAACTATCCGTATAGGCAAAGGCGTTCAGCCGGTCATTCTCCAGACGACGGAAAGGTACTTCAAAAGGCTCGTGGCTGCTGGAGGTCTGCAAGACACGGAAATAAGGAGTTTTCTCTTCTGCAGTTCCTTCGGCAGCTTCGGTTTCAAGTCTTCCAGCAGACGGTTGAATACGAGATGGTCGTGCGCCCCCCACTTACTTAAACGTTCCGTTACGGGAAAGTCCTGGTCGGAAACAATATCTTCAAAGCCCGATGACATCAGGTAGGAACGCATATTGGTAAAGTCGGCATCACCGCCATAATAATACTTGGTACCATAACCCGCCTTCCGCAAGCTGCCTGCAATGGCAGGAATGGACTGCGTTTTACGGGGATACTTCATAATACTAGTAGTGGGCTGGGCAGGATAGCCACTCAAGATAGCCACCAGTCCACGGTCCGTACGAAAACTGTTGGCGTAGAAGTTCGTAAAGAGCACCCCTTCCTTACTCAAGCTATCCAGATGGATGGCAATATTCGGCTCACCTCCCAAAGCTGTCATCAACCTAGAGGAAAAACTCTCAAGAATCACAAAGAGTACATCGGGACGCTGAGTATTGAATAAAGTATGCAGCGAATCGGCAGATTGCCGCACAGAATCCGTCTCTTCCGTTTGACCACCGGCAACTGCGGGTTCAAGCATGTCTTTAAAAAGCCGGTCGGCCTCCGCAGCTTCCATAAAACGGTATTGCTTGCTAAAGTCCTTCTGCTTGGCAAGAGATTCCATCAGACTGAATGCAGGGTTGATAGCTGCATGGTTCAGACGCTGCTCGGCACTGAAATAGACTTTCCCCACATTCATGGTAGATACTGTAAAGCCTCCACGGATAGGAATAAACAGCAGCCCCGTCATCAGCAACAATATACCTGACACCTTCAGGCGACGATAAGGCAGTTTCATCCGCAGCAACAGGTTCTTCTGCAGCAAGATGCCGTAGAAAACAGCATACAGCACGACAGCATAAACAGCCATTGCCACAATTCCCCCCAGCACCATCCAAATGCTGACACTGGCCACTGCGTCTTTAGGGGAGGAAAAGAAATAGAATAACGGAGTAGCATCCAAACGGAACCCCCAATACTCGTATAATCCTAAATCGACAGTAAAAATTATGGAGATAAGTACTGAAATGAAGAGGAAATAGCTGCACCAGATGCGATAAAGGGATTTAGAAAGTGTCCATACAGAGGTTATGAAAAGAAAACCGGGAATAGCTGTCAGATAACCAGCCAGAGATAGGTCTAAAGGTAACCCATGCCAAATGACACTGAACCAGTCCGCACACGAGGCATCCGGGTACAGCGATTTGTAAAACAGCATAAACAGTGGTTTTTGCAACACAAAAATGCAGACAAACAAGCAGTATGTCTTAATAAATCCTATGAGCCTATCTTTCATCGGTGCCTTATTGTATATCTAAATATAAGGCGCAAAAATAAATCTTTTTATTCTATTTCTCACCAATATTAGTCAATAATTACATTGAAAGATAGGCTTATAGGATATTTTAAGTTTATCCGTTCACGCGTTTGTAATCTTCAAGGAACTTCCTCAGACCGGAATCGGTCAGCGGATGATTAAGTAAACCCTTAATGGCCGAAAGCGGACAAGTAGCCACATCAGCACCCACCTCTATACACTGCATGATATGTGCCGTATGACGGATAGAGGCGGCAAGTACCTGGGTGGTATATCCATAATAACGGTACATCTCTACAATCTTCGCAACCAATGCAATGCCATCCTCACAGATATCATCGAGACGCCCCACAAACGGAGAAACATACGTTGCACCTGCCTTGGCTGCAAGCAATGCCTGACCGACAGAAAATACCAGAGTACAATTTGTACGGATACCTTTGCCCGAGAAGTATTTAACGGCCTTGATACCTTCTGCAATGCAAGGCACCTTCACTACGATATGCGGATTCAAGGCTGCCAATTCTTCACCCTCTTTAATCATGCCTTCATAGTCGGTGGCTATCACCTCGGCACTTACATCGCCTTGCACAATATTACAGATGTCCACATAGTGCTTACGCTGGTTCTCCACTCCTTTGATACCTTCTTTTGCCATAAGCGAAGGATTAGTGGTAACTCCGTCGAGTACGCCCAAGTCATAGGCCTCCCGAATCTGTTCCAAATTTGCCGTATCAATAAAAAACTTCATGATATAAATGTTTAGATGGTTGATATTACAAATATAACGATTTACATCATAAATGGTTCCCGCTAGTCCTTTATTATCTTTCCCTGACGCAATATTATTCGGTCAGCGGTTTCGCTTCAAGAATAAACGGTTAGTAATTGTTTGCGGCAATTCATTCTCATAGTGGGTTACCATAATCATCGTTTTATCCCGACGATGGCAGAATGCCTCTATTATCTTCTTGACCCGACGGCGGTTGTATGTATCGAGTCCATGAAGCGGTTCATCCAATATCAGCAGTTCCGGGTCCTTGACAAAAGCACGAGCCAATAATGCCAGACGCTGTTCTCCACTGGAGAGTTGCAGAAAAGGCTTGTCTTTCAAGGCTGCAATACCGAAAATATCCATCCACCACTCGCATACCGACATCTGTTCGGCATGAGGACGTTTATACAATCCGATGCTGTCGTGCAGACCGGAAGCGACAATCTCTATGGCAGGCAGATTCTTCAGATAAGCACGATGCATTTCCGGACTGACATAACCAATGTGTTTCTTGATTTCCCAAATACTCTCCCCCGTTCCGCGCTTCCGTCCGAAGAGACTGATATCGCAGGCGTATGACTGCGGATTATCCGCACAAACCAAACTAAGCAAGGTAGACTTGCCAGCACCGTTCTCGCCACTCAGCGCCCACTTCTCACCACGCATCACTGTCCAATCCAGCTCCTTCAGAATGGTACGGTCATCGTAACGGATGCTAACCCCGTTCAATTTCACCACTTCGTCCGAAGTGAAATTCGCATGTTCGTAGGGCAAATCGAGAATACGCCGCTGCAATTCCTCCAACGCTCCGGCCTCTTCCTGAATACGCATCTGATTGCCCGCACAGAATGCCTGCACATACTCCTCACGTTCCATCTTTTCGCCCACCTTCATCTCCTCTACCGGCACAACGTGTGTAACAAATGAAGGTATGTCATCCAACATGGAAAGCACAAGGACAATCTGCAACTCGCCCAGCCGGGTAAGCCGATCCAGCAAATTAAAAAGCAGTTCACGGGTAGGCGCATCCAGCCCTATGAAAGGATTGTCCATGATAAGAATTCGGGGAACAGTCAGTAAAGCTTTAGTCAACTGAAACTTGCGCAGCTCCCCACTGCTGAGAAGAATGATTTTCTTGTCAAGCATCGGCTCTATGCTGAAAAGTTCAAATAGCTGCCGTCTCAAGGCATCGTCTTTTACCTCTCCCAGCACTTCGCGTACTAGCGGAGCATCCTCTTGGTCGTGGGCATTCCAACGCTGTTGATAGTAATAATTGGCATCGGCAGAACCGTAAGTATCACGGAAGGCAATGTATTTGATATTGTCATAGGCAGTTTTCGTGAGGGAGGGAGAGAAATCATAGGTGAGCTCACCATCACGCAAAGGATACTTTCCCGTCAGCATATCCACCAGGAGGCTCTTTCCGGCTCCGTTCGGTCCTACAATGGCAATGTGTTCTCCTGCCAGGAAATCAAGAGTGACAGGCTCTGTCAAACGAACAAGCGGGTTGCGTACTACGCCCCCCGCTATGTGTATTGTATGTTGCTGCATCATCCAATCATCATTTATACATAATCAGTGCCGATTGGGCCGGAACAACAACTTCGGGGCCGTACAGTGTGCCCAAACCTTGTTCATTGATAAAGCCATCCTTGCAGACCACTGTATATTTACCTTCGGGTACGGTAAGTTTGGCAGGCTCCTTACGGGCATTCAAGACTACTATAATATCTCCCCATGCATCACCGTTGGCATTTTCTTTCAGACGGTAAACCACCACATTGCTGCCGTCAACCGGTAGAAATTCCAAATGCTTACGCACCAAATCCGCATCACCCATACGGAAAGCCGGATGCTTCTTACGAAGCTGTATCAAACCTTTATAATAAGCAAATACATCTGCATGCTCCGCCTTTCGTCTCCAATCAATCGCATTGATGGAATCGGGACTCTCAAAACTATTGTGTACTCCCTTCTTGTCACGCATCACTTCCTCACCGGCATAAATAAACGGTACACCTTGGGAAGTGAATACGGCTGTTTGCGCCAGTTTGTCAAGCTTTGCCAATTCTACGGGAGTAATACCCGGGATACTTGCTTTCAGCCTATCCACCAAGCACATATCATCATGGCAGGAAACATAGCTGATCATCTGTGTAGGTTGTTCCGCCCACGGAGCCTTACTATAATTCACAGAGTCATTATTTACTTGCGGATGCCTGATGGCTCCTACAATACCAAACTTTATGCTCTCCTCTCCTCCCGGCAATCCGGCAAGGAAAGCACCTTGATGATTGTCATTGAACGGACCGCGCAAAGCATCACGCATTTCGTCAGAGAAAGCAGCAACACCCGGCATCTTATAAGTATTGGCTTTCATTGCCAGAGAATCTTCCGCCATCTGTGGAGCCGATGCCGCCCATCCTTCACCATATATAAATATAGTCGGATCTACAGACGTTGCCGCCTTACGGATTTCGTTCATTGTCTCGATGTCATGGATACCCATCAAGTCAAAACGGAATCCGTCAATGTGATATTCATTAATCCAATGTAATACAGACTCTATCATGTATTTACGCATCATCGGACGGTTGCTGGCAGTTTCATTGCCACAAGCCGAACCGTCTGCATACGTTCCGTCCGGTCGCTGACGGTAAAAGTATCCCGGCACTGTACGTTCAAAATTACTGTCGGATGTATTGAAAGTATGGTTATACACCACATCCAGAACAACACGGATACCTGCTTTGTGCAGAGCCTGCACCATCTGCTTGAATTCCCGGATACGAACATCCGGTTTGTAGGGGTCGGTAGAATAAGAGCCGTCAGGCACATTGTAGTTCTGCGGATCATATCCCCAATTATACTTGTTCTCGTCCAGCCTTGTCTCATCAACGGAGGCATAGTCATAAGACGGAAGGAGATGTACATGTGTCACTCCCAATTCTTTCAGATGGTCAATGCCGGTTGCCAGCTTGTCGGGACTTACCGTTCCTTGTTCTGTCAATGCCAGGAACTTTCCTTTATGCTCAATACCCGACGACGGGTCGATGGACATATCACGATGGTGCATTTCATAAAGAATCACATCGGCAGGAGAGGCCAATGCCGGACGTTTATCATCTGCCCATCCTTCGGGGTCCGTGGATTTCATGTCGATGATGGCGGCACGCTTTCCATTCACCCCTACAGCTTTGGCATTGATACCCGGAGTGTCCCCCAACCACTTATCATTGATTTTCACATTGAATGTGTAGAATTTACCTATCAAGTCCTTTTCAACTTTAGTTTTCCAAGTTCCTTCTTCAGAGGATTCCATTGAAATAGTTTCATAGGCATGCCCTCCGTCTCCTGCTTCGAACAACATCAGGCGAACTTCATCCGCCGTAGGTGCCCACAATGTGAATTGCGTGGCAGCAGGTGTATATTCCATCTCTGTCAGACTACCCGAACGGACAGGGTAAAGTTCGTACGAAGCATACTCCGTCTTCGCGGGAGTGCAGCTTACAACCGTCGTTGCGGCCACTCCAATGATAGCAAGTTCATTCAATTTCATGATATTATTTTTAGATTCTACATTTCAATTCTTATCACTTCTTCACCTTATCCGGATTTTTGGCAATAAAGTCTTTCCAGCCATGATAGCCTTTCTCCACCGTGGGACGCCCCATCTGCAGAAAGTGACAATAGGCAGCAGCAAGCCCGTCCGTTGCATCCATAAAAGTAGGCATATCCTCTTTAGGAAAATGCAGCATACGCTGCAACATGTCCGCCACCTGTTCCTTGGATGCCTGTCCGTTTCCGGTGATGGCCATCTTTATTTTTAAAGGAGCATATTCCGTAATGGGAATATCCCTGCTCAAAGCAGCTGCCATTGCTACGCCTTGCGCACGCCCCAACTTCAACATGGACTGTACATTCTTTCCGAAGAAAGGGGCCTCAATAGCGAGCTCGTCAGGCAAATAACTCTCTATGATACTCAGTACCCGTTCATGAATATGACGTAACTTCAGATAGTGGTCTCCAAATTTGCGGAGGTCGATAATTCCCATGGCTATCATTTCCGGCTTGACACCTGCCACACGCAATACTCCATACCCCATAATGGTGGTACCAGGGTCTATACCCAATATTATTTTCTCTTTGACCGGTTGTATCACACTATTACCTCCATCAATGTAGGAAAGCCAATCACTTTATCTTTAAAGATATTCAGTAATTCCTCGTTCAGTTTCACTCCTTGCTCTTGATACCAACGATGCAGTTTGGCAGAGTTTTCTACCTCAAACTGAACAGAATAGCAGATGCTTCCTTCTTCAATATGACTCAAGATACGGGCTATACGTGGAGCATACAATGTTCCGTTCTTTTCTACCTCGGGAAGATAGTGTTCCTGCATCCATATCAGGAAGTTTTTGTCTTCTCCTTCCTCTACATGATAAGTGGTATTATATATCAGCATAACTTATTTTTTCAAATTCTTTCGCAAACATAGCAATTATTTCAGAATAATGCATTATATTTGCACCATCAAAAACGAAAGCAAGCCTGCAAACGTTGGCAACGGGGCGTTAGCTCATCTGGCTAGAGCGCGACACTGGCAGTGTCGAGGTGATGAGTTCGAGTCTCATACGCTCCACGAAAATTAAAACGGTTAGATTAGTCTAATCGTTTTTTTTGTACGCATTAACGAGCTATAAATTTACATATAGTCCATTTTCATTCGACAACTCATGAAAGAAGCTTTTACACGCAAGTCATTACTTATTTTAGGACGTGGCATAGGGCAAGTCATGTTCCAAAACAATGCATTGTCCGGATTATTGATGTTGATTGGAATCTTTTTGAATTCATGGCAAATGGGCCTATTGGCTGTAAGTGGCAACATAATAAGTACGTTGACAGCCCGTATCTCAGGATATGACTGTGATGATATAAAAAATGGATTATATGGTTTTAACGGTACACTGGTAGGAATAGCCGTAGGGGTCTTTATGCTTCTGACTGTAAGTTCCTTGATGCTGATGGCTATTGCCTCGTGTGCATCTACCTACATTGCACGGTTTTTCAACATGCAACGCGTGTTGCCCGGATTCACTACCCCTTTTATCCTTTCTGTATGGATGCTGCTGGGATTGTGCAGTTGGCTGATGCCTGACATGCTACTCGTCTCTGATACAGAAACACCCGCTTCTTCCTCCATAAATTACTTACAATGTTTCAGTATGGGCATAGGCCAGGTGATGTTTCAAGGAAACATGATGACCGGACTATTTTTCCTTGCAGGCATTCTCGTGAATTCCCGGAATGCAGCAGTATATACCATATTGGGAGCACTTCTCCCCCTCCTCCTAGCCACATTATTGGGAGTGGATTCCGAAGCTTTGAATATGGGTCTGATGGGATATAATGGCGTATTGTGTGCCCTTGCTTTAGGAGGTAAAAGCTGGATGAGCTGTATATGGGCTGCATGTTCCGTTTTACTCTCTGTTGTATTGCAAATTGTGGGAATGAATTGGGGAATTATTACATTGACCGCACCTTTCGTTCTCTCCGTATGGCTGACAATGGGAATAAAAAATCTCTATCTCTTTTTCAAATTAGGCAGAAAGCAAGCCACCAACCCCAGTAAAGGCATAAAGGCACATACATTATAAACAGCCTCTATACCATACTTATCTGCCATACCTCCCAATACAGCCGAAGCGATACCGGCAATTCCAAAAGCGAAACCAAAAAACAACCCGGAAATCAAACCCAGCTTATTGGGTAGCAATTCCTGGGCGTACAGCAATATGGCAGGAAAAGCGGAAGAAAGCATCAGACCGACACAGAAGCTCAGCACTACTGTCCATGCAAGCCCTACGTGAGGCATCATCATACTAAATGGAGCCGTTCCAAGAATGGAAGCCCAGATGACATATTTACGTCCTACCCTGTCACCTACGGGACCTCCCACCAATGTTCCGATGGCAGTGGCTACCAGGAAGACAAACAAGAAAAGCTGTGAAGCCTGAACAGTAACACCAAATTTATGGATCAGATAGAATGTATAGTAGCTCGTCAAACTTGCCATATAGATATATTTGGAGAAGATAAGTATCAGCAGAATACTTATGGCAAACACCGTCATCTTTGAGGAAAGAGGGCGTTCTATCTTTCCTGCCACAAGCATCGGGCGTTTCTTGATGTGGTTCAAGTAGGAACGGAACCAACGACATATAGGAATCATCACCACGATGGCAATCAAGGCAAAAACCATGAACAAGGCAATGTGATGCCTCCCGTAAGGAGCTACCAGCAAAGCCACCAGTAACGGTCCAAGCGAGCCACCCAAATTCCCGCCCACCTGAAATAGAGACTGCGCCAGTCCGCGTTTTCCGCCGGAAGCCAGAAAAGTAATACGTGACGCCTCCGGATGGAGTACAGACGAACCGATACCCACAATGAATACCGAAGCCAGCAACCAATACAGATTAGTAGCAAAAGCCAGATTCATGATACCGACCAAAGTAAAGCCCATACCTATCGGCAATGACCAGGCAATGGGGCGCTTATCAAAGAACAATCCCATTAGAGGCTGAAACACGGACGCCGACATCTGATACACCAACGTAATCAGACCAATCTGGGCAAAACTCAAGGATAAATCCTCCTTGAACAAAGGGTATACTGCCGAAATAACCGATTGCAGCATATCGTTCAAACAATGCGAAATACTCAATGCTATAAGAATAGGAAAAGCAATTCTACGGATAGGAGGTCTCTGATTCTGTATCATCTTATACTGTCTATTACAAAAAACGGTGCAAAGGTACGTAAAAAATACATATCCAATCCACATAAAGACAAAACTCCCCGATTCTCGTCAATACAGAATCGGGGAGTTTTATCTTTATCAGTTCAGCAATCCCGGATTGGCTTCTATGGCTTCTTTCGGAATGGCCAATGTATAGCGGGCATCATTCTCTTCGAGTACATAACGCGTACCATCAAGCACTTTCTCCAAACGCGGACGGGTGGAACGACGAAGGTCAAACCAGCGATGTCCTTCAAAAGCAAGTTCACGGGCACGTTCATCTAATATTTCCTGTACCAACGCTTCCTTATCCATGGCATTGACAACAACGGATTTCGCTTCGTAGGCCTCCGGTGCATAACGTTTCCGCATCAGTTCCAGCAGGCGAGTACGTGCTTGAGACAGTTCTCCAAGTCGGGCAGCAGCCTCAGCAGCCGTCAGATATATTTCACCCACACGGAAAGTACACAAGTAGTTATTGCTTCCCGCCTTCTTATTCTTCCGGAAACCTTTTTCATCCGTTTCAGCAAAATATTTGTCCAGCCGAGGTCGTTCTCAGCATAAAGGGAGAGAAAAACCGGAGTAGCCAGAGCAGCCCCATTGATTGTACTGCTCAGAGGTGTCTCCAGTGGAGTAATATTTTCCACGGAATTATAACTGTTAGGAAGAGTTGCAGCGGCATCATTCAAATCTACCAATACAGACTTCACGGCAAGCACTGCCTCAGCAGCATCCCAAGCCGCCTGCCACTCGCCCTTATAAAGGGATACGCGTGATTGAAACGCCTCTACCGAAGCCGCATTGAAACGATATGAATATCTCTGTTCCCATTCTGCCTTCATGACCAGCTTGCGTGCCTCGTCAATATCTGCTTGGATGGAAGTATAAACTTCTTCCACCGTATTGCGTTTCAGGACTTTCTCTAAATCCGTATCCAATTTCAGCGGTACCGATTTGGTATCCAAAGCTCCCTCCTTAGTATAGGGCTGTCCATAAAGATTTACCAATAAGAAATGTACATAAGCACGGAGCATATACGCTTCTCCTACAAGCTGATTTATCTCTTCCTCAGTGCCTTCCTTAATATCACTTCTGCTCTCAATAACGTGATTGGCAATAAAAAGCACATTGTAATACTTGGCCCATTCAAACGATGAGGTATAGGCATTGGGAGCAAGGTCGTTCCAGCGCTCTATATCCATATAATAATTTTGGTCATATTCATTATCCCGAACCTGCATCTCGTCGGAACGGAAACAAGCCATTCCCCGGTCACTGAATTTACTCACGTCCTTATAAGAACGGGCAAGCAACGCTCTATACTCAGCCAAAGAATTGGGAATGACACTACCGGTAGGCTGTATATCCAGATAGTTGTCGCATGCCGCAAGCAGAAGCATGCAGGCCATTATCATCAGACTTATTGTTTTCTTCATTTTCTTTCTGCTTTTGAAGTTAGAAATTCAAGTTCAAACTGAATGTAACCGACTTGGGTACGGGAGTTGCATAAGGATTGTACATCGACTCCGGATCCATGTAGTTATTATATCCCGAACCAAACACGAAGAGATTGCGTCCTTCAATAGATACCGTTGCCGAGTTCATTCCCAAACGCTTTGTCAGGAGCTCAGGGATACGGTAACCCAGACGCAGATTCTGCAAACGTACGTAGTTCAGCTTCTTCACCCAGATATCCAAATCTCTCCAGATGGTTTTAGAATCATACCAGGAGTACTCTTCCGGGTTGGAAGCACTCAGCATAAATGCCGGAAGCTCCGCATTCGGGTTTTCCGGAGTCCAGCGGTTCAGCACATCCGCATTATAGTTCTTGCCATAATCCGGATTGATGATGTCATAAGAGGGTTGCGTACGTACATACCCGCCAAACGTCAAAGAGAAATTGACATTCAGCTCCCAGTTTTTATAGCTGAAGGTATTAATCAAACCTCCCGTATAAGGAGCATCGCTACTCCCGATATACGAATAAAAGGTTCTCTCTTCGGCTGCAGTTACATCGGAAGAGGCAATACCTATCCCCCACTCGTCCTTCAGGCGGTAAAGCTCCTTCAAGGTCACTTTCTCTCCCTCCGGATTATAGAACATCATATTACCGGTTTCCTTATTCACTCCCGCAGTCTTCAGTGCGAAAATTGCCCCTACGGGATAGCCTTCACGTCCCGGAGTGGTCTGCTGCTCCGGTATGTTTTCCTGCAATACCTTATTACCGTTATAGGCAAAATTGAAATTTGTGTACCAGGAGAAGTTCTTTGTCGTTATGTTACGGGTAGACAAGCTGATTTCCACACCTTTGTTCTCCATACTTGCCCAGTTGACGTTCATCGAAGTAAAGCCCGTCTCCAGAGGAAGCATGCGCAAAGCTATCAAATCGGTACCCTTACGGTAATAATAGTCCACGCTCAGATTGATAGCCTGGTTCAATACAGAAAAATCAAAGCCGGCATTGACAGACTGCGTCTTTTCCCAACGCAACTTCTTGTTGGGAGCGGAATTAATGATAATTACATCTTCCGATACTCCGGGCAAAATACTCTCCGACCGATATGTACCCAGCAGGAACGGAGAAGTATTCTTGTCAATATTTCCCTGCAGACCGTAAGATGCACGGAACACCAGGTTATCCACCCACTTGGCCTGCTGCATAAACGGTTCTTGCGACAGACGCCACAAGGCACTGACAGAATAAAGAGGAAGATAGCGGTACTTCTTATCCACACCGAAAAGATCGGAACCGTCAAAACGGATACTTCCTCCCACCGTGTAGCGATTCAATAAAGAGTAGGAGGCCGTAGAGTAGAAAGATACATAAGCATTCTCCTTATACGTCGTCTGATGGAGCGGGAAAGACGTGGCGTAACTTTCGTTGGGGAAAATCACCGGTTTGGTCGTCAACGTCTTGCGGTCGAAGCCATACCCTGCCGAAAACAAGGTTTCATACCAGGTCTTGCGCAGCTCGGTACCCGCCATCACTTCCAGTTCATGAATATCATTGAAACTGTCGCGATATTCTCCCATCGCCTTCCAAGTAATCTGTGAATTGGAGTTTTCATAAGACTTCTGCATACCTCCTTCGGGCAGGAAGTGTTTGGTTTCTCCGCCCTGGGAGTATTCGCTCAACTTATAGTAATAGCGCATGGCATAGCTTTCCCAGTCCGCTATTTCTTCTCTGGAAGTCTTTTCCAACTGATAGCCAAACTGGGAAGTCAGCTTCCACTTGTCATTGAACCGTAGCTCCGCATCAAATATAGATGAAAAAGAATTCACCACGCTTTCATTAGACGTGTTCTGCCGTTCTTCAAAGATGTTGAATCCTAAATCCTTATCAGTGTTGTTCTGAATATCGTAGTCGTAATTATAGTTGCCATTCTTGTCATAAAGTTCAAAATACGGATTAGCCTTGCGTGAATAGAACACGGGATTCGACATACCGTATGCATCTGTCAAGTAATTGGTATTTTTGCGACGGTTGGCAAACATGGAGGCACCCACTTTCAGTATACTGTTCACCTTATAGGAAGTCTTTCCTACCAAGTTGAAACGGTCCATACCCACACCGTCCACATTTCCATCCTCTTTATAATAGCCGAAAGAGGTATAATACGTAACCCTTTCCGTACCGCCGGAAAGGCTCAAGTTATATTCCTGGCTGAAAGCATCGCGGAAAAGGATATCTCCCCAGTTTGTATTAACACTCTTCAAACGGTTGATGGCAGCTTGTGTATCACTGCTCAAGGCATCCCATCCTCCATTCTGGAAAGCAGACAACTCATTGTAATTGGAAAGAATATTATATACGCCTCCTTTATGATTGTCCGGAGAATAGTTATTACGGATCATATCCATTTCCAATCCGACTTTCTCCGCTGAGTTCAGCAAGTTCAACCGGTCAAGGCTCAATGTAGGAGTATAGGTAAACCGGGACGAGAAACTGATAACCGGTTTACCGACCTTACCCTTCTTTGTTGTAATCACAATGACGCCATTGGCTGCCCTCGCACCATAGATGGCAGTGGCTGCCGCATCCTTCAGAATGGTGATATTCTCAATATCAGCCGGATTCAAGCCTGCAATGGAAGATTGCTTCATGTTGGTTATGTCATTCAGCTCATCCGGTTCGGGAACATCCGTTCCCTCCAAAGGAATGCCGTCCAGCACCCACAAAGGGTCTTGTGTACCATTCAATGAAGCGGTACCGCGAATGCGTATCTTTGCCGGAGCACCCGGAGCACCGGAAGTCGGGCTGACAGAAAGTCCGGCAATTTGTCCGGCAAGTGCCTGGTCGATACTTTTTACTGCACCGATGGTCTCGTCCGATATATCCAGTTTGGATACCGCTGCCGTCAGCTTGCGGCGCTCCACTGTCTGGTAACCCGTCACAACGACGGCATCGAGCATTTGGGAAGATGCATGAAGTGTTATTTCATAATGTTCCTTTCCCGGAACAAGCTTCACTTCCAATACGTCATATCCCACGTAGCTACAAAAGAAACGGGTTATCCCCGCAGGTATAGCGATAGAGAACTGACCATCCACATCAGTGATGACCCCCATTGTAGTCTGAGCACTCCCCGCCTTTTTCAAGTCTTCCGCAGTCACATAAACGGAAGCACCGATAAGCGGTAGGTTATCCTCTGAAGATATTACTACGCCCTGGACTTTTTTCTCTGCAGCAAAAGCAGATGACAAAGCTCCTACAAAGCATAGCAAAACGATTAATACACGTTTTTTCATGCGTTACATATAAAATTAATTAATACTCTATTGAAAAGAAAAATCACTTTACTCCTAATGCAGTATTGATACGCAAAATCAAATCCTTATAATGATATTTAGTGGCTATATCCGATGCACCCAGACGATTTTGGAGCAATTCTTTGATGCGAAGCAACTCACCACGCTTCACGGAGATGACATCAGATACGCGGTTTATCTGCGAACCGTAGAAGTTCAGTTCGCGGTGTGCACCCATACGGTCGGCATCCAAAGTCTTACCGGCATGCTCGTCACAGCTGCAAAGGGCAGTCTGATGGTCCAGCAAGAAGTGGTTGTCCATCAGTTTTTTGTTTATTTTCACTCCTTCGCTTTCGGCAGCTGCTGTAATCAGTGCATCTACGAAGTTCTTCTGCAAGGCGCGTGTCATGACGTCCGGCAAGGCACCGCGTTCCGTAGTGGCAAAGATGTTGCGATGCAGGCCATCCATCAGCTCTACCACCGTGAAAGCCTTTTTGCCGTTCACCGATTCGTTCTCCAACATACGCATCAGGCGGTTGTTGCCCAGCAAATCCCAAAGGATATAGGATTGGGCATTCTTCAACACTTGTGTCGGTGCATTCTCCACTACGCCCAGTGGAGTGTTGCGCAGCAAGTAAGTGTACTCTCCAACTTCCGTGTCGAACAGCCATTTGGGATAGGTCAGCACTTCGTCCAGCAGAAACTTCAGGGCGGCTTGCTGCTTTTCTTTTTCTACGAAAGTATAGGTTTTCTGTCCGTCGCCCACAACGGTGTTTTCTATATAGATACCACCGATGTTTGCCAATACATGATAGAGGTAATTGTTCCATTGGTTGATAACCGCATAGTATAGGCGGGAAGCTTCTTCATAAGTCTGTCCTTTCTCGCCAGTAGTAGTCCATTGGATGATTTGAGGAACAATACGCTTCAAGTTCTCAATACCCAGCAGAGATGAGCGGACAGCATCATCGCCCAAATCTTCATTCTGCGCACGCGGGTCTACGGCATCACGTACATCCTGCGCCTCACTATATTTATATAAACGGTCTGTATGACGGCTCAGGAAGTCGGCAAGCAAGTCCTTCTCTGCCTCTGGGGTTTCTTTACCATACCAACGATAGCCGTATTCTATGGCAAACATATCATACGGACCGATATGGGGAGAAAGCGCCGTAACACCGTCACCCGGCTGTGCCACATAGTTGAAACGTGCATAGTCCATGATAGAGGAGGAAGTGGTATTCATACGATCCGTAAATGTTTTGGAACGCAGGGAATCTGTCGGAAAAGTCCAGGAAGCAATCATATTGTGGCGCAAGCCCAACGAGTGCCCCACCTCATGGCATGCCACAAAACGCATGGCATCACCCATCAGTTCATCCGGCAGCCTTACTCCTCTTGCTTCGGGACGTACGACACCGGTTTGCACTGTAATCCATTCCTGGAGCATGCCCAGCACATTATGCCACCACATGATGTCCGCTTCCAATATCTCGCCCGAACGGGGGTCGAGGATAGAGGGGCCCATGGCATTGGCTTTGGTGGAGGCGGCGTAGGTCAGCACGGAGTAGTTCACGTCATCCTTATCCACATTCATGCTGTCCGTCAGTTCCTTGGCTATGATAGCATTCTTGAATCCGGCACGTTCAAAAGCAGCCTGCCAATCCTCGATTCCCTGCTTGATATATTTCCGCCAACGACGGGGAGTGGAGTTCTCGATGTAGAACAAATCGGCTTGGCCGGTTCCACCAATTCACCGCGAAGGTAACGCTCCCGGTCTTCCGGTTTCGGTTCCAGACGCCAGCGGGTGATGAAGGGTTTCTTGTCTACACGCTGCTGACCGTCACTGTAATTCAACAACGGATTGGTAAAGTAACCTACGCGCGGACTATCCAGACGTCCCATCATAGGTTTCTCCGGCAACAGCAACAGAGAGGAACTGACTTCGACCGTAACAAACACAGTCGTTGTTCCCTCGGTCACCTTAGTTGTCAACTCGGAAGTGGCTACCACATTGTTCTCAAAAGCTTTGATAGATAAAATGCGGGAGAGATTCTTGATGGCCGAAGTTCCCAGGTTGATATTCGTAAAGACATTATTGATACTCGTCTCTGTACCATCATAAATATCGTTGACCTTGACCACTATCATGGTAGAGTCATTATTGAATGCCTCAATCTTGAAACCGGCTATCAGCGGAGAAATATAATTATCCAGTACGGACTGCCGTATGGCATCCTCATCCGGCGCCAACGGAAGAGGACGGCTCTGACGTACCAACAGCTTGTTGGCAGCCTTGTCCAATTCAAAACGCACCATCTGATTTTCGTAATTCGTACCACGGTTCACACCTGCCTCATTCAGTTCGGAAGGAACACGCTGTAATTTATTTACTACCAGCATATCACATCCCAGCAGCCTTGCCGGCACTTCAAAGTAATAATCGCTCTTCTTCTGGTAAACATTGAACATTCCCTTGCGGGCAATAGCACCGGAACCTGTCAATTTCTCGTAGTCGCTCTTGGATTGAACGCTGTCCTTGGTTTCACTCTTCTTTTTCTTACGGAACCATCCCATAGCTTCGGGAGAAGCAAAATCAGATGTACCGGCATGCAACAATACGGCAGGCTCACACATGAGTACTCCCGCAACTGCCACGACTGGCAGGATTGTCTTCAATTTCATCAATTCAAACTCTAACTTTAATGCAACAATTACTCCGTTAACTCTCTCTCTTTGACGTATGTTAATAAATACCAACCGCCAGTTTGTTCTACCTCCATAGAACGGTAAACGGGGCGCAAAGATACGAAAAGTATATTTTAAAAGTCACTAAACAACGCTCATTTATGTTTTTTCCATAAACAATATGAAGACTTTTACATATATATCATTTTTTCTCCCATCCTCTATCATTTCTTCTTCACATGAAATTTTGTACCACTGACACCAAATAATCTTCCCCAATTGGCGACAAAACAATGATAATATTGTATCTTTGCACCGTTTTTAACTTAGAAAATAAATAAGATAACAACGATATGATAGCTAAAATCAATCAGCTTCTGCAGGAAGTAGAGGCGCTGAAAGCCGCTAACGCCGAGGAATTAGAGGCACTCCGCATCAAATACCTCAGTAAAAAAGGAGCCATCAATGACTTAATGGCAGATTTCCGCAATGTAGCCGCCGAACAGAAAAAAGAGGTGGGAATGCGCTTGAACGAACTGAAAAACAAAGCACAAGAAAAGATTGCCGCCTTGAAGGAACAATTCGAAAGCCAGGATACCGGCTGTGACGATATTGACTTGACCCGTTCAGCCTACCCGGTAGAATTAGGAACCCGCCATCCGCTTTCCATCGTGAGAAACGAAATCATCGATATATTTGCCCGTATGGGATTCAACATCGCCGACGGACCGGAAATGGAAGACGACTGGCACGTATTCTCCTCCATGAATTTTGCCGAAGACCATCCGGCACGCGACATGCAGGATACATTCTTCATCGAAAATGATACAGAAAACGTATCGCACAGCATCATTCTTCGCACACACACATCCAGCGTGCAAAGCCGTGTTATGGAGACCACGCAGCCTCCTATCCGCGTACTTTGTCCGGGACGTGTATACCGTAATGAGGCCATCAGCTACCGCGCACACGCATTCTTCCATCAGGTAGAAGCCTTGTACGTAGACCGCAATGTATCTTTCACCGACCTGAAGCAGGCTTTATTGCTCTTTGCGCAAGAGATGTTCGGCAGTGACACCAAGATTCGTCTGCGTCCTTCCTACTTCCCCTTCACCGAGCCAAGTGCCGAAATGGACATCAGCTGCAACATCTGCGGCGGCAAGGGCTGCCCCTTCTGCAAGCACACGGGTTGGGTAGAAATTTTGGGATGCGGTATGGTAGATCCGAATGTATTGGAGCTGAACGGAATAGACAGCAAAGTGTATAGCGGATATGCCCTGGGTATGGGTATCGAACGCATCACCAACTTAAAATACCAAGTGAAAGACCTTCGTATGTTCTCTGAAAATGACACACGCTTCTTGAAAGAATTCGAGAGCGCTTACTAAATATAGTGAATAACGGTTAGTGATTAGTGATTAATAAGTTGCGCATTTTCAGCATATCATTAATCACCCATCACTAACCACTCATCGCTAACCACTATTTTTCGCTATGGCAAAAGACAAACTTGTAACCTCCGGCTATTGCCTTATCCTGGCTGCCAATTTCCTTTTGTATTTTGCCTTTTATCTGATACTACCGGTTCTTCCATTCTACCTAACTGAGGTATTCCATACCGGAAATGCAGCAGTAGGTGTCATCTTGTCATGCTACACCATTGCCTCGCTCTGCATACGCCCATTTTCGGGATACCTGCTCGACACACTGGCCCGCAAGCCTCTTTATCTGGTGGCATATTTCATCTTTATCACCATTTTCGCAGGTTACATGTTAGCGGGAGTCCTATCTTTATTCATCATGTTGCGGGTTGTCCACGGTCTTGCATTTGGAATGGTGACTGTAGCAGGAAATACAATTGTGATTGACATTACCCCTTCATCTCGTCGCGGCGAAGCCGTAGGATATTATGGACTGATGAACAACACAGCCATGAGCTTCGGTCCGATGATTGGCCTTTTCATGCATGACATCTATTCCTTTGAAACGATTTTTGCCTGCTCGCTCATATCGGGAACTATCGGTTTTGTTGCCGCATGCCTCGTCAAGACCCCACCCAAACAACCAGTCAAACGAGAACCTATCTCATTGGACCGCTTTGTGCTGCTGAAAGGTATCCCGGCAGGAATCGCACTGCTATTGCTCTCCATACCATATGGCATGACAAGCACTTATGTAGCCATGTATGCCAAAGAAATAGGAATTACCTTGAATTCCGGATTGTTTTTTACTTTTATGGCCGTCGGCATGGCAGTGTCCCGTATGTTCTCCGGCAAACAAGTGGATAAAGGACGTATCACCCAAGTCATAACTTTAGGACTATATCTGGTATGTAGCTGTTTCTTCATATTGTCCGCTTGCGGACTACTGATGAAGACCGTCCCGGAACTGACAAACATATTGTTTTTTATGGTTGCCCTCCTATTGGGAGTAGGCTTCGGGACGATGTTCCCCGCCTTCAATACGCTGTTCGTAAACCTGGCCCCCAACAACCAGCGCGGAACAGCCACCTCTACCTACCTGACTTCATGGGATGTAGGCATTGGTATAGGTCTGACAGCAGGAGGTTATATCGCACAGATTACCTCATTCGATATGGCATATTTTTTCGGAGCCTGCCTCACGGTTATCTCCATCTTCTATTTCAATCTGAAAGTATCTCCTCACTATCATAAAAACAAATTAAGATGAGAAAGAAAGAGCGTTATGAAAAAATCCTTGCTTGGTTTAGGGAGAACGTTCCCGTAGCCGAAACAGAGTTGCATTATGACAATCCGTTCGAGCTGTTGATAGCAGTTATTCTCTCTGCACAATGTACGGACAAACGCGTCAATATGATTACCCCCGCCCTTTACCGGGACTTCCCTACTCCCGAAGCACTCGCCGCTACTACTCCCGACGTGGTATACGAGTATATCCGCAGCGTCTCCTATCCCAACAACAAAGCTAAACATCTTGTAGGCATGGCACAGATGTTGGTGAAAGAATTCAACAGTGAGGTACCCGATACCCTTGAAGAACTGGTAAAACTGCCCGGCGTAGGCCGCAAAACAGCCAATGTCATCCAATCCGTTGTTTTCAATAAAGCGGCTATGGCAGTAGACACACACGTGTTCCGCGTCAGCCATCGCCTGGGTCTCGTATCAGATAAATGTACAACTCCGTTCAGTGTCGAAAAAGAATTGGTAAAACATATACCGGAAACAGACATCCCCATAGCTCACCACTGGCTTATCCTGCACGGTCGCTATGTATGCCAGGCACGTACTCCACAATGTGATACCTGCGGTTTGCAATTAATGTGCAAATATTACTGCCAGAAATATAAAGTTAGCAAAGAGAGCGGCAAAGACAAAGAATAAACAACGGTTTCATAGCAAAAAAAAGAAATAAATGCTAACTTTGCGCTCACTAAAAAGAAATTAGTAACACTTTTAAATAAAATAGAGTATTATGACAATTGATCAATTTAACTTTGCCGGAAAAAAGGCATTCGTTCGTGTGGACTTCAACGTACCCTTGGACGAAAACTTCAACATTACAGATGATACCCGTATGCGTGCCGCTCTTCCTACATTGAAGAAGATTTTGGCCGATGGCGGTAGTGTAATTATCGGTTCTCACCTCGGTCGTCCGAAAGGCCCGGCTGACAAGTTCTCCTTGAAGCACATTCTGAAGCATCTCGAAGAGTTGTTGGGTGTTGAGGTGCAATTTGCTAACGACTGTATGGGCGAAGAAGCTGCCGTAAAGGCTGCTGCTCTGCAACCGGGTGAAGTGTTGTTGCTCGAGAACCTCCGTTTCTACGCTGAAGAGGAAGGCAAACCCCGCGGTTTGGCTGAAGATGCTACAGACGAAGAAAAGAAGGCTGCCAAAGCTGCTGTTAAGGAAAGCCAGAAAGAATTCACCAAGAAATTGGCTTCTTATGCAGATTGCTATGTAAACGACGCTTTCGGTACCGCTCACCGTGCACACGCTTCTACTGCATTGATCGCTAAATATTTCGACAAGGACAACAAAATGTTCGGTTACCTGATGGAAAAAGAAGTAAAGGCTGTTGATAAAGTTTTGAACGATATCCAACGTCCGTTTACTGCCATCATGGGTGGTTCCAAAGTTTCTTCCAAGATTGAAATCATTGAAAACCTGCTGAACAAGGTAGACAACCTGATTATTGCCGGCGGTATGACTTATACTTTCACCAAAGCCATGGGCGGCAAAATCGGTATTTCTATCTGCGAAGATGACAAACTGGATTTGGCTCTTGACCTGGTGAAGAAAGCAAAAGAAAAAGGCGTAAACCTTGTTTTGGCTGTTGATGCCAAGATTGCCGATTCTTTCTCCAACGATGCCAACACCAAGTTCTGCCCGGTTGACGAAATTCCTGATGGCTGGGAAGGTCTTGATATCGGTCCTGAGACTGAAAAGATCTTTGCAGATGTCATCAAGAACTCCAAGACTATCCTTTGGAACGGTCCGACGGGTGTATTCGAATTCGAGAACTTCACTCACGGTTCACGCGCTGTAGGCGAAGCTATCGTAGAAGCTACCAAGAACGGTGCTTTCTCACTCGTAGGTGGCGGTGACTCTGTAGCTTGTGTCAACAAGTTCGGCTTGGCAAGCGGCGTGTCTTACGTATCTACCGGTGGCGGTGCATTGCTTGAAGCAATCGAAGGAAAAATCCTTCCGGGTATCGCTGCTATCAACGAATAAAAACAAGCAAAATAACACCCAAAGGCAGCTCTTTGAAAAAAGGGTTGCCTTTTTTACTACTATCCATCCCTATAATGAGACGAATTCTACTATCCTGCATCCTTTTATCAGCCACATGCATCCTGAAAGCACAAGATGCTTGTCTGAATGATGTAGTCAACACTTTAAAAGACCGCATTTCACTCTCCGGCTATGCCCAAGTGGGATATACATACGATGATGCGGGCGAAGGTACCAGCAATACTTTCGATATAAAGAGAGTTATCTTTATGGCGCGCGGTAAAATCACCGATAAATGGTCGGCTTACTTCATGTACAGCTTTGCCAATACCGGAAAAATTCTGGAAGCCTACACGGAATACCGCTTTCTCCCTCAACTCACAGCACGTATCGGACAGTTCAAAACCATGTATACCATTGAGAACCCGATGTCTCCCTGCTTTGTCGAATTAATAAACTGTTATTCTCAAGCCGTCAATTACCTGGCCGGTATCAATGGCAGTGATCCGTTGTATGGCTCTGCAAGCGGTCGTGATATGGGATTGTTAATTTATGGAGACTTGTTCGACTCTCTGATGACTTATAACCTTGCCATCATGAACGGACAAGGCATCAACCTAAAAGATAAAAACAATCAGAAAGATATTGTAGGCAGCCTTATGGTACATCCATTGAAATGGTTGTCCGTCGGCGGTTCCTTTATTAAAGGGAAAGGATGCGCCGTAGCCGTTTCTTCCATTAATCCAGACATAGCCATAGGAGAGAATTACACCCGAAACCGCTGGTCGGCAGGTGCCACCATCAAAACAAAATCCGTAGATGTACGTACAGAATACTTGGCCGGAAAAGACGGACACGTTAAAAGTGACGGTTACTATGCAACCGTATCTGCCCATGTGCTTCCCAAATTTGACGTAATAGCCTCTTATGACTATTTCAACAAAAATAAAACTATTTCCGATAAACAGACCAATTATGTAGCAGGTGTACAGTATTGGTTCTATCCCAAATGCCGTCTGCAAGCCCAGTATACATACTGTAACCGCCATAAAGGAGAAAACTCAAACCTGCTTCAAGCACAGTTGCAAGTTCGTTTCTGAGCTGGGGAAATGGAAATTTATGAACTTTTTGGCATCCTTTTTGTAGTTTTATAAGATACATACCCAAAAAGAGACTGATTTATGAACGAACAAGCCATACAAGAACAATATCAGCATATCGTTACTCTACTCAAGCAGCAACGGCTGAAGGAAGCACAATCCCAACTGGAAGCCTTTCTTTGGAACAGCGGTGACTGGACACTCCGCAACCGCTTGGAACAAGCTCAGACATCCTATCAGTACATGCTGCAATACATGCGCCAAGGAATCGACGATCCTGAACGTCAGAAACTATATCGCCAGATCCTGACCGAAACTTGGGAAGTCGCTGACCAGGCACGTCTGTCTCTCCTTGACGGAGTTTCCACGCACTATTACCATTCCTTGCGCAATAACCGGGAACGCCTCCCCAAAGAATACAATATTGCCGCACTACAGAAGGTATTGGAATCTTTCCCTGATGACCTGGCCGTTTGTCAGCTGATGCCGGATAACCAAGGCATGGACGCCGTACTGCAACGGCACGAACAAACCGCCCAGGTTCTTTTCCTTTCCACATGGAGCAACAGCGACTGGTCTGCAGAAGACGAACAGCAAGCCAAAGGATTACTGGAATCAGAAATGCTTCCCGTCAATGATTTGTGCCTGTTCACCAGTGCCGTCATGCTCAGTCTGATGGAATGCTTCGATACCCGCAAATTCTCATGGTTGCTGGACGCCGTAACGCATGCAAATACGCAAGTAAACCAACGGGCGTTGGTAGGTATCGCTTTCGCACTTCTTTTTCATCCCACCCGTCTGTCGCTTTATCCCGAATTGACAGCCCGCCTTTCCCTGCTCAACGAAGACAGCAGTTTCGGCAAGCAACTGAACCGTATTTACATCGAGCTACTCCGTAGCCAGGAAACGGAAAAAATAGACAAAAAGATGCGTGAAGAAATCATTCCGGAGATGATGAGGAATGTGAACATCATGCGTAACATGAAGTTCGGTTTTGAAGAGAACCCTGAGGAAAACGATCTTAATCCGGATTGGGAGAAAGCTTTTGAAAGTTCCGGACTGGGAGACAAGATACGGGAGATGAACGAATTACAGCTGGAAGGCGCTGACGTCTATATGAGTACGTTTGCACAACTCAAGACTTATCCGTTCTTTAAGGAACCGTACAACTGGTTCTATCCGTTCGACATGCATCACTCCAGCATCATCAAGGAATTCGGATTCAAGCCTACCGGAGATAATGCCATCCTCTCCCTTATCCTCCAATCCGGTTTCTTCTGCAATAGTGACAAGTATTCCCTTTGCTTTACAATGGCACATATACCACAGTCACAGCGTACGATGATGCTCAGCCAGATGACTTCCCAGGATTTGGATGCACTCATGGACGAAAGCAAATCTTCCGCTTTACGGCAGTATGCCGAACGACCGGATGTCATCAGCAACCAGTATGTCCACGACTTATACCGTTTCTTCAAGTTAAGCCAGCGCAGACACGAGTTCCGTGACATCTTCAAGGAAGAGATTGCCCTGCACCGTATCCCGGCACTCAAAGATATTCTGTGCAAACCCGAGCTGCTGATTACCATCGCCGATTTCCACTTCCGCAAAGAACACCCGGCAGAAGCATTGGAGCTTTATAAGGAATTGATAGCCTTGAACCATGCAAATGCAGACATTTTCCAAAAGGCTGGCTATTGCCTGCAAAAGGAAAAGAGGTATAAGGAAGCGATAGACGCCTACCTGAAAGCCGATGTACTAAAGCCCGACCATGTCTGGACAATCCGCCATCTCGCTACGTGCTACCGGCAGATAAGGGACTTTGCCTCTGCACTGGAATACTATAAGAAAGTGGAGGCAATCCAGCCGGAAAGCCATAATGTCCTTTTCTACGCCGGAAGCTGCCTTGCCGAACTGGAAAGATATGAAGAGGCTCTGCAATATTTCTTCAAGCTTGATTTCATCGAAAGCAATTGTATCAAAGCATGGCGTGCTATAGGCTGGTGTTCGTTTGTCAACGGCAAGTATGAGCAAGCAATGAAGTATTACGAAAAGATACTCGCCTCCAAACCACTCGCGGCAGACTATCTCAATGCCGGACATGTTGCTTGGAGAACGGGCAAAATAGAAAAAGCTGCAGAACTTTACAGTAAAGCAGCTTTGGAATATGGCGGGCAGGAGATTTTTAGAGAAATGTTCGGTAAAGACAAAGAAACACTTGTCAGACAAGGAATCAGTGAAAAAGATATCCCTCTAATGATGGATCTGGTTTAGATCTCCAACAACTCCCTGTACAGTCTCTGTACGGGGAGCCCCATTATATTATAGTAACTCCCGGATATGTTTTCCACCCCAATGAATCCAATCCACTCTTGTACACCATAAGCTCCGGCTTTATCCATGGGTTGGTATTTGTCCACATAATAGGCAATTTCCTCTTCGCTCAGTTTAGCAAAACGCACTTCTGTTGCCGCTGCAAAACTGCGTTGCCACTCAGTGGTAGTGATGCATACACCGGTAAACACTTCATGGGTACGTCCGGACATGTCGCGCAACATCTGCATAGCTTCTTCCCTATTCTTGGGTTTTCCGAGAACTTGTCCATCCAGCCAGACAATGGTATCTGCTGTAATCATCAATTCGTCCGGATGCATCATATCACGGTAGGCATCTGCCTTTTCCCTGGATATGTAGAGAGGAATATCCGCTCCCCGCAACGTTTCGGGATAAGACTCGTCCACATCGGGCAAAGTTCTTACTTCATATTCCACTCCCAAACCAGCCAGCAATTCTTTCCTTCGCGGAGAGTTAGAGGCAAGAATCACCTTATATTTCTTCAGATTATCCAACATCAGCCTACTATATTACAAAAGCGAGCCGCCTCACTTTAATTATTAATTTTTAATTATTAATTTGCCTGCCATCCTACCAACCAAAAGCTTTTTCATCTGCCATCCAAAGCCCTTGCACTTTCAATACCTGTTCCACAATGTCGCGACCACAGCCATAACCGCCTTCTGCATACGAAATATAGCGAGCCACAGCCTTTACCTCAGGCACAGCATCCTTAGGACAACATGGCAAACCACACTCACGCATCACCTCTAAATCGGGAATATCATCACCTACATACAATATTTCCTCGTCCTTCAAGCCATGACGGTCACGGAAGTCATGGTAATCATGGATTTTAACAGAAGAACCCATATAGATATTTCCATCCTCAAAACCTAAAGAGGTAAAACGCTTGCGGACTGCTTCTGTACGTCCACCCGTAATTATACCCAGCAACACACCTTGCTTAGCAGCCAAATGCAGGGAATAACCATCCTTTATGTTGACCGTACGCAGAGGTTCACCCTCCGAACTCATAGGGATAACATTGGCACTCAGCACACCGTCCACATCAAAAACAAGGGCTTTTATCTTTTTCAAATCATAGTTTATGGTACTCATTGCACTTTTTTCTTGTTCATTATAATATACCTATATACAGCAAAACATTAGTTCAAAAGAGGCAAGCATCGGCATCCGGTTATCTTATTGCCAACCGATGTATATTCTCGCTAATCTCCCGATATAGTTCCAGCATTTGCGGCTCATCGGCAAGCATCCGCAGATGCTCGTCAATGACATTCTCATCATAGCGCACAGCCGGTCCTGTCTGTGCGGCAAGCGGTTCCAGCTCATGCACCTTGCGGGCCGTCTCGTCTATCAAGGGGAGCATTGCCTCGAACGGCAACCCGTACTTTTTCAGCAGTTCAGCAGCCAACACATACATGTGATTGGTAAAATTGCACGTAAACACAGCCGCCAGATGCAAACTCTTGCGCTGCTCAGAACTTGCTTCATACACTTTTTCCGATAGGGCGGAAGCAATGTCCTTCAGAAGCTGCACATCCTCTTCCGAGTTGCTTTCCACAAAACACGGTATCTGTCCAAAATCCACTTCACGCTGCTTACTGAAAGTCTGCATCGGATAAAGCACTCCATAACGCGCAACATGCCCCTGCCAAATATTCATAGGAATACTGCCGGCTGTATGCACCCATAAAGCATTCTCCTTTCCAGAAACAATCTGGGGTAATAATTCTACAAAAGCCGCGTCCTTCAGCGAAACGATATAAAGCTGCGCCTCCTTCGTAACCGCCTGCAGCTCCGTGGTATATGCAGCTTCCACCGTCTGTGCCAATCCCTGCGCCGATCTTTTGTACGGCTGTAGACCTGCACAATACGAAACCCTTTCCGATAAAGAGCCTTTGCCAGATTAGTAGCCAGATTTCCGGCACCGATAAAGGCAATGGACGTATCTTCTATACTTCTTCCTGCCATACGCTTATCTTGTTGCCAACCAATACAGAATAGTCCCTAATACCAGCAACGCCAACGGCAGCAGATAAGCGGACATCGTACCGAGTAAGGCAGTTATCAACCCGAAGTTCAATATCAGCCACAAACCTATCAATACCAATCCCACTGACTTGTCATGCTTGAACAGCAGAAAAATCACTGCGGTATACAATAGAAAATTATCCTTATTCATCACCCACGGCAAGCCGATTGCAGAAAAATGCACCAATTTGTCCACCAAGTAAAGAATGCCGAATACAATCAGTGTGATGGCAGTGGCCTTATATGTATCACGGTTATTGTTTGCTTTTGCTGCACTCACTGTTACTTTCCTCCGTACTTATTGATATGTATCTTTTCCCACTGCAGATTGTCTTCGTTGAAAGGCTTGCGCTCCATCCCCTTATGGCCGATAGCAATAACACTAAGCACCTGCAACTGCAAAGGAATATCCAACACCTCGTGCACATACTCGCCGGAAGGCATACCGGAAGCCGTAAAACGTTCGCGCACCTGCACCCAGCAGCTTCCCAGCCCCATATCTTCGGCCTGAAGTTGCAGGTAGATGGAAGCAATGGAGGCATCTTCTATCCACACATCGCTTGCCAGCGGGTCGGCAACAACCACTACAGCCAGTGCCGCATCGGCAATGAACTGCGATGCCTGCTCCTTGCAATAGGACAATTCCTTCAATTTATCCTTCTCGTCCACCACTATGAACTGCCATGCATTGCTACGCTTCGACGTGGGTGCCATCAAAGCAGCTTTCATCAAAGTGACGACTTGTTCTTGTGTCAATTCTTCTTCTGTAAACTTCCGCATGCTGCGGCGTGCTTTTATCAATTCACTGAAACTTTCCATAATGATTTTATGTGCTAATATGCTAATGTGCACATCGACACATTAACAATAATTTTTGCAAAGATACGAGATTATTTTTTAAATTTGCAGGCCATGCCCCTCAAACTCACTACATATTACCGTGGGAGCAAGGTTCCTGACCTGCCAGGCACCAACACCTTCCATTCCACAGAGTTGTTCCGAATCTACGAGGCAACTCCGGGGTATACCCCCATACTCATTGTGGCATCCGAAGATGACAAGCCCGTTGCGAAACTGCTTGCCGCCATACGTAAAAGTGTCCGCATGTTTCCACCCGGCATCATCAAAAGATGTGAGGTGTACGGTACGGGAGAATATTTCAATAACGAGGCAGACAAAGAGATTATCTTCAGTGACATGCTGCAAAGGCTTACCAATGAAGCATTGCGCGATTCTTTTCTCATCGAGTTCCGCAACCTGGAAAATGCCATGTTCGGATACAAATCTTTCCGGGACAACCAATACATCGCCATCAATTGGCTGCGGGTGCGCAACTCGCTGCACAGCGTCGAAAAGGTGGAAGAGCGTTTCAGCCCGTCACGTATCCGGCAAATAAAGAAAGGGCTCAAAAACGGCGCCCAAGTGCGGGAAGCACGTACCAAAGAGGAGATTCTCTGTTTTGCCCAGATGTTGCGCCACGTATATTCTTCCAAGATACGGCGCCACTTCCCCAGCATCAAGTTCTTTCAGCATCTCGAAAACCAGTTGACAAAAGGGCAGCAAAGCAAAATCTTCATCGTCATTTATAAGGAGAAGATTATCGGTGGCAGCGCATGCATTTATTCAGATGACAGCGCCTATCTATGGTTCTCTGGTGGCATGCGCAAGACTTATGCCCTGCAATATCCGGGGATTCTTGCCGTATGGAAAGCACTGGATGATGCCAAACAACGCGGATACCGCCACTTAGAGTTCATGGACGTGGGACTTCCCTTCCGCAGGCATGGCTACCGTGAGTTCGTTCTCCGCTTCGGGGGAAAACAAAGCAGCACCCGACGCTGGTTCCGTTTCCGTTGGAACTGGCTGAATCGGGTGCTGATAAAGATGTATGAATGATTTTTACCGAAATTAGAAATTAGTGTAGACTACATATCCATGAGCCGGTACATTGACCTGTGTATTTATTGTTTCACTCTTTCCGGTAAAATAATTGGTCCAGTTACCAGCTGTTGCCGGGAAAGCTACATCAACCGCATTATGCGTAAAGTTGCCCATAACAACCAGCTGCTTGCCCGTTACACTTTCTACCAACAATGAACGACCGTTGTCCCAATCAGAAACTCCGACCTTCCATGTCAAGATGGCACTTGAATCGAACAATTCCGGATGGGCGTTACGCAATTTCATTAAATCCGCATAAACATCGTGCAGCTCCTTGCGGTTAGTATTCTCCAGATACTCCCAATGCAACGGTTTCCTGCCCGTACGTCCATTCTCCTCAATGGAAATGTCATATCCCATCTCTCCAAATTGCCAAACCATCTTAGGACCTGGAACAGTAAGGAAGAATGTAGTGTTCAGCGCCAACTGATTCATGCGAGCATCAAGGTCGGTTTTCAGTATACCTTCACCCCATTGCGACTGTTTGTAAGCTGCGCGTTCTTCATCATGACTTTCCATAAAACCTACCCATGCAGGTGTTTTCTCATAAAGGCTGCTAAAAGAACTATTTTTAGCATATCCCATAGCCGACTGACAATAGGCATTATTCAGGTTGCGCCATAAGTGCATGCCATCTGCAGCCAGTTCATTTTCTTCCTTTGAATCACAGAAATGCTCCAGGATAACATAAGAGCCCTCTTTCACTTCCTTGATGGCAGCATTATAATCCTTTAGGATAGCAATGCGACTTGCATCGTAATTGGATGCCGTGCTTTCAGTACAAGAAGTCTGTGTGAATCCTTTCGTCAGGTCAAAGCGGAACCCATCCACCTTATATTCCTTCAACAAGAATTGCAGATTGCGCTTCACAAACTTACGCACTAACGGGCTTTCATGATTGAAGTCATGGAACACACTATAAGGATGAGGTGCTTCCACATTGAAATATGGATTATTCTTTGCAGTCTTATCACCATCCCAATAAAGTTTAGCCAGCGGATTGTTTCCTGTAGCGTGATTATAGACCACATCCAGAATAACTGCCATACCCGCCTCATGGCAAGCGTCAATAAACTGCTTATACATGGCCTTTGTGCCATAAGCCTTATCCATCGCAAAAAAGAAGCAAGGATTATACCCCCAACTGTCGTTTCCGTCAAACTCCTGCACCGGCATCAGTTCGATGGCATTGACTCCCATAGCCTTCAGATAAGAAAGCTTGCCCATTGCACCATTGATGTCGCTGGAGGCGGTAAAGTCACGTAGATGCAATTCGTATATCACCAATTGCTCAGGATTTGCTATTTTAAAGTCATTGACCTTCCAGTTATAACTGTCTTTCTGTATCTTGAAGGTCGAAACGATTCCTACTCCTCCCTCAGGATAAGCCATACTTTCGTTATAGGTAGAAGCCGGAATATATTTATCATTATCAGGATCAAGAATCTTTTCCGTATAGGCATCAGCCAGGCGAACCACTTCACCCGCCTTCGTACCTACATAATATTGGAAAGCATACTCTTTGCCAGCATCCAGCCCCGCCAACGTAATCCACCAACATCCGGAAGCATCATCACGATACATCTGCGATTTTTCGTCATTGCCCAATGTCCAGTTATTGAAGTCGCCCACTACATGGGCAAAGTCCTTATGATTCCCATTCGCATCTTTGTCATAAAGTACCAGTGTCACCGTAGAATTATCCACTACATTGATACCCTCGACCATACCGGCCGGCACTGCTGCAGTTTTAATTTCACCAGGAACAAAACCTCATATTTTGTGTCGGTCACCTCAACAAAGGAATCCGATTCTATCCCTTTCTTATTGCCGTCTGCACTGCGAATCACTATTCCGAGCCGGTTCACCGGTGTCTTCCCGCTTCCAAACCATTCCCGGATATTCGGGCTCAGCGTAATGCTCCATACGTTGGCTTCGGTTGAAGTCATCTTACATTTATCCTTGTTTTCCGTCCACTCTGCCGGAACGAACAGCCAAGTTCCTTCACTGACCACACCAATATGCACATACACATCTCCTTTATGCCCATAGAGAGCAGACTTTGCATCCGCTTTAAAAGTAATTACAAGGGACTGGTCGGCATCCGGTGCTGCCGGTGTAAAACTCAAACCATCCGGAGCTACAATCGCATTGGCAGCTGAGTGCAGATATTTCTTTCTTCTTCGAACCGGATACAATATTCAATTGTGCCGTCCGCGCTTTCCCTGTCTCATTCTTGCCGACAGAAACCATAATCGTAGCTTTCCCGGACGTACCTTTTGCCGGACTGATGTTGCACCAACCGGTATCTTCACCACTCAGCTCGGCTGTCCACTGCTGCCCGGCCTCAAAACTGACGCTTTGCGAAGAAGCAGCTTCACCAAAGCTAAAACCTTGCTCAAAGATTGATTCACTACCAGAAGCAGGGGTCAAATACTCCTGTAACTCCTCTTTATCGTCACTACATGCCGTGAATGCCAGCACTAAACTGAAGCATATTAAATGCCATAAAACAGAAATCTTACGTTGATTGATAATTTTCATAATATGAAGTATTCAAAGTTATCACTTCACAAATATAGCCGGAAAAGAAAGGGCAAACCGATTAACGCAAGAGAAAAGTAGCAGCAAGCTTACGGAAACGTTTGCATGGCAAGCAAATGTTCCCGTACCACCATGTTTTATGAAAGCTGAATGACAAACTTTTGTAGCCAATCAACCTACTTCCTCGCAGATACGCATTTCCATACCTTTATACACCACCACAATCTTATGCAACCGGGTGGCGCCGATGCCACGCTTCACCGTTTCCGTATCGGCATAGCGGTCGGCCTGGGCGATGGCTTCCCGGCGAAGTTCCTCCACACGGGTTTCGGAATCCTTATACTTGGCATATTTCAGTTCTACGATGTAGCTGTGCTTCATGTCGGAGTAGATTTCCAGCATCGGGCAGAGGAAAATATCTACATAACCTTCCTGCGTGTCCTGCTCGGAGACGGGACGGTAGAAACGGTTCTGCGCAGTCATGGCAAGGGTGAAGCCGTGGACGAAGGACTCGCCTTTCTGCTTGTCGCGCTGCGAGGCATAGCGGTGCAGGCAGTCGGCAATGTAGCCGAAGTAGGATTGCCAGTCGCCGTCGTAAGCCAGAGCCGAGGAAAGTTCGCTCTTTTCGTAACTGCTGAAACTCAGGTCGGCATCGTCGTAAGTATTCAGCAGATAGGTATAGAGCTGTTCCTGCACCACCATGTTGGGGATGGTGAGCCTTGCCTTTCCCTTATACGTGCCGCTGATGGTGAGCATTCCGAAGTAGTAGAGCAGACTGATGAAGTTGTCGGGATTGGTGATGCTGACGGCAGGGAAGCTGTCTTTCAGTTCACCGGTGATGAAGCCTTGACTCACGAGAGTCTGTATGACGGAAGCATCGTGGGCAAACTCCTTGTCCTTGCGGATGAGCATACGCAGTTTCTCGTAGTCAATGCGGATGTTGCTCTCTATCATGTTGCGTGGTGCTTTGCCATCATCAATGTAGTTCTTGACGAAGTAAAGCACCATATTGGAGTTGTACATCGTGGTTTCACCGTAGCATTCCTGCGCGAAGCAGTAGTTGTCGTACCACGGTTTCATCATCTCTATCAACTCGTCCACGCTGTGGTGGAAGGGGCTGTTTGCTGAATAATAGGCCAACATTCCGCGCACCTCCTCCTCGGTGAATCCCATCATCTGGTTGAACTTCGGCGCGAGGGAGTAGTTGGTGCCGATGTTGAAACCGCTGGTCAGGTCGTCCATCGTCACGGGGCTTACGCCGGTAATGAAGCAACGCTTGATGCTGGAATAAGTTCCTGCTTTCACCTTGTTGAAAAAAGAGCGCAGATAGCCTTCGCCATGCGTCTCATCCGTATAGCGGTGCAGGCTTTCGGGACTGGAAAGGATGGCGTTGGTGAAGTGGTCGTACTCGTCGATGAAGAGATACATATCCTGTCCGGCACGTGCGCAAGCCTGATAGAGGTAATCCAACTGCTCCACGGCTCCGCTCACCGCACGCAGTCCTTCCAGAGTATCTTGCGGAAGGAGGTCGGCGTATATCTTGCAGAAGTTCTCGAAAGTAATGCCGCAATGCGCGTCCAGCCCCTTGCGGTAGTCGTTCAGCTCGCCGCTGATGCCCGAGAAGTTGAGATAGAGCACCAGATAGCTATTGCGGCTCGGCGTGGGGTGTTGCCCGATGTACAGGTCACCGAAAAGGGCTTCGAACTTGTCGCGGGTGCGCACGTCGTAGTAGTGTTGCAGCATATTCAGCGTGAGGCTCTTGCCGAAGCGGCGCGGACGGATGAAGAAGAAGAAGCGGTCCGCCTCCTCTATCATGGGGATGAAGCGGGTCTTGTCCACATAATAATAATTGTCTTGGCGGATATCCGCGAAGTTCATCATGCCGTAGGGAAGTCTCTTTCTGCCGGGTACTATGTATTTCAATGGGTCCATCTGCTGTCCTCCTGCTATTTTTTCTATTTAATCCGTCCTTTTCTGCCGTTAACGACACAAAGATAACAAAAGAAATAAACTTTATCTTCTTCATGCCATCAGATTTTCGAGTCATTGCCCTGCTCAAGGATTACATAGGGCTATAAACAAGATGGAAAACAGCAGTAAGGTTACGGAAAATTTGCATGGCAAGCAGTTCTTTCGTTTTGTCTGCCAAGAATAACGGAATATTCAGCAGATTCGTTGTCTGTGAATTGATTCTTTTTCCATGCAAAAAAGATAATTGCCGGATAATTCGTTAGGAATCTTTCGTCGTTCTAAAGATGTCACAAAGTCTGCTTTCCATGCTGACAGATGCTTAAATACTTCTCTTCCAAACATAGCATTTCACGTTTTTGATATCAGAAACGTGAACTTTCTCACATTTCTGATATGAGTTTTGTGCAAAAACACACATTTTCGGCAGTAAGCCGAACTATTCATTTACGTGAACAATAACGCTCACTATAGTGAACTGTTGACATACAAGGTGTTTTAATACAACAAACATCTGTAATCAAGCATAGTAACGCCTTGCCCTCATGGTTACTCTCATAGCTATATGCCCGATGAATAAAGGGATGCAGTACATTATGAGAGCATGAGGGTAAAACTGCATTCAACTCTTAGCTGGCCCTGAAAATGTCTTCTGAAGCAAGACAAACAAAGTATTTGATCCGCAACGCAATCATAATTCAAGCATAAGCACTTCTTTCGGTTGTAGTCGGATAATTGCTCCTAACTTCACATCAGTATCTGTCAGCACATTCCTTGCATCGGTTTTATTTCCTATTACCTCCTTATAATGAGCCAAATCCCAATCGACCTCTTTATTTACCCCATTCATCACGACCAATATACTTTTCCCATTGTACGAACGTTCATATACATATATATTGTTGCGAGGCATAAAGTGCTTCATCTTGCCTTTGGAAATAACATCATTCCCCTTACGCCAATGCAGTAACTTTTTCATAAAACCGAAAGCTTCTTGCTGTATAGCCGTTCTCCCACTCTCTTCGAAAACACTGAGTGCATCTTCTTTCCATCCTCCCGACATATCCGGACGTATATATCCAAAATCAATTTTTGTAGTACCAGTCATCAACAGTTCCTGCCCATAATACAATTGCGGAATGCCAGGAATTGTCAATAACAAGACAACTGCCTGCTTATAGGCATCCAAAGAACTCGGAGTTTCCAATAAGAAACGATCAGAATCATGGTTCTCAAGCAAACGCATCACATTATTAATATCAGAATAGCAAAAGTCATAAGCCAAATGTTCAAAAACGAGTTGCAGACCGGTATTCCAGGAGGTTTCTTCATGAAAAGCCTTACTTGCCACTTCCCTTAAACGGAAATCCATCACAGACTTTAGTCCCGTATCGGCCTTCTCATTAACCAAACTGCCTTGTTGCCAATATGCAGCACCAACCGTATTATTAGGAATCATCACTTCGCCCACAATATTGAAATTGGGATACTCCTCAAACACTTCTCGACACCAACGTACCATCATGTCCGGATCGGGATATACATATGTATCTTGACGTACACCATCCAAATTGGCATATTCAATCCACCATATTGAATTCTGAATTAAATAATCAGCCACAAAATGATTCCTCTGATTCAAGTCGGGCATTGTGGGAACGAACCAGCCATCTGTCATCTCCTCCTTATCTATATCCGAGGCGTAAGGATCAAAAAAGACGGTTTTATCATGATTGGTCTCAACATATTTGTCCTTATCCCAATTATTAAACCAATTATGCATTGGCGGGTCAAGCAACCAAGGATGCTTGCTTCCACAATGATTGAAGACCATGTCCATTATCAATTTCATTCCACGCCGATGCAGGCACTCTGCCAACCGGACATAATCTTCATTTGTCCCCAACCGAGGGTCTATTTTATAATAATCAGTTGCGGCATAACCGTGATAAGAACCTTCTCCCATATCATTTTCCAACACGGGTGTTGTCCAGATGGCAGTAACTCCCAAACTATCCAAATAATCAAGATGTTGCATAATACCCGCCAAATCACCGCCATGCCGGGCATTGACATCTTTACGATTTACAGCATAGGGATAATTCATTTTTATTTGGTCATTGCTTTCATCGCCATTAGCAAAGCGATCCGGCATCAATAGATAAACAACATCAGAAGAATTAAATCCAACCTTTTCATCACCATTTCCTTGACGTTGTTTCAATTCATAAGAGCAGTTCAGTTTCTTCTTTCCTTTCACAAACTCAATATCGAACTTCCCCGGCATTGCCTCTTCCACATCTAAGTATAATACCAGATAGTTGGGGCTTTCCATTGGATGCACACTTTTCAGCACAACTCCCGGATAATTAATGACAGGTTTGTAAGCGCCTATATCATCACCATAAACCATCAATTGCAGTTGGGGATTTTTCATACCGCACCACCAAAAGGCCGGTTCTACTTTTATTGAAGATGTGGATTTTACTTCCACCAAATCAGCAGAAGATAAACCTTGCCATGCAGCGCTCCATTGGCACAAGCATAAAGCGAATAATGCAATAAAATATCTGGTTTTCATATCTATTTTAGATTTGCGCGTTCATTATAATTAGAATACAATTCAATCCATTGACGACTTTGGATGAAGTTAACGGATAAACCCACTGAATTCCTTCATCGCCGGAAGCGATTTACCAGTGCGATTATCAAAAAGCCCCCGATTCAGCCAACCTTCCGTCACCGTATTTCCGCAGGCATTTTCTTCGGGAAACCACCAGAATAGGCCGGTCACGTTGGCATGACGGCGCAATTCGGCTACCAGTTCGTGAGTAAAGATACGTTGCCCTTCAGTGCTGATGGGATAAAACTCAGAATACTGGTCCGCACTCTTTGCCCATTGGTCTTTCTCATGCGAATAATAGGCGGCAGTTTCCACAATCATGACTTCCTTATCGGGAAAATTTACAGCGAGAGAATCGAGCGTAGCACCAAGAACTCCCACCGCTTTGTGCCACATAGGATAATAACTAAGTCCGATAACATCATAATCGAGCTGTCGCAAATGGTTATAATAAGATTTCGTCTTGTCCCATTCGCCCGCCTTCTCTGTATGAATAATAATCTTTGCCCGTGGACATACTTCACGGCAGGCCTTGGCACCACTCTCCAATAGTTTTACAAGTATGTCCCAGTTATCCTTTCCAAGCGGCTCCACCTTCGCCGCAGGCCACATCATCCCGTTGGTTATCTCATTCCCCACTTGTATCAAGTCGGGGCATGCACCGGCTTTCACCATCACTTCAAGGCTTTTTCTGGTATATTGATAGACACTGTCGGGAAGCGATGCTACACCGCTATTTTTCCAACGATACGGCATGAACTGCTTGCCAGGGTCGGCCCACGTATCAGAATAGTGGAAGTCAAGCATAAACTGATACCCGGCTTTTTTTATTCTTTGCCCCAGTTTCATCACATAATCCAAATCTTGACACACGCCTTCTCCCTTATGCTCTGCCGAAGCCCTGTCCGGTTCCACAAACAAACGTACACGAATGGCATTCCAACCTTCTTCCTTGAAATATTCGAGGGGAGCGACAGCTTTTCCTGCTTCGTCACGATATACGGTTCCTGCTTCTTCGTAACTTGGCAACAAAGAGATGTCCCCACCAAGAAGACGCTGCTGTGCATGAATTCCCAAGCACAATACAAACAGAAAAAACAAAGTGGACATTAATCTAAAAGTCTTCATATCAATATCTGTAAATGATTGTTTAACGAAAACATAAAAGCCCTCTTCCTCGTATTTTCCATTGCGAGAAAAAGGGCTTTATTCTTATTTAAAAAAAAGATTATTTGAAAGAACCTATGCCGTCAGTAAAGTTCAAGTAAGCTTTCTGACCGGCAGCAACCTTTACTCGTTCTTGATCATTACCACTACCACGATATACAATCTTTCCATCGAGAACGATGAATTCAGTCTTCCACCAGTCGTAACCGCCAAAGTTCACACACATACGCACTTCATCGGCAGCGCCAAAGGCGGGAGAAACGAATTCGCCGTCTTTTCCCGTAGGAACGGTGAACTTGTTAACGTCTGCAACCTCCCATTTACCATCAGCAGCAGTACCGCCAATCAGATAAATATTCGGAGCAAGCACATTGACTATGCGGTCGGTTGTGTTCACTACGTGCAGTAAGTACCAACCGGCATTCTTAGCTAACAGATTGGTGCCATCAGCAGTCAAGCCGGCACCGGCTTCGTCATTAATCGTTGCCTCGCCACCAAAGTCATTTCCCCAACCGGCTTGCGGAGCAAACTTAATCTGTTCGCCAGCTTCCAGATATACAATAGTCCAGAATTCGCCTTCGGCACTATGAATCGGAGTTAACTGTTTCCATGTATCACCCCAACCATAGTTGCTGCCGGTCATAAAGAGGTCGATTGTCTTGATGGCAACTTTAAAGCTCATGTTGACAACATCCAGCGTAACTATAAAATCATTGATGCCGCTAATGGCAGGTGCTTGTGGGCTGGGGCAAGAAGGATCGCCAACCCACGTCAGGAAGTTTTCAGTCGCCACATCGCCATCTTCGAAAGTTCCCAATACACCGGGATTGATGTCGTCGTCCCAAGAAGGATTCGTTGTATCGTAAGCACGATAGAACTTGAACCAAGACTTCTCGGCAGTAGTTGTCACAACTGCCTTGTAAAGACCATCCCCAATCTTCTCCATCACAATAGGTTCATTTGCATTCCATTTCTGGAAATCACCCATCATGCAATATCCCTTCTCACTGATAGCGGGAGTAGTAACCGGAGTCAACTTCACCTGTGCAGTACCCGATGTAGATACAGCCTCACCGGTAGTCAATTTGGCTGCGGCATCCACATTTACATCCAGAGTACGCTCCACGTGGGCACGGCTGTTAAAAGCTTTTCGAACAGCCAAGTCAAGTTCCAACGTGTTTACCTTAACCTTCCCGTCTTTAAACGCTGCATCAATGGCGACGCCATTCACATTTACGCTTTTGAAGGCAATGGAAGCTATATTCGCATTGCTGCTTGACAATGAAGCAATCACAACCGAATCTACTTTAAGACCTTCTGCATCATCAGCGTATTTGGCATATACATCGTCCATCACAATGGCAGCGTCAGTACCCGCCGCATAATTAATCTCATATTTGGCAGCAGCATCCTCCGGAGAATTGGATTGGGGGTTAGCCCAATCCGTATAATCATCCGTACAAGCACCTAAGGTAATTCCGGCAAGGAACATACCTGCGAGTATTTGATTTTTCTTCATAATGTTTTTCTTTTAAAATAGATTATCATTCAGGTTATTTCACCTCACCCGTTTCGTTGGCATCTACACCCGGAGTACCGAACTTGACGTACAGCTTCTGGCCTGCAGCAGGAACCACACTGTAATCAGAGCCCTTGTCGTTGGCCCAGCTGTCAGGAATGTTGAGATTACGCCAGAATACATTACCTTCGAAGAGTGTAAACTCTGTGCGCCACCACTCGAACGTACCAGCTTTTACGTAAGCGCGCATTTCGCCTCCGCCTACAAATGCCGGAGACACCCAAATGCCACTACCATCGGCAGGAGCCGTCAACTGCAAGGCAGGACTTGCTTCATCCCATCCACCGGTAGCATTACCAATGATATAAAGAGCCGCAGGATATACGGTCAGAGTATAGTCAATGGCTTCACCGTTAATCTTAGCCTTGAAGCAAAGTGTATACCAGCCACCTTTTGCAAACTTGATGTTACCACCATCATCCGAGATTCCGGCTCCGGCCTCGTCAGCGTAAGTCTTCACATCGGCATAGCCCAACCATTGTTCAGCGAAAGTACCCCATTTGAAAGCGCCTCCGTCGGCAATATATACCACTGTAAAATAATTACCGTCCAGACCGAACACACCGGCAAACGGCTTCCAAGTCTTCCAAGCTTCACCAATGTCAGAACCTGCAATGAACAACTTTTCGGGCAACGTGATGCTCGGGGCCTGATAGGTAGCCTTCACTTGCAGTTTGATTACGTTAGAGTAGCAACTGCCCAACTCCAACTTATTCACGTTAGCATGCAAACGCACATAAAGGTCTTTCACCTCGTTAGAAGGATATTCCACACCTTCATTAGCATCCTGGAACATAGTAACTACAGCATCGTTCATTCTCTTGCCCGACACTTTGATGGAAGTAGAAGTGGAACTTGTCACTACCTTATACACAGGTTCTTCTGCGCTAAAATCGTCAAAGGAAATCTCCACATCATAGTTAACGCTCAAAGGTATACCACCATAATCCGGCTGGCTGGTAGTAAAAGTGAGTTCATCGGCAGTCAGCAAGTCCAATACATTATTGGCTGCGTTGGCAGGCATATTCAATACAAATCCTGTAGTATTTTCGTGGAATGTAGGATTGCTATCTATATCCTTCTCACAAGAGGTGACCAACACCAATGCAAGGACGGGAAGCAACATTCTTAACAATATTTTTTTCATATTATTGTTTCGATTTTAATAAATTCGACAATTATTCTATTAGTAACGCGGGTTTTGAGTCAAGTTCTTATTACCATTGATGTCATCAGCCGGAATAGGATACACGTTGAAGAAATCTTCCACGCTCTTGCCTTCGGCTACACCACCCTTGAAATCCCAGAGGTACCCATCACCTGTGAAAAGGCCAAAACGAATCAAGTCACTGCGACGACGGCCTTCCATATAGAACTCACGGCACCATTCGTCAATGATATATTGTTCGGTGATGGTGGCTGGAGTAGAAGCGCCTGCACGGTCGCGCAAAACTTTAATATCATCGCGAGCCTGCTGTGGGTCACCGCTCAAACGGAACTTAGCCTCGGCACGGGTCAGATACATTTCGGCATAACGAATCAAAGGAATGTCCACATCAGGGAATTCATTGTGTGAGGTGGCTGCACCATCTGTGCGGATATTGCTCCATTTCACGATAGAAAGACCGGAATTGAAGCCTGCAATCTGATCGGCCTGCAATTTGCGGAGTCCGCCACCGCAACCGGAATAGAACAATGCACGGTCATCATTCGCTTTCGCCTGCACATCTTTGGTTGTAGTACCTGCCGCCTTATCAAGCGCAATAATATCAGCTTCGGTAGCATCTTTGGGAGCAGCCTCAGTAGCAAGCGGACAATCCTCGATAGTAGAGAAGAATTTCTTAACCAAAGCAGCACGAGAGAAGTTACAACTCCAGCCGTTGGAAGTACCTATATAGGGCATTCCGGTGATACGAGTGGAACTTACCAAATAGTTGGCACCACTATAACACTTTGTCTTGGCACCATCTTGGCGAATGGGTAGAATGATTTCTTTCATGGCTTGTACGTTCTGATCGTTGTCGGCCATAAATACCTGTTCGTAGCCGGTATAGCCATTCTTCTCTGCTTTAGAAAGCTCGTATTTTCCATCAAGCAAGTTACAATAGTCGATAGCCTTCTGGTAATCTTTCACGGCACCTTTAGTATAAACCTCCGAGTTCAAGGCCAAACGGGCGTGAAGCATATAAGCAGCTCCCTTGTCGGCACGGCCAAAATTGGCGGAATTATTGAACTCACCCACTTCAGCAAGCTGCGGTTCTATATCGGTCAATTCCTGGTCAATCCAGTCGTAAAGGTCTTTACCGGCCTTCTCTACCGGCAACTCGTAAATGTCGTATGTAGTCTTGAAAGGAGCTTTGCCCCAAAGGTCAAGGAAATACCACAGATGAAGAGCACGCAGGAAACGAACCTCAGCACGATAAAGTTTGTAATTGGGGTCATCAGCCTTATCTTCAGTGTTAGTAAGATAGAAGTTGCAAAGTGTCACATCAAATGCCAAACGTTGGAATGTCCATTGCACACGAGGAGATGAAGCCGTCCAGTCGATATTGGTGATTTGAGGAATATCGGTGTCAGTCTGCCAAGCCCAAAGACATTCATCAGTACAGAGTTCCTGCAAATTGAATGTAGTACGGTAAAATCCACTTTCACCTTCATCACTACTGATATCGCCACTACCGGCAGGACCTTTTTGCCCTGTCAGGCCCAGCGTACTGTAAACTTTCGCCAGCAATTCCATATCTTCATAAGACGAACTGGATTGCGGGTCGATGGACGAAATATTCAAGTCGTTGATACACGACGTTGCCACTCCACCTATCAGAAGGGCGGCAAGGGCTGTTTTCAAAAATATATGTTTCATCTTTATATACATTTAACGGATTAGAAATTCAGGCTCAAGCCAATTTGAATACTGAAAGGACGTGGATAAGGATTGGAGTCGATACCGCTTGCCACTTCAGGGTCGATACCTTTGTACTTGGATATAATGAATGGATTTTGAGTAGTAACGAATGCACGGCCGGAACATGTTTCATGACCTGCGACCTTGAACAGTGCGGGGAAAGAATATCCCAAAGTAATGTTGGAGCACTTCAAGTAGGAAGCATTACGTACGAAATAGTCACTCAAATAGTTGTCGTTGCCGGCTCCTACACCTGTAAAGCCCAATGCCACAGCTTCGGGAGTAGAGTTGTGCAGAGCACTGTTGGAATACAGACCAGACTGGCTGACCACTGCACGGTTGGACAAAAAGTCATAGTAAACATAGTTACCGAGGGAAGCACGGAAAGACATGCTCAAATCCCAATTCTTATAGAGGAATTTAGTGGTAAAGCCCATGATGACATCGGCAGAGGGTTTCTTGTAGAAATAGCGGTCGCCATTGTCAATACGTCCGTTACCGTCACGGTCCACATACATACCTTCAATGGGTTTGCCATTCTCGTCATATACTTGCTGATACACAAAGAATGAATTAGTCGATTCACCTACAGTATTGGCCTGGATCAAAGTATTGTTACCACGACCGATCTTATCTCCGGCCCATGCATAATAGCCGGCTTCACCATCTACCAGGTCAGTAATCTCATTGTGATTCCAAGCGACATTATAGCTTACATCCCAAGTGAAATCTTTTGTAACAATGGGTTTTGCATTGATGGAGAATTCCACACCATAATTCTTCAACGAACCGATATTCTTGGTCAACTGAGAACCGAACTGCATACCAACAGGAATAGTGATGGAGTTCAGCAAATCCTTCGTTTCACGATAGTAACCATCAATATTAGCAGTGATACGGTTGTTCAAAAAGCCGAGGTCGAAACCAGCATTATAAGTAGTAGTAGTCTCCCACTTCAAGTCGGGGTTATAAGCCGATGGACGCATTGTACCATAGTAAGTATCACCAAAGGGATACTGGGCAAAAGAGTCGCTTGAAGTATAATGAGTTTCATAACCGAAGTCAGTTTTGATATCCTGCTGACCGGTCATACCCCAACCCAGACGAAGCTTAAACTCGTTCCACCAGGTAAACTTTTTCATAAATGCCTCTTCATTGATTTTCCATGCCAATGCCACTGAAGGGAAGTAACCCCATCTGTTGTCATCAGAGAAACGAGAGGAACCGTCGGCACGGAACGTAGCCGTAAGCATGTATCTGTTGAGTAAAGTATAGTTCAAACGGCCGAAGTAAGAAACCAAAGAACTGTGAGTGGCCCATGCCTGTTCTTCTCTCAGCTTAGCCTCATGAGGTTCACCATTGTAAGGGTCGGTACCCTGCCCGTAGTCATAACCACTGCGGTGGAAATGGCTCTCTTCACCACCAACCATAATGTCAAAGTTATGTGCACCGATTTCTTTCACATACTGGGCATAAGCATTGGCAGTGATACTATATTTATAAGTCTGAGTCACGCCGTTCCAACCGTAGTAGTTGGGGCTATAAGCATATTTAGAAGTTATATCGTCCTGCTTGCTCTCTGTGTACTGACCTCCATAACTTGCATGCAGACGCAAATCCTCAAAGCCATGTACCTTATAATCCACATCAAAATTACCCGTAAAGTCATTGGCTACAGCTTTCGTTTCTTTGAGCATCAGCAGAGCCAAGGGATTCTGGGGAGCGTTGGGGTTATTAGTATATTTCCACTCGGGATTGAGGTCCTTGGGTGCCTGCGTATGCTGGAAATAGCCGCCAAAGAAAGGAGCACGCTCATCATCAGCGTCGAAATAAACAGGCTGCGTAGGATCCATTGAGAGGGCTGCTCCTATCGCACCGCCTGCATCAGCATAACGGTCTTTTTCGTACATATACTTGGCATTAATCTTCAAATTGAGATGATTGTCAAAGAAAGAGGGAGAAAGGCTCAAGCCGACATTGGCACGACGCATCCAAGAGGTTTCGACGATACCGTCAGAAGAATTATATCCCACACTCAAACGGTAAGGCATGTTCTTCAAACCGCCGGACACCGATACATTGTGGCTGTGAGAGATGGCTGTACGGAAAATCAAGTCCTGCCAGTCGGTATTGGCCTTGCCCATACCGACTTCACCGGCTTTGTCGCCCCACATGTTATTAATAAGATCGCGGAATTCATCGCCATCAAGCACATCATACTTTTTCTGGACCATAGAGATGGTCATGTCACCATTGTAGGATACTTTGGGAGCAGATCCGCTCTTACCTTTCTTCGTAGTAATGATGATAACGCCATTGGATGCACGGCTACCATAGATGGCAGTGGCCGAAGCATCCTTCAAAACGGTGAAAGTCTCGATATCGTTCGGATTGACCATCGCCAAAGGATTACTCATGCCTTTCGGAGTTTCGTTATCGATAGTCAAACCATCGATTACAATCAGCGGGTCATTAGAAGCATTCAGAGAAGAACCGCCACGTACACGAATCTGCGCACCGGCGCCCGGGGTACCTCCCGCAGTGATAACGTCCACACCGGCAACTTTACCGACCAACATATCCTGCGCATTGTTGGTGATACCTTTACTGAGTTCATCCGGTTTAATAGCAGTAACCGAACCAGTCAAGTCATCTTTCTTAGTGCGGCCATAGCCCACAACAACAACTTCGTCCAGCAATTCGCTATCTTCTACTAAAGTTACGATGATACTGGGAGCCGCAGCCACTTCCTGAGTTTTATAACCGATGAAAGAAATAACCAAAGTGGAACCCTTCGGAACATTTAATGAGAAATTACCATCCAAATCGGTAATAGTACCATTTGTAGCATTCCCTTTTTCCACTATACTCGCGCCTATCACGCCACCCAAGGCATCTTTCACATGCCCTTTCACAGTGATGTTCTGTGCATAAGCGCCTACAGACAAGAATAGCCCTAAGATTAGGGTAAGAATCGTTTGACAGATTCTAAGATTAACTTGCTTCATGCATTTAATAAATTAAAGTTAACAATATTAATTACCTATATATATTATTCGAAAAATAATTTTCGTACTTTCGCTTTCTAACCTGAATAATTCATAGTCTCCACAAAAAAGAGAACGCCCTTCTTGTATATTTGCAAGAAAAGCATTAACTTTAAGGTGTTAAAAATAAACTTAATACCGGCGTTCTCATGTGCAAAGATACAAC